>Ga0247741_1000011_pt1 | contig 306630 bp, 299 predicted proteins | sample UWRJL213509R2_FD_180945 | JGI IMG/M metagenome (GOLD analysis project Ga0247741, IMG submission 180945) | Plant litter microbial communities from Arlington Agricultural Research Station in Wisconsin, United States - UWRJ-L213-509R-2 | ecosystem: Environmental > Terrestrial > Plant litter >...
TCGGTTATCCGCTCGGCGCCCGGGAAGCGACCGCTGGTGACTGCGTACTCGTGAGAAATCAGGGCGTTATGCCTTGCCGCCAAGCGGAGCGTTTTTACCTCATCTGTCGACCACATATCATTGATACGGTGGCCGTAGCCTATTACCTGGATCTTGGTAACTCCGTTGTGCAGTAGACAGCCTTTGAGCAGGAGCTCAGCGCCGTGTCCAATCATGTGGAGGGTGGGGGTGAAGAGCATGCCGCTTCTCCCATCTGCCATCTTGTCATCTAAGACGCCGGCGGCTTCCAGAAAGCACTTTGCTCGACTGATAAAACGGCCGGCATCTGTTTCGAAGAAATCTGGTTGATCCATCAATTGTTCGCTGGAGATAAGGGGCAGGGGTGCAAGGGCGGCCATCAACCGCCCTTGCTGTTCATAACATCCGCAGGAACATCGCCAGCGCAGAGATTGTTGCAATTCCGATATCAAAGCCGCATGCGACCCTGAACCGTCCTTTCTGCCTGTCAATTTCCAGGTAGCAACTCATCGGCACCACCATAATCGTGGACAAATTAATCTGTTATTTGTCCGGTTTGCCCTTTGCCGCTATAACCCAGTTGTTGAGGCTTGGTATCGCGGTGACTTGTCCGCAGATCCTGCGACCAAATCGTAAAGGGGTGTCCGAAATGGACATCCCTTTATCTCATACTCCGCCTGTGCGGGGACGTCGACGCCTCTGCAATTCACAAGTAATTCTGTTCGTTATTTGTTCTGTCGCTTCGTGCGCTTCCCCGTTGAAGCGGTCAGGCCCCATTTCGAGAGTGAGGCAGCGTGATAACCGAAATTCAAGTCGGATAGGGACCCGTTCGAAGTTCACCACGGTGTGCCCATAGTGACCAAACTGGCCATTTCAGCAACAAAAAAAGTTATGGTAGACTTTATGGTATGGTTTGAAATGCTCAATAAAATCAACGCGTTAAAAACGCAAAACGGCGCCGTCATGGCGCCGTTTTGAAGCTCAACGCGCTCCGCTATTAGCGGAAAGCGCGGGAAGCGATGTTGCGGATCTGGTAGCGGTTGACGCCAATGTCGGCGAGCGTCTGGTTGGACAGGCTGCCAAGTTCGCTAAGGGTACGGCGGTAGCTGAGCCAGCTCTTTGCAATGCGGATCGGGTTCATGGTGATATTCCTCGGAATGATGTCAGTGAGCGGCGCGATTGCCGTCTCAGTGGTTGACACTCATATAGGCGATCGCCGTCATATTGTGCAGTGCAATTATTAGGCTCCTGCCATGCATTTGTGCAATATGACGCACAAAGAACATGCATCCGCTATTTTTTGAGCAGGCCGAAAACCGAGGAACTCCGGACGTTTTGGCGCGCTCTGAGAGCAGCTTTGAACAAAAGAAAACGCCCGCTGCCAAAGGCACCGGGCGTTTTGTGTGCGATCGCTTGGGAGGAAGCGGATCGCCTTGTATTAGCGGGTTGCTTCGCGAGCAACACGATGGATGTCCGAGCGGTCGATGCCGAGGTCATGCAGTTCGCGGTTGGTCATGCGGCCGAGTTCGGTGATCGTCTGACGATACTTGCGCCAGTTGTTGAACGAGCGAGAAATGTTCATGTCGGGCCCCTTTCCTAGGGTTTCATCTGCCAGCTGCCGCCGATCGGCGCTGACCTGTATTTGATGAAGCCAATATATGTTGCACCGCGAAAAACGAATAGACACAAGATTTCAACGCACCCATGCACGAGTTGCATTTCTCGAGATGTAAATGACGTGATTTCGCCACGTTCTGGTCAATCATTGGGCAAAGTGGACCTCCGAAGAGCGATTTGGTCTACTGCCTTGCGCAATACGGCCGGGAACTGCAGGTCGGTGTTGTACACTTCTCGTAAGAGGCGCAGGGGCCGTCAGAACCTCCCTGCATCGCAAAACCGCAAACCTAAGCGAGTCCGCCTCAGGAATTTGCAGCGGGCCGTTTCCTGAATTGCAAATCCGCGTCTATAAGATGTGAAACGTAGGCGCCGATGCGCTGAGATAACGGGGTGGGGAATGTATCGCGGCCGACTGCAGAAAGATCTGGCGCTTTGGGTGGACAAGGGCCTGCTTGCCGACGAGACGGCGAGTTCGCTGCTGCGCGAATACGACAATCGCCCGGCGAGCTTCAGCCTCGGCAATGTCTTGATGATCCTGGCGGCGATCCTTCTGGCCGCCGCCATTCTCCTCGTCGTTGCCTCCAACTGGGACGCCATTCCGCGGCTTGTGAGGCTGGTCTTCATTCTGGCGCTAATCTGGGCGGTGCATCTCGGCGCGGCAGCCATGCTGATCCGCAACGCGGTCGCCGCCGCCAATGCGCTGCTTGTTATCGGCACACTGAGTTTCGGCGGCGCCATATCGCTCGTCGGCCAGATGTACCACCTGTCGGGTGACGAGCAGACGGTCATGTATCTGTGGTTTGCCATGGCAGTGGTCTCGGCGGCGCTGTTCCGCTCGGCGGTGGTGGCAGGTGTGGCCGGCTTCCTGTCCTGGGCGAGCTTTGCCGTTTATCTCGGCAATTCCGATTGGCGCTGGGTGACGTTCGATCCCTGGGTGGCACCGGTGATGGCGTTGATCGTCATAGCGCTGGTGCGCTACACCGGCGCTGGCCGGGTCCGCCATCTCGCCTATCTCATGCTGCTCGGCTGGCTCGCTTGGCTTTATACGCTGCACTCCGGTCTGTGGCTGGCATTGCTCTACGTCGTCGTCGGCATGGCCGCTTTCGTGTTGGTGAGCCTGCCGGTGCCGCGACTGTCGGAACTCGTCAGGAGTGCCGGGGCGGCGCCTGCCTTCTATGCCTTGCTGCTCGCTGTCATCGGTCTCTTCCTGCTCCACGTCGAACTCGACGGCGGTACGTGGATCCTGGCGCTCGGCATTGTCACGCTGGGCCTGTCCGTCCTGGCGATCGCCATGCAGGGACGTGACAATGGCGCGGTCCGCTATCTCGCCTACACCCTGTTTGCCGTCGAGATGCTCTACCTCGCCTCGGTCACCGTCGGCTCCATCCTCGGCACGTCAGGCCTTTTCCTGTGCTCGGGCCTGTTCGTCGCGGTCGTCGCCTGGGTGGTGATCCGCCTGGAGCGCCGTTTTTCCATCAAGACGGAGAGGGTCGCCCAATGAGCATCTTCTCGCTGATCGGTCATTCCAAACGCCGCTATGCCGGCGCCGCCGTCATTGTCGCGGCACTGCAGACGGCGGTGATCTGCTATATCGTCGAAAGCCGCGCCTCGATCCTTCGCAACGGCACCGAGGTGCTCCTGAAGACCGCACCGGTCGATCCGCGCGATTTTCTGCGCGGCGATTACGTGGTGCTGAACTACGACATATCCTCGGTGCCCGTCGCCGGCATCGTCGGCGGTATTCCAGAAGGCGAGGCGGAGCGCAGCCTCTGGGTGCGCCTGAAGCCAGGGGCGTCAGGGTTCTGGGAGATCGCCGAATCATCCTTCGCGCCGCTGCCCGAAAGCCCGACTACCGTGGTTCTCCACAGCCAGCCCTTCTACAGCTACGGTACGTCGTTCCAGGGCGACAGCATTCATGTCGAATACGGCATCGAGCGATATTACGTTCCCGAAGGCACCGGCAAGGCGCTGGAAGAGACCCGTCAGCAGGGGCAGGTGTCGATTGCCGCAAGCGTTGGCGCTGACGGAACTGCGCAGATCAAACGCCTGCTGGTAGACGGCAAGCCGGCCTATGAGGAGCCGCTTTACTGAGTTTGGCGCACCGCTAGTGCAAGTCGGCGCAGCGGCTGGAAAAATCGCTGTCATTGGACCTTCATTTTTCCTTTGCCTCCTCCAAATCGGGTGATATAGAGACGCCGCGCTCCGGAAGGCCTCATGTGCAGGCATATGCATGCGGTTTTTGAGAACGCGGGTATGGTGAAATTGGTAGACACGCCAGATTTAGGTTCTGGTGCCGCAAGGCGTGGGAGTTCAAGTCTCTCTACCCGCACCAAAGCTGGCTTGCAGGCGAGGGACCGGAACCGGTGCCCCTCGATTACCCGGCAGCAAGCGCCGTTCCGCTGACGTGGAACGAACAAGAATTGAGAACAGGCCACGCCCGGCAACTTTCCGGCGTCGTGCTCATCGAAACGAACGGCGTCTGGGCACGGCCGCCACGAATTGAAGGTAGGAACACATGCAGGTTATCGAAACGCTCGCTGAAGGGCTGAAGCGCGAAATCAAGGTCGTCATCCCGGCCAAGGACATGGAAGTCAAGATGAACGAGCGTCTTGCCGACGTGAAGGACAAGGTCCGTATCAACGGCTTTCGTCCCGGCAAGGTGCCTGCTGCACACCTGAAGAAGGTTTACGGCAAGTCCATCATGGCTGATCTCGTCAACGAGATCGTCCGCGAACAGCCGACCGCCATTCTAGCCGAGCGCGGCGAAAAGTCCGCCACCCAGCCTGAAGTCGCGATGACCGAAGACAAGGACGAAGCGGAAAAGATCCTCGCTGCCGAGCAGGATTTCGAATTCACGCTCTCCTACGAGGTTCTGCCGCCGATCGAACTGAAGTCCGTCAAGGGCGTCAAGATCACCCGCGAAGTCGTTGATATTTCCGACGAGGAAGTCAACGAGCAGGTTCTCAAGGTCGCCGAAAGCGCGCGCACCTACGAAACCAAGAAGGGCAAGGCTGCCGACGGCGACCGCATCACGATGGACTACGTCGGCAAGGTTGCCGGCGAAGCCTTCGAAGGCGGCACCGATCAGGGCGCCGAACTCGTTCTCGGCTCCGGCCGCTTCATCCCGGGCTTCGAAGAGCAGCTCGTCGGCACCAAGGCTGGCGACGAAAAGACCATCACCGTGACGTTCCCGGCTGACTATCCTGCCAAAAACCTCGCTGGCGCCGAAGCCACCTTCGACGTAACTGTCAAGGATGTTGCAGCTCCCGGCGAAACCGAGATCAACGATGAGCTGGCCAAGAAGCTCGGCCTCGAATCGGCTGACCGTCTGAAGGAAATCGTCCGCGGCCAGATCGAATCGCAGTACGGCTCGATGACCCGCCAGAAGGTCAAGCGCCAGATCCTCGACCAGCTCGACGAGATGTACAAGTTCGAGACCCCGGCATCGCTCGTTGAAGCCGAATACAACGGCATCTGGAACCAGGTCGCCAACGATCTCGCCCAGTCCGGCAAGACCTTCGCAGACGAAGACACGACGGAAGAAGAAGCGCGCGAAGAGTACAAGAAGCTCGCTGAGCGTCGCGTCCGCCTCGGTCTCGTTCTGTCCGAAATCGGCGAAAAGGCCGGCGTCGAAGTCAGCGAAGACGAAATGCAGCGCGCCATCTATGAGCAGCTGCGTCAGTATCCTGGCCAGGAAAAGCAGATCCTCGAATTCTTCCGCAGCCAGCCGGGCGCCGCCGCTTCGATCCGCGCGCCGATCTTCGAAGAGAAGGTCATCGACCATCTGCTGACCGAACTCGACGTCACCGACAAGAAGGTGACCAAGGAAGAGCTGATCGCCGAAGAAGAAGGCGAAGGCTCCGAGAAGGAAGCCAAGAAGGCCGCTCCGAAGAAGAAGGCTGCCGCCAAGGCTGAAGCCGCCGAAGGCGAAGAAGCCGCTGCTCCGAAGAAGAAGGCCGCTCCGAAGAAGAAGGCTTCCGAGGAAGGCGCCGAGTAATCTCTGGTCCATTGATTTGACGAAGAACCCCGCCTCGCGCGGGGTTTTTTGCGTCTGAAGCTTTGTCAGACCGCCCGGTGGGCATGCGTCAGCTCGTTCACCTTCTTGATATGCGACACGGCCGCCTGTCCGCCCGCCGTCTTGGTGAACAGCTCGAGCGTCTCGTCCTCATGGTCGCCGACCGGTGTCAGTGCCTGGTCCATGTAGGTCTTGGCATTCCTGTTTCGCGCGATGAAGAAGGCGCTCACCGCCAGCCTCGCGATCGTGCTGCCCAGCGACAGGTGCTTGACTGTGGTCTCCCAGGCGAAGCGTGGCCAGAACAGCAGCGCGTTTTCGCGCGGCAAGTCCGGTCGTCGCTCCGAGGGATGCTTCAGCCTGAGCAAACCGCTCTGCAACGGATGTACGTTCTCCAGCGGCACGGTGGTCGCGAACGACACCAGCATCTTGACCAAGCTCGCCACGGGAACGCCTGTCGCGATCGCCCGGCGAAGCAGCGTTTTGATGTGCTCGGGCGAGTAGTAGAGCGACCACGCCTCGTGGTAGATGCTCTCCCACTCCTTTTTGCTCATCTTCGGGTGGTCGGTGCAGACATGCTCGACATCGTAGATGTTGAGATCGGCATCCATCGCCACGCCCTTGCGGAACAGCGTCTGGTGATCCTCCGATCCCGGCAGCGGTGTCAGCACGAAGAACTCGATCACATCAAGCGGCAGCTCGTGCTGGATGATCGCGATGTCGCGTCGGATGGTCTCAGGCGTGTCGGCGGGAAAGCCGAGGATGTAGCCCGCCAGCGTCATGATGCCCTGCGCCTTCCAGGCGAGCAGCATCTTGCGGTATTCGGTGATCTTGTTCTGGTTCTTCTTCGCCGCCGTCAGATTGTCCGGGTTGACGTTCTCCAGCCCGATGAACACGCGCGTCACCCCGGCGCGCTTCGATTTCTCGATGAAATTGGGGATCTTGTGGCACAGCGTATCGACCTGGATCATCAGGCCGAGCGGAATACCATCCTCTTCACGCAACTGGATCAGCCGGTCGAAGATCGCTTCCCAGTCCTTGTTGCGGGCGAAATTGTCGTCGGTGATGAAGAACTTGTGGATGCCCTGCGCCCAGTTCATCCGCACCAGCTTCTCGACGTCGTCGGCGGTGCGGAAGCGTGACTTACGGCCCTGCACGTTGATGATCGTGCAGAAGGAACATTGATAGGGACAGCCGCGCCCGGCATCGAAACTGGTGCTGAGCCCCAGCGTCTGCGCCACGTTCGCTTTCGGCAGGAACGGCACGGCGGCGCCCTCGATGCTCGGCAGGTAGTTCATGAAATTGTAGAGCGGCGCCAGCGTCCCGTAGGCTGCGTCCTGCAGCACCTTGTCCAGCCGGCCCTCGACCTCGCCGGCGAACATCGCAACGCCCATTTCGCGACAGGCATCGAGCCCGACGGCCTGACCATCGAGCATCGAGAGACAGCCGGAGACATGGAAGCCGCCCATCGCCACCGGGATATCGGCGTTTCGAAACGGCCGCGCGATGTCGAGCGCCCGCGGATACTGGTTCGACTGCACGCCGACCAGCGCCACCATCCCGAAATTGTCGTTGGCCTTGAGGAGGCTGAGCAGGGAAGGGACGTTGACGCGGGTGTTGGTCTCGTCGATCACGGTGATGTCGATGCCGACATCCGGCCCCAGCACTTCGCGCGCCGCGCAATCGGCGGCGATGCCGTAGAGCGCGGCAAGCGAGTTGGACGGGATCATGGCACGCCACCAGCGGATCACATAGCCGTCGTCGTCATAGTGCGACGGCTTGATCAGGATGAGCTGGAACTTCCGTTTGGTGGTATCGGACAGATCGCGCACGGTCACTCACTGGCAAGAGAGAACCCCCTCAGGGACGCTATCAGACACAGGCGATTATACAAGCAAAGCTTTATAAGGGGATTTCAGTCTCCGAATGACAGCGCCACCATCGGCCTATGAGCATTCAAGGCTTTGTTTTCATGATGACAAAAGCCGGCAGCGTTCAACCGCTACCGGCCGTTCATGCTCTCAAAGTTCCGACTTGATGTCGCCCATCCGGTTCCAGGCATCGAGACCGGCGATCTTGTAGGCCTCGGCGAGAGTCGGGTAGTTGAAGGTATTCTCGACGAAATACTCGACCGTTCCCTTGAGGTTGAGCACCGCCTGGCCGATATGCACCAGCTCGGTGGCGCCTTCGCCGACGATGTGGACGCCGAGCAGGCGGCGCGTCTTCAGCGAGAAGATCAGCTTCAAAAGCCCGGTATCGAGGCCCATGATGTGGCCGCGCGAGGTCTCGCGGAAACGGGCGATGCCGCATTCGTAGGCGATGCCGCGCTCCTTCATTTCCTCCTCGGTCAGGCCGCAGGTGGAAATCTCCGGGACGGCGTAGATGCCGTAGGGGAAATACTTCGGCGGTTCCTTGGCCACTGCGCCTACAGCGACGCGCGCCGCGATGCGGCCCTGTTCCATCGAGGTCGAGGCGAGGCTGGGGAAGCCGACGACGTCGCCGGCAGCATAGATGCCGGGCACGGAGGTTTCGAATGTTTCCGGGTTGACCTTCAGCCGTCCGCGGTTGTCGGCTTCCAGCCCGGCGGCGGCAAGGTTCAGCGTGTCGGTGGCGCCCATGCGGCCGGCGGCAAACAGAACCATGTCTGTCACCAGTCGGCGACCATTGTCGAGGATCAGCTCGACCTTGCCGTCGTCGAGCTTCGTTACCTTGTCCGCCTTGGTGCCGAGCATGATCTTCATGTTGCGGTCGCGCAGCTGGTAGGTGAAGTCCTCGACAATTTCCTTGTCGATGAAGTCGAGCATCGTCGACTTCGGGTCGATCAGGGTGACAGCGGTATCGAGCGCGCTGAAGATCGTCGCATACTCGATGCCGATGACGCCGGCGCCGATGACAACCATGGAGCGTGGCAGCTCCTCGATCTCCAGCAACTCGTCGCTGTCGAGAACGCTCTTGTGGTCGAAGGGAATGTAGTCGGGGCGAAATGGCTTGGTGCCGACGGCGAGCAGGATGCTCGAGGCCGTAACCCGCATGACTTCGCCATCGTCCTTCACCACCTCGAGCGTTGAGACATCGACGAAGCTTGCCTTGCCGCGCATGTGCTGGACGCGGTTGCGGGCGAATTGATGCTCGAGCACCTCGACCTCGTGGTCGAGCGTGATCAGCAGGCGGCGGCGCAGGTCTTCGGCGCTGATCTCCTGCTTGACGCGGTAGGCCTTGCCGTAGAAGCCGCGTTCGCGCCAGCCGGAAAGATTGAGCGCCGTCTCGCGCAGCGTTTTCGACGGGATGGTACCGGTGTGCACCGACACGCCGCCGACGCGTTTGCCCTGCTCGATGACCAGCACCTTCTTGCCGAGCTTGGCGGCCTGGATGGCGCCGCGCCGGCCCGCGGGGCCGCTACCTACAACAACGAGATCGTACTGGAACATTAAGGTGGCCCCGATTGGAAATCTGGAATCATTTTGCGACGCAAAATGGCGCGTTGACGGGTATCTGGTCAATGTTGCAGAATGATTTACGGCCGAATATCAGGAATGAGTGAGATAAATGCGGGTTCTGCGTGCACCGCAGCAAAGCCGATCGCAAATACCCGCGTGTTTTGACGAATGACAACCGACGATGAGAAAGAACGGACTGTCCTGAAATCATGCCATGGCTTTCACCACCGTTGATATCAGGTGGTGATTTTTCTGCGGAATCCGAGGCCGTCGCTCGACAACCGCCGGCCAATCAGATCAGCCGCAGCCCCTTGAGGCTGGCATGGCCGTCCTTGCCGATGATGATGTGGTCGTGGACGGTGATGCCGAGCGGCTTGGCCGTGTCGATGATCATCTTGGTCATGTCGATATCGGCGCGCGACGGTGTAGGATCGCCGGACGGGTGATTGTGGACGAGGATCAGGGCCGTGGCAGAAAGCTCCAGCGCCCGTTTGACGACCTCGCGCGGATAGACCGGCGTGTGGTCGACGGTTCCGTGCCCCTGGACCTCGTCAGCGATCAGTGCGTTGCGCTTGTCGAGAAACAGGATGCGGAATTGTTCGCGAGTCTCGTGCGCCATCGCCGCATGGCAGTACTGTATGACCGACGACCAGGACGACAGCACCTGCTTGCCGCGCAGTTCGCTCTTCAGCGTGCGATGCGCCACTGTCGAGATCAGCTTCAGGTCGAGCGCTACCGCCTCGCCGACGCCTTTGACTTCCTGCAGCAAGCCGGTCGGCGCGCCGAACACGGCGGCGAGCGATCCGAACCGGTCGAGCAGCGCCTTGGCGATTGGCTTGGTGTCGCGGCGCGGGATCAGCCGGAAGAGCAGAAGCTCCAGCAATTCGTAATCGGCCAGCGCCGTATCGCCGTGATCGCGGAAACGTTGCCGCAGCCGCTCGCGGTGGCCGTGGTAATGCTCGTCCTTGGCCGGCTGGACACTCAGCGGGCTCGGCTTGCCGGCCTGCTCGGCAAAGAAGGACCGTTCGTCCACGCTGTCGTCGCCGGCTGCCGCGAAGGGCAGCTGCTGGTCTTCGGAGTGCGGAACCGGTCCTTTTGCCATCAGCAGCTCATCGGGAAAGCGGCGGCAGGCCCGGCCGGTCGAGGCAGCCGGGCGACAGCGTGAAGATCTCGCAGCCGTCGGCGGTGACGCCCACGGTGTGCTCGTATTGCGCCGACAGCGAGCGGTCGCGTGTAACGGCGGTCCAGCCATCGGCCAGCACCTTCACATGCGGACGACCGAGATTGATCATCGGCTCGATGGTGAAGATCATCCCTTCGCGCAGTTCCGGCCCCTCGCTGGACCGGCCGTAATGCAGGATATTCGGGCTGTCGTGAAACAGCGCCCCGACCCCATGGCCGCAGAAATCGCGCACGACGGAGCAGCGCTCGGCTTCCGCATAGGTCTGGATCGCCTCGCCGATAGCACCGGTGCGGGCGCCAGGGCGCACGGCTGCGATGCCGCGCAGCAACGATTCATAGGTGACCTCGAGCAGCCGTTCGGCGGCCCGCTTGACGGTGCCGACCGTATACATCCGGCTGGAATCGCCATGCCAGCCATCGACCACATAGGTGACGTCGATATTGACGATATCGCCTTCGCGCATCGGCTTGGCGTCGGGGATGCCGTGGCAGACGACGTGGTTGATCGAGGTGCAGGTCGACTTGGTGTAGCCGCGATAGTTCAGCGTCGCCGGCACGGCGCCGTTGTCCATGCCGAAATCGAACACGAAGCGATCGATCGCATCGGTGGTGACGCCGGGCTGCACGATGTCGGCCAACGCGTCAAGGCACCGTGCGGTGACCTGGCACGCCTTGCGCATGCCCTCGAACGCGTCGGCGCCGTAGAGCCTGATGGCGCCCGTGTTTTTCGACGGCGCGGAGGAGGCTTCGATGTAATTTACCATTGCAGGGCCTTAGCGGAGATTGTCTTCAACGTTCATAATGCAGCTATGCCGGGTTCGTCCATTGCGATCAATGGGGAACGTGGATTTATGGGCTGATGACGGCGGGATGCGCTTGCGCATCAGGCGTTCTGCGCTGCCGATGTAACGTGACGGCATCCGCCATCAGCACTTGCGAAAGTTGCCGAAGGCGTGTGATCTCGACAGCTGTGAGGGCGCGGCCGACGACACGGCCGCACCCATGTCGTCTCAAGCTGTCAGCGCCACAGCGATTTCCGCGGCCAACCGGGCATTGTTCTCAACAAGCGCGATATTGGTCTTCAAGCTCTGGCCATCGGTCAGGTCGAAGATCGTGCTGAGCAGGTAAGGTGTTACCGCCTTGCCTGAAATTTCGTCGCGTTCGGCGCTGTCGAGCGCCCGCTGGATGTAGATCTCCATCTCCTCCGCCGGAATTTCATCTGCTTCCGGCACAGGGTTGGCGATGAGCATGCCCCCATCTATGCCGAGCTGTTCGCGCACCGTCTGGAAATTGGCAATGGCGGCGGGGCTGTTCAGGGTCAGCGGGCTGCGCAGGCCGGATGCGCGCGACCAGAAGGCCGGGAACTCCTCGCTCTCATAGGTGACGACGGGAACGCCAGCGGTTTCCAGCACCTCAAGCGTCTTCGGCACGTCGAGGATCGCCTTGGCGCCGGCGCAGACGACGATGACGCCGGTGCGGCCGAGCTCTTCGAGATCGGCGGAGATGTCGAAGCTGTCTTCCGCGCCGCGATGAACGCCGCCGATGCCGCCGGTTGCGAACACCTTGATGCCGGCGCGCTCTGCGGCGATCATCGTCGCGGCGACCGTGGTGGCGCCGTGGCGACGTTCGGCGATCGCGAAGGCAAGGTCGGCGCGCGAGACCTTGAGTACATCCTTGGCCTGTGCCAGCTGTTCAAGCTGATCGGCTTCGAGGCCGATATGCAGCGTGCCGTGGATGACGGCGATGGTGGCCGGAACAGCGCCCTGTTCGCGGATGATCGATTCGACGCTACGCGCCATGGCGATGTTGCCTGGATAAGGCATGCCGTGGGTGATGATGGTCGATTCGAGCGCCACGATCGGCGCGCCGCGCTGTTTGGCGGCGGCGACTTCCTTGGAGTAGACAATCGGCAGCAGGGGAGAGACAGGTTTCGTCATGGGATGTTCCGTTTCGTCTTGATGTGGCGCTTCAATGCAGAATTCTGGCCTGCGGGACAAGAGACAGCGCCTGTTTCAGCGTATCGGCGGAGAGGTTTTCGTTGACCGCATGCGGCGATTGTACTGTGAGTGCCGCCGCTGCCGCACCCTCGCGAATGGCGTCTTCGATCGGCTTGCCACCGAGCAGCGCCGCGATGACGCCGGAGGCGAGCGAGTCACCGGCGCCGGTGACATCTGAAACATTCGCCACATCCGCCGGCTGCAGCGCCACGACATGGCCATCGGCAAACGCAATCAGTTCGCGCTGGCCGCGGGTGACGACGCCGCCCTTGAGGCCGATGTCACCGAGCAGGGACGGCCAGTGGGCGGGATCGTTCGGGCGCTCGCCGGTGAGTGCGGTGGCCTCCGCCTCGTTGAGGAAGAGATAGTCGATGCGCTCCATGCAGGGCTTCAGCTTCACGGCTTTTGCCGGCGAAATGGCGATCGCCGCCACCGTCTTGCCGAGCGCCTTGGCGCGCGTGGTGATCGAGGCCAGCGTCTCCTCTGGCAGGTTGGCGTCGAAGAGCACAAGATCGGTTGCGTCGAAGGCATCGCGGACCGAGCGGATCGACAGGCGGCGGGGTACGAACATGCGGTAGAGATCCATGTCGGCCAGCGCGATCACCAGATTGCCGTCACGCTCGATGATCGCGGTGTAGCTCGGCGTCTTGCGATCGAGAAACACGAAGGGGCGATCGTGGACACCGGCGTAATCCGCCGCTTCGCCGACCATCTCGCCGGTGGGGTCGCCGCCGCGCGGCGAGATCATCGTCACGTCGAAGCCGAGACGGGCCAGATTGCGCGCGGCATTGAAGCCGCCGCCGCCGGCTTCCTCGAACCACGAGCCGGGATTGCTGGCGCCTTCCGTCGTCGTGCCTGAGATGCGGCCGCGCCGGTCGATATGGGCGCCGCCCAGGACGAGAATCTTCTTGCTCATGCCGCCGCCCCGTAAACCGCCTGGGGAGCGTTCATTCGACCGAATCGGACGGCTCCGGGAAGTGCCGCAGCGACGGCGCCAGCAATCGTAAGGCTTTGCTTTGCATGGATAAAACAAATGTAGAACACAGGCCGTTTTACCTTTTTCTTTCAATGCTTTGAACGGCACTTGCGCGATGAGAACAAATGCGGTACAAAATCGACATCGGCGGCGACATTGCTTGAGCGGCTTCAATAACCTAAAGGTGGATCGAATGTCACAGAATACATTGCGGCTTGTAGAGGACAAATCGGTGGACAAAAGCAAGGCACTTGAAGCGGCACTCTCACAGATCGAGCGGTCGTTCGGCAAGGGCTCTATCATGAAGCTCGGCTCGAATGAGAGCGTGGTCGAGATCGAGACTGTTTCGACGGGCTCTCTCGGACTGGATATCGCACTCGGAATCGGCGGCCTTCCCAAGGGGCGTATCGTTGAAATTTACGGCCCGGAAAGCTCCGGCAAGACCACATTGGCGCTGCAGACGATCGCGGAAGCCCAGAAGAAAGGCGGCATTTGCGCCTTCGTCGACGCTGAACACGCGCTTGACCCGGTCTATGCCCGCAAGCTCGGCGTTGATCTGCACAATCTCTTGATCTCGCAGCCGGATACCGGCGAGCAGGCGCTCGAGATCACCGACACGCTGGTGCGCTCCGGCGCCGTCGACGTGCTGGTGGTGGATTCGGTCGCGGCGCTGACGCCCCGTGCCGAAATTGAAGGCGAGATGGGCGACAGCCTGCCGGGTCTCCAGGCACGACTGATGAGCCAGGCGCTGCGCAAGCTGACCGCCTCGATTTCGAAGTCGAAGACCATGGTCATCTTCATCAACCAGATCCGCATGAAGATCGGCGTCATGTTCGGTTCGCCGGAAACGACGACAGGCGGCAACGCGCTGAAGTTCTACGCATCGGTTCGCCTCGACATCCGCCGCATCGGCGCCGTCAAGGAGCGCGAAGAGGTGATCGGCAACCAGACGCGCGTCAAGGTCGTCAAGAACAAGATGGCGCCTCCCTTCAAGCAGGTCGAATTCGACATCATGTATGGTGAAGGCGTTTCGAAGACCGGCGAACTGGTCGATCTCGGCGTCAAGGCCGGCATCGTCGAGAAATCGGGCGCCTGGTTCTCCTATAACAGCCAGCGGCTCGGGCAGGGGCGTGAGAACGCCAAGATATTCCTGCGCGACAATCCGGAGATGATGCGCGAGATCGAGACGTCGATCCGCCAGAATGCCGGCCTGCTCGCCGAGAAACTGCAGAATGGCGGACCAGACGCCAACGACGCCGACGGCGAATAAGCCGGCGGCGATTGCCAAATATGTCGAAACCGGCCGCATTCCTTGATTGGAATGCGGCCGGTTTTGTTTGGCCGCTGGACAGTGGTTAACGCGAGCGATAAAAGCCACTGAATTTTTAAGATTTGACCTGCCCTCGGGCAGCACTGAAGGGCATAGCATGAGCGGTGTGAACGAAATCCGGTCGACCTTCCTCGACTACTTCAAGAAGAACGGCCACGAGATCGTTCCCTCGAGCCCGCTCGTGCCACGCAACGACCCGACGTTGATGTTCACCAATGCCGGCATGGTGCAGTTCAAGAACGTCTTCACCGGTCTGGAACAGCGGCCCTACAAGACGGCATCGACCGCGCAGAAGTGCGTGCGCGCCGGTGGCAAGCACAACGACCTCGACAATGTCGGCTATACCGCGCGCCATCATACCTTCTTCGAAATGCTCGGCAATTTCTCCTTCGGCGACTATTTCAAGGAGCAGGCGATCGAACATGCCTGGACCCTGATTACCAAGGAGTTCGGCATCGATGCCAAGCGCCTGCTGGTCACTGTCTATCACACCGATGACGAGGCCTTTAACCTGTGGAAGAAGATCGCCGGTCTTTCTGACGACCGCATCATTCGCATTGCGACCAGCGACAACTTCTGGGCGATGGGCGACACTGGTCCGTGTGGTCCGTGTTCGGAGATTTTCTACGACCACGGCGACCACATCTGGGGCGGCCCTCCCGGCTCACCGGATGAGGATGGCGATCGGTTCATCGAGATCTGGAACCTCGTCTTCATGCAGTACGAGCAGCTTTCCAAGGAAGAGCGCGTCGATCTGCCCCGTCCGTCGATCGATACCGGCATGGGTCTCGAGCGTGTTGCCGCGCTGCTGCAGGGCAAGCACGACAATTACGATATCGACCTGTTCCGGGCGCTGATTCAGGCGTCGGAAGAGGCGACCGGCGTCAAGGCCGAGGGCGAGCAGCGCGCCAGCCACCGCGTCATCGCCGATCACCTGCGCTCCTCGGCCTTCCTGATCGCCGACGGCGTGCTGCCGTCCGCCGAAGGCCGCGGCTATGTGCTCCGCCGCATCATGCGCCGCGCCATGCGTCATGCCGAGCTGCTCGGTGCCCGCGAGCCGCTGATGTGGAAGCTGCTGCCGGCGCTGATCCAGCAGATGGGCCGCGCCTATCCGGAGCTGGTGCGCGCCGAGCCGCTTATCACCGAGACGCTGAAGCTCGAGGAGACGAAGTTCCGCACGACGTTGAAGCGCGGCCTGTCGCTGCTGTCGGATGCGACGACGACGCTCAACAAGGGTGACATGCTCGACGGCGAAACCGCCTTCAAGCTCTACGACACCTACGGCTTCCCGCTCGATCTCACGCAGGACGCGCTGCGCGCCCGCGAAATCAGTGTCGATCTTTCCGGCTTCACCGATGCGATGGAGCGCCAGAAGGCGGAAGCCCGCTCGCATTGGGCAGGCTCCGGCGACAAGGCGACGGAAACCATCTGGTTCGAGCTGCGCGACAAGCACGGCGCGACCGAATTCCTCGGCTATGACACCGAGACCGCTGAAGGCGTTGTGCAGGCGATCGTCAAGGATGGCGCTGCGGTCGGCGAGGCCAAGAGCGGTGACAAGGTGCAGATCGTCGTCAACCAGACGCCATTCTACGGCGAATCCGGTGGTCAGATGGGCGATACCGGCATCATCTCGTCCGATAGCGCGAAGATCGAGATCACGGATACGCAGAAGCGCGGCGAGGGTCTGTTCGTGCATACGGGCACCGTCGTGGAGGGATCGATCAAATCAGGCGACGCCGTTGCTCTGACCGTCGATCACGCCCGCCGCTCGCATATCCGCGCCAACCATTCGGCAACTCACCTGCTGCATGAAGCGCTGCGTGAAGTGCTCGGCACCCACGTGGCCCAGAAGGGGTCGCTGGTGACGCCGGATCGTTTGCGCTTCGACGTGTCGCATCCGAAGCCGATGTCCCAGGAAGAACTGAAGGTGGTCGAGGACATGGCCAACGAGATCATCCTGCAGAACTCGCCGGTGACGACCCGCCTGATGAGCGTCGACGATGCTCGCGCCGAAGGTGCGATGGCACTGTTCGGCGAGAAGTATGGCGACGAAGTGCGCGTCGTGGCGATGGGCAAGGGCCTGCATGGCGCCAAGGCCGGCAAGCCATATTCGATCGAGCTTTGCGGCGGCACGCATGTGTCGGCGACCGGTGACATCGGTTTGGTGCGCATCCTTGGCGACAGCGCCGTCAGCTCCGGCGTTCGCCGTCTGGAAGCGGTCACCGGTGAAGCGGCGCGTGCCTATCTCTCCGAACAGGACGAGCGCGTGAAGGCTCTGGCCGGCGCGCTGAAGGTGCAGCCGGGCGAGGTCCTATCGCGCGTCGAAGCGCTGATGGACGAGCGGCGCAAGCTCGAGAAAGAACTCGCGGACGCCAAGCGCAAGCTCGCCATGGGCGGCGGGCAGGGCGGCTCGGAAGAAGCTGTCCGCGAGGTCGCCGGCGTGAAATTTCTCGGCAAGGCGATCTCCGGCGTCGATCCCAAGGATCTGAAGGGGCTTGCCGACGACGGAAAGGCCAGCATCGGTTCCGGCGTCGTAACGCTGATCGGCGTCTCCGACGACGGCAAGGCGAGCGCGGTAGTTGCAGTCACGCCCGATCTCGTCGGCCGCTTCAGCGCCGTCGATCTGGTCCGTGTCGCATCGGCTGCGCTGGGCGGCAAGGGTGGCGGCGGTCGCCCTGACATGGCGCAGGCCGGTGGCCCAGACGGCGCAAAGGCCGATGAGGCGATCGAGGCTGTGGCGGTCGCGCTGGCTGGTTGATCGGTCTCGATGTGAACGATCTAGTAAGGCGGGGGCTTGGCTCCCGCCTTTTTTGTTGGGGCATAAACTCCGCAGGATTTGTCAAACCGGGTTATGCTTTTCTCCAGCCGATCAACTGGCATGAGGCTCACAAATGAACGGCACAACGGCATGGGCACTCTATGAGAACCGTCTCCGGCGGGTGTCCGACTATATCCATGATCATCTCGACGAGGATCTGGATATGGACAGGCTCGCCGAGATCGCCTGCATGTCGAGCTATCACTGGCACCGGATCTACCGTGCGATCCACGGCGAGACGCTGGCGGCTACCGTCAAGCGGCTGCGCCTGCACCGCGCTGCGGGCGATATCGTCCGCTCGGATCTGGCCGTCAGCGACATTGCCAGGCGATCCGGCTATCCCAACATCCAGTCTTTCAATCGCATTTTCAAATCGGTCTATGGCATGCCGCCGGCACGCTACCGGAAAGAGGGAAGCCATACGGAGTTCCAACCCTCACCTAACGGAAAGACCAAAGCCATGTTCAACGTTACCTTACGGAAGATCGCGCCGATCGCCCTTGTCGGCGTTCGCCACACCGGTTCCTACATGCAGATCAGTAAGGCGTTCGAAATGCTGTTCGGGACGCTGTACGCGCGCGGCCTGGCCGAGCCCCAGATGCGGATGATCGGCGTCTATTTCGACGATCCCGATCTCGTGCCAGCCGAACAGCTGCGGTCGATCGCCTGTGTCGCGTGCGACAGCACAATTGCGATCGAGCCGCCGCTGGAGGCGCTTGCTCGATGGCGGCGAATACGCGGTGTTGCGCCACAAGGGACCCTATGCCGACATGCACAAGGCCTATCAGTGGCTATACGCGGAATGGCTGCCGACATCCGGCCGGCAGCTGCGTGATGGATTGATGTTCGAGGATTATCTCAACAACCCGCGGGATGTGGCCCCGACCGCACTCCTGACCGAGATCCACATGCCGCTCGTGTGAGCTGAGCCTCAGGCGCTCTTCTGCATCGCCTTCATTGCGTCGTCGTCGATCGCCCTTGCTCGTTCATAGCCCGGGCGGTCGGTGACGCGGGCGAGGTAATCGGCAAAGGCCGGTCGCTTCTCGATGGTGCCGAAGCCGAGGCCCCAGCTGACATGGGAACCGACATAGACGTCGGCGGCGGTAAAGCGATCGCCCGTGATGTAGGGTGCCGCGCTGACCGCCTTTTCGAGTGTATTCATCACGTCGGCGTAGCTGCCGTAGCCGGCCATGCGGCTCTTGTCGGCCGGCGTGTTGAAGCCGAGAGCCTGGTTGGTCACCGCGGCCTCCAGCGGGCCGGCGGCGAAGAACATCCAGCGGTAATAGCTGCCGCGTTCCGCCGCCATCGGCGCCAGACCGGCGTCCGGAAACGTCTCGGCGAGATAGCAGCAGATGGCTGCGCATTCGGTGACGATGGTCTTGCCGTGGCGGATCGCCGGCACCTTGCCCATCGGGTTGACGGCGAGATAGCCCGGCGCCTTCATGCTGCTTTCGAAGGCCAGGATCTCGGTCGTGTAGGGAATGCCGGTTTCCTCCAGCATCCAGCGGGCGATACGGCCGCGCGACATAGGGTTGGTGTAGAGTGTCAGTTGTTCGCTCATGGTGCTCTCCTCGTTTTCCATCATATCTGGCGCGCAACGGCGCCGAGGCAACGTCTAGAATACCATGCTGCCAGTTTATGGCAGTGGTCAGAGCGCCTTGCGGTACTGGATGAACCCCGGTGCCACCGCGACGCGATCATAGAGACGGCGGGCCGTTGCGTTGTCTTCCTGCGTCAGCCAGTAGAGCCGGCCGGCATTCTTGTCGCGCGCCAGCAATGCCACCTTTTCGATCAGTGCCTCGCCGACGCCGCGGCCGCGCTGGCTCTCGTCGACATAGAGATCCTGCAGATAGCAGGTGGTATCCGGAAGCCAGGTGGAGCGATGGAAGATCGCATGAACAATGCCGACTAGCTTGCCGTCGTCGAAAGCGCCAAGCGCGTGCATCGGCTCTGCATCGTCGTGAAAGCGAGCCCAGGTGAGGTCGTATTGTTCTTTAGGAAGTTCGAATTCGTAGAAGCGCAGATAGGCCTCGAACAACGGATCCCATCCCGCGCGGTCGGAGGGCACCAGTGGGCGGATTTCGATCGGTGGGTTGGACATGGCTTACCTCCTGCGCACATGAAAACGGCGGGGAAGACCCCGCCGTTCAAACTTAGACCGAAGACCTGACTTTACGCCATCGCCTTCTGCAGGTTCTGATCGATCTTGTCGAGGAAGGCGGTGGTCGAGAGCCACGGCTGATCCGGGCCGATGAGCAGCGCCAGATCCTTGGTCATGAAGCCAGCCTCAACAGTGTCGACGCAGACCTTCTCGAGTGTTGCGGCGAACTTCGCGAGCTCGGCGTTGTCGTCGAGCTTGGCGCGGTGCGCGAGGCCACGGGTCCAGGCGAAGATCGAGGCGATCGAGTTGGTCGAGGTTTCCTGACCCTTCTGGTGCTGGCGGTAGTGACGCGTGACCGTGCCGTGCGCGGCTTCGGCTTCGACAGTGCGACCGTCCGGCGACAGCAGAACCGAGGTCATCAGGCCGAGCGAGCCGAAGCCCTGGGCAACGGTGTCGGACTGAACGTCGCCGTCGTAGTTCTTGCAGGCCCAGACGTAGCCGCCGGACCACTTCAGCGCGGAAGCGACCATGTCGTCGATCAGGCGGTGCTCGTAGGTGATGCCGAGTTCGACGAACTTGGCCTTGAATTCGGCCTGGTAGATCTCTTCGAAGATATCCTTGAAGCGGCCGTCATAGGCCTTGAGGATGGTGTTCTTGGTCGAGAGGTAAACCGGCCAGCCGCGCATGATGCCGTAGTTCATCGAGGCGCGAGCGAATTCGCGGATCGATTCGTCGAGGTTGTACATGGCCATGGCAACGCCGGCGCCTGGGGCGTCGAACACGTCCTTCTCGATGACAGCGCCGTCTTCACCGACGAACTTGATCGAGAGCTTGCCCTTGCCCGGGAATTTGAAGTCGGTTGCCTTGTATTGGTCGCCGAAGGCGTGACGGCCGACGACGATCGGCTTGGTCCAGCCGGGAACGAGGCGCGGGACGTTCTGGCAGATGATCGGCTCGCGGAAGATGACGCCGCCGAGGATGTTGCGGATCGTGCCGTTCGGGCTCTTCCACATCTGCTTTAGGTTGAATTCCTTGACGCGGTCTTCGTCCGGCGTGATCGTCGCGCACTTGATGCCGACGCCGTGCTTCTTGATGGCGTGGGCGGCATCGATGGTCACCTGGTCATTGGTGGCGTCGCGGTTTTCGACGGAGAGGTCGAAGTAGTCGATGTCGAGGTCGAGATACGGATGGATCAGCTTGTCCTTGATAAGCTGCCAGATGATGCGCGTCATTTCATCGCCGTCGAGATCGGCGACGGGATTGGCGACCTTGATCTTTTTCATGTATCTGCCTCGTTAAGCTTATAGGGACTGGCGTCCCGGGTGGGTGATATAAAATCCCGAGGGCTATAGCATTGTGAGCCCGGAGTGCAAAGCCGCAAGCGTGGCGGAATCTCGTGTTTTTGCGCCATTGCCAAGTCATCGAAAATGGCTAGTCTCCGCGCAAATCCATTGCCTCGGACATTTGACCATGAAGACAATTTCTCTCGCTTTTACCGTTCTGATGGGCTTGGCCATGCCGGCGTTCGCCGCCGACGTCACCGCCCCCGTCAGGGAGATCATGGACGCGACCACCAAGAACTGGTCGGGTGCCGACAATGACTGGCAGGATATCTTCGACGACAGTCGGCTGGCCCGAATCTACAGCAAGGATTTCGTCGACAGGTATCGAGCCGCGATGAAGAATCCGGCGGCCGACGAGGATGGCGTCTCGCCGTTCGACTACGACGTGATCGTCAACGGCGAGGATGCCTGCCCGCTGGAGGACCTCACCTACACGCCGAAGCCCGGCGCGAACGGTGCGACGGAAGTGGTGGTGACCTTCAAGAAACAGACCTGCATGGATGGCGCGGACGACAAGCAGGCCTTGACGACGGTGCGTTTCGAGGTGGTGGAAGAAGGCGGCAAGGCTCTTGTCGATGACGTGATCACCGAGAGCGAAAACGGTCAACAGCCGAATTCGCTGAAAAGCACCATGGTACTGATCGCGAAGGGCGAGTGATCGCAAGATTGATTTGATTTTGAAACCGGCAACTGTATGTGAGCGATGGGTGGCATACGCTGCTCGTCTGCCGCAGGGGCGCGAACTGCTTGTTTTCCGGTTTTGACTTTCGAGATTGGCTGCTTGCCAATGATCCGGCGCTGTCGCGACTGCGGATGGCGTCGCGTGTCACGCTGAGCGTCATCCTGTCGTTCGGCGCGTTGCTGGCGATCCACACGCTGCTGGTTCCATTGCCGCTGGCGTCTTATGGCCTTGGCATCGTGCTGTCGATCGAAGGCGGCGTGGCGGTGCGCGACAAGGGCGGGGCGCGGCAGCTCGTTACCCGCCTGCTTGGCTGTGCGGCGAGCCTTGTGGTCGTTGTCATTGCCGCCGGTCTCGAGGGGCATCGCTATGTCTCGGACGCCGCTTTTCTGCTCATCATTTTCCTGGCCGCGTCTGCCCGCGTCATCGGCCCGCGCGGGCATGCCATCGGCATGTTCGCCTTCATGTCCTACTTTCTCGGCGCCTATTTCCAGCCGCCGATCGCGCAGCTGCCGCTTGTGGCGATCGGCCCGGTGGTGTCGTCGCTGATCGCGCATGCGGTGCGCTCTATTGTGCTTCCCGACGACTGGCGGCGCGATTTGCTGCGCTCGCTGGAGAGCGTCAGCGGCAGGATCAACCAGATCCTCTTCAAGATTGCCGCGCTGGCGGCGGACGGGCATGTATCCGACAAAGATCGGCAGGAACTCAACCAGCTAGAGGAGCGGTTGAAGGACGTGGTGCTGATGGCAGAAAGCTTTATCCCGCGGCCGCCGAGCGGTGTTCTCGATCCCGGAACCGAGCCAGCCGGAGAACTTGCCATTCGGCTGTTCGACGCGCATCTGGCAGCGGAGGGCGCCATCATGCTTTGCGCGCAAAAACTGCCGCCCTTCGACATCGTGCATTGCGTGATCGAGGGTCGGGCCGTTCGGGCGGCTGGCTCGTCGGACGAGAGCCATGACGAAGAGGCGACGCAGGCGCTGGTGCGGCTCGGAAAGGCGCAGGCGGAATTGATCGAGACGATCGGGGAGGGACGCAAGAGCGGGTTTGCCGAGATTGCCGCGGTAGCCGATGTTCCGACCGTCGCCGCGAAGCCGGATTTTTCGCTCAACAATCCGCTGATGCGCGCGGCGCTGCAGATCACCCTGGCTGCGGCGATCGCGATGACGCTTGGACTGGCGCTATCGCGCGAGCGCTGGTTCTGGGCGGTGCTTGCCTCGTTCCTGGTGTTCACCAACACCAATTCGCGCGGTGACACCGCGATGAAGGCGCTGCAGCGGTCGATCGGCACGCTGTTCGGCATCGGTATCGGGCTGGTGCTGGCAACGGTTCTCAGCGGACATCTGGCGCCGTCGCTCGTCATCACCAGCCTGTCGATCTTTCTGGCCTTCTACTTCCTGCAGACGTCTTACGCGACGATGACATTTTTCGTGTCGATCGCGCTTTGCCTAGTCTACGGGATGATCGGTTCGCTGACGCTCGATCTTCTTCTGTTGCGCGTTGAGGAGACGGCATTGGGGGCGGCGATAGGTACGGTCGTTGCCTTCGTGGTGTTCCCGGCTCGCACCCGCGGCGCGCTCGACGTCGTGCTCGGCAAATGGTTTGCCGCACTGGACGCACTGTTGAAAGCGGCAGCCGGCGGCGAACCGCACAACGCCCTGATCCGTCTGTCGCAGACGCTCGATGCCGCCTACAAGGATCTGGCGACGACGGCGCGGCCGCTGGGGTCGTCATGGTCCGTTGTCACTCGGCCGGGACATATTCGCCAGACACTGGCGATCTTCCTCGCGGCGACCTACTGGGCGCGCGTCATGGCCAAGAACCGTGATGCCTCGATCAAGGATGCGGAGGCACAGGAGCTGATCGCCGCCAGCCTGGCGCGGGTCGCCTCGGCCGCCGAGCGGCGCTCGGAGTGTTTCTTTGTCGATCGCAAGGTCCCGGTCTCCGCGGCCCGGCACCATTCCCCCATCAGCAAGTCCGAGGCCAATAAGGGCTGGCGGCATGGGCTCGACATGATCGGCTCGACGCTCGACCGGCTCTATCCCGATGCATAAGTCTTGCCGTTTCCCGTGGTCTTGGCTATTTGCGCGCCTAGCAAAAGGATTATGACTTCATGGCAGGCACGAACAGCGAGCGTCCTCTTCTGACGGAAGGCCCCGTCATCATTCTGGTCGAACCGCAGATGGGCGAGAACATCGGCATGGTGGCGCGCGCCATGGCGAATTTCGGGCTTTCCGAATTGCGTCTCGTCAACCCGCGTGACGGCTGGCCGAACGAGAAGGCGCAGGCCGCCGCCTCGAAAGCCGATCACGTCATCGAAGGCACCAAGGTGTTCGAGACGCTGGAGCAGGCGCTGGCCGACCTCAACTTCGTCTACGCGACGACGGCGCGCGAGCGCGATGGTTTCAAGCCGGTACGCTCGCCGGTCGTGGCCGCTGACACGCTGCGGGCACGGTTTCGCGCCGGCGAGGGCACCGGCATCCTGTTTGGGCGCGAGCGCTGGGGTCTGACCAACGAGGAAGTGGCACTGGCTGACGAGATCGTGACCTTTCCGGTCAATCCGGCCTTCGCCTCGCTGAACATCGCCCAGGCCGTGCTGCTCATGTCCTACGAGTGGATGAAATCGGGGATGGACGATGTCGCGTCCGTGCCGTTCCAGGCGACGGAGCAGACGCCGTCGACCAAGGATCAGCTGTTCGGCCTGTTCGACCAGTTGGAAGATGCGCTCGATTCCCGCGGATATTTCCATCCTGCCGAGAAAAAGTCGAAAATGATCGACAATCTGCGGGCGGTGTTGTCGCGCCGCGCCTTCTCCAAGCAGGAGATCAGCGTGCTGCGTGGCGTCATCTCCTCGCTTGACCGGTTCACCCGCAAGACGCCGCGCGGTGGCCGGTTCCCCGCAAACGCGCCCGCAGACGTCAAGGATCGGCCAGACGATGACAGCAGCGACGAATGAGCTGAAACCCGTCCTGGTCTTCGATTCGGGGATTGGCGGGCTGACGGTGCTGCGAGAGGCGCGGGTGCTGATGCCCGAGCGCGGGTTCATCTACGTCGCCGACGATGCAGGCTTTCCCTATGGCGGCTGGGAGGAGCAGGCATTGAAGGAGCGGATCATCGATCTGTTCGCAAGACTGCTGCGCGAACATGATCCCGAGGTCTGCATCATCGCCTGCAACACCGCTTTCACGCTCGTCGGTGCCGATCTGCGCGCTGCCTTTCCCCAGATGACCTTTGTCGGGACCGTCCCGGCGATCAAGCCGGCGGCGGAGCGCACGCGCTCCGGGCTCGTGTCGGTGCTGGCAACGCCCGGGACGGTGAAACGCGCATACACACGCGATCTGATCCAGTCGTTCGCGCAGCAATGTCACGTGCGGCTGGTCGGTTCGGAAAACCTCGCGCGCATGGCGGAAGCCTATATTCGCGGCGACGCGCTGTCCGATGAGGCGGTCATGGGCGAGATTGATCAGTGTTTCGTCGAGAGGGACGGGAAGAAGACCGATATCGTGGTGCTGGCCTGCACGCACTACCCCTTCATGGCCAACACCTTCCGTCGGCTCGCGCCATGGCCGGTCGATTGGCTTGATCCGGCAGAAGCGATCGCACGCCGTGCGCGCAGCCTCGTGCCGGAGATCGCGGGCGCGGTTCACCCCGACAACTTCGACTTCGCCGTCTTCACATCGGGCAACCCCGATTTTCCGACAAAGCGGCTGATGCAGGGTTTCGGCCTCACTACCCGGTGATACGCTTTTGCAACGCCTGACACTTCGCGCATCTTTCGTGCCGCAGGCGCTTTTCTTTGCGGTGTCGATATCGCAAGTTCGAAGCGGGGGAATCGTCTGCAATGTGTTAAGCATCGGCGGACAGGGGAATGCGTGATGCCGTTTCAAAGACTTGTGATGTTGATCTTCTTCCTGCAGCCGATCGCCTTCGGCAGCTGGCTGCCGCGCATTCCCGATGTGCAAGCAAAGCTTGGCATGGGGCCGGCCGATCTTGCCGTCGTGCTGCTTGGCCTGCCGATCGGCACCTTGATGACCTTGCCATTTGCTGGACGGCTGGTGGCGCGGATCGGCGGGCGCACCACCATCATCTACGGTTTTGTGGCGTTCCTCGCGGTGGTGTCGCTGCCTGCCTTCGCGGGTAGCATGACCACGCTGTTTTTCGCCCTGATGCTTCTCGGCGTCACCCTGTCGACGCTTGAGCTCGGCCTGAACGTCGAGGCGGATCGTGCCGAAAAGACCACGGGCCTTGTGATCATGAGCCGCTGCCACGGGTTCTGGAGCCTTGGCATCATGGTTGGCAGCCTTTTCGGCGTCGGTGCTGCGGCATTGCACATGCCGGCCAACTGGTCGATCGCCTTGACGGCGTTGATATTGCTGCTGCCGTCGCTGCTGGCCAGTGTTCGGTTGCCGCTGGGCGCCGATCCCGTGGCCGAGGCATCACAGACGCCGAGCGCGCCCTTCAAGATGCCAAGTGCTGCGCTGCTCGGCATCTGCGCCTTCACATTCGGTATCACCATGACTGAGGGGGCGATCGCCGACTGGTCGGCTGTCTATCTCAGGGACGTGCTGCTGGCGACGGGCGCGTTGACCGGCCTTGGTTATTCGGTCTTCGCTTGCCTCGTGGCCACAGGGCGTTTTGGCGGCGACTACATGAAGAGCCGTTTCGGGGCGGTGGCCATCGCGCGCGCCTGCGGCTGTGCTTCGCTGGCCGGTATGCTGATCGTGCTGTTCGCGCCGACGACAACGGTGGCGCTTGTCGGCTTCGCGGCAATCGGTGTCGGCGTATCCGTCGGCTTTCCGCTCGCCGTCACGGCATCCGCCAGCCTGACCGATCGGCCGGCTGCGTCCAGCGTCGCCATCCTGACATTCATCGCGCTGAGTGGCTTCCTCGTCGGGCCGCCGGCGATTGGCTTCGTGGCGGAGGCCTTCGGGCTGCGTGTCGGCCTGGGCATTTTGCTGGTTCCACTGGCGATCAGCCTGCTGTTTACGCGCATGCTGACCCCGAGGGCGGGGCAGGACGGAAGCACTATGGTGGCGGACAAGGCAGCCTGATTCGAGAAGACGCGATTGGCTGTGGGTTTCGTCGATCGGCACGAGCATCCCGCCGCGAATCTGCTAAAGAGTGCGCTTGCTTTCAGAAGGGGAACCGGACTTGCAGGTTGGTATCGATATGGGATCGGCGTCGGGAGGCAATCCGGCCACGCTCGATATCGAGGAGCTGCTGGCCACCCGTCTCCTGGTTCAGGGCAATTCCGGTTCTGGAAAATCGCATCTGTTGCGGCGCTTGCTGGAGCAATCGGCCCAGTGGGTGCAGCAGGTCATCATCGATCCCGAAGGCGACTTCGTGACGCTGAGCGACAAGTTCGGCCATGTCGTCGTCGATGGCGAACGCACCGAAGCGGAACTTGCCGGCATCGCCAACCGTATCCGCCAGCACCGCGTCTCCTGCGTGCTGACGCTGGAAGGGCTGGAGGTCGAGCAGCAGATGCGGGCCGCCGCCGCTTTCCTCAACGGCATGTTCGATGCCGATCGCGAGTTCTGGTACCCGGTGCTCGTCGTCGTCGATGAGGCGCAGATGTTCGCGCCGTCGGTCGCCGGCGAGGTGTCGGACGATGCCCGCAAGATGTCGCTAGGCGCGATGACGAACCTGATGTGTCGCGGACGTAAACGCGGCCTCGCCGGTGTGATCGCGACACAGCGTCTGGCTAAGCTCGCCAAGAACGTCGCCGCCGAAGCCTCGAACTTCCTGATGGGCCGCACCTTCCTCGATATCGACATGGCGCGCGCCGCCGACCTGCTCGGCATGGACCGGCGCCAGGCCGAAATGTTCCGCGATTTGAAGCGCGGCAATTTCGTCGCGCTCGGGCCGGCTCTGTCGCGTCGGCCGCTGCCGATCCAGATCGGCAATGTCGAGACGTCGGCTCGTTCGTCGAGCCCGAAACTGATGCCGCTGCCGGATTCTCCCCAGGACGTCGAGGACCTGATCTTCACGCCGGATCCCGAAGAGTTCCAGCGGCCGATCGTACGCCGCGCCGCGCCGGCGCCACGGCCGACCACCGATATTCTGGCGGAGCTGTCACGCTCCGCACCCGCGGCCAGCGCGCCGCAGCCTGTCGAGGGACGGCCCAGCCAGCCCGAAATGTCCAGCGAAGACCGCGAGGAACGGCTTGCCGCCGTTCTCAACGAGATCCTCAATGATCCGGGTTCCGGCTTTCGCACTGATGCAGTGCTCTACCAGGAATTCCTCGTCCGACTTCGCATGCGACGCGTTCCGGGAGCGCCGATGTCGCTGCCGGAATTCCGCCGCAGGGTGGCGGTGTCGCGCTCCGGCGTTGACGCCGAAACAGCAGGGACGGAGGCTTGGGCGATGGCGTTGTCGTTGTCATCGGGCGTGACGGACGATCTGCAAGGCGTGTTCCTGATGCTGGCAAAGGCCGCGATCAGCGGCGAACCATGCCCCTCGGATGCCAGGATTGCCCGGGCCTACGGCACGCATTCGGCACGTCGCGCCCGGCGCCTGCTCGGTTATTTCGAGGAGCAGGGCACCGTCGTCGTGCACACGGATTTTTCCGGCAAGCGGATCGTCGCGTTCCCAGACATGAACTGCCAGACGGCGCCTGGCGATGCCAATGCAGCTGACGTGGACGACGTTCGGTCCGCCGCGGAATAAGTACCGCGCCGCTGGCTGCCGTTTCTCTCTGACATTATTAGACGTGAATTTATCGTGCCTGCACGATAGGGTTGCTGTTGTCACATCCAGTTCATCTCTGGGGTGGATAAGGCGCGCATGCCCTTTGAGGCACGCTTTCTGTCAAAAGGAGATGTCAGCCATGCCAAACAACACCCGTCGCCATGTGTCCCGGACGCTTGCGGCCGTCTTGCTCGCAACAGTTGCCATTCAACCCGTTTATGCTGCCGATGCAGGCAAGCTGCTCGAGCGCGGCGCCAGCGAAGACCTCAGCGCGCCGGGCGGCGCACGTCGCATTTCCGGCGACATCACGGAAGCCTATCGGGCCGCAATCGTCGATGGCAGGCCGAAAAATGTGATCCTTCTGATCGGCGACGGCATGGGCGATTCTGAAATCACCATCGCCCGCAACTACGCCGTCGGCGCAGGCCAGTATTTCAAGGGCATCGACGCCCTGCCTGTTACCGGCCAGTACACGCACTATTCGCTCGACAAGAAGACCGGCAAGCCGAGCTACGTGACCGATTCCGCCGCCTCCGGCACCGCCTGGGCCACCGGCGTCAAGAGCTACAACGGTGCCATTGGCGTCGATATCCGAGAAGAGGCGCACGAGACGCTGCTGGAGAAGGCAAAGGCTGCCGGTCTCGGCACCGGCAACGTCTCTACCGCCGAGCTTCAGGATGCGACGCCCGCCGTGCAGGTGGCGCATGTGACGCAGCGCAAGTGCTATGGTCCCGTCTCGACATCCGAGAAGTGCGCCAGCAACGCGCTCGAAAACGGCGGCAAGGGCTCGATCACCGAACAGCTGATCAACGCCCGCGCCGACGTGACGCTCGGCGGCGGCGCCAAGAGCTTCGGCGAGACGGCCAAGGCTGGCGAGTGGAAAGACAAGACGCTGCGCGAGCAGGCGCAAGCGCGCGGCTACAAGCTCGTCTCCAATGCCGACGAGCTTGCGGCCGTGAAGAAGGCGAATGACGGCGCACCGGTTCTCGGCCTGTTTGCCGATGGCAACATGCCGATCCGCTGGCAGGGCCCGCAGGCCAGCCATTATGGCAACATCGAAAAGGAGCCTGTCGTCTGCCAGCCGAACGAGAAGCGCACATCAGCCACGCCGACGCTGGCGCAGATGACCACGAAGGCGATCGAGCTGCTAAGCGCGAATGAGAAGGGCTTCTTCCTGCAAGTCGAGGGTGCCTCGATCGACAAGCAGGATCATGCCGCCAATCCTTGCGGCCAGATCGGCGAGACCGTCGATCTTGACGAAGCTGTGCAGGAAGCGCTGAAGTTCGCGCAGGAGAAGGGCGATACGCTTGTTATCGTCACCGCCGACCACGCCCATGCCAGCCAGATCATCAGCGCCGATACGAAGGCCCCCGGCCTGACGGAAGCGCTGATGACGAAGGACGGCGCGGTGATGGCCGTCAGCTACGGCAACTCCGACGAGGTCGATGACCAGGGCCATACCGGCTCGCAGCTGCGCATCGCGGCTTATGGCCCGCGCGCGGCCAATGTCAGTGGTCTGACCGACCAGACAGACCTGTTCTACACGATCAGCGACGCGCTCGGCCTCAAGACCCAGAAGCTCGGGATGAAGTGAGGCCTTCAGCGCCTTTTAAATAGCGCGGCTTTGACTGTGGTGCCCAAGGATTGTGATTGACATTCCAGTGGCTTCCCCCTAAAGACCGGCCCAGCACGGGGCAGCAATGTCCCGTGTTTCATTTGACATGTCCCGTGGAGTTTCCAGTTCGCGTAACCGGAAAATCCTGTCGGGCCTCCCAAAAAGGGGCCAAAGGAGGGCGTGTTTCCTTGATCTGGTTTGTAAAAAAGCCAGTGTAACATTCTGAAAGGAAATACGATGAGCAAGCGCGAATCGTCTAAGTACAAAATTGACCGCCGTATGGGCGAAAACATCTGGGGTCGTCCTAAGTCCCCGGTGAACCGCCGCGAATACGGCCCAGGCCAGCACGGTCAGCGCCGCAAGGGCAAGCTTTCGGACTTCGGTGTGCAGCTGCGCGCCAAGCAGAAGCTCAAGGGTTACTACGGTGATCTGCGCGAGAAGCAGTTCCGCGCGATCTTCGCTGAAGCTTCCCGCCGCAAGGGCGACACTTCTGAAAACCTCATCGGTCTGTTGGAATCCCGCCTGGATGCGATCGTCTATCGCGCCAAGTTCGTTCCGACCGTCTTCGCTGCTCGCCAGTTCGTCAACCACGGCCACGTGACCGTGAACGGCGTCCGCGTCAACATCGGTTCTTACCGTTGCAAGGCCGGTGATGTGATCGAAGTCCGTCAGAAGTCCAAGCAGCTCGTTTCGGTTCTCGAAGCCGTCAGCCTGGCTGAACGCGACGTTCCCGAGTACATCGAAGTCGACCATAACAAGATGGTTGCCACCTTCGCTCGTGTACCGGCTCTTGCTGACGTGCCTTTCGCCGTCATCATGGAACCGCATCTGGTGGTCGAATTCTACTCGCGTTAATCGCGACGTTTTCGCAGACGGAAAAGCCGCCCCTCAAGGCGGCTTTTTTGTTATCTGGAGATAGATGATGAGCGATTTGCAGGCAATTCTCGACGGCATTTATACTGAGCTCAAGCCGAGGATCGGCGAGGGCAGGGTGGCGGACTATATTCCGGATTTGGCCAAGGTCGATCCCAACCAGTTCGGTCTGACGGTCACGACGGTTGACGGCAAGATCTACAGCGTCGGCGACAGTGCCGTTCCGTTCTCGATCCAGAGTATCTCAAAGGTTTTCATGCTGACGCTGGCGCTGGGCAAGGTCGGCGAGCAGCTGTGGAAGCGGGTCGGTCGCGAACCGTCTGGCTCGGCGTTCAACTCGATCGTCCAGCTCGAGCAGGAATCCGGCATTCCGCGCAATCCCTTCATCAATGCCGGTGCGATCGCCGTCACCGACGTGGTGATGTCCGGGCACGCTCCGCGCGAGGCGATCGGGGAGCTGCTGCGTTTCGTGCGCTATCTTGCGGACGACGATGGCGTGACGATCGATGGCGCGGTCGCCCGGTCGGAAACGCATACGGGCTTCCGCAATTTCGCGCTCGCCAATTTCATGAAAGCCTACGGCAATCTCGATCACCCGGTCGAGCATGTTCTGGGCGTCTATTTTCACCAATGTGCCTTGTCGATGACCTGCGAGCAGCTGGCCAAGGCCGGATTGTTTCTGGCAGCGCGCGGGAGCAATCCGGTGGCGGGCCTGTCGGTGGTCTCGCCAAAGCGGGCGCGGCGCATCAACGCGCTGATGCTGACCTGCGGCCACTATGACGGATCGGGCGACTTCGCCTATCACGTCGGTCTTCCCGGCAAGAGCGGTGTTGGTGGCGGAATCTTCGCGGTGGCGCCGGGCATTGCCTCGATGGCAGTCTGGTCGCCGGGCCTGAACAAGGTCGGCAACTCGCAGCTCGGCGCCGTCGCGCTGGAGATGCTAGCCGCGCGTACTGGATGGTCGGTTTTCGGCGATTGATGCTGTGTTGGCGCGCAGCTTTCTGCTAGACGGGGTCAGGGTCTGATCGGAAGAAACAATGAATATCGCAGCCACTATCGCGGACGAGCTGGAAACGCCTGATGTCGAGGGCGGTATCGCGCATGCGCTTTTTGCCGATGCGCCAAGCTCGGTGTCCTTCAACAAGCTGCGCAAGCGGCTGTTGCGGCAGATGCGGCAGGCGTTCGACGATTTCGGTATGCTCAACGGCCAGAAGCGCTGGCTGATCGGCGTGTCGGGCGGCAAGGATTCCTACGGCCTTCTGGCGCTGTTGCTGGACCTGCAATGGCGTGGCCTGTTGCCGGTGGAACTCATTGCCTGCAATCTCGATCAGGGTCAGCCGAACTTCCCCAAGCATGTCCTGCCGGAGTATCTGACCAAGGTCGGCGTCAAGCACCGGATCGAGTATCGTGACACCTATTCGATCGTCAAGGAGAAGGTGCCGGCCGGCGGAACCTACTGCTCGCTCTGTTCGCGCCTGCGCCGCGGCAATCTCTATCGCATCGCCCGCGAAGAAGGTTGCGACGCGCTGGTGCTCGCCCACCACCGCGAGGACATTCTCGAAACATTCTTCATGAACTTCTTCCATGGTGGCCGCTTGGCCTCGATGCCGGCGAAGCTGCTGAACGACGAAGGCGACCTCATGGTTCTTCGCCCGCTCGCTTATTGCGCCGAGGAAGACATGGCGAAGTTTGCGGCGGCGATGCAGTTCCCGATCATTCCCTGCGATCTTTGCGGCTCGCAGGACGGGCTGCAGCGCAATGCGATGAAGGACATGCTCGCCGATATCGAACGGCGCATGCCCGGCCGCAAGGACACGATGCTGCGGGCGCTGTCGCATGTGAACCCGTCGCATCTGCTCGACCCCAAGCTTTTCGACTTCGCCGGCCTGATGGCGGGCGATACCGCGCCGAAGACCCTCTGACAGGCACCCAGCACAGACCTGCGCAAAGAAGGACTGACCATGACTTCGAAGATTGATGTAACGACGCTTGCCGATCTCCTGCGGCGGGCGGCGAAGGCGGAAATATTGCCGCGATTCCGGCGGCTCGGCAGCGATGACGTGCGCGCCAAGAGCGAGGCGACGGATCTGGTAACCGAAGCCGATCTGCAGGCCGAACGGATGATCAAGGCGGAGGTTTCGGCACTGTGGCCGGAAGCGCTGTTCATCGGCGAGGAGAGCGTGGCAGCCGATCCTGAACTACTCGACAAGCTCAAGGGCGCATCGCTGGCGATCGTCGTCGATCCCGTGGACGGGACGTTCAACTTCGCGTCCGGCATTCCGGCCTTTGGCGTCATGGCCTCCGTGGTCGCCAACGGCGAGACGATCGCCGGCATCATCTACGATCCGATGGGCGACGACTGGGTGATCGCCGAAAAGGGTAGTGGCGCGTGGCTGAAGCGTCCTGACGGAGAAGCCCTGCGGCTGAAGGTTGCGACGCCGGTAGCGCTCGAGCATATGACCGGCATGGCATCGACAGGCTTTCTGCCGAAGGACAAGCGCGCCGAGGTAATGGGCAACCTTGCGAAGGTGCGCTTCGTCTCGAACTATCGTTGCGCGGCCCATGAATACCGGACCTTCGCGGGCGGCCATGTGCACTATCTCGCCTACAACAAACTGATGCCTTGGGATCATCTCGGCGGAACGCTGATCTCCCAGGAAGCCGGCGCCCACGCCGCCCACTTCGATGGCTCCGCCTATCTGCCGCATCATTTTGAGGGCGGCCTGCTGATCGCGCCGGACAAGGCGAGCTGGGAGCTTTTGCGGCGTGAGGTGTTTACGATGTGATGAAAAAAAGGCCCGCCGGATCGGCAGGCCTTTTTTTCTAGAAATGCCCCGCGCCCGGATCCAGCTGCGGATCGTCGCCGGGATGGGTGAAGAGCTTACCGCCTTCGGCCCATAGCGTGGCGATGATGCTGACGAGGCCGAACAGCGCGAAGCCGCCGAACAGCGGCTGTACGGTCCCGTTGAACAACTGACCGACGGCGCCGCCGAGGATGGCGCCGAAGGTGGTCGATACGAAGCCGGTGATAGACGTTGCTGTGCCGGCGAGGTTGCCCATCGGCTCAAGGCTGATGGCCGTGAAGTTGGTGGCGATGACCGCGAACATCATCAGGAGGATTGTGAACAGCGCATAGGCGAAGGCGAAGTCGGGCTTACCGCCGAGCGCCGCGAAGAAGCCGATGGCCGAGATCACCGTGAACAGGATCATGGCGACGTGCGAGATGCGGCGCATGCCGAACTTGCGGACGAAGAAGCCGTTGGCGAAGTTGGCGACGGCAATGCCGCCGGCGGTCGCGGCAAATGCGATCGGCAGCCAGTCGCCGAGGCCGTAGACCTCGCCGAAGACCTGTTGGACCGAGATGACGTAGGCGCTGATGACGGCGGTGAACATGGTCAGGCCGATCATGTAGCCGCAAGTGATCTTGTTGGTGAGGACCGTCTTGAAGCCTGATACCACGTTGCCGAACGACAGCGGGATACGCTCCTCCTTCGGCAGCGATTCCTTCAGTCTTAGCGCCGCCCAGACGAAGAGAACGGCGCCGACAATGCCGAGCAGGGTGAAGATCCAGTGCCAGTTGGCATAGGTGATGATGAGCTGGCCGACCGATGGCGCGATGATCGGCACGATCATGAAGACGATCATGACGTAGGACATCACGCGTGCCATCTCGCGGCCGCCGAAGCAGTCGCGAACGACGGACATTGTGGTGATGCGCACAGCAGCGCCACCGACGCCCTGGACGAAGCGCATGACAAGCAGCATTTCGAAACTGCCGGTGGCGGCAGCGCCGAACATGGCCAGCACATAGACCGCAAGACCGCCAAGCATGATGTTTCGGCGGCCGAAGGTGTCCGACAGGCTGCCGAAGACGATCTGCGAGACGCCGAAACCCAGGAAGAACACGCCGATGACGAGCTGCGTGTCATTGGCATTGGCAACGCCGAGCGCGTGGCCGATGGCGGGCAGGGCGGGCAGCATGCTGTCGATCGCCATGGCGATGCTGGCGGTCATGATGGCGATGGTGACGACGAACTCGAGGAAGCCCATGCCGATACGGCTGGACCCCTGGTTTTCGGCGTGTGGCTTGTGGAGCGGCGTCATGGTGTGTCCTAAATTGCGGGATCGTATGGAGCGATCAGACCGCCGGATTGTGTGGTTGGAAGAGACGCCCCTTTTCGGCGATCAGCACGAAGATCAGGCCGATGATCGAAACGATGAAATAGCCGGCGACCATCGGAAGAGCGGTGCCGTCGAACGCTTGGCCGATGCCGGCACCGATCAGCGCGCCACCGACCGTGCTCATGAAGCCGAGCACCGAGGAGGCGGTGCCGGCCACATGGCCGAGCGGTTCCATGGCCAGCGAGTTGAAGTTCGAGCCGATCCAGCCGAAGTTGAACATAGCCAAACCAAAAAAGCCGATGAACAGGAAGAATGGCATCGGGTGCGGGCCTAACACCAAGGCCAGCAGCCAGATCGTGTTGATCGATATGAAGGCGATCAAAGCGCCGTGCGACAGCCTACGCATACCGAATTTGCCGACAAGTCGCGAGTTCAGGAAAGACGACATCGACATGAAGATGGCAACACCGGCGAAGGCGAAGGGGAAGTAGACGCCAAGATCGTAGATGCCGACATAGATCTGCTGGGCCGAGTTGATGAAGCCGAACAGAGCGCCGAAGATGAAGGTGCTGGCAATCGTATAGCACAGCGCGATGCGGTTGGTCAGAACCAGCTTGAAACCACCAAGGATCGATCTGGCGGTGAATGGGCGGACATTCTCGGGTCGCAAAGTCTCGGGCAGCCGGAAATAAGCCCAGCCAGCGATGATCGCGGCCAGCACGGCGATGAACACGAAAATCAGGTGCCAGCTGCCGAACAGCATGATGATCTGGCCGCTTCCCGGCGCAATGACGGGAACGATCATGAAGACCATCATGATCAGTGACATGACTTCCGCCATCTGGCGGCCGCCGTAGACGTCGCGGACGATGGAGATGGTGATGACGCGGGTGGCGGCCGAGCCGAGACCCTGGATGAAACGCAGGATCAGCAGGCCTTCGAAGGTGGGAACCAGCGCACTGCCGAGTGCCGAACAGATGTAAATGCCGATGCCGATAAGCAGTGGTATGCGACGGCCGAAACGATCGGACAGCGGGCCATAGAAAAGCTGCGCCATTCCGAAGCCGAGCAGATAGGTCGAGACGACGAACTGGCGGTGGTTTTCGCTTTCGACATTGAGGCTGGCGCCGATCTGCTGCAGCGCCGGCAGCATGATGTCGATGGCGAGAGAGTTGATCGCCATCAGGAAGGCGGCCAGCGCAATGAACTCACCCTTGCCCATGGGGATACGGCCCACGTGCGCGGCTTGTGATGAATCTGTCACAATCTAATTCCCAAAAACAGGCCAAGGCGCTGTTCAGCACAGCGCCTCGGACTCAAAATACAGAAATGGAAACCGGGCGGACGCCCGGTGACCGGTCAGGTCAGGCGGCGCCGCGAACGGTCACGCCATTTTCCTGAAAGTGCTGCTGCAACTCGCCTGCCTGGAACATTTCCTTGACGATGTCGCAGCCACCGATGAACTCGCCCTTGACGTAGAGCTGGGGGATCGTCGGCCAGCTGGAGTAGTCCTTGATGCCCTGACGGATCTCCGAATCGGCGAGCACGTTGACGCTCTTGTAGTCGACGCCGATGTAATCGAGAATTTGTACGACCTGGCCGGAGAAACCACACTGGGGAAACTGCGGCGTGCCCTTCATGAAGAGGACGACGTCGTTGGTCTTGATTTCGTTGTCGATAAATTCGTTGATGCCGCTCATGGGACCTAATCCTTTCAACAGGCGAGTTAAAGGCCCGCCGTTTCAATCGTTGAACTTAGATAGCATGTGACGACCGGAATTCCAGCCGTCGGGACTAAAAAAGAGAGCGGCGTAGCTGGGGAAGGCTACAAGTTGTTGCCGATCCGTTACGGGTTGCATCTTGTCAACCCGCGCGTGATGAAATCAGGCGTCCGCCCGTCATACACATCAGCGGTTTTCCGCCGGCGATTCTCATGAAAATGCCCGGTGATGACCGGGCATTGCTGTGCGCACGATGGGATCGATCCCGGGCGTTACTCGGGCGCCGACGTCTGTAGCGCCAGGGCATGCAGTACGCCGCCCATGTTGCCCTTGAGTGCGTCGTAGACCATCTTGTGCTGCTGCACGCGGCTCTTGCCGCGGAAGGCTTCCGCGACGACTTCGGCGGCGTAGTGATCGCCGTCGCCCGCGAGGTCGCGGATCACTACCTTGGCGCCGGGAATGCCGGCCTTGATCATGTCTTCGATGTCACCGGGTTTCATAGCCATGACCGATTACTCCTTGCGCATCATTCGGCGGCAGCGAGCGTATCGCGACCATCCATGAATTCAGGGAACCATGATTCATAGGCATGGCGCAATTGCTGAATTGGCAGCGCCAGCAGATCATCGATAACGAGAGCTTCGCCTTCGACCGTGCCGAGGCGGCGGAATGGCACGCCGGCACCTTCCGCGTTGGCGCAAACGAAGTTGGCGACGTCGGCAGGCAAAGTCAGGACGTAACGCGCCTGGTCTTCGCCGAAGAGAAGCCCATGCGTTTCCCCACGGCCTTCGCTGAGGCTGATCGCGAGACCCTTGTCCGAGGACATGGCCATTTCGGCCAACGCCAATGCCAGGCCGCCGGAGGAGATGTCGTGGCAAGCGGTTGCCTGGCCGTTGCGGATGACAGAGCGGACGAAGTCGCCGTTGCGACGCTCGGCGAAGAGATCGACTTCGGGCGCCGGGCCGTCGGTGCTGCCGACGATGTCGCGCAGGTAGATTGAAGAGCCGAGATGGCTACCGTCGGTGCCGATCATGATGACCTTGTCACCGTTCGAAGCGCTGCCGATGCGCGCCATCTTCTTCCAGTCGCCGAGCAGGCCGACGCCAGCAATGGTGGGGGTCGGCAGGATCGCGACGCCGTTGGTCTCATTATAGAGCGAGACGTTCCCCGATACGATCGGGAAGTCGAGCGCGCGGCAGGCTTCGCCGATGCCCTTCACGGCCTGCACCAGCTGGCCCATGATCTCGGGCTTCTCCGGGTTGCCGAAGTTGAGGTTGTCGGTGGCGGCCAGCGGTTCGGCGCCTGTCGCCGTGATGTTGCGCCAGCATTCGGCAACCGCCTGCTTGCCGCCTTCGAACGGATCGGCCTCGACATAGCGCGGCGTCACGTCGGAGGAAAAGGCAAGCGCCTTGGTCGGATGGGTGTCGACGCGCACGACACCGGCATCGCCGCCGGGAAGCTGCAGCGAGTTGCCCTGGATCAGCGTGTCGTACTGTTCATAGACCCAGCGGCGGCTGGATTCGTTCGGCGAGCCGACGAGCTTGAGCAGCGTCTGGCCGTAATCCTCAGGTGCTGCGACGAGGTTTGCCGGCAGCGGCGCGCGCTTGTCGGCCTCGCGCCACGGGCGGTCGTATTCCGGTGCCTGGTCGCCGAGATCTTTGATCGGCAGGTTGGCGACTTCCTCGCCCTGGTGGACGCAGCGGAAGCGCAGGTCGTCCGTGGTCTTGCCGACGATGGCGAAGTCGAGACCCCACTTGACGAAGATCGCCTTGGCGACCTCTTCCTTCGATGGCTCGAGAACCATGAGCATGCGCTCCTGGCTTTCCGACAGCATCATTTCATAAGCGGTCATCTGCTCTTCGCGGACGGGAACCGTATCGAGGTCGAGCAGGATGCCGAGGTCACCCTTGGCGCCCATTTCGACGGCGGAGCAGGTGAGGCCGGCGGCACCCATGTCCTGGATGGCGATGACGGCGCCGGTCTGCATCAGCTCGAGGCAGGCTTCCAGCAGGCACTTTTCAGTGAAGGGGTCGCCGACCTGAACGGTCGGGCGCTTCTCTTCGATCGATTCGTCGAATTCGGCCGAAGCCATCGTCGCGCCGCCGACGCCGTCGCGGCCGGTCTTGGCGCCGAGATATACAACGGGGAGGCCCACGCCCTTCGCTTCGGAGAGGAAGATGCCGTCGGACTTGGCAAGGCCGGCCGCGAATGCATTGACCAGGATGTTGCCGTTGTAGCGCGCATCGAACTCGACTTCGCCGCCGACCGTGGGTACGCCGAAGGAGTTGCCATAACCGCCGACGCCGGAAACGACGCCGGAGACGAGGTGGCGGGTCTTCGGGTGGTCAGGGGAGCCGAAGCGCAGCGCATTCATCGCGGCGATCGGGCGGGCGCCCATGGTGAAGACGTCGCGCAGAATGCCGCCGACACCGGTCGCCGCACCTTGATAGGGTTCGATGTAGGACGGGTGGTTGTGGCTTTCCATCTTGAAGACGACGACGTCGCCGTCATCGATATCGACGACACCGGCGTTTTCGCCTGGGCCCTGAATGACGCGCTTGCCCTTGGTCGGCAGGGTGCGCAGCCACTTCTTCGAGGATTTGTAGGAGCAGTGCTCGTTCCACATGGCCGAGAAGATGCCGAGTTCGGTAAATGTCGGCTCGCGGCCGATCAGGTCCAGTATCCGCTGGTATTCGTCCGGCTTCAGGCCGTGGGCTGCGATCAATTCTGGAGTGATCGGGCGGGTATTGGAAATGGTCATGAGCTCTGCGAAGTCCCTGCCGTTGCGCGATTTCGGTGTCTTTAGCCTAAGTCAAAGAAACGCGCGACAGGAAAATGCCCGCTGTTCACAGAGAGCGGGCATTTGAAAGCGATTGTGATGGTGCCTAGAACTTGTAGCCGACCTGAATGCCGGCGCGGGTCATGCCGCTATTGGGTCCGTCGCAGAGATTGGCATGCGAGGAGTGGGCGATCTGGGCCGAGGCATTCCAGTGCTGATCAAAGCGATAGCCTGCGCCGACATATTCGTGGAACAGGAAATGACAGCCCAGCTCCGGGCCGTCGTCGGTATAGCCGACATTGCCGTTGTGCCAGACACCGCCGAAGCCGGCTTCGGCGAAGATCTTCTCGTTGAAATCGACCGTCCATGCGAGGCCGCCGAAGATTTGCGTCGCTTCGCCAGATGTGCCGATCGATGTACCGATATTGATGCGTGGTCGGGCGAGCTGTTGTTTCCAGTCCGTCGCGGCATTCTGGCCGAAGGGATCGAAGAGAACCGTCACCTCTGGGAAGATGCCATCCTCGTGACTATGTCCGCCCTGAACGGAGGCGGATGCACCGAACCGCAATTCGTCGAAGATCTTATCGTCGGCCCGGGCCGATGTCGCCAAAGCCACGGTTGCCGTCAACGCGAACGCAAGGCACGCCCTTACCGTGTTGTGTGTATGCAATGCCATTCGCAGCCCTCGTCCTGGCGCAAATCATCGATCGTTCATGGATTGGTAGCATCCAAATTGATTCGATAAAGCGACTGGGCGTTCGACGCGGCAGAATTTATGAAGTGCTGCCGTTCTGCAACAGCGTCAGATCTCGCCGTCGTAGCCGGCCCCGCCGCTTTCGAGCAGGCGTCTCAGCGTCATCAGTCCGTCGGACATCTCATCCCTGCTTTTGGGCGATGAGAAGCTGATGCGGACGCGGTGATAGACCTTGTCTGTACGGGCCGCCTTGAACTCGTCCTCGTCGTCGATGAGGACGCCGTCGCGGAAGGCCGCGTTCTTGAAGGTGCCCGACAGCCACGGCTCCGGCAGCTTCAGCCAGAGAAAAGGTACGTGAGGATGGGAGACGAAATCGAAGCCTTGCAGCCGCTCGCGCGCCAATCTCTCCCTGGCAGCCAGTTCAACGATGCTGGTCTTTCGGATCTCGTGGGCCTGGCCGCTCTCGACCAGACGGGCGCATGTCTCGGCCAGGATGAAGGGCAGGCCGCCGGTGATCATCTTGTGGGTGACCTTGATGCGTTGGGCGAAATGCGGCGGGCAGGCAACCCAACCACCACGCACGCCGGCGGCGACCGACTTCGACAGACCGCTGATCAGGAAGGTGCGGTCCGGCGCCAGCGATGCGAGCAGCGGATTTTCATCGCCGGTCATGCCACCATAGAGATCGTCCTCAATCAACCAGACACCGTGGCGACGGGCGATCTCTGCGACCTTGGCGCGGCGCTCGTAGGGCATGGTCGCCAGCGTCGGATTGTGCGCCGTCGGCATCAGGAAGGCGAGTTTCGGATGCTGCTGCTGGCACAGGCGCTCGAAGTCGTCGGGAATGACACCATGCTCGTCGGAATCGACGGTTATCGTTCGGCGCCCGAGAATACGAGCGCTGCGGCTGACCTGGGTGTAGCTCAGATTCTCGAAAACGATCTTGTCACCGGGCGAGCAGATCGCTGAAATCACCGCGATGGCAGCCGCGTGTGCACCGAGCGTCGGCACGATGTTCTCGGTTTCGGGCGCCCAGTCGTTGCGGGCCAGCCAGCGGCGCCCTGCCTCATACCAGTTTTGCGGAAAGACGCGCGAGTAGGACGAGATTTCCGACATGTGCTGCTGCCCGACATCGGCGAGTATCTGGCCGATGATCCTGCCCTGACCGAGATCGGGCGCCGCGGTCGTATCGAAGCGGATCTTTCCGGCAGGGGCATCAATTGTCCTGGTGCCGCCCAAGGCAATCGTCAGCGGATCCGGCTGATTGCCCGGTGCGGTTTCCGCCCGGTCGAGCACATAGGTGCCCCGTCCGACCTCACCGGCAACGAGGCCACGCTCGTGCACGAGCGCATAAGCGCGACCGATTGTACCGATTGTCACGCCGATATCATAAGCAAGATTGCGCTGTGGCGGCAGCTTGCTTCCGGCGGGTAATGCGCCGCTGGCAATAGCGGATTCGATATTGTCCGCGAGCCTGAGATAAACCGGGCCGGAACCGGCCGAGAGATCGGGGAGCCAATTTGTCATGATGACAATTTTGTAGATTGTCACCCTCTGCCTGTCAAGACTATCACGGAATGCGTACAATCAACGATTGGATCTAGACGTGTCTGCCGTAGATGATGCCAGAGAAGACAATGTATCTGCTTGGAAACAGGGACAATCGCGAAGCACTGCGGCATTCGATGCTGGTGTCCTTCGCGCGAGCGCAGTCCACGGGATGCGCGCAGTCTTGAACGCTCTCATGCTCTGGTACCAGAAGCGCTCGACGCGTCGTGTGCTACGGGATCTGACGGATGCAGAGCTGCGCGACATCGGTGTCAGCCGGTCGGATGCCGGCAAGGAAGTTGCCAAGTCGTTCTTCTGGGATTGATGCGACGGGATACGCGCGCCGGCTAGCTGCAGCTCTTGTTGCCGCCGGCCCAGTGGGTGACGTCCTGGGCGATGCGCGCTCTTGCGGGCGAATCCATCATTGGGCCAAAGGCATCGAGCTTGGAGGGGCTGCCCTCCGCCTGGACGACCAGAAGCGGCCTGCTTTCCGGGCTGCCCTTGTGGACGACCAGAATGCGCGGGCGGCCTGAGAAGGAGTTGAGCTCCGGCGCCAGCCTGTAAGCGGCGAAAGTCGCGTCGCCCGACTTGAACCAGCAAGTGTTCGCGGCCACCGCCACGCGTTCCATCGTCGACAGCGCGCTGCGATCCTGCGAGGAGGGCGGTGGCGTCTTCGTCTGGCACGAGGCGACCAGTGCCGCGGCTGCGGCAATGGCGAGAACGGATGTCAGGGACAGGCGAGGGCGCATCGATCTTGCTCCGGTGGACCAGATGAATGGCCTCTTACGCGTTTAAGGTTAAGCGGCGATTACGTCGAGCGCGGAGGCGAAGAGGCCACGGCCGTCGGAGCCGCCATGGGCCGCTTCGATCAGGTTTTCCGGATGCGGCATCATGCCCAAGACATTGCCGCTCTCGTTCATGATGCCGGCGATATCGTTGAGCGATCCGTTCGGATTGGTGCCCTCGGCGTAGCGGAACAGCACCTGGCCGTTGCCTTCGATCTTCGCCAGCGTCTCGGCGTCGGCGAAGTAGTTGCCGTCGTGGTGGGCGACCGGGCTGCGGATGATCTGGCCCTTGGCGTAGGCGCGGGTGAAATCCGTCTCCGCATTGACGACTTCAAGCTTGACCTCGCGGCAGACGAATTTCAGCGAGGCATTGCGCATCAAGGCGCCCGGCAGCAGGCCGGCCTCGACGAGGATCTGGAAGCCGTTGCAGACGCCCAGAACCTTCACGCCCTTGTTCGCCTTCTCGATGATCGCCTGCATGACTGGCATGCGCGCGGCGATGGCGCCGCAGCGCAGATAGTCGCCGTAGGAGAAGCCACCAGGAATGACGATGAGATCGACATCTGGGATGTCGGTCTCCGTCTGCCAAATCGTCACCGGCGCCTGACCGGAGATCTTGGTGAGAGCGGCGATCATGTCACGATCGCGGTTGAGGCCCGGAAGCTGAACGACGGCGGATTTCATGGGTGTGGTTCAAACCTTGCTTGTGCTTCTGCGAGTTCTCGAAGTTCGAGACGGTGTTCGATGCGTTCGAGGCGTTGATCGTGGCGGTCGAGCACGCCGTAGATGTTGTGAATGTCCTGTTGCACTGAAACAAGCACTCCTCGTATGGAGCTCAACTCGCTCCTCATTTCGTTCTGAGTGTGTTTCAGTCCCGAAATTTCGGCTTGAATGCGCTTAAAGAACTCAAACATAAATTCTTGTGTCACTTCAGCCATCGGACAATCTCCGCAGCCACTAGTCGAGAGAAATAGTATAATTCTCGATAACGGTGTTGGCGAGGAGTTTTTCGCACATGGCCTTGAGGTCGCCTTCGGCCTTGGCCTTGTCGGTGCCTTCGATCTCGACGTCGAAGACCTTGCCCTGGCGGACATGGCCGACACCGTCGAAGCCCAGCGCGCCGAGCGCGCCTTCGATTGCCTTGCCCTGCGGATCGAGAACGCCGTTCTTCAGCGTGACGGTTACACGAGCCTTGATCACTTTGTCTTCCCTTGCCTTTTTAGCTGATGGCTTGCTTAGCCAAATATGTTGGTTACTTGACGAGCACCGGGCCAGTGCCGCGCACAGGCTCGTTCTCGTTGATGATGCCGAGGCGGCGTGCCACTTCCGAGTAGGCCTCGAGAAGCCCGCCGAGATCGCGACGGAAACGATCCTTGTCCATCTTCTCCTGGGTGTCGATATCCCAGAGACGGCAGCTGTCCGGCGAAATCTCGTCGGCGAGGATGATGCGCATCATGTCGCCTTCGTAGAGGCGGCCGCATTCGATCTTGAAGTCGACGAGCTGGATGCCGACGCCGAGGAACAGGCCGGTCATGAAGTCGTTGACGCGGATCGCCAGCGCCATGATGTCGTCGAGCTCCGCCGGGTTGGCCCAGCCGAAGGCGGTGATGTGTTCCTCGGAGACCATCGGGTCTTCGAGCGCGTCCGACTTGTAGTAGAACTCGATGATCGAGCGCGGCAGGACCACGCCTTCCTCGATTCCGAGGCGCTTGGCCAGCGAACCGGCGGCGACGTTGCGCACGACGATCTCAAGCGGAATCATCTCGACTTCGCGGATCAGCTGCTCGCGCATGTTGAGGCGGCGGATGAAGTGCGTGGGGATGCCGATCTTGTTCAGATGGTTGAAGATGAACTCGCAGATGCGGTTGTTCAGAACGCCCTTGCCATCGATGACTTCGTGCTTCTTCTTGTTGAAGGCGGTGGCATCGTCCTTGAAGAACTGGATCAGCGTGCCTGGCTCGGGTCCCTCGTACAGAATCTTGGCCTTGCCCTCGTAGATACGGCGGCGACGGTTCATTGCGATTGTTCTCTTGTCGTTGGCGCTCTTGGGATTAGCGCGAGTGGATCGATCTCGTGGCGTCCCCATAAAGGAAAAGCGAGGGTTTCACAATCCGCCTGTCACTCCTTCCCCGGATTCCGGTCAACCGGAGCGCCGCTGATGAGAATCGAAGGTTCTTCGTTGACAGTTTACAGGTTTTTCAGACGCGGCGATACGATTGGCGCTGCGAGCAGTGGTTTTGCATGGGTTTATTTGGAAGCCGAACCCTTGATTGCAGGGCGCGAGGCGGCTGCGTGTTCGGCACGCGAGGGGACGGCAGCCGAGCGCCAACCGGCAGCGCGAATGAAGGACGGGATCTGCAGGGCAGGCATCGGGCGGGCAAGCGCATAGCCTTGCAGTACATCGCAGCCGAGATCACCCAGGATCCTGGCATGTTCCATGGTTTCCACGCCCTCGGCGGTGACCAGAATGTTCAGCGATCGGCCGATATCGATGATCGAGCGGACGAGCTTGCGCTGTTCGGCCGAGCTGGGCAGCAGTCGGATCAATTCGCGGTCGATCTTCAGCGTCTTCGGGCTGAGCCTCAGCAGGCTGACGATCGACGCATGGCCAGTGCCGAAATCATCGATCTCGATATCGATACCCAGGCGCCTGAACTGTCTTAGGTTGGTAATCACGGCATCGTCGCAGTCGTCGAGTGATATCGATTCCAGCAGTTCGAAGGCGATGGTGCCGGGAGTGATCTTCAGCGCCTTCAGCTTCTTTCCCAAGTTCGGATCATCAAGTCTCCGCGCGGAGACATTGACGGCGATCTTGGGAATGAAGACGCCCTCGCTCTCCCACTTGGCACGATCGACGAGCGCCTGTTCAAGCATGAGCCCATCGATCGCGGCAACGACGTTGATGTCTTCGGCGATGGTGAGAAAGCGGTCCGGCGTCAGCAGACCCTGCTCGCGATGCTGCCAGCGCGCCAGCGTCTCGACACCCGTCACATCAAGTGTGCGGGCATGAAACTGCGGTTGGTAGAAGGGAACGAATTCACGTCGTTCGAGGCCGACCAGAATATCGTCGGCCAGCCGTTTGCTGGCAATGACCTGGCGGCGCGCGTCGGTGGAGAAGAACTCGTGGCGGTTTCTGCCGCCGCCCTTGGCGCGGTAAAGGGCAATGTCGGCATTGAGCAGCAACTGCTTGCCATCCAGCGTCGGGCCGCTATCGCTGGCAATGCCGACGCTGGCGCCGAACCGACAATCATGATGCTCGTAGCGGATCGGCTTTCCAAGCTCCTTGATGATGCGCTCGGCAAGGTTCGAGATCTTCTTGGCGGTGATGTCGTCGCTGCACAGGATGACGAACTCGTCGCCGCCGATACGGGCAACGAAGTCGCCGGGGCGGACGTTTTCGCTGAGGATTGCGGCCGCGTGCTTGAGCATCGCGTCACCGGCCCGGTGGCCGAGCGTGTCGTTGATCTGCTTGAAGCGGTCGAGATCGATGTGGAGCACGGCGAGCGACCGCTCGGTTTTGTCCGACCGGGCAGACAGCTCTTCCAGTTTGCGGTCGAGATAGCGCCTGTTCGGTAGGCCCGTCAGGAAGTCGTGCAGGGCGAGGTGCTCGATGCTTTCTCTTGCGGCCTCGAGCTCGATGTTGCGCGCCTCCGCAAGTATCTTGGAACGCTTCAGTTCGGCGTTCAGCATGACCTCTTCGGTCACGTCCCAATTGGCGCCGATGAGCTTGCGATGGCCATTGCCGTCGATAAAGAACGCCGTCTTTGCCTTGATGACGCGCTCGGCGCCATCGCCGCGGATGATCCGGAATTCCTGCTGAAAGCCGCTCTCGCGTGCAATATTCTCGGCGACCGTCGCCGCGACGCGATCCCGATCGTCCGGGTGCAGGCTTTCCGTCCAGGCGTCGCTTATCGCGGCTTTAGCGGCATCCTTGATGCCGTAGATCGTCAGAAGGCGGGCATCCCATTCGACCGTGCCGTCATCGAGGTCGGATTCGAATACGCCAATGCCCGAGATATCGAGTGCAAGATCGAGGCGCCGCGACATGTGCGCCAGCCGCTCCTCCGCTTCCTTGCGCGCTGTGATGTCGGTATCGGTGCCGACAAGGCGCAATGGCATTCCCTGGTCATCCCATTCGACGCAGGCGCCGCGGCATTCGATCCAGATCCAGTGACCGAGCCTGTGCCGCTCACGATACTCGAATACCTGATAATTCTGATCGCCGGCGTTCTGGCGCTCGATTGCCTGGACCACGAATTCCCGGTCGTCGGGGTGGATCAATGCGATCCAGGTGTCGTAGTCGCCATCTGCTTCTTCATCGGCAGCCATGCCGCGCATGGTCTTCCAGGTGTCGGAGTAATACCGGGTACCGAGGCGGAGGTTGTGATCCCAGACGCCAAGTCCCGAGCCGACAAGAGCATAGTTCCAGCGGCTTTCCCGCTCGACGAGGCCGATCAGTTCGCGATCAGCAGTGTCGGCGGACGACACAGTACTGCCGGCGCTGCTCGAACCTGATTTCTGATCGGGACTCTCTTGGTTCAATGCTCGCACTCGCTCGTCTGGCGTGTATCAATGTGCTTTTATTGAATTAATTAGCCCTTAATAACAGAGCAATCACTGGGCTATGTCCAGTGCTCGCGATCATGTCATTTGCAACAAGAGCCGCTCCCTATAAAATAAAAGCTTAGCCGTTCCACGCCCTATATAGAGAGCATGGAGGGACAGTCATGGCTCAAGATTGGCCTATGTTTATCATGCAGTGCATTGTGCTGGCGGGACTGGCCAGCGTTTTTCTGGTTCGCGGCGAAGGCGACTGATAGCCGGCGACGCCCAGCCCCGGAAAGATGTCAAGGTTTCAGGCGGCTGAGGAACTGTGCAAACACCATCGTGCCTTCCGGCCATGGACCGTGACCTGAATCCGCATTGATATGGCCGGATTCACCGGCATCAACCAAAAGCGAGCCCCAGCTTGCCGCGATATCGTCGGCGTGTTCGTATGTTCCGAACGGATCGTTGCGGCTGGCGACCGTGATGGCCGGGAACGGCAGCGGATCGCGCGGGTAGGGGCCGAAGGTCATCAGATGCTTGGGGCGTATATCCGGGTTGGCCACATCCGGCGGCGCCACCAGGAACGCGCCGGCGACGGGCTTGCGGAATTTCGGGATCGCATGCAGCACCGAGGGAACGCCGAGCGAGTGGGCAACCAGCACCACCGGGCGTGACGAAGCGTTCACCTCTTCGGCGATCCTGTCCGCCCAGTCATCGCGCACGGGTTTCGACCACTCGGCCTGCTCGACACGGCGCGCCGTGCTGAGCTTGGCTTCCCAGCGGCTCTGCCAGTGGTCGGGGCCGGAATTGGTGTAACCGGGGATGATGAGGATATCGGCGTCTGAAGCTTTCATGGTCTCGCCGATGTGAGAAAGCTTGAGGCGGTTGTCAAGGGAAAGCGCGACAGAAGCGCTGTTTTTTGTTACATTCAACAGGTTGCCGGTCGCGATCGATGTCGGTGTCGCCGATGCTTTCGCCGCTGGCCTGCCTGGTTGAGCCTGCCTGTCAGAGGAGGAGAAAGCCATGACGGCATTTCACGTCATGTCCGGTGCGAGCGATGTCTATGCACGTCCGGTCATCAACAGAATAAGCATTGCCGATGTGTTCGACGCTTTGCGGCTCGGTATCGCCGACTTCCGGGAGAAACCGTCGCACTACGTGTTCCTGTGTCTGATGTATCCGATCGCAGGCATCGTTCTTGCCGTGGCGACGTCCAGCGCCAACCTCCTGCCGGTCATCTTTCCGCTGATGTCGGGATTTGCCCTGATCGGCCCGATCGCGGCGATCGGTCTCTATGAAATCAGCCGTCGTCGCGAGGCTGGCATGGATACGTCATGGCGACATGCATTCGATGTGACGCGGTCGCCGGCCTTTCCCTCGATCGTAACCGGCGGGCTGATGCTGTTTGCCTTCTTCGTGGTGTGGCTTGTGGCGGCGCAGACGCTTTACGCCAATGTGTTCGGCGACGTATTTCCGCGAACGATCTCGGCCTTTTCGTCCGAGGTCTTCGGCACACCGGAAGGCATGCAGCTCATCCTGTGGGGCAACCTGATCGGCCTCGGCTTCGCGGTTATTGTGCTGGCCACCACTGTGGTGACCTTCCCGATCCTGCTTGACCGCGACATCGGTCTTGCCGCCGCCATGGAGACGTCGCTGCGGGCCACGATTGCCAATCCAGTGCCGGTATTCTGCTGGGGCCTGATCGTCGCGGTGTCGCTCGCGGTTGGTACCATCCCGCTGTTCGTGGGGCTGGCGCTTGCCATCCCGATCCTCGGCCATTCGACGTGGCATCTCTACCGCAAGCTGGTGGCGCCACCAATCGTCTGAGGGGACGCCCGGATCACGGAACACAATGCCTCACGCGGAGTTTGACTGGATCAGGCTTTGAGGGAGGCAACCATGGCGAATACCGAGCATATATTCACCCGTTTCGCGACCACTGCGTCGGAATGGGCGGGCAAGCCTGCGGCCTTCGTGGCTGCATTCGTGCTTGTCGTGGTCTGGGCGGCGAGTGGGCCGGTATTCGACTATTCCGAGACATGGCAGCTGGTGATCAACACCGGCACGACGATCATCACTTTCCTGATGGTGTTCGTGCTGCAGAACGCCCAGGCCCGCGATACGCGGGCTATTCAGGCCAAGCTCGACGAACTCATCCTCACCAGCCATGCCGAGAACAAATTCATCGGCATCGAGAACCTCGATGAGGAGGATTTGAAGCATCTTGACCGACTGGTTGCAAAGGCCGCCAGCGGCGGCAAGCAGGCGAAGAAGGCGGCGGCTCAGGCCGCGCCGAAGTCCGACAAGACGGCCACCGCCGTGCGCCAGAAAATCGGCGACGCGAAGACGCAGAAGGACAAACGGAAAACGGCGCCGCGAAGGGCGCCGTCCAAGAGCTGATTGCGATCGACCGATGGCCGATCAGGCGTTGCCGAACACTCTGGCGAAGATGGTGTCGACATGCTTGGTGTGGTAGCCGAGGTCGAATTTCTCGCGGATGTCTTCTTCCGACAGTGCGGCGCGCACTTCCGCGTCGGCCAACAGTTCCTCAAGGAAGTCGGCACCCTTTTCCCAAACCTTCATGGCGTTGCGCTGGACCAGACGATAGCTGTCCTCGCGCGAAACGCCGGCCTGCGTCAGCGCCAGCAGAACGCGCTGGCTCATCACCAGGCCCTTGAACTTGTTCATGTTGGCCAGCATGTTTTCGGGATAGATCACCAGCTTCTCGACGACCCCGGCCAGACGGTTCAGCGCGAAATCGAGGGTGATCGTGGTATCCGGGCCGATGGCGCGCTCGACGCTCGAGTGGCTGATATCGCGCTCGTGCCAGAGGGCGACGTTCTCCATAGCCGGAACGACCGACATGCGCACGAGACGGGCTAGACCGGTGAGGTTTTCGGTCAGCACTGGATTGCGCTTGTGCGGCATGGCCGATGAGCCCTTCTGTCCAGGCGAGAAGAACTCTTCGGCTTCCAGCACTTCGGTGCGCTGCATGTGGCGGATTTCGATCGCGACGTTCTCGATCGACGAGGCGATGACGCCGAGGGTGGCGAAGAACATGGCATGACGGTCGCGCGGGATGACCTGCGTGGAAATCGGCTCGGCGGCGAGGCCAAGCTGTTCGCAGACATATTCCTCGACACTCGGATCGATGTTGGCGAAGGTGCCGACAGCGCCGGAGATCGCACCGGTGGCGATTTCCGCACGAGCGGCGATCAGGCGGTCGCGGTTGCGGTGCATCTCGGCGTAGAAGCGGGCGAAGGTCAGCCCCATCGTCGTCGGCTCGGCATGGATGCCGTGGCTGCGGCCGATGCGGACGGTGTCCTTGTGCTCGAAGGCGCGGGTCTTCAGCGCCGCGAGAACGCGGTCCATGTCGGCGAGCAGCAGGTCGGCGGCACGCACGAGCTGAATGTTGAAGGTGGTGTCGAGGACGTCGGACGAGGTCATGCCCTGGTGGACGAAACGGCTGTCGGGGCCGATGAATTCGGCGAGATGTGTCAGGAAGGCGATGACGTCATGCTTGGTGACGGCTTCGATCTCGTCGATACGGGCGACGTCGAACTCGGCGGCCGAACCCTTTTCCCATATGGTCCGGGCGGACTCCTGCGGGATGACGCCGAGATTGGCGAGCGCGGTGCAGGCGTGTGCCTCGATCTCGAACCAGATGCGGAACTTGGTTTCGGGCGACCAGATGGCGACCATTTCGGGTCGGGAGTAGCGCGGGATCATGGCTTCCTGCTTTCGTTCTGAAGGTGTTGGCGTTCTAAAAGGAATGTTGGCGCCCGTGTAGCAAAGACGCGCGGCAATCTCAACGCATGCGTTTCGCAAGCGCGAAACTCGTGGCGAGCAAACAGGCGAGACCGAGTGGAAGAAACAGCGGCAAGCCGAGGACGGCGAACTGGTAGACCGCGCCGGCGCTGGTGAAGACGAATTGGAAAATCCACAGCAGCGAGCCGGCCGGGCCGTGCCAGCGTGCGTAGAAGAGGCGGTATTCCATGGCGAACAGGAACGCCGTCATCAGGATGGTGCCGGCCGACAGTGCCACGAAGAAGGCGGCGAACCGGGTTTCGATGCGGCGCCGGTGGGCGAAATAGCGTCCGAGCGGCAGCATGAACGGCCAGGAGAGCAGGCCACCGGCGAAATACAGGATGGCGAGTTCACCGGCATGGCTGGTTTCCATACGGTTGCGCATGTAGAGCGACAGCATGGCCGAAACCAGCATCAGCACGCCCCAGAGAAGCGCGCCGACGATGAGGTCGGGGTAGGGCGGATACGCCGCCTTCAGCCGTTCCCGCATCAGCGACGCGCTGCGATCGGCATTACGTGGACTGGCCTTCGGCGGCGCTGCGCAGGGCCGAGATGGCCGACTTGTAGGCTTCCACGGAGCCGCCCTTGAAGATCGCGGAGCCCGCGACCAACACGTTGGCGCCAGCCTTGCCGATCATCGGTGCGGTTTCGATGGTGACACCACCATCGACTTCGAGATCGATCGGCCGGTCACCGATCAGTGATCTGGCGGCGGCGATCTTGTCGGCCATGGCGGGAATGAACTTCTGGCCGCCGAAGCCCGGATTGACCGACATGATCAGGATCAGGTCGATATCGTCGAGGACGTTCTCGAAGACAGAAAGCGGCGTTGCCGGATTGAGGGTGACGCCGACCTTCTTGCCGAGATTGCGGACGGTCTGCAGCGAGCGGTGCAGATGCGGGCCAGCCTCCGCATGGATCGTGATGCGGTCGCAACCGGCCTTGGCGAAGGCTTCGAGATAGTCGTCGACGGGCGCGATCATCAGATGGCAATCGAAGGTGGCGTCGGTGTAGGAGCGCAGCGACTTGATGACATCAGGGCCGAAGGAGATGTTCGGGACGAAGTGACCGTCCATGACATCGAGGTGGATCCAGTCGGCGCCGGCCGCCGTCACGTCGCGCACTTCCTGGCCAAGCTTGGCGAAGTCGGCGGCCAGGACGGATGGCGCGATGCGGATGGGCTGGGTCATTGTCTCTTTCTCCGTTGAAGTCGCCTGTGAAGTCGCGTGAGCGGGCAGGCGTTATTGAGCCGGCGCATCGGGCGGCACGAATGCCCCGGAGCGCCACTGCATCAGCTGGTAAGGGTTGTCGGCAAGCTCGTGGCCGCTGTCGAAGGCGATCTTGCCGATGACAGTATCGAACGGCGTGCCACCGAGATGCTGGGCCACCGGCCGGTCGTCCGCCGCGGCATCCTGGGCCGCCTTGATGGCGATTTCCACGGCGGCATAGGCGGGCAGGACATAGCCTTCCGGCTCGACCCCCGCGGCGCGAAGGGCGACGCCCGCCGGTGACGCGTCAGCGCGGGCCGTATCGTCGGGCAGGACGACCGCCTGGACGCCATCCGCCAGAGGCAGCGGCTGGTCAGCCGCCCGCATGGCGTCGCCACCGAGCATGTCGAGCTTGATCTTCTCGGCTGCGGCGTCACGGGCGATGATCGACACGTCGCTGCGATCGCCGCCGATGAAAACCTTGGTCGCGCCGGCTTTCTTTAGTCGGCGAACGAGCGCGATCTGCTGCTCCTGGCCGGGCCGGTAGGTGTCGGTGAAAACAGGTTTCAGGCCGTTCTGCTCCAGCGCATTGCGGACCGCCTCGGTCAGCTCGCGGCCATGGATCGTACCGTCTTCGATAAGCGCAATCGGGCTGGACGCCCAGTCGTGCAGGATCACCTCGATGATCTTGGCCGCTTCGGCGCCATCGGAGGGCGCCAGACGGAAGAGCGGCCAGTCATTCTTGATCGCGTCCTCCATCAGGATGCGAGAGCGAACCGAGACGGTGATGGCAGGGATGCCAGCGTCCTTGAGTTTTGGAAGTGCGCCATCGAGCGTGGTGGCGCAAAGGAAGCCGACCGCGACCTGCACCTTGGCGGCGATCAGGGCGTCGGCGACCGCAGCGCCGCTATTGTCCTCGCAAGGCTCGTTGACGGTAACGATCGTATCGCCATCCTGGCGGATCTTCGCTTCGGCTCCGGCAAGAACCTGGGCGCCGAGGGCAGCAAAGTTGCCCGACTGCGGCGCAACGACACCGATCGTCACGCCGGCCGCATGGCATTCACCGACTGCCAGAAGCAGTAGCGGAAAAAGCCCCAAGCCACGCGAGATAATCATGAAGGATGCACGCCCCTACCGTTTATCCTGCTCTTTTATCCGTCCGGCACCAATCGTCAAAGAAAAACACACGGATTGGACGCTTTTCGCCCGGAGTTTGTAGAAAAGGTAAACCATCGCCGTCATAATGCTTATCCAACGAGATGCCGGCGACGTCGGGTGGAGTAGAGTTTTGTTGAGCAAGCAACCGATCGATCCTAGTCTCTACAGGGATGCGATGAGCCGCTTCGGCGGTCATGTCCAACTGGTGACGACATCCGTGGGCGAGCAGCGCCGCGGCGTGACCATTACCGCCGCCTGCTCGGTTTCCGACAGCCCGGCCACCGTTCTGGTCTGCCTGAACAACAGCAATCCGAAGAACGAAATCTTCTTCCGCAGCGGCATCTTCGCTTTGAACACGCTTGGCGCCCATCATCAAGCGCTCGCCGACGCCTTTTCCGGCCGTACCAAGGTGGAGAATGACGACCGCTTCTCCACGGGCAGGTTCGACAAGCTGGTCACCGGCGCGCCGGTCCTGATGGACGCGTTGGCGTCGTTCGATTGCCGGGTGACGGAGATCAAGGAAATGACCACGCACCACATCATCTTTGGGGAGGTGGTCGCGGTGCGTTTCGACGAGGCGCGGCCGGCGCTGTTCTACATGAACCGCGATTATCATCATACGCGCTAGGGCAGGACAAGGTCATGGACGCGGCTGAAATCGAAGAGATGTTCCAGGGCCTCGGGCCGGTCACCGTCAAGCGGATGTTCGGCGGCAAGGGCATCTATCACCTGGGTCGCATCATCGCGCTCGAGTTTCGCGGCGATATGCTGCTGAAGGCCGACGAGGTGAGTTCACCTGAGTTTTCGGAGGCCGGCGCCAGTCAATGGACCTACGAGGGCAAGAGTGGCAAGCCGGTGAAGATGCCCTATTGGTCGATCCCGGATGACGCCTATGACGATCCGGACCTGATGGCCAAGTGGGTTCGGCTGGCCTATGAGGCGGCGCTGCGGGCGGAATAGCGACCGGGTTGTCTTACGAGAATTGTTCGGGCGTCAGGTGCGAGATCGCGGCCTGCGCAAAGGCGGACAAGGGCTGCGGCAGATCGCTGCGCGTGAACCAGCCGAAATCTGAAAGCTTGTCCGGCTCGGTCAGGGACGGATCGCCGGAAAAATCATCGGCAATGTAGAGAAGAGAAATCCAGTGCTGTCGGTCGGTGGCGCTGATGACTTCGGTGTGGCTGAGAAGTGTTATGGGGCCGATCGTCAGGCCACTTTCTTCTTCAGCCTCCCGGCGAGCGGCTTCTTCGGCCGGCTCCATGTGATCCACCTTGCCGCCCACGATGCTCCAGTGGCCGGCTTCCGGTGGTTTCACACGCTTGTAGAGCAGGATTTTTAGGTCCCGCAGAATGACCAGGCCCACTCCGAGGCCTGGAAAATCGATGCCGGGACTGCCCATCCGGTCAGATCTTGGCGCTGGCCGTGATCAACATGAAGGCGGGGATGTCGTCGCCGAAACCAACCGGTGTCGGGCCGTCATCGTGGTCGCGATAGCGGCGGCGTTCGCGGTTGTCGTCATTGGCCGGGTAGGGGCGGCTGTTGCGCGTGTTGTTCTGCGGCCTGTTGTTTTCTTGCTTGCGCTCTTGCTTCACGCTTTCGACCCTTGCTGGTGCGGCTGGTACCGGTGCTGCTGCGACTTCGATCGTCTCGACGACATTATCCTCGGCAGCGATTTCAGATTTATGACCTGAACGGTTTCTGCCGCGGCCACGATCCTTGTCCCGCTCGCGACCACCGCGACCCTTGCTGCGCGAACGATCGTCGTCGCGGCTCGGTTCGGCTGGCGGCAATGCGGAAAGATCGCCATTGTGCCATTCGACCGTCTCACCGATCAGCTTTTCGATCGCGTCGGTGTGCTTGTGGTCGCGGCTGGTGACGATTGTAAAAGCAGCGCCTGCGCGGCCTGCGCGGCCGGTACGGCCGATGCGGTGTACGTAATCCTCAGCGTGGATCGGTACATCGAAGTTGAAGACGTGGCTGACATCGGGGATGTCGAGGCCACGGGCGGCGACGTCGGAGGCTACCAGAAGCTGGAGCTGACCGTCGCGGAAGTTCTGCAGCATGGTGGTGCGCGAACGCTGATCCATGTCGCCATGCAGCGCGCCGACGGAGAAGCCGTGGCGTTCCAGCGAACGGAACAGGTCGGCGACGTCCTTCTTGCGGTTGCAGAAGATGATCGCGTTCTTCAGTTCGTCCTGCGAGCGGACGAGATCGCGGAGCGTGGCGCGCTTCTCATAGTCCTTGCCGTGCGAGGCGATGAAGCGCTGCGTGATCGTCTTCGACGCCGAGGCCGGCTTGGCGACTTCGATGCGCTCCGGGTTCTGCAGGAAGCGATCGGCCAGCTTCTGGATCTCAGGCGGCATAGTGGCCGAGAAGAACAGCGTCTGGCGAGTGAACGGGATCATCTTGGCGATGCGTTCGATATCGGGGATGAAGCCCATGTCGAGCATGCGGTCGGCTTCGTCGATGACGAAGATCTCGACGCCGCTCATCAAGAGCTTGCCGCGCTCGAAATGGTCGAGCAGGCGGCCGGGGGTGCAGATAAGGACGTCTGCGCCACGCTCGAGCTTGCGATCCTGCTCTTCGAACGACACGCCGCCGATCAGCAGCGCCACGTTGAGGCGGTGGTTCTTGCCATACTTCTCGAAATTCTCGGCGACCTGTGCCGCGAGTTCGCGGGTCGGCTCGAGAATGAGTGTGCGCGGCATGCGGGCGCGGGCGCGGCCCTTTTCGAGCAGCGACAGCATCGGCAGAACGAAGGAAGCGGTTTTGCCCGTGCCCGTCTGTGCAATGCCACAGATGTCGCGGCGCTGCAGCGCAAACGGAATCGCGCCAGCCTGAATAGGTGTTGGCACCGTGTAACCCGCGTCCGTGACAGCGGAAAGCACTTTTTGGCTCAAGCCAAGATCAGCAAATGTCGTCAAAGGGAAAACTGTTTCCGTTCCGGTTCGGCCGGACTCAGGCTTGAGTCGGCGTGATTGCATGCCGCAATGCAGCGCCACATAGGCTGAAACAGTCGGGAAGTCAAGGAAGCCACGTGCTCGCAGACAACACTGAGGTAAACTTGGGAAGTAGAGGTAAAGGCCGAGTTACCTCGTTGGATCAGTTTAGATAACCCGCGAGCTTTACACCGGCACTCATGAAGTAGACTGGATCGACGGCGTGTCCATCCTGGCGAACTTCATAGTGCAGATGGGTGCCCGTCGAGCGGCCGGTGCTGCCGGCGAGGCCGACGACATCCTGGCGTCCAACGGTGTCGCCGACCTTGACGAGGATTTCCGACATATGGCCGTAGCGGGTGGAAATGCCGTTGCCGTGATCGACCTCGACCATGTTGCCGTAACCGCCGGTCCAGCCGGCCGTGACGACCTTGCCGGGCGCCGTCGGGCGAACCCTTTCACCCGGCGCGAAGCGGAAATCGATGCCTGAGTGAAGCGCAAGCCGGCCGAGGAATGGGTCACGGCGGTTGCCGAACGAACTGGTGACTTCCTTGCCGATGGCGGGATTGCGGAACGGCAGGCTGGCAGCGGTGCCGCGGACCGTCTCGAGCCGCGTGAGGGCGCTATCGAGCTGCACCAGCGAATTGTCGAAATCGTCGTCTTTCTCCGGCTCGACGAACGGGCCGCCGACAGCGCTGTCATCGCTGACCTTGGCGCTGGCGGTTTCGGCAGGCACCGGGATCTGGAAGCGGGTCAGCACCCGCGATATGGCATCCGACGCATCGCTGGCATCCGCTGTCAGCTGGGTGACGCGATCGCGCTGGCGCTGCTCGATCCCTTTCAGCGACAAGGTGACCTTGGAGAAGACGCGGTCGGCACGGTCGCCCATCGTTTCGCGGGCAGGCACATAGGAGAGGGTGGTGTTGTCTGGCGTCACGTCGGCCGGAGCGGCATTGTTGGCCAGCTGGTTTTCGATTGCCTGCATGGCAGCCGGTAGCTCGGCGCGCTTGCCCTTGGCGTCCGGTGCATAGGCGGAGGCCGGCGCTTCGGTCTTTTCGCTCAGGCCGGAATTTTCTGCCCGATCAAGCAATTCGCCAAGCTTGCCGCGACGTGAGGTCAGCGCCTGCTGCTGCTCCATCAGCTTGTCGACCTTGTCCTCGACCACCTGCTGGTCCAGCAGCTGCCGCGAGGTGACGCGATCGACCTGGGCACGGAGCGCGGCGATGCGGTCCTCATAGTCGTGCTGCATGCGCGCCTGGCGCGCCATGGTTGCGCCGATCAGGTCGTCGCGCAACACCAGATAAGAGGTTGCCAGCAGATAGCCGATGGCGAAAACGCCGACGATACAGACCGACAGTGCCGCCATCCACGGCTTGATGGTGAGGTGGCGAACTTTGTCACCGCTGGCAAGGATGAGTATATGCTCTTGTTTCTGCTTGCCAAATACGCGGGTCTGCTGTGCGTGCGTCACGGAGAATCTCCCAACTGACGGACCTGTCTGAATTGGTCTGATTACACGCGATTAAGGTTAATAAACTCCTTAGATTAGCAACTACTCAAAATGCAATCAGGCATGGAAAAGTCATAGTTTGGCCGGTTGGACGCGACTTTCGGGTCGGCTCCGCCGCCACGTTCTGGTGATAGCGGAGCCAATTTTACGCTTACCGCGTCAGGTTTTGCGCGGCCGCCAACACCGCCTCGGCGTGGCCGGCGACCTTCACCTTCTGCCAGATCGTGCCGACCGTGCCGTCGCCGCGTATCAGAAACGTCGTGCGTTCGACGCCCATGTAGCTGCGGCCGTACATGCTCTTCTGCTTCCAGACACCATAGGCTTCAAGTGTGGTCTTTTCCTCGTCGGCGGCAAGGGCAACCGTCAGCTTGTGCTTCTTGATGAAACGATCGTGGCATGCAGCCGAATCCGGCGACATGCCGATAACGGCAGCGCCGGCCTTGGCGAAGTCCTCGGCAAGTGCGGTGAAGGCCAGCGATTCGGTGGTGCAGCCGGACGTGTCGTCCTTCGGATAGAAGAAGATGACCAGCGGCTTGCCGTGGAAATCGGCCAGTTTCACGCGTCCGCCGCCATCGCGAGGAAGATCGAAGTCGGGCGCGATGGAGCCGATGGTGAGATCCGCCATGGGGAAAACCTTTCTTTTGCCGGGTTTATGGATAAGAGGTGATTTGCCAGATATATATGGGACAAATCAGCGTCCAGCCAGTCTGGTCCAACCTCAAGTCAGGGAGTCAGGCGAGGCGCATGTCGGCGATCCGCGGCGAGAAGATCAGATTCCGCAAGAAAGATATCGTCGCACTGCACGACCTTCCTTCTTCGCGCACCAAAGACCCGATGATCGTGCATTGCCCGCCGACGCGTTCGCACGTCCGACGGACGGCCGGTTATGTCGGTGGCTGCGTCGGCATTCTGCTCTTCATCCTCGGCGCGATCATTTTCACCGTCGAAAGCGGCATTTTCGACGAGCCCTTGTCGAGGCAGGCCCAATCCGCCCTGAACTCCGCCATCGGTCCGCGCTACCGCGCCGAGGTCGGTTCGACCGTTATCCGCTTCACCTCGGATATGAGGCTGGCGCTTGAGGCGCGTGGCGTCAATCTCATTGACCAGAAGAGCGGGCAGCATGTGTCGACAACGGGCGCGATGCGTATGGCGCTCGATCCGCTGCAGTTGTTTCGCGGGCGAATCGCGATTGCCCAGGTCGAGGCGCAGGACATCGCGCTCGATACGGCGCTGCTGCCATCCGGCAAGCCGCTGAAGCTCGATGACCTGAGGATCGACGAGATCCCGGCCGCGATGGAAACCGCTTTCGACCAGCTGGATGTGCTCGACGGCTTTGTCGATCGCGGGGGCACCAAGTCGATCACGCTCGAGGGGATCGACATCAAACTAGCCGACACGTCGAATGGGCCGCTATCCGTCGTGATCGAGAAACTGGTGTTCTCCAGGACCGCCCAAGGCGCACTGCAGCTCGACGGAGAGCTCGCCATCAACGGCGCGAAGACGACGCTGAGCGTGGTGACGGACAAGTCGGAAGGCCGGACGGCGCGCCTGACCGCGCAGCTGCTCAATGCTGATCTTGCGCCGTTCACGCTCAAACGCAACACAGTCGGCGAGATCCGGCAGGGTGTGGATGGGTTGGCCAATCTGATGATTTCGGCAGTGAGAACCAGCGAGACCGCTAAGCCCGCGCTGGCTGCCACCATCGACCTTGATCCCGGCACGCTCTACATGGACGGCGATGCCCAGGAGCTGACCGGCGGGCGGATTAATCTCGCCTACGATTTTTCCAAGCCTTCGCTGGAGATCGCCCGATCGCAGTTTCAGTTCGGGTCGACGATCGTGCCCCTGAACGGTGCGATCGTCGACCTGGACCAGATCGATCCCGCGGCGGAAAAAGGGTTCGGCATCGATCTGCTTGTCAGCGGCGGCACGGCGGCGCCGGCGACCTCTGGCGAACAGCCGCTGGCCTTCGATATCCAGGCGACCGGACGCTACACCGTCGCCAACCGCGAGCTGCAGTTCGCCAACATGACGGTAACCAGCCCAGGCGGTTCGCTCTATGGGTCGCTGCACGTGCGCTTCGGCGACCTGTCACCCGAAATCAGCTTTTCCGGCCAGTCGCAACAGCTGCAGACTACGGCGGTGAAACAGCTGTGGCCCTTCTGGATGGCATCCAAGGGGCGCGACTGGGTCGAGCGGAATCTGTTCGGCGGGACCGTCACGAACGCCTCGATCTCGGTCTTCATTCCATTCGGGCGACTTGACGAGGCGATCGGCAAGGGGCTGAAGCTCGACGAAAACCAGATCCAGATCGCCTTCGACATTGCCGGCGCCCGGATGAACGTGACCGGGGATATTCCACCGATCCGCGACACCAGTGCGCATTTCCAGCTCGCCGGCCCGAAAGCGACGATCTCGATCAAGAGTGGCAAGTCGTTCTTTGCGTCGGGTCGGACCGTTGACGTCGGCGAGGGAACCTTCGTCCTTCCCGCCACCTACGACAAGCCGCTGATGGCGGATATCGATCTGCCGATATCCGGCAACGCAGATGCTATTGGTGAGTTGCTGACCTTCAAGCCGATCCAGGTCTTGCAGCGCGCCGGCTTCGTTCCAGAGGACCTGAGCGGCAAGGTGACTGCCAATGTGCAGGCACATTTCGGTCTGATCGCCTCGCAGAACCCGCCTCCGATCGAGTGGAAGGCGTCGCTGCAGTTGCAGGGGCTGAATGTCGCCAAGCCGATTTCCGGCCGCAAGATCACCGGGCTCGATGGCGTGCTGAGCGCCGATCCGAAGCAGGTCACCCTTGACGGCAAGGGCAACATCGACGGCGTGCCGGCGGAGATCAAGTTGACGGAGCCGACCGACAAGTCCTCCGGCGTCCAGCCGCAGCAATCGGTGACCGCGACGCTGTCGAACGACCAGCGTGAAAAGATCCTGCCGGGCCTTTCCGACATCATCGACGGCACGATCAGCGTCGAGTTGAACCGCATCGACAAGGACCGTCAATCGGTTTCGATCGACCTCGCGAAAGCGCGGCTGGACCTACCGTGGATCGGCTGGTCGAAGGGATCGGGCATCGGCGCCAAGGCGGATTTCGAAATATCCGGTCCTGATGACAATCTGCAGATCAAGAGCTTTGCTTTGAAGGGCGACGGGTTCGGTGCCAGCGGTGCCCTGACGCTCAGCAAGGGCAACCTCGTCAAGGCGGACTTCGACACCGTCAAGCTGTCGTCACTGGACGATTTCGCCGTTTCGCTGAAGCGTAGCAAGGGCGGCATGGATGTGTCCGTTTCCGGCAACAGTGCTGATGTCCGGCCGATCCTCTCGCGGATCAAGGGCGGAAGCGGCGACAACGACAGTGATGGCGACAGCAAGGGCAGTTCCATTTCGCTGCGTGCAAAACTCGACACGGTCATCGGTTTCAACGACGAGAAACTGCGAAACGTGGAGGCGGCGTATGCCGCACAGGGCAGCCGTATCCAGTCGGTCAACCTGTCGGGGATCACCGGCAGCGGCGAGGCGGTGGTGGCGCAGACCCAGGGCAACGGCATCATCAACATCACCAGCGGCGATGCCGGCGCGGTGTCGCGTTTCGCCGATCTCTACCAGCACATGCGCGGCGGCCTGCTCAATCTGGCGATCCGGCTCGGTGCCGGTGGCGACTGGAGCGGTTCTATCGATGTCCGCCGGTTCTCGATCGTCAACGAACAGCGCCTGCACTCGATTGTCTCCACGCCGGTGGGACAGGAGCAGCGAAGCCTGAACGCGGCTGTCAAGCGCGACATCGACACCTCGGCGCAGCGTTTCCAGCGCGGCTTTGCCCGCATCGTCTCGAAGGACAGCGTCGTCAGCATCGAAAACGGCGTCGTGCGCGGCGATCAGGTCGGTGCGGTCTTCCAGGGCGTGCTGCGGGATGTGCGGGGGAACATGGACATGACCGGCACGTTCATGCCGGCCTACGGACTGAACCGGCTTTTCGCAGAACTGCCGATCATCGGCATTCTGCTCGGCAACGGTACCGATCGCGGCCTGATCGGCATCACCTTCAAGCTGACCGGAAAGCTCGACGCGCCGAACCTGACGATCAACCCGCTGTCGATCATCGCGCCCGGAGTGTTCAGGAACATCTTCGAGTTTCAGTAAGGCAACAAAAAAGCCGGCGCGATGGCCGGCTTTTCGTTTTCCGTTTCGCCGCCCTTATGCGGCGCGGCGGATCAGGATGTGCTTCTTCTTGCCAAGCGACAGCTTGATGACGCCGTCGGATGTGATCTCGCCGCTGCCGATCAGCTTGCGCTCATCGCTGACCGCCTGATCGTTGATGCGGACGGCGCCACCCTGGACGTGGCGTCGGGCCTCGCCATTGGAGGTCGCAAGACCAACCCGGACGATCAGCGCCAGCAGGCCGATGCCGGCGTCAAGTTCGGATGCCGGAACCTCGACCGACGGAAGATTGTCGGCCAGCGCGCCTTCCTCGAAAGTCTTGCGGGCGGTCTCCGCCGCCTCGTCGGCTGCAGTGCGGCCATGTAGGATGGCGGTGACCTCGGTCGCCAGGATCTTCTTGACGTCATTGATCTCGGAGCCGGCCAGCGCCGAGAGGCGGGCGATCTCATCCATAGGAAGCGTCGTATAGAGCTTCAGGAACCGGGACACGTCGGCGTCCTCGGTGTTGCGCCAGTATTGCCAGAAATCGTAGGCGGATAGCATGTCGGCGTTCAGCCAGACCGCACCGTTGGCCGACTTGCCCATCTTGGCACCCGAGGAGGTGGTCAGGAGCGGCGACGTCAGTGCGTAAAGTTGCCCGGTCCCCATACGGTGACCGAGGTCGATGCCGTTGATGATGTTGCCCCACTGGTCGGAGCCACCCATCTGCAGGCGGCAGTCGTAGCGCTTGGCGAGCTCGACGAAGTCGTAGGCCTGCAAGATCATGTAGTTGAACTCAAGGAACGACAGCGACTGTTCGCGGTCGAGACGAGTCTTGACGCTGTCGAAGGCGAGCATCCGGTTGACCGAGAAGTGACGGCCGACATCGCGCAGGAATTCGAGGTAGTTGATCGAACGCAGCCATTCGGCATTGTTGATCATCATGGCGTCCTTTGGACCGTCGCCGTAGCTGAGGTAATTCGAGAACACCTGCTTGATCGAGGCAATATTGCCTTCGATGGTATCGACCGTCATCAGCTGGCGGGCTTCCTCCTTGAACGAGGGATCGCCGACCATGCCGGTGCCACCACCCATCAGCGAAATCGCTCGATGGCCGGTCGCCTGCATCCAGTGCAGCATCATGATTTGGATCAGCGAGCCTGCATGCAGGCTTGGCGCCGTCGGGTCGAAGCCGATATAGGCCGTCACGGTTTCCTTGGCGAAGAGGGCGTCGAGGCCGGATTCATCGGAGATCTGATGAATGAAGCCGCGCTCTTTCAGCGTGCGGAGGAAATCGGATTTGAACTCGGACATGACCTTCTGCTTTCGGATCAGGATTTTCGGATTGGCTATTGTTGAAGCAACGCGGCGCGTTTAGCACTGTTTTCGGACACAGTCACCAATTGGTTGATCAGGTCCACTTTGTGTCGATTAGCCGAGGGACGATGACGAAAATACGAACGGCAATCGGTCTGATGAGCGGCACCTCGATGGATGGCATTGATGCGGCGCTGCTACACACCGACGGAGACAAGATCATCCGGCGCGGCCCGAGCCTCTACGTACCCTATGACGACGATCTGCGCGGACGCTGGAAGGCGGCGCTGCAGACGGCCAGGGCGGTGGTCGAGCGCGGTGACCGCCCGGGAGACCTGGCGGATGCGGAGCGGGTGCTGACCCTTTGCCACGCCGCCGTCGTCAAATCCTTCCTGGCCCGCAACGGGCTTTCGCCCGACGAGATCGATCTGATCGGCTTTCACGGCCAGACGGTGCTGCACCGTCCCGACGCCGGCGTCACGGTGCAGATCGGCGATGGGTCGCTGCTGGCCGCCGAGACCGGCATCGACGTGATCTACGACATGCGCGCCAACGACATGGTCCATGGCGGGCAGGGCGCGCCGCTGATCCCGGTCTACCACGCAGCACTCTCGGCGAACCTTCCCGATGGTTTTGCCGTGCCTGTGGTTTTCGTCAATATCGGCGGCATTTCCAACCTGACCTTCGTCGGCAGTGACGGCGCGCTGTCTGCATTCGACAGTGGGCCGGGCAACATGCTGATCGACCAGTGGGTGGAGGCACATACGGGACGCGCCTACGACCGCAACGGCGAGACTGCCGGGCGCGGCAAGATCGTGCCTGATCTGGTGCGGCATTACCTCGACAGCCCGTTCTTCTCGAGCAATGTCCGCCGCTCGCTCGACCGTGGCGACTTTTTGCCGCCGGTTCAGGGTGAAGTCTCGCTGGAGGACGGCGCAATGACACTGGCGCATGTGACGGCAGCCTCGATTGTCAAACTTGCCGATCATCTGCCGCAGCCGCCGAAGACCTATGTCGTTTGCGGCGGCGGGCGTTTGAATCCTGTCATCATGCGGGAGTTTGCCGATCTTGCGGCCACCAAGGGTGCGCGCGTGGTGTCGGCCGAAGCGGCGGGGTTCGATGGCGGCAGCATGGAGGCGGAGGCCTGGGCCTATCTGGCTGTACGCTCCCTTGAGGGGTTGCCGCTGACCTTTCCTGGGACGACGGGAGTGGCGACTGAGGTGACCGGCGGCGTTTTGGCATCTTGGAAGCGGTAAGAGGCTTTAATATTTTATTTTTACGGTCGATGTACAATGCACAGCGTAGAGTTCTCACCTTCTAATTCATTGTTTTTGTTGATTATTTATGCCCGCTGCTGCTCTATTCCTGGTGGTGAATTTTGTTATCGGCCTATGTTTTAGCGCCGTATTTGCTGTCGTATCCGTTTACAGCCGGTGGCGCTCGGCGGCCTTGCTGTTTTCTGCCGGTCTGTTCATCGCATCGCTGACGATGCTCTGCGAACTGGCCGTTGCCTACGCGAACAACCCAAGACCTTGGTCGATTGCTGTCTATGGCACCGTGCTGGCCGGGCTGGTTCTGTTGCACAAGGGCGTGGGCGTCCTCTACGACAGACCTTTTCCGCTCTGGCTCGCCACTCTGACTTTCGTGGCTGGAATTGCAGCCTATCTTTGGGTGCGCGATATCCCGCGTTCCTGGTGGGGGTACGGGTTGTTCTACCAGGGGCCGTATGCGTTGGTGACACTTTCGGCCGCCGCCAACGTTTTCCTGTCCAAACGCAGAACGGCCATGGACAGGGCGCTCGGGGTTGTGTTGGTGGGGAGCGGTCTGCATTTCTTCATCAAGGCGGCGCTCGCGGCGGTGATGGGCCCGGGAGCGACGGCGAGCACGTATATCTCGACCAACTATGCGATCATGTCGCAGAGCATCACGGCTGTGCTGATCGTCGCCGTGGGCCTGATGCTGCTAGCGGTCCTGACGCTTGATATCATGACGGTGGAGCGAGGTCGGGCCGAGCGCGACAGTCTTTCCGGGCTTGCCAATCGCAGGGGCTTCGACAGAGCGGTGAAGAAGGCGATTGCCAGGTCGGGCGAGCGTCGACATGCCGTTATCCTGTGCGATCTCGACCATTTCAAATCTATCAACGACAGCTATGGCCATCATGCCGGCGATATGGTGATCAGCGCTTTCGGAACCATGGTCGGTGCTCAGTCAGGAGCGGACGCGATCGTCGGCCGGATCGGTGGCGAGGAATTCGTGGTCTTTCTGCCCGACACGTCGCCGGCTATTGCTCTCGCCGTGGCCGAGACGTTGAGGCTCGGCGCACGGAAAATGATGGTTCCCGGCTTGCCCGGTGGTTTCGTCGTCACGGCCAGCTTTGGTGTCGCGGCTTTGCTCCCCAAGGAAGGGTTGGAGCCAGCGCTGCGGCAGGCTGATTTGGCCCTGTATGATGCCAAGCGCAGCGGCCGCGACCGCGTTCACCAAGCCCGGGCCGCCTGACGCTGACTGTTGTCGCGTGAGCACCAAAAGCAACATTGACGCAAATGCAAACGGCCGCCCAAAGGCGGCCGTCATGTTCCGCGATGAGCTTGGCCTAGCGGATGCGCTTGGCGGCCGGTTCCGGTACCAGTTCGCCATTGAGGCGGCGGTCGAGATAGTCTTCGCATTCGCCCATCAGCGTTTCCACCTGGCCGTTGAAGAAGTGGTTGGCGCCGGGGACGATCTTGTGGGTGATGAGGATTCCCTTCTGGGTCTTCAGCTTTTCCACAAGACCGTTCACGTCCTTTTCGGGCGCGACCCTGTCGGCGTCGCCGTTGATGATCAGGCCCGATGACGGGCATGGCGCCAGGAAGGAGAAGTCGTAGGTGTTCGGCTGCGGGGCGATCGACATGAAGCCTTCAATCTCCGGGCGGCGCATCAGAAGCTGCATGCCGATCCAGGAGCCGAAGGAGTAGCCGGCGACCCAACAGGTCTTCGAATCAGGGTGCAGGCTCTGGACCCAATCGAGTGCCGATGCCGCGTCCGACAGTTCGCCGGCGCCGTGGTCGAATTCGCCCTGGCTGCGGCCGATGCCCCGAAAGTTGAAGCGCAATGTCGTGAACCCACGCTTCTGGAACATGTAGAAGAGCTGGTAGACGATCTGGTTGTTCATCGTGCCGCCGAACTGCGGATGCGGGTGCAGGATGAGGGCAATCGGTGCGCTTTTCTCCTTGGAGGGCTGGTAGCGGCCTTCAAGGCGGCCTGCGGGGCCGTTGAAAATGACTTCGGGCATCGGTACTCCGGCTTTTATTTCTCGCGTTCGGGCTGCGCAGACTTGACGAGTGTTGTCAGCTTTTCTAAAACGCAGTTTAGAACAATTCGAAACTTGCATGGCAATCCACGCATTGTGGGATGTGTCATAAGGCAAGCGCGGCCGACTTTTCAAGGAAAATGAGCCGAGTTGCCTCGCAAGGATGAAGCGCAGGACGAAAAGATCATGGCGCCGCCACGCCTCTATATCGATTGGAACGCGACATCGCCGCTGCACCCCGCAGCGCGGGAAGCGGTCCTGCGCGCGATAGACATGTTTGGCAATCCGAGTTCCGTGCATGGCGAGGGCCGCAGCGTGCGTGCCGCGATCGAAGGTGCGCGGCGCCAGGTCGCCGCACTTGCAGGCGCCGACCCGGCGCACGTGGTTTTTACCAGCGGCGCCACCGAGGCGGCCAACATGGTGCTGACGTCGGATTTCCGGATGGGCCGTACGCCGATGGCGATCAATCACCTCTATTATTCGGCGATCGAGCATCCGGCGGTGCGCGAAGGCGGGCGGTTCTCCAAGGAGCGGATCACCGAGATCGCGGTGACGTCCGACGGTGTCGTCGATCTCGATTCGCTGCAATCGCTGCTGCAGGCGCACGACAAGTCCACGGGGCTGCCGATGGTCGCCGTCATGCTTGTCAACAACGAGACCGGTGTCGTCCAGCCGATCGGTGAGGTCGCGAAAATCGTTCAGGCGCATGGCGGTCTGCTCGTCGTTGACGCAGTTCAGGCGGCCGGTCGCATCACGCTCGATATCAATGCGCTCGGCGCAGATTTCATGATCATCTCCTCGCACAAGATCGGCGGCCCAAAGGGCGCCGGTGCGCTGGTGTCGCGCGGCGAGGTGCTGATGCCGCGGGCGCTGATCCATGGCGGTGGCCAGGAAAAGGGGCATCGCTCGGGGACCGAGAATTCCCTGGCCGTCATCGGGTTTGGTGCTGCCGCGCAGGCTGCCGTCGAAGAGTTCGACGAGCGAAACGGCAGGCTTTCGCGGCTGCGAGAGCGGCTGGAGGCCGGGATGCGGGCGGCTGCCCCCGATGTCATCATATACGGCGCCGACCAGATGCGGGTGTCGAACACGACGTTCTTCACGCTGCCGGGGCTGAAGGCCGAGACCGGCCAGATCGCCTTCGATCTCGAAGGTGTGGCGCTGTCGGCGGGGGCTGCCTGCTCGTCAGGCAAGGTCGGCGAGAGCCACGTTCTGGTGGCCATGGGCCGTGATCCGAAACTCGGGGCGCTGCGCATCTCGCTCGGTTTTTCGAATGACGACGATGACATCGACATGGCGCTCGCCAAATTCACGAAGATAGCCGCCCGGCGAAAGCCGGCCGGAGAGGCGGCCTGACTGCCTGAAAAATTTGCGAAAACGCAAATTTCCGCTTGCCAATTGGGCTGAAAAGTCCCCTTTGGCCACCTACATAAGGGGCAACCCATATTGCCCGAACGACAAGCTGCCGGACCTTTTATCCGGCGAGATTGGAGAACGACATGCCTGCCGTCCAGGAAACGGTCGATCGCGTCAAAGAGATTGACGTCGACCAGTACAAATACGGTTTCGAGACGATCATCGAGATGGACAAGGCGCCCAAGGGCCTGTCCGAGGATATCATCCGTTTCATCTCCGCCAAGAAGCAGGAGCCGGAATGGATGCTCGAATGGCGCATGGAAGCCTATCACCGCTGGCTGACGCTGGAAGAGCCGAACTGGGCGCGCGTCGATTATCCGAAGATCGATTTCAACGACATCTATTACTACGCCGCGCCGAAGAGCACGCCGGGCCCGAAATCGCTCGACGAGGTCGATCCGGAATTGCTGAAGGTCTACGAGAAGCTGGGCATTCCGCTGCGCGAGCAGGAAATCCTGGCTGGCGTCGAGCGTCCGCGGATTGCCGTCGATGCGGTGTTCGACAGCGTGTCCGTCGTCACCACCTTCAAGGAAGAGCTGAAGAAGGCCGGCGTGATCTTCATGTCGATCTCCGAAGCGATCCGTGAGCATCCCGAGCTGGTTAAAAAGTATCTCGGCACGGTCGTTCCGACCTCTGATAACTATTATGCGACTCTGAACTCGGCCGTGTTCACCGACGGTTCCTTCGTGTTCATTCCGAAGGGCGTTCGCTGCCCGATGGAGCTGTCCACCTACTTCCGTATCAACGAGAAGGGCACCGGCCAGTTCGAGCGCACGCTGATCATTGCGGAAGAAGGCGCCTACGTCTCCTACCTCGAGGGTTGCACCGCACCGCAGCGCGACGAAAACCAGCTGCATGCGGCGGTTGTCGAACTGGTGGCGCTCGATGACGCCGAGATCAAGTATTCGACGGTTCAGAACTGGTATCCCGGCGATGCGCAGGGCAAGGGCGGCATCTACAACTTCGTGACCAAGCGCGGCGATTGCCGCGGGGCTCGCTCGAAGATCTCGTGGACGCAGGTCGAAACCGGCTCGGCGATCACCTGGAAGTATCCGTCTTGCATCCTGCGCGGGGACGATTCGCGCGGCGAATTCTACTCGATCGCAGTGTCGAACGGTCATCAGCAGATCGACAGCGGCACCAAGATGATCCATCTCGGCAAGAACACGTCGAGCCGCATCGTCTCCAAGGGCATCGCCGCCGGCGTGTCGCAGAACACCTATCGCGGCCAGGTCTCGGCCCACCGCAAGGCATCGAACGCCCGCAACTTCACCCAGTGCGATTCGCTCCTGATCGGCGACAAGTGCGGCGCCCACACGGTGCCCTACATCGAGGCGAAGAACTCGACGGCGCAGTTCGAGCACGAGGCGACGACCTCGAAGATCTCGGAAGACCAGCTGTTCTACTGCCTGCAGCGCGGCATCCCGACCGAAGCGGCGATCGCGCTGATCGTCAACGGCTTCGTCAAGGAAGTGCTGCAAGAACTGCCGATGGAGTTTGCGATCGAAGCGCAGAAGCTGATCAGCATTTCGCTGGAAGGTAGTGTGGGGTGAATGAGAAGGTCGAGAACCTCATTCTGGAGCATCTGCGCGTCATGCGCGCAGACATGGCTTCGATGAAGGACGAGATGAGCGGCGTGCGCGCGGAGATGCTGGTGATGCGCCAGCACATGGCCGGGCTGCTGGGCTCTCAGGTCCTTCATGATGGGGAACTTGCCACCCAAAGTTCGCCTCGACAGAATTGAAAAACGGCTGGAGCTCGGCGAATAGATCGCTGCCTTGCTCCGCCTCAAACAGATAAGAGATTTGACCATGCTTGAAATCAAGAACCTGCACGCCCGCATCGCCGAAGACGGCACCGAGATCATTCGTGGTCTGAACCTGACCGTGAAGGCCGGCGAAGTGGCGGCGATCATGGGGCCGAACGGCTCCGGCAAGTCGACGCTGTCCTATATCCTCTCCGGCCGCAGCGACTATGAAGTCACCGAAGGCGAGATCCTTTATAACGGCGAGAGCATTCTCGAGCTGGATCCGGCCGAACGCGCCGCCAAAGGCATCTTCCTGGCATTCCAGTATCCGGTCGAAATTCCGGGCGTCGCCACCATGCAGTTCCTCAAGGTGGCAATGAACGAGCAGCGTAAGGCGCGCGGCGAGGAAGAGCTGAAGACGCCTGATTTCATGCGCCTCGTGAAGGAGTCCGCGGCCAAGCTGCAGATCAACACCGAAATGCTGAAGCGTCCGCTCAATGTCGGATTTTCCGGCGGCGAGAAGAAGCGTGCCGAAATCCTGCAGATGGCGCTGCTTCAGCCGCAGCTGTGCATCCTCGACGAGACCGATTCGGGCCTCGACATCGATGCGCTGAAGATCGTTGCCGACGGCGTCAACGCGCTGCGGTCGCCTGATCGCGCCGTCATCGTCATCACCCACTATCAGCGCCTGCTCGACTACATCGTGCCGGATACCGTCCACGTGCTCTACAAGGGCCAGGTCATCAAGTCCGGCGACAAGACGCTGGCGCATGAGCTGGAAGCGAATGGCTACGCCGACATCATCGGCGCGGCAGCCTGATCTGGGGCGGAAAGGACTGGTCGCATGAACATGCAGACGACACCCCGCCTGACCGCCGCGGAAGCGGCGCTGATCGAGGCGTTCAACAACCAGATCGGCGAACTGCCCGGCGACGGCGCGGTCATCGCCATTCGCGACCGGCTGCTCGACGATCTTAAAAAATCCGGTCTGCCGACGCGCCGCGTCGAGGCCTGGCATTATACCGACCTGAAGACGCTACTGCGCGCGGTGCCCGCCCAGACGGGTGATGCCGGTTCTAACGGCCGCGATCCGCTGGTCGAGGGATCGATCGTGCTCTCCGTCATCCAGGGACGGCCTGACCACAAGGCGCGGGCCGGGGATCTGGTGGTGTCGAGCTATGCGGAGCAGCTGTCGAACGGTTCGGCCGCGGCCGGCCTCGGCGCGCTCGACAAGGACGATGCGGTCGGCCGGATTAATGGCAGCTTCGTGCGCGACGGCTATGTCATCGACGTGCCTGCCGAGACCGATCTCGAAGAGCCGCTGGAAATCCAGTTCGTTCATGCCGGCGGCCAGACGCATACGCGTCTTCCCGTCAGCTTCGGCGCCGGCGTCAAGGCAACCGTCATTGAGCGTCACCTGTCGGTGACTGCTGATGCGGCGCTGGTGTCGCATGTCAGCGACATCTCGCTCGGCGAGGGGGCGGAGCTCACCTGGATCATCGTCCAGCAGCAGGGCGCCGACGATACCCATCTCGGTCAGATCCGCGTGGATCTCGGTGCCGACGCCAAGCTGAAGCTGTTCGTCATCAATGCCGGCGGCCAGCTGGTGCGGCAGGAACTGCACATCAAAGTGACGGGCGAGGGCGCCGATCTGACGCTGCGCGGCATCAACCTGCTGGGTGCCGAGACGCATACCGATGTGACGATGGTGCTCGGCCACAACGTACCGAATACCGGCTCGACCGAGATCATCCGCAACGTGGTGTTCGACCGCGCCAAGGGCGTGTTCCAGGGCATGATCCGGGTGGCGCCAGATGCGCAGAAGACCGATGCGAAGATGGCGTGCAACACGCTTTTGATGTCCGACGATGCCGAGTTCTCGGTGAAGCCGGAGCTCGAGATCTTCGCCGACGACGTCCAGTGCGGACACGGCGCAACGGTGGCCGATATCGACCGCAACCATCTCTACTACCTGATGGCGCGCGGCATTCCGGAGAACAAGGCGCGGGCCATGCTGGTCAACGCCTTCGTGGCGGAGATCGTCGAAGAGCTTGAGAACGAAGCCATCGTCGAGGCGCTTGAGGGCGTGATTTCGACATGGCTCGAGAAGCACGCCTGAGTTTGGCGGCGGAGAAAGATTTTTCTTCTCCGCCATGCTCGGGCCTATCCCGGGAATCCGCCGACTTTGATGGTGTTGCGACGTGATTGGATCCTGGGGCAAGCCCGAGGATGACGCGGAACAAGCGGCAACGCTTGTTTCAATATCAGAGGCAATAGCACCAAGGCTCCATTGGGGAGCGCGAGACGAAAGGGTCTGCAATGGACCAGATTACGCCGGCCGCCTATGACGTCGACGCCGTTCGCAAGGATTTCCCGATCCTTTCGAAGCAGGTCTACGGCAAGCCGCTTGTCTATCTCGACAATGGCGCCTCGGCGCAAAAGCCGCAGGTGGTGATCGATGCCATCAGCCATGCCTATTCAAATGAATATGCCAATGTGCATCGCGGCCTGCATTTCCTGTCGAACGCGGCGACCGAGGCATACGAGTCGTCGCGCGAAAAGGTGCGTCGCTTCCTGAACGCGCCCTCGGTGGACGAGATCGTCTTCACCAAGTCCTCGACCGAGGCGATCAACACTGTCGCCTATGGCTGGGGCATGCCCAATATCGGCGAGGGCGACGAGATCGTCGTGTCGATCATGGAGCATCATTCCAACATCGTGCCGTGGCATTTCATCCGCGAGCGGCAGGGCGCCAAGCTGGTCTGGGCGCCTGTCGACGAAGAAGGCGCCTTCCATATCGAGGAATTCGAGAAGTGCCTGACGGAGCGCACCAAACTCGTCGCCATCACGCAGATGTCGAACGCACTGGGGACTGTCGTTCCGGTCAAGGAGATCTGCCGGATCGCCCATGAACGCGGCATTCCGGTTCTGGTCGACGGCAGCCAGGGCGCCGTCCACATGCCTGTCGACGTGCAGGATATCGATTGCGACTGGTACGTGATGACCGGCCACAAGCTCTACGGGCCATCGGGTATCGGCGTGCTTTACGGCAAGAAGGACCGGCTCGCGTCGATGCGGCCGTTCCAGGGCGGCGGCGAGATGATTTTCGACGTCACCGAGGAGACCGTCACCTACAACGAGCCGCCGCATCGCTTTGAGGCCGGCACGCCGCCGATCGTGCAGGCGATCGGCCTCGGCTATGCGCTCGACTACATGGAAAAGGTCGGCCGCGAGGCGATTGCACGGCACGAGACGGATCTGGCCGCCTATGCGGCCGAGCGGCTGCGTGCGGTCAATTCGCTGCGGGTGATCGGCAATGCGCCCGGCAAGGGCGGGATCTTCTCGTTCGAGCTGGCCGGGCTGCACGCCCATGACGTCTCGACGGTGATCGACCGCCGCGGCGTTGCCGTCCGAGCGGGCACGCATTGCGCCATGCCGCTCTTGAAACGCTTCGGCGTCACCTCCACATGCCGGGCATCGTTCGGCATGTACAATACCCGCGCCGAGGTCGACGCCCTGGCTGATGCGCTCGACTACGCGCGCAAGTTTTTTGCTTAAGGAGTGGCCCGTATGAGCCTTGATGATAGCGAAGAGAAGATCGACGTGCGCGAGGGCATCGTGCATTCCAGCATTCCCGCCGACGAGCTGGCGCGTCTCAGCGACGACGTCATAATGGCGCTGAAGACCGTCTACGACCCGGAAATCCCCGCCGACATCTTCGAACTCGGGCTGATCTACAAGATCGACATCGAGGACGACCGGATGGTCAAGATCATGATGACGCTGACGGCGCCGGGCTGCCCTGTTGCCGGCGAGATGCCGGGCTGGGTCGAGAATGCCGTGGGCGCCGTCGAGGGCGTATCGGGCGTCGAGGTCGGCATGACCTTCGATCCGCCGTGGACGCCGGACCGGATGTCGGAAGAGGCACAGGTAGCCGTCGGCTGGTATTGAGCGCTCGCTTCGACTAGCATGGTGCTTTCTGACAAGGAGGTGCACACGATGGGTCGCCTTGAGACGATAACCGTCGAATTGACGCCTGATATGGCGGAAGCGGTGGATGCCGCTGTCCGGTCGGGGCGATTCGGCTCCACCGGTGATATTGTGCTCGCGGCGCTCGAGCAATGGCAGTCCGGCCGACTGATCCACGGCTACACGCCAGAAGAGTTCGATCGGTTGATCGAGGAGGGTGAAACGAGCGGCGATCCGATCGATGGCCCGCAGGCGATGCGTGAGCTTGAGACCGAGCTTGAGGCCTATATCGGCCAGCGCGATAGCCGATGAGTTATATCCTGCGTCCGCGAGCGAGGGCGGATTTGCGGGAGATTTCCGAGTACATTGCCGACCGCAATCCCGACGCGGGCAGGACGTGGTTGCGTTCAATGGTCGAGGTCTTCGAACTGCTTGGCGACTATCCGGCACTTGGGCACCTGCGCGACGATATCAGAGTTGGCCTAAGGACATATTCGCGGGAGAATTATCTTATCATCTTTCGCCGCAGCGGGGACGATGCTGTGATTGTTCGTATCATCCACGCCGCTCGCGACTGGCCGAAGCAGTTGCCATGAACCCAGGCGGTTGATCGGATCGCCGCGAGCGATTACATATCTGTTATGGAAGCACCGGACCTTGACCCCGGCTGCCGAAGGAGAATGAGCCGATGGGCTTTGCCGTGATGAGCATGACCGACACCGCCGCAGCGCGGGTCAAAGCGATCGTCGAGAATTCCGGGCCGGATGCCAAGGGTATTCGCGTCGGGATCAAGAAGGGTGGCTGCGCAGGGATGGAGTATACCATCGACCTCGTTAGCGAGCCGAACGCCAAGGATGACCTGATCGAGCGCGACGGAGCCAGGGTCTGGATCGAACCGTCGGCGGTGCTCTACCTGCTCGGTACGGAGATGGGCTTCGAGCAGACGACGTTGCGCTCCGGCTTCACCTTCACCAATCCGAACCAGACGTCGGCCTGCGGCTGTGGCGAATCGGTCGAGCTGAAGCCGGCGGACCTGGCGGCTCTCGCCGCGCGCGGCGATGCGGTCGTTCCGGCGCAGTGATTGCAACATCGATCGTTATTCTTGATCAGGCCGCCTTTCAAGGCGGCCTTTTTCGTTGCGATGCCGGTTCAAGGCGGTAGACAGCTGCCATGATCGTGGCGTTGCCCGCCGCGGATGGGAATCGACCGACGCATGCTTCTGCTCTTCCTCAAAGGCGCTCTGCTGGGTGTCATCATCACCGCGCCGCTCGGGCCGATCGGCATGCTGTGTATCAACCGAACGTTGGAGCGGGGCTTTCTTGCCGGTTTTTCCTGCGGCTTTGGAACAGCGGTCGGCGATGCCAGCTATGCGCTGGTGGCGGTGACAGGAATTGCCGTGTTCGCCGAAACCATGTCGATGGCGACGCTTCCGCTGGCGATCGGCGGCGGGCTGCTTTTGCTGTTTCTCGGCTGGCGCGGGCTGACGCACGATCCGGTCGAGGCGGCTGATATCGGGGCAGGCGGGCTTGCCGCCACGACGGTCGCAACCTTTCTGCTGACCATCTCCAATCCGGCGACGATCCTGTCGTTCGGGGCGCTGTTCGCCGGTTTCGGGCTGATGGAGGAGACGCGGCGGTTCAGCTCGACCGTCATCGTCGGTGGCGTGTTTTCAGGTTCGCTTGCCTGGTGGTTCTTTCTCAGCGGCGCGGTGACGCTGGCGCGGGACAAGCTGCCGGAGACATTCACGACCAAGGTCATTCGCGGCACCAGCTACCTCCTCATCGTGTTCGGCCTGGTGGCACTCGCGTCGGCAGCCTACACCCTGCTCAAGTAGCACCCGGGAAACAGCCGCGTTTTCAAAGAGCCATGGCTTCACACCGGCCGGGCAAAAAACCCTCCGGGTGATCGGCATATGTCGGACGGGCGCCGGAAGCTGCCTCGTAAAGTTTTTAATTTGGTGACACCTTCCGGCGCCCCGTTCGGCGTTCTGTCATCGCTTTCCAGACCTTTTTACGGGTTTTCGGCATCTTTTCAGAGACATGCTCGCGGGGTTGTTCTCGTTATGGCGCGTTCGCTACCCGGGCATTCCAAAGGACCGTCTTGTCTCGACGCAGTGGCGGTGCTCCGTGGACCTGTCGCCCCCGGCACCTCTGCATCGTTCCGGCATTGCTCCTTCCAGGGCTCGTGCCGGTCGGCCAGTCGCCGTCCCCTATGTGCCAAGGCGCGCGGTTTCGGCAAGCCGACCTCTGCACTCGCACACCACATTCTCGTGGCAGGACCAGTCCACGACGCCTCTCATTTCACCTTGCGTTACAGGCTTCCCGAAAGCGCCGGTCCCGCCTCGCCGGCAACGCCACCGGTGTATCCGAAAGTGGGACGGACGAAGTGTGACATTGCTCGGGGAAGTGGGGATATCGGTCGTTGCAAGTTATTGGCGTTGCTGAAAGCGGGCGTATTCTTGTGCATGGTTGCGGCCGTGAGAGGCTAGATCTACGGTGTTGACCAATGCGTCCGCATAGCAAATGCGATTTACGCCACCGTTTACCGTAACGTACTTGCGTGAACGCCGTGACCTTCCAAGGTGCCATCGTCCTGAAAACTATGGAGCGAGTGGCATGGGGGCACGGCGATGAGCACTGTCGATATCTTCGCGTGGATCGTCCTGATCATTCTTGCGCTGAGCACGGTGGCCGTCATCGTGTTTCTGGCGATGCTGCCCGGTATGATCGCCCGGCGGCGCAATCATCCCTGGGCGCAGGCCGTGAGCGTCGGCGGCTGGGTGACGTTGCTGCTGGGCTTCGCGCTTTGGCCGATCGTGCTGATCTGGGCCTATGTCGACTATCCGCATGCTGTGACGACGGAGAGGGCGCCATGATCGTTGTCCTTCTCAATGTCTATCTCGTCATCCTCTTCCTGCTGGTGAAGCTGAAGGTCGTGCCCTTTAATCTGTTCTGGAGGATGTCGCCGGTTTTCGTGCTGCTGCTTCTGATGATCGGGCTGTTCATTCCGATGGGCTGGGGCGCGCCGCAGGGGGCAGCTCTGGTGGTGCGCAATTCGGTGGCCATTGTTCCCGATGTCGCGGGCGAGGTGATCGAGGTGCCGGTCAAGGCGAACGTGCCACTCAAGGCAGGCGATATCCTGTTTCGCATCGACCCGATTCCCTACCAGGCAAAACTCGACGCGTTGGTTGCGCAGCACGAACTCGCCAATCTGCGGCTGCAGGAAACCACGCGTCTGCGCACAAGCGGAGCCGGTCGCGGTTTCGATGTCGAGCAGGCGCAGGCAGAAGTGGAGCAGTTGCAGGCGGAGATCACCGCCGCTCAGTGGAACCTCGACAAGACGGTCGTGCGTGCGCCGGCGGACGGCTACGTCACCAATCTGGCGCTGCGGACCGGTGCACGCGTCTCCAGCCTGCCGCTGGCACCGGTGATGGCCTTCATTGAGACCGCGGATACGATAGTCGGCATCGAGATCCCGCAGATCGATGCGCGCTATATAGAAGCGGGGCAGCCGGTCGAGATCACCTTCAAGTACGCTCCGGGCGAGGTCTATTCCGGCAAGGTGGAGAGCGTCCTCCAGGCCGTGGCGAGCGGCCAGACGCAGACCTCGGGGCTGGCGGTGACGCCCAAGGCAATCGCAAGCCTGCCGCTCGCAGTCAGAGTGAAACTCGACGACGCGGACTTCGCCAGCCGGCTCCCCGCGGGCAGCACGGGAACTGGTGCGATCTACACCGCGCATGTGACACCGGCGCACTTCATAAGAAAGATATTGCTTCGCCAAGTGGCGATCACGAATTATGTGAACCCATTCTAGGCATTCCTCACGGCTCTACTTACGGCCGGGATAGACCGCGCATTGTGCTATCGGCGCTCAGAACGAGGGCTTACAAGCCGCTGCAGACATCACATGTCGAACGTGAGTTGCGTCGGATTGTTACACGTTTAAGGAGCGCATCAGGCGCAATGGGATAGGATTGCCTTTCGATTGATCAGCCGTCCGCCGAAATATTAGCCGCCCCGCACCCCAATTATTCTTGGCAACACTGTGCCGATTCGCCGTAACCTAAAAAGTATTGAACGGATTTATCTGGCCATCACGTTTACGTGACCGGATGTACTGCAGATTCTGACAGGTAAAACAGGCACGGCAAAATTAGGTCTATGTTAACTGCGCGGCTCGATATCCGAAAACAGATATTTCGCTCACCAGGAGGCCGAATTGTTTTCGATCCGCAATGTTTTGATTGCCGTTGTTCTTGTGATTTCCGCAGGACTTGCCGCGCTGGTGTCCAGCAAACTCGTCAATTCCTACACGACCTATGCCAATAACGGCCAGGTGGCGATAAACGCTCAGCTCGACAAGGCGCTGTTTCAGGCGCTTCTGGCCTTCCGCAGTGAGCGTGGCGACAGCGCGACGGCGCTGACGCTGTCTGCAAGCGATGGTACTGGAAGCCTTGCCAGCGTGCGCAAGCAGCGGCCGATTGTTGATGACGCCCTGGCCAACGTGAAGACGATCTCTGCAGGGCTCGATTCCAAGGCGCTGGCCCCCGTCCTGGCCGATCTCGACACGGGATACCGCGCGCTTCTGTCGCTGCGTTCGACCGTCGACGCAGAGCTTGCCAAGCCGCTCGATCAGCGTGATGCGACGCTGGCGCCGAAGATGCTGAGTGTCGGCAGTGATTTCCTTGCGCAGCTGTCCAATGCATCGTCCTCGGCCGAAGCAGAGATCCGCACGCTCGACAATTCGCTGATGGATCTGGTGCAGCTGCGCTATTTCGCATGGTCGGCGCGCGCTTCCGGTGGCGCCGCCACTGTTGCCATCAACGGTGCTGTTGCAGCAGGCCGAGCGCTCGAGCCGAAGGAAGTCTCCGAACTTGCCGCCGGCGACGTTCGTGTCGCTTTCGCCTGGGCCTCCACCAAAATCCTGGTGGATCACCCATCGGTTCCCGCAAGCATCAAGGACGCCTTCGCGACGGCGCAGAACAGCTACTTCTCCGGCCCCTTCGCCGAGAAGCGCGCCGGCATCGTCGCTGATCTCAGCAATGGCCGTCCGTCCTCGATCGGCATCGATCAGTGGCGCACGGAGGCGACCAACGCGCTCGGCACGATCGGCAACGTAGCGTCTCTCGCCATGGACCAGCTGGTCGCCAAGGCCGATGCGACCCGCGAATCGGCGCTTGCCACACTGGTCTTCTACGCCTTCATGTTGATCGCGACCATCGCCATCACGATCGCTGCCTTCGTCATCGTCGTCTTCCGCGTCGTTCGTCCGATCGGCCGTCTGACGACGACGATGCGGGTGCTTTCGGAAGGGCACACCAATATTCTGGTGCCTTATGCCAGCCGCACCGACGAAATCGGCAACATGGCCGCCTCCGTAGAGGTGTTCCGCCTGGCCGCCATCCGCAACGATCAGCTCGAGGCCGATGCCGAGGTCAACCGCCAGAAATCCGAACGCGAGCGCATCGAAGTGCAGCGCCGCGCTGAGGAAGAGGCCGAAGTGCGTCTGACGCAGGCCACCGGGGCGCTTGCCTCCGGCCTGAAGCTGCTGGCCGCCGGCGACATGACCTGCGAGCTCGACAGGGAATTCGCGCCGCAGTTCGAAGCGCTGCGCCACGATTTCAATACCTCGGTCATCCAGTTGCGTAAGGCGCTGGTCGGCGTTGGAAGTGCGGTCGACATGGTCCGCAACGGCAGCGCGGAAATCTCCGGCGCCTCCGACGATCTGGCCAAGCGCACGGAACAGCAGGCGGCTTCGCTCGAAGAAACCGCCGCTGCTCTCGAACAGATCACCTCCAACGTCGTCGCGACATCGAAGCGGACAGGCGAGGCAAGGGAAGTGGTGCGCGAAACGCGCAGCCGCGCAGAACAATCCGGCGGCGTCGTGCGCAATGCGGTCGAAGCGATGCGCAGGATAGAGGATTCCTCGCTGCAGATCAGCAAGATCATCGGCGTCATCGACGAGATCGCCTTCCAGACCAACCTCTTGGCGCTGAACGCTGGCGTCGAGGCGGCACGTGCCGGCGAGGCGGGCAAGGGCTTTGCCGTCGTCGCTCAGGAAGTGCGCGAACTGGCGCAGCGGTCGGCCAATGCCGCCAAGGAGATCAAGTCGCTGATCGGCAATTCAGCGGTCGCGGTGTCGGAAGGCGTCAAGCTCGTCAACGAGACGGGCGAGGGTTTGACGGCGATCGAACAGCTGGTTCAGCATGTTAATACGCATATGGATGCCATTGCCACCGCCGCGCAGGAACAGTCGGTCGGTCTCGGCGAAGTCAACACAGCCGTCAACCACATGGACCAGGCAACGCAGAAGAACGCCGCCATGGTCGAGGAGATGAATGCGGCCGGTGCCGGGCTGGCGCAGGAGAGCAGCAATCTGAGCACGCTGATCGGCGCGTTTCAGCTCGGTGGCCGCACTCAGCAGCTGCGCGATACGGCGCGCCGCATGCAGGAACCGTCCGCGCCGGTGCCATCGCGCTCACCGGCCCCGGCAAGGGCGCCGAGAACCGCAGCGCCGGCCTATGCCAGCCATGGCAACGCGGCCGTCGCCAACAAGGACTGGGAAGAGTTCTGAGCACGTCTCCAGCCCGTGACATCAAAAAACGCCCGGACTTCGGTTCGGGCGTTTTTCGTTTGTGGGTCTCTTGTGACTTCGGATCTTGTAAGGTCAGACGGAGCGGGTGAGGCCGCCATCGACCTTGATGTTCTGGCCGGTGATGTAGCCGGCGCCTTCCGATGCCAGGAACGCCACGGTCGCGGCGATCTCGGCGCTGGTGCCGTAGCGCTTCATGGGAACGGCGTCGCGGCGCTCTTCGGTGGCCGGCAGGCTGTCGATCCAGCCGGGCAGGACGTTGTTCATGCGGATATTGTCGCCGGCATAGGTGTCGGCGAAGATCTTGGTGTAGGCGGCGAGGCCGGCGCGAAAGACAGCCGAGGTCGGAAACATCGCCGACGGCTCGAAGGCCCAGGCGGTGGAGATGTTGACGATCGAGCCGGACTTCTGCTTCTGCATGATCGGGGTGACGAGACGCACCGGGCGGATGACGTTCAAGAGATAGACGTCCATGCCGGTATGCCACTGCTCGTCGGTGATCTCGACGATCTGGGCGCGCGGGCCATGGCCGGCGCTGTTGACCAGCACGTCGATGCGGCCCCATGTCTCGACCGTCGCATCGACGAGGCGCTGGAGGTCGTCGGTGGACTGATTGGAGCCGGTAATGCCGATGCCGCCGAGTTCGTCGGCGAGCGCCTCGCCCTTGCCCGACGACGACAGGATGGCGACCTTGTACCCGTCGGCCGCCAGCCGCCTGGCGCTTTCCGCACCCATGCCGCTGCCGCCCGCGGTGATGATGGCCACTTTTTCGACTGACATGTTCGTTCCTCTCCTCAAATGTTCGAAATCCAGGATTGAAATAGCATTTCATCCGGTCAATATCGAAATAGTTCTTGTGCCTGTTCTCAATAGAAAAACTATCGATGGCGGATGCTCCCGGAAAAATCCCGTCGCTGAACGGCTTGAAGGCCTTCGAGGCCGCGGCGCGCCATCTCAATTTTCGGGCGGCCGCCGAGGAGCTGGGTGTGACGCAGGCGGCCGTCGCGCAGCAGGTTCGCGGGCTGGAGGCGGAGCTCGGCGTCAAGCTGTTCGAGCGCTTGCCGCGGGTGCTGGCGCTGACGGGCGAGGGGCGGAGCTACATCGCGGATATTCGCCGGGCGTTCGAGATCATCGGCCGCGCCACGGTGATCTGAAACCGCGGCCGGTGCGCCTGACGATCAGCACGACGCCCACCTTCGCCTCGAAATGGCTGATCCCGCGGCTGCCGGATTTCACGGCGCGTCATCCCGATCTCGATCTTCATATCTTGGCGACCGAGAGGATTTCCAGCTTTCATGCCGATGGAGTCGATCTTGCCGTGCGTTACGGACGGCCGCCATTCGGCGCGGCGCTGGCGACCGAGCGGCTGTTCGAGCAGAAAGTGGTCGCCGTGTGCAGTCCCATGCTGATGGCGGGACGTCACCGACCGGAGACGGCGCAAGATCTCGCCGGCTTCACCCTGCTGCACGATGCCCATAACTTCTGGCCTGAGTTCATCGAGAGGCATTTCGAAAAGGGCGCGCATCCTGACTTCAAGGGCATCAGCTTCAGCCAGACGTCACATGCGATCGAGGCGGCGATTGCCGGGCAGGGCATCGTGCTGGCCAACCAGGATTTCGTGACCCGCGATCTCGCAGAAGGGCGTCTGGTGCAGGTCATCGACGGATCGCTGCGCGACCTCTCCGATTTCTACCTCGTCTGGCCGCGCTATCGAAAGTCGCTGCCGCTGGAGACCGTGGTGGCATGGATGCTTGCGGAGGCTTCGGCAGCCAGCTGACGCATGCTTGGGGGCTCGCTTGGGTTACACGGCGCAAGAACGGGCTTTCCGGTCGGCGGCGTGCTTGATAGACCTTGTGACGTAATCCGCGGGACCGCGGGAAAATTTATTTCGAGGCGACATGCCATGACGATCCAGACATCTCATTCAAAGGCAAGCGAAGACGTCATCAAGATCCCTGCGATCGGGCTCGAGCTCAGCGTGCGCGTCGATCCGTTGACCACCGGCGGCGAATTCTGCTTCATCGATACCGTCAATGCGCCGGGCTTCGGGCCGCCGCGGCACCGACATCGGGAGACCGAGGTGTTCCGGGTGATGGAGGGGCGGTATCTGTTCGAGGTGGACGGCGTGCAGTTTTATGCCGAGGAGGGCGATGTCGTCACCGTACCCGGCGGCGCGGCGCACGCCTTCGTCAATGTCACGGACAAGCCGGCGCGGCAGTATATCCTGATCGCGCCCGGCCTCGATGCCAAGGCGTTCTTCACCGGGCTCGCCGGAGTGATGCGCGACGGCCGGCCGGATGCCGCGGCGCTCAACGTGTTCGCCAAGGCCTGGGACGTGGAGTTCCTGGGGCCGCCGCTGGCCGTGTCGGACGTATCCGGGGAGAACCTGTGATGACGCGCACGATCGTGCTGGTGCAGGGATCATGGGGATCCAGCGCCGCCTGGACGCCGGTGGCTGACGGTCTTCGCCGGCTTGGACACACTGTGTTCGTCCCGAGCCTGACGGGCCTGGGCGAGCGCCGGCATCTCCTTGGCGGTCACATCAACCTCGATACGCATATCGCCGATGTCTGTGGGCTGATCCAGGCCGAAGGTCTTGCCGACGTCGATCTCGTCGGCCATTCGTCCGGCGGCATGGTGATCACAGGCGTCGCCGACCGGCTGGTCGGGCGCATCCGCAGTCTCGTCTATCTCGACGCCTTCGTGCCCGAAGACGGCCAGTCGATACTGGATCTGTCCGGACCCGAGATCGTGCTGTCGAGCCTGGCGGCGGCCGGGGAAAACGGCGGTATTGCCGTCCCGCCGCCTGTTCGGTCATACAGCCGTATTCCCGATCATCTCCACACTACACGACGATGCGCTCCGCGCAGCCGTTCGCGACAATGGTGCAGAAGATCAGCTTGAGCGGCGCTTACCTTGCGATCGCTCGAAAGCTCTATGTCGCGGCGGGGATCGAACAATCGGCCGTCTTCGCCTCGACCCATAAGCGGGTCAAGGCCGATCGGGCGTGGAGATCGATGCAGGTGGAGAGCGGCCACATGATGCAGCTGGAAATGCCCGACGAGATCTGCCGTATCATCGACGACTTCGTCGGCTGACGACAGTCTAGACCTCTAGGCCTTGATATCGATCCCGGCTTCCTTGGCGGCGGCGAGGAAGGCCTTGCGGGCGTCGTCGTTGCTGCGCTTGCCCTTTGTGACGTCGGCGCAGATCAGCAGCGCCTTGTCGAGTTCCGGGCCGTCTTCCATCGGCCAGTCCTCGATCATCGCCCAGGAGGCAGCCTGCGTCGTGGCGATGGTGACGTACTGACCGGGTTCTTCCAGCGCCAGTTCCACCGGCTGCGACCAGGGAACCTGGGTGATGTCTGATTTTGCCATGGAACCGGTCGCCTCTGTGTAGAAAGTGTCGCGATCCTTAGCGGTGGTGGTCGTTGGCGACAAGCGTAAAGAATGTGGTCTCGAGCCAGCCGGCGATGATCTTGGCTTCCGAGGGATGCAGATGATGGTCTGTCGGCGAGATATGGCTGACGACAGCGGCCCCGGCATGCTCGAACTGCGCGGCGATGTGAGTGGCGTCCTCTGGCACTCGGCGATCGTCGTGGTCTCCCGACAGGACGAGGATCGGTTTGCCGGGCATCGGCGGAACGTCCGCGTCCCGATCCGGCGACAGCGGGCGGATGAGGATGGCGCCGGCGGTGCAGGTGGGGTCGCGGATCAGCAGCGCGGAGGCGATGATCGCGCCGTTCGAAAAGCCGAGAACGATCGGCGGGCGGGCGATGAGTCCGGTCTCGACGGCTGCGTGGATGAAATCGCGCAGGCACTCCGTCTGGTGCGCGAGGTCGGCGCGGTCGAGGCTGCGATCCGGCTTGCGGCGAAAGAACGCATGGCCGCCGTACCAAGGGATGCCACCGCGCAGTGACAGGTAGGGCCAGTCTGGCGCCGCAGCGTCGGCAAGCGGCAGGAGTTCGGTCTCGTCGCGGCTGCTTCCATGGAGCAGGAGGAGAGGCGGGCGGTCGTCGGCGGCTGGGGATGTGAGGTAATGGAAGCCTTGGAGGTGGGGCATGGGGTGTTGGCTCCCTGTTGGTGGTGGTGCGGTTCTTGGCTCGGCCATCCCCACGGCGTCATCCTAGGCCGCCACAACGGTCGCCCAAATCGACGTTGCAAGCGCGCCGTGACTGTCAGGGATGTCTCCGAACACCTGTCAGGGATGTGTCGGGGCTTTACATCAAGCCCGAGGATGACGGCCGCGAGCGTGTGCATGAGCTGTCTCCCCGTTCACCCACCGATAGTCAAAACGCCCGGGCAAAGCCGGGCGTTTCGTATCGTCAGTTCTTACTCGGCTGCCTCGGCGTAGTCTTCCAGCGGCGGGCAGGTGCAGATCAGGTTGCGGTCGCCGAAGACGTTGTCGACGCGGTTGACCGGGGACCAGTACTTGTCGACGCGGAAGGCGCCGGGCGGGAAGCAGGCCTGTTCGCGCGAATAGGGGCGATCCCATTCGCCGACCAAGTCCTCGACCGTGTGCGGGGCGTTCTTCAGCGCATTGTTTACCCGGTCGGAACGGCCTTCCTCGATGTCGCGGGCTTCCTGGCGGATCGCCAGCATGGCCTCGCAGAAGCGGTCGAGTTCGGCCTTGGTTTCCGATTCCGTCGGCTCGATCATCAGCGTACCGGCAACGGGCCAGCTCATCGTCGGCGCGTGGAAGCCGCAGTCGATCAGGCGCTTGGCGACGTCGTCGACGGTCACACCCGCGCTATCGACCAGCGGACGCGTGTCGATAATGCACTCGTGCGCGACTCGGCCGGCCTCGGACTTGTAGAGCACGTCATAGGCGCCCTTCAGCCGGGCGGCGATGTAGTTGGCGTTGAGGATCGCCACCTTGGTCGCCTGCGTCAGGCCTTCGCCGCCCATCATCAGGCAGTAACTCCAGGAGATCGGCAGGATCGAAGCCGAGCCGAAGGCGGCCGCGGAGACGGCGCCGGAGCGGCCGTCGGTCTGCGGATGGCCGGGGAGATAGGCTGCCAGATGCGCCTTGACGCCGATCGGACCCATGCCGGGACCGCCGCCGCCATGCGGGATGCAGAAGGTCTTGTGCAGGTTGAGGTGGGACACGTCGGAGCCGATGTCACCGGGGCGGGACAGGCCGACCATGGCGTTCATGTTGGCACCGTCGAGGTAGACCTGGCCGCCGCGCTCATGCACGAGATCGCAGATCTCCTTCACCGTTTCCTCGAACACGCCGTGCGTCGAGGGGTAGGTGATCATGCAGCAGGAGAGGTTGTCCTTGTGCTGCTCTGCCTTGGCGCGGAAATCGTCGAGGTCGATGTCGCCGTTCTCGCGGACCTTGACGACCACGACCTTCATGCCGACCATCTGGGCCGAGGCCGGGTTGGTGCCGTGCGCCGAGGTCGGGATCAGGCAGACGTCGCGGTGACCGTTGCCGTTGGCGATGTGGTAGTTGCGGATCGTAAGCAGGCCGGCATATTCGCCCTGCGCGCCGGAGTTCGGCTGCATGGAGAAGGCGTCGTAGCCGGTGACCGCGCAGAGCTTTGCGATCAGGTCGTCGATCATCTCGCGGTAGCCCAGCGCCTGGTCTGCGGGCACGAAGGGATGGATGTCGGAGAATTCCGGCCAGGTGATCGGCAGCATTTCGGCTGTCGCGTTGAGCTTCATCGTGCAGGAGCCGAGCGGGATCATCGAGCGGTCGAGCGCCAGATCGCGGTCCGACAGACGCCTGATGTAGCGGGTCATCTCGCTTTCGGCGCGGTTCATGTGGAAGATCGGGTGCGTGAGATACTCGCTGGTGCGGGCAAGGCCCTTGGGCAGGCGGTAGCTCGGCTCGAACTCGGCCACTTCGAAATTGCCGCCGAAGGCGCGCCAGACGGCTTCCAGCGTCGCCGGACGGGTACGCTCGTCGAGCGACATGCCGATCTTCGTCGCGCCGACCTTGCGCAGGTTGACGCCCTCGGCGACCGCCGAGCGCAGGATGACGGCTTGCATGTGGCCGACATCGACGGTGATGGTGTCGAAGAAGGTCTCCGGCTCGATGGTGTAGCCGAGCTTTTCCAGGCCCTTGGCCATCAGCACGGCCTTCTGGTGAACCTGCTGGGCGATCGCCTTGATGCCCTTGGGACCATGGAAGACGGCGTACATCGAGGCCATGACGGCGAGCAGCACCTGCGCGGTGCAGATGTTCGACGTCGCCTTTTCGCGGCGGATGTGCTGTTCGCGGGTCTGCAGCGACAGGCGGTAGGCGCGGTTGCCGCGGGCGTCGACCGAGACGCCGACGAGACGGCCCGGCATGGAGCGCTTGTGGGCGTCCTTGACCGACATGTAGGCCGCATGCGGGCCGCCGTAACCGACGGGAACGCCGAATCGCTGCGAATTGCCGATGGCGATATCGGCGCCCATTTCGCCGGGCGACTTGAGCAGCGTCAGCGCCAGGATGTCGGCCGCGACGATGGCGATGGCGCCGGTCTGGTGCAGGCGCGAGATCAGGCCGGTGAAATCATGCACATGGCCATGCGTGCCGGGATACTGGAAGATGGCGCCGAAAACATCGACCGGATCGAGATCGGTGAAGGGGTTGCCGATGACGACGCTCCAGCCGAGCGGCTCGGCGCGGGTCTTGATCAGTTCGATCGTCTGCGGGTGGCAGGCGGCGTCGACGAAGAAGGCCTTGGCCTTCGACTTGGAGACGCGCTCGGCCATCGCCATGCCTTCGGCGGCGGCGGTGGCTTCGTCAAGCAGCGAGGCGTTGGCGACGTCGAGGCCGGTGAGGTCGCAGATCATCGTCTGGTAGTTGAGCAGCGCCTCGAGGCGGCCCTGTGAGATTTCCGGCTGGTAGGGCGTGTAGGCGGTGTACCAGGCCGGATTCTCAAGGATGTTGCGCTGGATGACCGGCGGCGTGATGGTGCCGTAGTAGCCCTGGCCGATCAGCGAGGTCAGGACCTTGTTCTTGTTGGCGGTCTCGCGCAGCTTGTCGAGCGCCTCGCGCTCGGTCATGGCAGGACCCCAGGCGAGCGGCGCCTTCTGGCGGATCGATGGCGGCACGGTGGCGTCGATCAGCTTGTCGAGGCTGTTGTAGCCGATGACTTTCAACATGTCGGTCATTTCAGCCGGCGAGGGGCCGATGTGACGACGGTTGGCGAAGTCGTAGGGCTGGTAATCGGTGAACTGGAATTCCGTCGGCGTCGTCATTACGCGGTGAGCTCCTTGTAGGCCGCTTCGTCGAGCAGGCCATCGGCATCGGCTGCATTGGCGAGCTTCAGCTTGAAGAACCAGCCGGCGCCCTGCGGATCGGAGTTGACGAGCGAGGGATCGGCGACGATGGCGGGGTTGACCTCGGTGATCTCGCCGTCGAGGGGGCAGTAGACGTCGGAGGCAGCCTTGACGGATTCGACGGTGGCGGCGTTGTCGTTCTTCGAGAAGGTGGCGCCGACTTCAGGCAGTTCGACAAACACCAAGTCACCGAGCTGCTCGACGGCGTAAGTGGTGATGCCGACGGTGGCGACACCGTCTTCGATCTGCAGCCATTCGTGTTCTTCGGTGAATTTCAGCATGGGAAGGTCCTCTCTGGGGAATGGGGTGTTTGTTGGAATTGGGTGGCGTGAGCGGATGATTGGCGTGGTGGCGTAGGCCGGTTTCCGGCTGATGGGGTGCCGCGTGGCGCCCCCCTCTGGCCTGCCGGCCATCTCCCCCACAGGTGGGGAGATTGGCTGGGCTTGCCCGGTTGCCCCAACCTCAACGTTCCGCGAAGAGCGGGCCACTTGCCGATCTCCCTCCTTGTGGGGGAGATGCCCGGCAGGGCAGAGGGGGGTATCCCACGCGCCGAGCCAGATAGGGATGTGGCAACCGCGCTCATGGGCTTACCGCTTGTAGGTCGGCGTGACAAAGGGCAGGGCCGCCAAGGTCACCGCCAGGTATTTGCCGCGGACTTCGGCGTAGACGACCGTTCCGACCGCGGCCGAAACGACCGGCACGTAGCCCATGGCGACAGGGCCTTCGACGCTCGGGCCGAAGCCGCCTGATGTCACTTCGCCGATCTCGGTCTTGCCCTCGGCATCGGCATAGAGCTTGGCATGGCCGCGCACCGGCGCCTTGCCTTCCGGCTTCAGGCCGACGCGGCGCCGGGTGGCGCCGTTGTCGAGTTCGGAGAGGATGCGGGTTGCACCCGGGAAGCCGCCGGCGCGGGCGCCGCCTGTCTTGCGAGCCTTCTGGATCGCCCAGACCAGAGCTGCCTCGACGGGTGACGTGGTGGTGTCGATGTCGTTGCCGTAGAGGCAGAGGCCGGCCTCGAGGCGCAGCGAGTCACGGGCGCCGAGGCCGATCGGCTCGACGTCGGGATGCTCGAGCAGGCGCTTGGCGATGTCCTCGGCCATGTCGGATGGAACCGAGATCTCGTAGCCGTCCTCGCCGCTGTAGCCGGAGCGCGAGACCAGACAGGAGACATCGTGCAGACGGCAGTGGCGCACGTCCATGAACTTCATGGCGGCGACGTCGGCCCAGAGTTCGGCCAGCACATCCACCGAGCGCGGCCCCTGCAGCGCGATCAGCGCGCGGTCGAGCACCGTGATGTCGCAGGTATCGGAGAGATGCTTCTGGAGATGCGCGACGTCGGCATCCTTGCAGGCGGCGTTGACGACCACGAAGAGATGGTCGTCGAGATGGGTGATCATCAGGTCGTCGAGGATCGCGCCATTATCGTCGGTGAAGAAGCCGTAGCGCTGGCGGCCTTCGGTGAGACCGAGAATATCGACGGGAACGAGGCTTTCGAGCGCAAGTGCCGCATCCTCGTATCTGCCCGACTTCGCCTTGATGATCACCTGGCCCATGTGGGACACATCGAACAGTCCGGCTGCTGCGCGGGTCTGCAGATGTTCCTTCATGACGCCGGCGGGATATTGTACCGGCATGTCATAGCCCGCAAAGGGCACCATGCGGGCGCCAAGCGACAGATGCAGGTCATGCAGCGGGGTTTTCTTCAGGGCAGCAGTATCGTCCAAGGACGCCTCCGGTGTTTGCGCGTGGTGACCATGCGCGGGCTCAAATATTCAGGCGCGGCTGCGCCTTGTCTTTCGAGCCCCCTCTGTCCCTTTGCCTGAGATTGTTATCCCTTCGGCGCGCGCTTCGATGAGCGCATCTCTCCAGAGTTCCGTCTGCCCCTTGCTGGTCCTTTTGCCTGAGAGTTTCCGGGGCGGTTGCTCCTTCGGCACCGGTCGCCAAGGACCGGCTTCTCCCAACAAGGTTGAGCGCAATTATCTGGCCATGGCGGGTCTTGGCAAGGGGGAATGTCGCCGGCGAGCAATTTTTTGTCGCGGCTCTTGGGTGCGCCCGGGAGGACGCAATCGGTCGGGTCAGTCTTCTTCGTAGAGCTTCAGCGCCTGCCGGAGGCCAGCCTGCGGCTGGCGCTGGCCCATGGTCATCAAGTCAAGGGCGACCTCGGTGGAGTTGATGACGGCTGCGGATTCGTCGGTATCCTGGCCTGCATCGGCCTTGCGCCTGTTGTCGGCGATCTTGCGGGCTTCCTTGGCGGCTGCGGCCGTAGAAACGCGTGGCGCGATGCGCAGCGATTCAAACGCCGCGGCCGCCGTGCTTGCCGATATGGAGCCAACGAGAACTGTCATCCGACAGATATAAATGATTGGCGGTGCGATTCAGGCTAATTTACATGGTTGGATTTTAACGAAACTGTCGATTTTCGGGGCGAAAAGCGATGCTGGCCGTTAAGACGGTTTCGTTTTACCGCGCGATGCGCTTGTCGCCGGCATGGTAGGTCTCGATTGCCTTCTGGAGGTCGCGGGCGTCGCCAGTGAAGGCGGACTCCGTATCGGCGCGGTGAATTTTGCCGATGGTGAAAAGCGGCCTGCGTTTCACCTCCTGGACGACACGACCGAGATACTCGCCGAAGACGCCCATGACGAAGAGTTGCGTCCCTGAGAAGAAGGAGATGGTGACGAGGGAGCTTGCCCAACCGGGCACGACATTGCCCATCGCCCACTGATAAACGGCGTAAAGCAGAATGGTGAAGGCGAACGCCGACGATAGCAGGCCGAGCCAGACAGCCGCTCGCAGCGGCTTCGTCGAAAAGCTTGTCAGCGCGTCGATGGCGAACGAAACCATTTTGCGCAGCGGATATTTGGTCTCTCCGGCAAAGCGGGCATCCCGGGCATAGGGCATGGCGACCTGCCGACCGCCGATCCAGCTGACCATGCCACGGATGAATCGGTGCTGCTCGGGCATGGCGCGCAGGACGTCGACGATCTCTCGCGACATCAGCCTGAAGTCGCCGCTGTCTTCGGGGATCGGCACAGTGGAAAGTTGGTTTAGTAGCCGATAGAACACCGATGCGGTCAGCAGCTTGAAGGTGGTTTCGCCGGCCCGCGACATGCGCTTGCCGTAGACCACGTCGGCACCATCGTTCATGATCTCAGCCATGGCGGATAGCAATTCGGGCGGGTCCTGCAGATCGGCGTCGATCAGGAGGACGCGGTCGCCTTCGGCCACGGAGATGCCTGCGGTGACCGCGAGTTGGTGACCGTGGTTACGCATCAGCCGAATGCCGACGATGTGGTTGTCGCGATCAGCAAGGCTCTCGATCAGTGTCCATGTGCGGTCCGACGAGCCGTCATCGACGAGCAATATCTCGTATGTCGAGGCAACGCCGACGCATGCGCGCGACATCCGGGCGACGAACTCTTCCAGAACGGCTTCTTCGTTGTAGCACGGGGCCACGACGGACAGTTGGACCTTGCTCATGCCAAGATGATAGCCAGCGTGCTTTAATATTGATTTACCGCCATTAGTCTTGGTAAGGAAAAAAATGCAGGTGCGACGCCGGGATGATTTGAAGGGGCTGTTCGGATGCGTTCAATTCTAAAAGTGATTTCTGTTGTACGGAATATACTTTCCAAACGGCGCTCGCGCGATAGATCTGCAGCTTGTGTCGCCTTGGTCTAATGCAGATTGGTTCAGCGATCACCCAAACTCGCCGACGATCTACCAAATGAGGCTCAGCCTTCGAAAGGGAGAGATCCTATGCGCCGATTTCGAATTCTCATAGTGGTCGGGGCGCTGCTCGGGCCAGCATGGATGATAACCGCCTGCACATCTACCAGCGGTGCCAGAAATGCCGATCTGCCGTTGAATTCGGCCTGCGCGCTCGGCTTCAACAACGATCGTCCCTGCAGCTATTGACGCTGCACCACGCGCCAGTCCCCCGATTGGCAAGCTGTGCGGTCTGCGCTAAACCATCGCCATGATTCAAGTTCTTCTCGTCGCCGTCGGCGGCGCCGTCGGTTCGGTTCTCAGATATCTTGTCGGCGTGGCCGGGGTTCGGTTGATGGGGCCGAATTTTCCCTGGGGGACGTTGTCGGTCAATGTCGTCGGGTGCTTCGTGATCGGCGTGTTTGCTGAGGTCATCTCGCGGCGGTTCGGCGGCTCGGCGGAGCTGCGGCTGCTGCTGATCACCGGTCTGGTCGGCGGGTTCACGACGTTTTCGGCCTTCGCGCTGGATGCGATCACGCTGTTCGAGCGGGGCGCGACGGCGTCGGGCGCGATCTACATGATCGCCAGCGTCGGCCTGTCGATGGCGGCTGTGATGGCCGGTTTGGCGCTGATGCGGGCGCTGATCTGAGATTCGGGTTTCCGTTTTTGACAAAAATGCTCTAAAGCCACCGGCAAAGGCCGCGCCTGGCGCCGGCAACTCTTTCCGAAAGTACTTTCATGGCTGGCATTGAACATATCACCGTCGAACCGGACGAGGCGGGCATGCGGCTCGATCGCTGGTTCAAGATCCATTTTCCGGGCCTCGGCTTCGGTCCGCTGCAGAAGCTTCTGCGCTCCGGGCAGGTACGTGTCGATGGCGGCCGCGTCAAGACCGATGCGCGCGTGCAGCCCGGCCAGGTGGTGCGCGTTCCGCCGATGGACGTCGATGCCAAGAAGAACACCCCGATCGCCGGCCACGATCTGAAGCATGGCGGCGATTACGAATTGCTGCAGCGCATGGTGCTGCACGAAGACGACAAGGTGATCGTGCTCAACAAGCCGGCTGGCCTTGCCGTGCAGGGTGGATCGGGCGTGACGCGCAATATCGACAAGATGCTGGAAGTATGGACCAGCCCGAAGGGCGAGAAGCCGCGGCTGGTGCATCGCCTCGACCGCGACACCTCCGGCGTGCTGGTGATTGCCCGCACCCGCGGCGCAGCGCAGAAGCTGACGGCGGCGTTTCGCGAGCGCGACACCAAGAAGACCTATTGGTCGCTGGTGAAGGGCGTGCCGCGCAAGCACGAGGACAAGATCTCGACCTGGCTCGTCAAGGAGCAGACGCCTGATGGCGACCGCATGCGGGTCTGCAAGCACGGCGAGGAGGGCGCCGACCACGCAATCTCCTATTACAAGGTGCGCGAGACGGCAGCGCAGAACCTCGCCTGGCTGGAGATGGAGCCCTATACCGGCCGTACGCACCAGCTGCGCGTGCACGCGCTGCACATTGGCCACCCGATCATCGGCGACCCCAAGTATTTCGACGACGACCACAACTGGGATTTCCCCGGTGGCGTGCAGAAGAAGCTGCATCTGCATGCGCGCAAGATCGACGTTCCGCACCCGAACGGCGGGCGCCTGCGGGTCACCGCGCCGCTGCCGCCGCACATGGTGCAGACCTGGAACCTGCTCGGCCTCGACCTCGCAGAGGCGGATCGGGAAGATTACGAATGAAGCTCGCACTGTTCGATTGCGACGGTACGCTGGTCGACAGCGCGGCGCTGATCCATGAGGTGATGGCGAGGACGTTCGTGCATTTCGGTTATCCAAGGCCGGATATCGCACTGACCAAGTCGATCATCGGCCTGACGCTCGATCTCGCCATCGCCCGCATGCAGGGCAAGGCGCATATAGACGACGAAGCGGTGGCGATGACCGCGCACTACAAGGCGATCTATGTTGGCGTGCGCGACGAGGCGGGCGTCGACGTGCCGCTATTTGACGGCATTAGAGACCTGATCCGAACGCTGGCCGCCAAGGACGAGGTGCTGATCGGCGCTGTCACCGGCAAGTCGCGGCGCGGACTGGTGCATGTTCTGGAGGCGCACGGCTTTGCGCCCGATTTCGTCGTTTCGCGTACGGCCGACGATTGCCCGTCGAAGCCGCATCCAGCCATGGTGACGGAATGCTGCTCCGAGACGGGGACGAATCCCGCCGACACCATTGTCATCGGCGATGCGATTTACGATATGCAGATGGCAAAGGCTGCAGGCGCCACCGCGATCGGCGTGTCGTGGGGCTATGCCAGCGTCGAGGACCTGGTGGCCGCGGGCGCCGATGCGATCGTCTACCGGCCGGCCGAAATTCTGAAGCATTTTTCCTGAGGTGAGCCATGCGTGATCTGTTGAACGACCTGACCGAAGGGTTGAGCCATCCCGACCCGATCCGTCGGGCGCAGATTCAGATGAAGAAGCCGCTGCCGAAGCGCTTTTATACCGATGTTTCGGTGACCGAGGGCGAGGGCGGCTTCGTCGTGACGCTCGACGGCAAGGCAGTGCGCACCCCGGCCCGAAACCCGCTTGCCGCCCCGACCCGGAAGCTGGCCGAACTGATGGCCGCCGAATGGCAGGCGCAGGCCGAGGTGATCGATCCCGCCACAATGCCGGTGACCAAGCTGGTCAACACCGCGATCGACGGCGTCGCCACGGACACGCAGGCCGTGTTCGAGGATATCCTGCGCTTCGCCGGCACAGACCTGCTGTGTTACCGCGCCGAAAGCCCGGAAGGCCTGGTCGAGCGGCAGACGGAGCGTTGGGACCCTGTGCTCGACTGGGCATCGAACGCGCTTGGCGCCCGCTTCATTCTCGCCGAAGGAATCGTCCACCAGCAGCAACCGCAGAGCGCCATCGCAGCGTTCTCTGCGGCATTGCGCAAACATGACAACGCTACGTCGCTGGCGGTGCTGCACACGCTCACGACGCTGACGGGGTCGGCACTGCTGGCGCTGGCGTTCGCCGAAGGCGAGCTGACCGAAAACGAGGCCTGGTCGCTCGCGCATCTCGACGAGGACTGGACGAACGAGCATTGGGGCAGCGACGAGGAAGCCGAGGAGCGCCGGGTGCTGCGGTTTGCGGATTTCAACGCCGCGACCCGTGCTTTTTTGGCGCTGAAAGGCTGAATCATGTTGCCTTGACCGACTTTATGGCGAAGATCGCGACTCTCAGTGGGGTGGATGCGGTTTTTCGTCATGAATTTGTTTCAGTCGGCAATTTCCAGGTTTTTTGTATTTTTTATCACGGTTTTTTCGTGCGCCGCTCTGGCGTCCTGCGGCAGCATGTTTTCCAAGGAGCCGCCGGGCCCCGTCTATGACATCAGAAGTGCCGTCGTTCTCTCCGGACCGAAGGTGCCACCGGTGGTGCTGTCTGGCGTCGGCGACCGCGTCAACAAGGCGATCAACGCGACGGTTCGCACCGAAGTCTATCCGCGCGTCGTGCTGACCATCCGGATACTGCAAGTGGATCGCGATCAGGGCTACGACAAGAGCCAGACGTCGGCCAAGGTGACGGTCGATGCCGCTTCCGTCGATGACGGCACGGTCATCGCGGTGAGCTCGTTTACCGTTCTCAGCCGGTCTAACAATGCCGATGCGAGCGACGAAATCCTCGCCGAAAACATTTCCGCGCGCATCCGATCGATCTTCACCCTTAGCGCCGGTTCCGAATAAATCAGATGATTGCCGCTTTGACGGAGGAGGCGCCGATGAAGGACATTCTCGAGGAGCTGGAGCGGCGGCGTGAGGTCGCCCGCAAGGGCGGTGGCCAGGCGCGCATCGATGCGCAGCACAAACGCGGCAAGCTGACGGCGCGCGAGCGCATTGATCTCATTCTCGACGAGGGGTCTTTCGAGGAGTTCGGCATGTTCGTCGAGCATCGGTCGAGTGATTTCGGCATGGAGAAGAGCCGGATCGCCGGCGACGGCGTGGTGACGGGTTGGGGCACTGTCAACGGACGGACGGTGTTCGTCTTCGCCAAGGATTTCACGGTGTTCGGTGGCTCGCTTTCGGAAGCGCATGCAGAGAAGATCATCAAGGTCCAGGACATGGCGCTGAAGAACCGGGCGCCGATCATAGGCATCTACGATGCCGGCGGAGCGCGCATCCAGGAAGGTGTGGCGGCGCTTGGCGGCTATGCCGAGGTGTTCCAGCGCAACGTGCTGGCCTCCGGCGTCATTCCGCAGATCTCGGTGATCATGGGACCGTGTGCCGGCGGTGACGTCTATTCGCCTGCGATGACCGATTTCATCTTCATGGTGCGCGACACCTCCTACATGTTCGTGACCGGGCCGGATGTCGTGAAGACGGTGACCAACGAGACGGTGACCGCCGAGGAACTCGGTGGTGCGTCGGTGCACACGACGAAATCCTCGATCGCCGACGGCGCCTATGACAACGACGTCGAGGCGCTGCTGCAGGTGCGACGGCTGATCGACCTGCTGCCTCAATCCAACACATCCCCGCTGCCCGAGATCGATTGCCACCAGTCGGTGACGGAGATCGATGCATCCCTCGACACGCTGGTGCCCGCCAATGCCAACAAGCCCTACGACATCAAGGAACTGATCCTGAAGACCGTCGACGAAAGCGATTTCTTCGAGATCCAGGCGAGCTTTGCCAAGAACATTGTCTGCGGCTTCGGCCGGATCGAGGGATCGACCGTGGGCTTCGTTGCCAACCAGCCGATGGTGCTGGCCGGGGTGCTCGACAGCGACGCGTCGCGAAAGGCGGCCCGCTTCGTACGGTTCTGCGACTGCTTCAACATTCCCGTCGTCACCTTCGTCGATGTGCCGGGCTTCCTGCCGGGCACGGCGCAGGAGTATGGCGGCTTGATCAAGCACGGCGCCAAGCTGCTGTTCGCCTATGCCGAGGCGACTGTGCCTAAGCTCACCGTCATCACCCGCAAGGCGTTCGGCGGCGCTTACGACGTGATGGCCTCCAAGCATCTGCGCGGCGACCTGAACTATGCCTGGCCGACGGCGCAGATCGCCGTGATGGGCGCCAAGGGAGCTGTGGAGATCATCTTCCGCAAGGACATCGATGACGCCGACAAGATCGCGGCGCATACGAAGATGTACGAGGATCGGTTCCTGTCGCCATTCGCGGCGGCGGAGCGCGGATACATCGATGAGGTGATCATGCCGCACTCGACGAGACGGCGGCTGGCGCGCGGGCTGAAGATGCTGCGTAACAAGGATTTGAGCAATCCCTGGAAGAAACACGACAACATTCCCCTCTAAAGTGAAGAAATTGGGGAAAGATCATGAAAATCAAGCGGATGTGATCAATGATAGGTCAAACGTGACTTCTTTACCTCTTGTCCTGCCGCTAACGCTCGACTGTCTTTTGACCAAAGGAGAGTCTTTATGCCAAGTTTCGAACGCCTCAGTGTTTACCAGCCCTACGCGCTGGCAGCACTGCGGATCATCACCGCTCTGCTTTTCATCGAGCATGGCACTATGAAACTGTTTGCCTTCCCGATCCCGCAGGGTGACGGCGGTCCTCTTTCGGCCATCGCGCTGATCGCAGCGCTGCTTGAAGTCATCGGTGGTCTGGCGATCCTCGTCGGCTTCCTGACGCGCCCGGTTGCCTTCATCCTGTCGGGTGAAATGGCTGTTGCCTACTTCATGGCGCATTTCCCGAGCGGCTTCTTCCCGGCCGTCAACCACGGCGGTGAGGCGATTCTCTACTGCTTCATCTTCCTGTTCCTGGTGTTCGCGGGCGCTGGCGCATTGTCCGTCGACAATCGCAAGGCCTGATATCAGCGGCTGGCTTGTCCTGCTTCCCATACTTGATGCGTTGGGACGAGCGCATCGACCGATCGGCTCCTTCGGGGGCCGATCGTGTTTCAGCCTATCGATGCGATCAGCCGAGCCGTTCGGCGTGCCACTTCAGGTGATCGTCCATGAAGGTCGAAATGAAGTAGTAGGAGTGGTCGTAGCGCTCGTGCATGCGCAGCGTCAGCTTGATGCCGGTATCTTTCACCGCCTCCTCGAACAGCCAGGGCCGCAGGCCGTTGTCCAGGAAGCTGTCGGCCTTGCCTTGATCGATCAGGAATTCCGGAAAACGTGCGCCGTCGCTTACCAGAGCGCAGGCATCGTATTGCCGCCATGCAGCCCGATCGGCGCCGAGGTATTTCTCCAACGCCGGGGCCGACCAGTCGGCGGTCGAAGGCTCGACGATCGGGGCGAAGGCCGAGCAGCTCTTGAAGCGATCGGGATTTTTCAGGGCGATGGTCATGGCGCCGTGGCCGCCCATGGAGTGGCCGAAGATGCCCTGGCGATCCATGTCGATGCGGAAGTGCTGACTGACGTAAGCCGGCAGTTCCTCGGTGATGTAGGTATACATCTGGTAGTTCTCGGACCATGGCGCCTCGGTGGCGTCGAGATAGAAGCCGGCCCCCTTGCCCATCTGCCAGTTGGTGAGTTCGTCGGGCACGTCGTTGCCGCGTGGGCTGACATCCGGGCAGACAATGATCAGGCCGAGTTCGGCGGCCATGCGGCGATATTCGCCCTTTTCCATGACATTGGCGTGAGTGCAGGTGAGGCCGGAGAGATACCAGAGCACTGGGCAGGGCTTCTCGATCGCCTGCGGGGGCACGAAGACGGCGAAGGTCATGTCGCACTTCAAGGCTTCCGACGTATGCGTGAAGACGCCCTGCATGCCGCCGAAGGCGGTCGCCTGGGATAGGATGTTCATGTCTATTCTCCTGATGGTGGCGCAACCGCCTTGGCGCGGCGGCACATGCGATCGAATGTCTCGAGAAAGCGCGAGCGGTCCTTGGGGCTGAAAGCGGCATTGTAGCCCTTGCTCTCGCCGGTCTCGCGTAGATGGGCGCCGAGATCGCGCATGGCGCTGGCCATGCCGATATTGGTGTCGTCGAAGACGCGGCCGGTCGGGCCGGTAACCTGCGCGCCGGCCGCGACACAGCGCACCGCAAGCGGCACGTCGGCGGTGACGACGACGTCGCCGGGGCCACAATGTTCGGCGATCCAGTTGTCGGCGGCATCGAAGCCGTTGGAGACGATGACGTTGTGGACCATCGGGTCGCGCGAGGGTCGCAGGCCGGAATTGGCGACGAAGGTGACCTCGATGCCGAGGCGTTCGGCGACCTTGAGGACCTCGGGTTTCACGGGGCAGGCGTCGGCGTCAACGTAGATGTGGTGCATGTGTGTTTGTCGGTGTCCTGTCGATGCGTCTGTACAATGGCTTCCGGTCTGCTGCGTGCAGCGACGAAGGAGCGCCGGGCTTGGTACCAAATATTTCAACCGTTTGCGAGGGGAACGAGCTGTATCATCATTCGGTGACACGAGTGGCCGACGGGAGCGAAAACAGCTTTGCCACCGCGGCGCTTGGTCTTGCCGCGCAGCGCGCCAGGCGACGCGCAGCGGGTTTCTCGAGTGAGAGTTTGACTCTCACGCCTCCTTTAGCGTGCCAGCTTTTTTAGCGGCAAAGGTCGCAAGAACGTCCATCAAGGTTGGGTTCAGGCAGTCGTAGGGCGATAATCCAAGTTCACCGAGGCGGCTACGAACACCGGCCATGGCCGAAGGAGGCGTCCCGCTCTCTATGATCGAAGAGACAAAGGCGGCGAAGGTCGGTTCTGGCCAACCTGGTTGCTGGAAGCGTTCGGGATGGACGAAGGACAGCCCCTTGAAGGCGTGGTCGCGCTCGACGGGGCCGTACATGTGAACGCCGCATTCCTTGCACGCATGGCGCTGGATCAATGCGTCCTTGTCGACGACCGCGAGCTTGTCGGCATTTTCGAGAACGGTGACGTTGTCGGTCGCGGCGACCGCGACCACAGAGAAGGCGGCGCCCTTCGGCTTCCAGCACTTGGTGCAACCGCAGGCATGGTTGTGGGCGACGGTGCCCTTGACCGCGACCTTGACGGGGCGGCTGGCGCATGCGCAGACGAGCGTGCCGCCACTGAAATTCGCCTGGCCCTTCTTGACCCCGCCATCAAGCGCGGGGTGAATCGATACCTGATATGCCATGCTCAGCTTCTCCTCCTCAGCTGCCGATGGCTCCCAAACCAGGATCGATTTGTGAAAAAGCCGCCGACCATTTCAAAGTCGTGCCGCATTGCGTGGTGGGTCTGTGGGCGCTCAGTGAGCGCTGTTGGGCAAGGTAATACGTCGAATGCAAATCTAACAAACCGGTCTTGTGAAGACCAGCAAATCCGGCCAGCAAATCCGGATGGTGGGATCCGCTGGTTTGAGTCGTCTGGTCACCCCGCCGGCCTGACCATATCGACATGCGGAATACCATCCTCCAGATACTCCTCCGATGTCGCCACAAACCCCATGCCGCCATAGAAGCGGGCGAGGTGGCTTTGCGCCGACAGGTAGATCGGATGGCGTGGATAGCGCTGCCCGCAGGTGGCGGTCGCCTCGCGCATGACGGCTTCGCCTAGGCGTTTGCCGCGATGGTCGGGAGAGACCACGACGCGGCCGATCTTGGCCGGTGCGCCTTCTTCCGCGGGTGGAAAGATGCGGCTGGCGGCCAGCAGGTCGCCGCCCTGCAGAAGACGCAGGTGCAGAGCATCCGCATCCTTGCCGTCAAGCTCAGGATAGGGGCAGTTCTGCTCGACGACGAAGACGTCGACGCGCATCTTCAGCAAAGCGTAGAGTTCGACGGCGGAGAACTCTTCGAGACTCCGCACATCGACCGTATATTTCGGCGAAGCGGTCAATAGACCACCACGCCGCGGATGCTCTCGCCCTTGTGCATGAGCTCAAAGCCCTTGTTGATGTCCTCGAGCGGCATGGTGTGCGTGATCATCGGGTCGATCTGGATCTTGCCTTCCATGTACCAGTCGACGATCTTCGGCACATCGGTGCGGCCGCGGGCGCCGCCGAAGGCGGTGCCCATCCAGTTGCGGCCGGTGACCAGCTGGAACGGACGCGTCGAGATTTCCTGGCCGGCGCCGGCAACGCCAATGATGACCGACTTGCCCCAGCCGCGATGCGAGGATTCCAGCGCCTGGCGCATCACCTTGGTGTTGCCTGTGCAGTCGAACGTATAGTCGGCGCCGCCGATCAGGTCGCCGTGGCGCTTGGTCAGGTTGACGAGGTAGGGGACGATGTCGTCGCCGACTTCCTTCGGGTTGACGAAGTGGGTCATGCCGAACTTCTCGCCCCACGCCTTGCGGTCATTGTTGATATCGACGCCGATGATCATGTCGGCGCCGGCCAGGCGCAGGCCCTGCAGCACGTTGAGGCCGATACCGCCGAGACCGAAGACGATCGCGGTCGCGCCGATCTCCACCTTGGCGGTGTTGATCACGGCGCCGATGCCGGTCGTGACGCCGCAGCCGATATAGCAGACCTTGTCGAAGGGGGCGTCGGGGTTGATCTTGGCGAGCGCGATCTCCGGCAGAACGGTGAAGTTCGCGAAGGTCGAGCAGCCCATGTAATGGTGGATCTTGTCCTTGCCGATTGAGAAGCGCGAGGTGCCGTCGGGCATGACGCCCTGGCCCTGGGTGGCGCGGATCGAGGTGCACAGGTTGGTCTTGCGCGAGGTGCAGGAATAGCATTCGCGGCATTCCGGCGTGTAGAGTGGAATGACGTGGTCGCCCTTCTTCAGCGAGGTGACGCCGGGGCCGACGTCGACGACGATGCCGGCGCCTTCATGGCCGAGGATCGCCGGAAACAGGCCTTCCGGGTCGGCGCCCGAAAGGGTGAAATCGTCGGTGTGGCAGATGCCGGTCGCCTTCACCTCGACCAGCACTTCGCCGGCCTTCGGGCCTTCCAGCTGCACGGTCATCACTTCCAGTGGTTTTCCTGCCTGTACGGCAACGGCGGCGCGAACGTCCATCTTCGGATTCTCCAATGCTGATTTGATCGGGCGGACTTTTGCACGCACGGTGACGCCGGCTCAAGGGAAAACCCGCCGCAATCGGGAAAAACATCGCCGGATGAGCAGCTTGCGCCGATCTCTATACCGTTCGCGTCAGAACAGCTTTCCGATGGCAAAGACGATGGCGTAGCCATGCATGGCAATCGCAGCGTAGAGACCGAAGGAGACCAGCATGCGCTCGCCACCGTTCATCTCGTCAAGTTTCTGCCGTGGCTTGAAGGAGCCGCCGCCGATCAGGCTGACCAGCGTGAACACCAGCAGGCCGGTGAGGAGATAGCGGGCGGGAAGACCGATCTCCAGCCCGACGCAGAGGATGCATAGCGTCACGAGGAAGCTTGCGAGAATCTGCGAGCGTCGCGTACGAAAGATCTGCCGCAGCACCTGTCCGCCATCGAAGCGGTGCATCGGCAACAGGTTCAAGAGGTTGAACGCGCCGAGTATGAGCAGAAAGGCGAGAATCGGCGAGCTTGCCGCCAGCGGTAGCACGCCCGTCTCCGTCAGCCGTTCACCGATGATCAGAATGGGCACGAGAAAGGCGGACATGCCGGAGCCCATCAGCGCGCACGTCGCCACTTCGAACAGCGATCGGTAGGGCCGACCGCCGATGGCTATGCCGCCGAGGAATGGGATGAAGATCATCCGCACGGAGGTATGGCCGAACATGCGGTAGGCCGCCATGTGGCCGAGTTCATGCAGCGCGATGATGACCGTCAGGAAGGTCGAGATCATCAGCCCTTTCAGGGTCAGGCCGAGGAAGGGCCAGAGCAGGAAGGTCGATAGGATGGCGAGCGCGACTTGGACCAGCGGGTGTTCGAAATAGCCTTGGGGTTGCGACTGGCCGGTCTTCAGCCAGCCGTCGAGCGCCCGCATTTCGCGACGCAGGGCGAAATAGCGGAAGATCAGGAAGGCGAGGCCACGGTAGCGATCGGTTTGGTCGATTTCGAGAACTGCGCCCGCTGAAGTGGGGCGGACGATGCGGCGTTCGCGAAAATCCTTCCAGAAGGATGCGTCGAGAGTGCTGTCATCGATGATCGAGGACTGGAAGCCATGATGCGGGGTCTGGACGCCGGCCACGGTGAGAACCGGTTCGAGCGCCAGAAGCCGCCGCAGCGGTTCGCCGTGCCTGTCGGGCATGGTGAATGTCTGCTCGACGATGTTGGTGCCATCGGCCAGCGGCTTGCTCGATATCATCGAATGGTGCCAGCTGGCGGCGCTGCCAGCCGGGTTCATGGCACTCCACAGCGTTTCCGGCGCACAGTCGAAGCTGCGGTTAAGACGCAACGTGCGCAAGCCAAGCGGCATGCGCATCAACAGCCAGAGCAAGCCCAGATTGATCAACAGCAGCAGCAACGCAGATTGCATCACACTCATCACGCACTCCCATCCGGCGGCCTGCCAGATTTTTCTAATATTACCGGGCGCGTGTTAATAAATGCGGGTGATGTCGGCGTAGCTGGGCTGGCATTTCCTAAGCTTGTGTGCCGGAACGGGTCAGGCGAACTCCATGATCACGGCATCGACGGCAAGGCTTTCGCCGGCCTTGGCGTTGATGACGCCGACTGTCAGATCCCGCTCTGCGCGCAGCACGTTTTCCATCTTCATCGCCTCGACGACAGCCAGCGTCTCGCCGGCCTTCACCTGCTGTCCTTCAACCACCGAGATCGAGACCACCAGGCCCGGCATCGGGCAAAGCAGCAGCTTGGAGGTGTCGGGCGGCAGCTTCACCGGCATTAGCCGGTCGAGTTCGGCGTGGCGCGGGGTCAGAACCTTGGCCTTCACGGAAAGACCCTGCCAGTCGAGGCGCATGCCGTTCAGGATGGGGCGCAACTGGGCGGTGATGCGCTGCTTTCCGATCTTGCCATGCCATACCGGGTCGCCCGGTCTCCAATCGGTGACGACGCTGAGCGTTTCGCCCGATATCTCCATCTCCATGTCGAAGGGAATGGTGACGAGGCCGTCGAGAAGGCGGACATCGATATATTCATCGCCGAGCCTGACGCTCCAGAGGTCGCGCAGTGGATCTGTCGCGGGTCGCAGGCGGTCGGCGAACTGCTCGCGGCGATTAGCGTCTATCAGCGAGGCGGACAACGCGATAGCGGCCAAGAAGGCAGTTTGCCGTGCATCGGGCAAGACGGGGGCGAAACCGTCGGGGTATTCCTCGGCGATGAAGCTCGTCGATATCTTGCCAGCGCGCCAGCGCGGATGCTTCATCAGTGCGGCCAGAAACGGGACATTGTGCTCGATGCCATCGACGACAAAGCCATCGAGCGCCTGGCCCATCGCTTCTATCGCCTCGAGTCTTGTCGGCGCCCAGGTGCAGAGCTTGGCGATCATCGGGTCGTAGTGCATCGAGATTTCCGCGCCTTCGAAGACGCCGGTATCGTTGCGGATGATCGCATTGCCGGCCTTGCCCTCGGCAGGGGGGCGGTAACGAGTCAGGCGACCGATCGAGGGCAGGAAATTGCGGTAGGGGTCTTCGGCGTAGATGCGGCTTTCGACGGCCCAGCCGTTCAGCGTGATGTCGGTTTGGGCGAAGGGCAGTCTTTCGCCGGCGGCGACCCTGATCATCTGCTCGACGAGGTCGATACCTGTGACAAGCTCGGTCACCGGATGCTCGACCTGCAGGCGGGTGTTCATTTCGAGGAAATAGAAATTGCGGTCGCGATCGACGATGAACTCGACGGTGCCTGCGCTCTGGTAGTCCACAGCGCGCGCCAGCGCCACCGACTGCTCGCCCATGGCGGCGCGGGTGGCCTCGTCGAGGAAAGGCGAGGGCGCCTCTTCGGCAACCTTCTGGTTCCGGCGCTGGATCGAGCATTCGCGTTCGCCGAGATAGACGATGTTGCCGTGGGCGTCGGCCAGGATCTGGATCTCGATGTGGCGGGGATCGACTATGTATTTTTCGATGAAGACTCGGTCGTCGCCGAAGGAGTTCTGCGCCTCGGAGCAGGCGCGGTCGAAGCCGTCGCGGACCTCCTGCCTGCTCCAGGCAATCCGCATGCCCTTGCCGCCGCCGCCGGCCGAGGCCTTGATCATCACGGGATAGCCAATCGCATCCGCGATCGTCTCGGCCTGTTCGGCATCGTCGATGACACCGAGATGGCCGGGGACGGTTGAGACCTTGGCGGCGTTGGCGAATTTTTTCGATTCGATCTTGTCGCCCATTGCCCTTATAGCCTTGGGCTTCGGGCCGATGAAGATGATGCCTTCCCTTTCCAGCGCTTCGCAGAAGGAGGCGCGCTCTGAGAGGAAGCCGTAACCGGGGTGGACAGCCTGGGCGCCTGTCTTCCGGCAGGCATCGATGATCTTTTCGGCGACAAGGTAGCTTTCGCCGGCGGCGGCAGGGCCGATATGTATGGCCTCGTCAGCCATTTCGACGTGGAGCGCGTCGCGATCGGCATCAGAATAGACGGCGACCGTGGCGATGCCCATGCGGCGCGCCGTCTTGATCACGCGGCAAGCGATCTCGCCGCGATTGGCGATCAGGATTTTGTCGAACATGAAGTCTCCACCCGTGACATGCGCTCCAAGTCTTAAGCATAAAGACCGGAACGCACAATCACGGGCAACAGGAGCGATGGAAAAGACCGGTATACTACAAAGGGATACGGCCGGAATGCCGCCGTTCAGGCGACGGCGGAACCGCTGTCGAAGCCTTCATCGACGATACGCAGCCAGCGGCTGCGACGCGGTGCCTCGGCATAATCTACCAGTCGCAGGGCCGCCATTATCGACGCCCATCGCGGATGATTGGATGCCGGCAGCGTCTCCTCGCCAATCTGCATCATGACGGCCCAGGTGAGAGGCTGGACGGTGATCCGGCCGGCCTCGCTGAGGTTGCGCAGGATGCGCATGACGTAGTCGATATCCTGGCGAGTGATGCCCGCTCGGATGACAGCGCGACTTGCATGATAAGCGCCACAGCCTTTCGATAGCGAGTAGCGCAACTGGTCGAGCGCGAAGGCGCGCAGTTCGTCCGGCACGTAAGCCGAAATCTCGATAACGTGCAGCAGGAGTTCCAGTTCGAGCGGCGAGTTGACGACGCCGTCGGTCGCGACGATGCGCATCAGCCAGGCGACATTGATTTCGTCCAGCGAGCCCTGTGGATAACTGTAACTGACGATGAAAGCGGAAATCTGCTCAACGAAGAAGCTGTTCCACTCATGACATTTTTCAGGGCAGGCATTGTTCAGCGCCAGCATGACGACAACGTCGTCGGCAGTCCGGATACCATCCGGAAACGTATATTTGCGCAACAAGCCGATGTCTTCGGCGGCCAGCCGATGCTTTCCAGCGATCACACATGCCGGAAAAGCGAAACGAAATTCGCTCATGTTTTCTCTCCAGCTTCATCATGAAGCCAGCGATTCTTTTAAAGCCAGCGAATTGATGTTCCCTCAACAGGTGAGGTTAACAACGGGTTGCCCGGTTCAAGCGGCTTTTAGCGACCGCGCCTGGACGCGCTCGCGCCAGATGATGAAGAGGCCCGAGGCGACGATGATGAGGATGCCGATCCACTTGGAAAAGCTTGGGAAATCGCCGAAAAGCGCGTAGCCGAGCACTGTCGCCGAGATGATCTCGAAATACTGGAAGGGCGCCAGCAGCGAAAGCGGCGCCATTCGGAAGGCGCGCACGACGATCATATGGACGTAGCCGGAGAGCGAGCCCAGAATCAGCAGCAGCACGAGGCCGAGCAGAGAGGCCGGCAGCGACACGTCGAAATCGCTGACGCCCATGCCGTTGCCGACGGCAAGGGCGGCCGACATGAACAAGGTTCCGCCTATGCCCGCCATGGTCTGCATCGTCAGCGGCGAATCGGCATTGCCGATGGCGCGGTTGAGAAAGAGATAAAGCGAGAACAGGAACGCGCAGCAGACCGGCAACAGAGCCTTGAGACCGAAAATCTCGTAGCTCGGCTGAATGACGATCATGGCACCGCCGAAGCCGACGACGATCGCCGTCCAGCGCCGCCAGCCCACCTTGTCGCCGAGAAACAGCGCGGAGAGGCCGGCCAGCATGAAGGGCTCGACGAAATAGATGGCGAAGACATCCGCCAGCGGCATGTATTTGACGGCTACGAAGAAAAGCAGGCTGGCGGCGCCATGCAGCACACCACGCAGAAGGTTCATCCACGGACGCTTCGCGGAAAGCGCATTCCAGCCGAACATGACGAAGAGAATCGGCAGCGTGCAGAGGAGCTGGAAAAAGAATCGGTAGAAAGTCACCTGACCGGGCGACATGCCTTCGAAGGTCGCCATGTATTTGGCGATGGCGTCCATGGCAGGCAGGACGACCATCGCGCCGGCCATAAGGGCCATGCCTTGCAGGGGATTGTGCAGGTCGGATTGATCAGACATGGCCAAGAAATTTCATTGGGCCGTGAGCCGGCCGTTACAGACAATAAAATCTCTCGGTAAGAGATGCCGCGTGCAAGTATTATATGCATCGCTGAAAGCCAGTTGGTATCTGGCTTGTCTCACTCCTCAGGAGAGAGATGGTGCGGTCGAGAAGACTCGAACTTCCACGGGTTGCCCCACAGCGACCTCAACGCTGCGCGTCTACCAATTCCGCCACGACCGCATCGTGGTAGGTGCCGGTTTGTGCCGGCGACGCAGCATGTAGCAAAAGGATTCCGGGGACACAAGGGCGATATGACAGATTTTTTCAAACAAGGTGACAGCGTTTGAATCAGCGACAAAACGGGGCCATATAGACGCTCTCAGCAGCCTGCCCGAAAAGACCGGGCAGGCGACAAGGAATGGCCATGCTACGCACAGATCTCGAGTTTTCCATGTTGCCGCTCGCCGGTTCGCGCCCGGTACGCTGGCGTATCTCCGACGGGCCGGTGCCCTATCAGGAGGCTGTGGATATCATGGAGAAAGAAGTGGCTGCTATCGCCGAAGGCGGTGACGAACTGGTCTGGCTGCTCGAACACCCGCCGCTTTATACGGCTGGCACCAGCGCCAATGCGAGCGACTTGGTTCAGCCGGACCGCTTTCCGGTGTTCGCGACCGGACGAGGAGGGGAATATACCTATCACGGCCCGGGGCAGCGCGTGGCCTACGTCATGCTCGACCTGAAGCGTCGGCGCCAGGATGTGCGCGCCTTCGTTGCCGCGCTGGAAGAGGTGATCATCCGGACGCTCGCCGAGATGAACGTGCGCGGTGAGCGCCGCGAGGATCGGGTCGGCGTCTGGGTCTGTCGACCCGACCGGCCGCCGCTGCCGGATGGTACGGTGGCGGAGGACAAGATCGCCGCGCTTGGCATCCGCCTGCGCAAATGGGTGACGTTCCATGGGCTGTCGCTCAATGTCGAGCCCGATCTCGATCATTTCGGCGGTATCGTGCCCTGCGGCATCTCCGGCTATGGCGTGACTAGCCTCGTGGATCTCGGGTTGCCGGTGATGATTGCGGATGTCGATGTGCTGTTGCGCGGCGCGTTCGAATCGATTTTCGGCGAGACCGTAATCGACGCTTGAAGGCGGTGCGGCGTCGCTCGCGGCAACGTGATTGATAGCCGCGCTCGCGACCCGTCATCCTTAGTGGCGCGTTAACGAACTCGGCGCTAGATGCCACGTAACGGCAGTTTTTGCCTGCCGATCGCGTATCGTGTCCCAAGCTGTGCAATCATGTCCATCATTCAAACTCTAGCCGCCCGTAGCGGCCGCCTTGTCAGCCTGGATTTCGGCGCTCGCGGCGGCGGCAGGCGGCTGATCAAGCCGCGGCGGAAATCCGCTAGCCCGCGGTCACGTCTTGCCATCGTCGGTGGCGCGATCGTGGTGGCCTACAGCGTGATCTTCGGAAAGCTCGTCTATTATGCGGAGCAGGGTGGAATCGATATCTCGTCGATCCCGCCGGGGCCATCGATGATGGCATCGCGCCCCGAAATCGACGACCGCAACGGGCAGGTGCTCGCCACCGACATCCGTACGGTCTCGATGTTCGCCGAACCGATCAAGATCGTCGATGTCGACGATGCCGTGGAAAAACTGAGCAGTGTCTTTCCCGATCTCGATCGCAAGACGATGTATGAGCGTCTTTCCAACAAGCGCTCGCATTTCGCCTGGCTGAAGCGGCAGCTGTCGCCGAAGCAGCAGAGCGAGGTGCTAAAGCTCGGCATCCCGGCGATCGGCTTCCGGCCCGAGGTCAAGCGATTCTATCCGGGCGGAAGCACCGCAGCCCATATTCTCGGTTATGTCGACATCGACAACCATGGTGTCGCCGGTATGGAGAAATATCTCGACGACCAGGGGCTTTCAGCGCTGGCATCGACTGGACTGGCGGCGTCCGACAGCCTGGCGCCCGTGCGCCTTTCGATCGATCTGCGCGTCCAGAACATCGTGCATGATGTGGTAGTGGATGCGCTGACGCGTTACCAGAGCAAGGCCGCCGGCGCCGTGATCCTCGACGTTCACACAGGCGAGGTGCTGGCAATGGCGTCTGCCCCGGATTTCGATCCGAACGATCCCAATGCGGCAGGCAGCCGGGACGGCTGGCTGAACCGGATGTCGAACGGGACCGACGAGATGGGTTCGGTCTTCAAGACCTTTTCAATGGCGATGGCCTTCGACACAGGCACCGTCAAGATGTCCGATTCGTTCGATGCCAGCACGCCATTGCATTACGGCGGCTTCACCATCCATGACGACCGCGACGTGCCGCGACGGGTGCTAAGCGTAGCGGAAATCTTCCGTTATTCCTCCAACGTCGGCACCGCCAAGATGATGGAAAAGGTCGGCATGGACAACCAGCGGGCCTATCTGACGCGTTTTGGTCTGCTCTCAAAGATGCAGACGGAATTGCCGGAAGTGAAGACACCCAGTCAGCCACGCGTGTGGAAGATGATCAACTCGCTGACAGCCGCCTTCGGCCACGGCGTCGCCACCACTCCGATGCAGACCGCCGTGGCAGGCGCGGCATTGATGGATGGCGGCAAGCTGATCGAGCCAACCTTTCTGCCGCGCACAGAAGAGGAGGCTGAGAAGACGGCAACGGTTGTCGTCAAAAAAAGCACAAGCGACGTCATCAAGTCACTGTTCAAGCTTAACGGCGAGCAGGGCTCTGGCCGGTTTGCCGACGTGCCCGGCTTTCACGTCGGCGGAAAGACAGGGACAGCGAACAAGGTCATCAACGGACACTATTCGCACACTTTAAGCTTCAATTCCTTCCTCGGCGCCTTCCCGATCGACAATCCTAAATACGTTATCCTGTCTTATATCGACCAGCCGCTGACCGGACTCTATAACCTCAACCTTGCAGCAGAAACAGCCGCGCCGATGGTGGCCGATATCGTTAAACGATCAGCCCCTATTCTCGGGGTGCAGCCGGATTTCAGCAAGAATCTGCTGGTCGGTTACTGAACTGCTGCGGCGGCTGTCGAGTTTTTGGACGCGCGCAGCACCTTCGTTCGTGCGCCTCTTTTCAGCAATGGCAGATCAGTCTTCAATATGGCGGAGGAACAGATCGATTCGGGAGGGTTGAGCACTGGGTGAAAGCTTGGATGCCACACCGGGCCGCGTGATGGATTGCGGGCGAGGGCGATGATCGACAAGACGGGTTTGCGACGTTCCGAGACGACGCTACGCAGCCGATATTGGCATGAGGCATTGGTGTTCGTGCTGCTTGTGTTGGTATTGCTCCTGCCGGCTCTGATTAACGGTTTCCCGTTGGTAATGGACGATTCGATCGCATACTCCGGCGAAGGTGTCGGTTGGATACGGTCGAATACGGCGGCCGTCCTGATCGCGCCACTTTACACGCTGCTTGGCTATTGGGCGCTTCCGTTGTTCAACGCAGTCCTGACGGCGGCGGCATGGCTGTTGTTTTGCCGCAGCTTCAATATCGGCAACGCTCTGCCGCTGGCGCTTCCGCTTGCCTGCCTTGCGCTTCAGCCGCTCTATTCAAGCGCCGTCCTGGTGGATTGCTGGTTCTTCGCGGCTATCGTGTGCCTGATCGTCGCCATTCGACGAAAGAGCCCGCTTCTGGCCATCATATCAGGCATTCTGCTTTCCGCGCACGGTAGCGGACTGCTGCTTGTGCTGCCGCTATCGATCCTGATTGCACTGGCTTTTCGCAAGTTCAGTGCTCTCGCGATGCCCGCCATCGCCATTGTGACATTGGTGCTGGTCAATGGCGCGCTTGAGCGCAAGTATTACCCCGATGTGCCGAGGCTGAGCCAAACGTTTCTGGCATCCCGGCTTTTTTCCATCCATCCTGAACTGCTGACGCATCAGTGCGAGCGATCGGGAGACAGATCGCTCTGCGAGGCTGCGGACTATGTCGCCCGCATCAAGCTTGATCCGGTCAATGCCGATCGCCGCGATTTCTTCTGGGATATCGCGCGCCAGTTTCCGCAGGATTTTCAGCTCGCTCGTTTCGAGCAGCAACATGCGCACCCAATCATCATGGAAGGCTTGACCTACAAGCCGCTGCAGAGCGGGTGGGTCATCGCGACAGATTTTCTCAGTTTCTACGGTCCCGAAACATCGCTCGATTTTATTCCGGTCCTGACCGAGCCGATGCCGGCCGGCTTTTATAATTCGAAACAGGTCGAGGTCCTCTGGCAAGATGCCGCCGTTCGATATGTCGCTACGGTTCTCCGCTACACTCTCTATCTGGCGGTTGTGGGGACACTCATCGTTGCGGCGCGACGGCTGGCGCAGGATGAGCGGTTATGGGTGGCGCTGCTGATCCTGCTCTGCCTCGGAAACGACGTGCTGTTCGCGATCGTGTCCGGGCCGCCGGATCGCTACCATCACCGGATACTGCCGCTGCTGGCGCTGACGGTGTTGGTTGCAGCTGGCGCCATCTGCCGCGAGAGAAGCAAACAGCAAGAAGGGCCGGTTGAACCGACCCTTCCAGCCCTCAAATCCGGCAGATGGCTTACTTGATGCCAACGTCGCGGCAGGCGTCGGTGTGCGAGGCGCCGCTGTCTCCGCCTGCCGTGTGCAGGCCGTGGCCCTTGGGGCTATCGGCGCAGGGCGGTAGGGGTTTGATGCTGGCCGTGGCCATTTTGTCGACAGGCGGCGACACGCGCACCGGCGCAAATCCGTCGCTATCGTTGGTGTAGTCGTTCGAGTATTCCGGCGCCTTGTGGGCCGCATAGTGAACGGGCTTCGCCGGAGCAACCCTGACGGGAGCGAAGCCGTCGCTGTCGTTGGTGTAATCGTTGGAATACATCGGCTGAGCGACGGCTGCACCAGCCATGCCAAGGGCGATGACCGCAGCTGCGGCAGCAAATTGAATGCGCATGTCAGATCTCCTCAATCCTTCGTTGCGAGCAACGTCTCGAAATCCCCTCCGGCGAAAGCCAGTTCGCGCTCGAATTGAGGCGGGATTGTGAAGCGGAATTGACGGTCGAGGGCACGTTTTTTCACATGAAATCACGGCGCCGCGACTGGATTTGATTGGCGTTTGATCAGTGCCGAGATTGTCTAAACCGAAGGCTGAGGGCGGCACTTTACCGCAATCTGAGGCGGTTGTTTTCGGGGAAAACAACCACGATTTCGATGATTTTGTTAGCGAGCCGCAGACCTGGTATCGGCCTCATCCCCAAAGTCGCGGATCAGGGTTTCCACCATTTCGGAGGTCAGCTCCCGGAAATGTTGGATGATGCGGGTCGGCTCCAGGGTCTCGATCGGCACGTCGGAATATCCGAAGGGCACGGCGATCGAGGGGATGGCGGCATTGCGGGCGACGAGGATATCGTTGGCGCTGTCGCCGATCATCACGGTGCGGCGCGGATCGCCGCCGGCCCGCTCGACGGTGCCGAGCAGATGGGCGGCGTCTGGTTTGCGTACAGGAAACGTGTCGCCGCCGGTGATCGCGTCGAAATAATGAGTGAGTTGCAGGCGATCGAGCAGCGTGCGCGCCAGCCCCTCAAGTTTATTGGTGCAGACGGCGAGTTTGTAGCCCTGGTCCTTGAGGTGATCCATGGCCGCGATCAGGCCGGGATAGGCGACAGTCTGGCCGGGCATGGTCTCGGTGTAGTGGGCGATAAAGCGTTCTAGCAGTGCCGGCAGTTCATCCGGATCAAGCGGATGGCCCTGCAGCTTGCAGGCGCGCTCGATCATCACCTTGGCGCCGTGGCCGACGAGATGAGTGAGATCGTCGTAGCTGACCGGCGCCAGACCGAGGGCGGCGATGGTGTGGTTCAGGCTTTCGACCAGATCGACATGAGTATCAAGCAGCGTTCCATCGAGGTCGAAGACGACAAGGGCAGGGGTCAATGCGGTCAGCCTGTTTTCGGTGTTGCGATTCATCTGACGTAGGCGATGAAGCCCGCAAAAGCAACGGTTTGCCGCCGCCTTGGGATCGATGACGGATCGACTCATGATTTCGAAAGCGCCGCGTTATTTTGGCTTTCGTTTGGCTGGCGGGCCGTGTAAACAACGCAACCAACGTAACATTGGGAGTAGGCGGCGCATGGATGCCCGCGAGATGAAGATCAAGGCCGCCGCTGCGGCCCTTGCCCATGTCGAGAACGGCATGCGTCTTGGAATCGGGACCGGCAGCACCGCCGAAGAGTTCGTGCGGCTGCTGGCCGAAAAGGTGGCCGACGGCTTCAGGGTCGAAGGCGTACCGACATCGGAGCGCACAGCGCGGCTCTGCGTCGAACTCGGCGTGCCGCTGAAGTCGCTCGACGAACTGCCGGAACTGGATCTTACGATCGATGGCGCCGACGAGGTCGATGCCAGGCTCACGCTGATCAAGGGTGGCGGCGGCGCGCTGCTGCGCGAGAAAATCGTTGCAGCGGCCTCGTCGCGGGTTATCGTGATCGCCGACGAGAGCAAGCTGGTCGAGACACTCGGCGCCTTTGCGCTGCCCATCGAAGTCAACATATTCGGCCTGGTCGCGACCCGCATCGCCATCGAAAAAACGGCGTCGAAACTCGGCCTTTCAGGCAGTCTCGACCTTCGTCAAGCCGGCGACGGGAATTTCACCACGGATGGTGGACACTACATTATCGACGCATCTTTTGGCCGCATTCCTGATGCAGAGGCGCTTTCAAGCCAGTTGAACGCGATTCCAGGCGTTGTGGAACACGGACTCTTTCTCAATATGGCCGCGCTTGCGATTATCGCCGGTCCGGCGGGCGTCCGCGAACTGCGGGCAACCAGGTAACAGGAGCATGGAACTCATGAGTAAATTTGCAGGTTTTGGCCGTTTTGCTGCTGCGACCGTCATTCTTTCGGGCGTCGCGCTGGGCTCCGTGGCCCACGCGCAGGAAGCATCGCCTGAACAGCTGAAGGCAGCCCGGGCGGCGATCGACGCCATCGGCGCCACCACCCAGTTCGACAACATCCTGCCTGGCCTTGCCGAGCGCCTGAAGGCCGATCTGATCCAGGATTCGCCGAACTACCAGGACCAGATCACCGCCGAAGTCGACAAGCAGGCGCTGGCGCTCGCACCGCGTCGCGCCGACCTCGAGAAGGAAGCCGCGCTGACCTATGCCAAGACCTTCACGGTCGAAGAGCTGAACGCCATTGCCGCCTTCTACGGCTCGCCTGTTGGCCAGAAGCTCCTGAAGGACGGCCCGATCGCATCGCGCGAAACGGTCAAGGCCGCCGACATCTGGGCGCAGGGCATCTCCCGCGACCTGCAGAAGACCACCAGCACCGAGCTTGCCAAGGTCGTCAAGCCTGCACCGGCTGCCGAAGCCGCTCCGGCAGCTGCACCGGCTGCAAAGCCTGCCGCAAAGCCATAAGGCTTCCACTTATCGTCCTTCGAAAGCCCGGCCATCGCGTCGGGCTTTTGTTTTTGCCGACATCGGTACTATATCAAGCCTTCCCTTCCTGACGATTCCTGCCGGAGATCCCCATGACAGCCTATGATTACGACCTCTTTGTCATCGGTGGCGGCTCGGGTGGGGTACGCAGCGCCCGTGTTGCTGCGGCGCTCGGCAAGAAGGTGGCGATCGCCGAGGAATTTCGTTACGGCGGCACCTGCGTCATTCGCGGCTGCGTGCCGAAGAAGCTGTTCGTCTATGCCTCGCAGTATCATGAGCACTTCGAGGATTCGGCCGGCTTCGGCTGGACGGTGGGAGAAACGTCTTTCGACTGGAAGAAGCTCATCGCCGCCAAGGATGCCGAAATCACCCGGCTTGAGGGCCTCTACAAGAAAGGCCTGGCGAACGCCAACGCCGAAATCCTCGATACGCGCGCCGAGCTTGTCGATGCCCATACCGTGCGGTTGGTGGCCTTCGGCAAGAAGGTAACGGCGAAGACGATCGTCATCGCCACCGGTGGCACGCCGAACTATCACGGCGCACTGCCGGGCCGCGATCTGTGCATCACCTCGAACGAGGCCTTCAATCTGGAGGAGCTGCCGCGCTCGATCGTCATCGTTGGCGGCGGCTACATTGCTGTCGAATTCGCCAACATCTTCCACGGGCTCGGTGTCGAGACGACGCTTGTCTATCGTGGTGCTGAAATCCTGTCGCGCTTCGACCACGACCTGCGCTACGGCCTGCACGAGGCGATGACCGCCAAGGGCATCCGCATCCTGTGCCACGACATGCTGAAGAGCGTCGCGAAGGGCGACGACGGCCTGAAGGTCGAGACGCTGAACAATGGCGTGCTCGATGCTGACGTGGTGATGCTGGCGATCGGTCGGCTGCCGAACTCGCACGGGCTTGGGCTGGAAGACGCTGGCGTCAAGACCAACGAGCACGGCGCCATCATGGTGGACGATTATTCGCGTACCAGCGTCGACAACATCTATGCGCTTGGCGACGTCACCGATCGGGTACAGCTGACACCGGTAGCGATCCATGAGGCAATGTGCTTCATCGAGACCGAGTACAAGAACAACCCGACCAAGCCGGATCATGAGACGATCGCAACAGCCGTGTTCTCGCAGCCGGAGATCGGCACCGTCGGCCTGACCGAAGAAGACGCAGGCAAGCGCTACAGCGACGTCGAGGTCTATCGCGCCCAGTTCCGGCCGATGAAGGCGACTCTGTCCGGTCGGACGGAGAAGATGATCATGAAGCTGATCGTCGATGCAGCCAGCCGCAAGGTGGTCGGCGCCCACATCCTCGGCCACGACGCCGGGGAGATGGCTCAGCTGCTCGGCATCACGCTGAAGGCCGGCTGCACCAAGGACGATTTCGACCGCACCATGGCCGTGCATCCGACGGCGGCCGAGGAACTCGTCACCATGTATGCGCCGAGCTACCGGCTGAAGGATGGCGTGCGCGTCTGACGCGCAGCCGATTTTGCGGCGGCTGAACTGTGATATCGCGCGTTAGCTGGTGATGCGCGGCGAGCTGATGGTCTTGAGGAAAAGCGCCTTCATCGCCGCGGAAATGCCTTCCGTTGGCGAGACCTCGAAGTACAGTCCGGGCGATGCGCACGCGGACATACGGGTCGGGATTTCACTCTGGAAGGGCTTGATCCAGCTGTTGTACCAATCGTTGCTCGGCAGCGGCAGGTAGGTGGTGTAGAGGATCGCGATCTTAACGCCGCGATCCTTCAGCGGCTTGCAGAACGAGGTGTCGATCGGTTCCTGACAGCGACCGCCCGTCGTCTTCTTGGTGCAGCTTGCCGGCTTGTAGGCATCGGCGACGCCGTCAGAAACGAAGAACAGGATCTTCTGGCGATCGGTGTTCGAGGCGCCGGATCCTGCCGGCTCGACGATCGTGTTCATCTGCGTCAGCGCGCTGTCGAAGCTGGTCAACTGGTCCGAGTTGTAGTTCTGGTAGGGGATGGTCATCAGATCGACGGCGTCGGTGTAGGTTTTCACCTGCGTCAGGTTGGATGTCAGGTTCGAAATTGTCGTCAGCTTGGCGTCTTCAGCCTTCGTGCCGAAGGTGTAGACGCCCATGCGGAATTGATCAGAGCTAACCCTCTCCGTTTTGGCTGTGTCGGTCAGCGCCTGGGTTGCCTGCCGCACAACATCGATGCGCATGTTGACGCCGATGCTCTTCGCTATGGTGTAGTTGTTGCTGGCCTGATCCATCTGATGGCAGGCGAACGCGCAACCGGTCTTGGCCTGCAGCTTCGAAACGTCGTCGGCCGTTGCTCCGACACCCATCGAGGGTGTGTTGTCGAGCAAGATATAGAAGTCCATGAAAGATGCGGTCTGATATTCCGCCGTCGCCGTTCCTGATATGGTGATCGAGTTCTGTCCCAGGATCTGCATGAACGTGGTCGACACGGTAGCGTTGAACGAAACGAGCGAGTTCAACGTCTTGGCATTCTTTGTCACATCGACATTGAGGTCCACGGGCAGGTTGCCGATCTCCCCGGACATCTGTGAGAAGAAGATGTTGCGCGCGTCCATCTTGCCAACAGTGATTGATCCGTTGCCCGTCATCGTCATGGCCGCATCGACCGCTACCGAAGTTTGCGCCACAGCACCGACCGCCGCGGCATCCGCAGCGCCCTGCAACTGCCTGCGAATGCTGAGCGCATGAGTGAAGTCGATGGCGAGGCCGCCGGCGCCGATCAGCGGCACCATGAGGATGGCGGTGAGCATGCCGAAATTGCCCGATCTGTCAGATAGAAAGCGATGTGAGATACGCATGACAATGGTCCCGATGTCCAAAACACATGTTTGAAAAAAGGGAAGCCTCATGCTTCGCCGTCCGATAGGACGGCCATTGATAGGGGCAAAGCTTAAATTAGATACAAATCGTCTTGGTTTCGCGAACACTAACGTTGTTTAGAGGGTTTGAAAATGTCCGCCCGCGTCCCTTTATATGGGCGTCTTCCAAACGCGGACGACGCCAGCCCGCAGGCTGGCCGAAGCCGCTATGCAAGATCAAGCGAAACGGCTATAAGCCGCCCCATATTTCAAAGACGGGATATCCGGCCGGTACCGGATACAGAGACAGGTGAGCGAGATGGCACAGAATTGGACTCCGAACAGTTGGCGGCAAAAGCCGATCCAGCAGGTCCCGGATTATCCGGATCAGGCAGCAGTTGCGGCAACTGAAGCCCAGCTGGCATCGTATCCGCCACTCGTTTTTGCCGGTGAAGCGCGCCGTCTCAAGAAGCACCTTGCCAATGTAGCTGAAGGCAACGGATTCCTCCTGCAGGGCGGCGACTGCGCCGAGAGCTTTGCCGAGCACGGCGCCGACAATATCCGCGACTTCTTCCGCGCCTTCCTGCAGATGGCCGTGGTGCTGACCTATGGCGCCCAGCTTCCTGTCGTCAAGGTCGGTCGCATTGCCGGCCAGTTCGCCAAGCCGCGCTCTTCGGGCATCGAGACGCTCGACGGCGTGTCGCTGCCGAGCTACCGTGGTGACATCATCAACGGCATCGAGTTCACCGAGGAAGCCCGCATTCCGAACCCGGAACGCCAGGTGATGGCTTACCGCCAGTCGGCCGCGACGCTGAACCTTCTGCGCGCCTTCGCGATGGGTGGCTATGCCAACCTCGAGAACGTCCACCAGTGGATGCTCGGCTTCATCAAGGACAGCCCGCAGGGCGAGCGCTACCGGAAGCTGGCGGATCGCATCAGCGAGACCATGGATTTCATGAAGGCGATCGGCATCACCGCCGAGAACCAGCCAAGCCTGCGCGAGACGGATTTCTTCACCAGCCACGAAGCTCTGCTGCTTGGCTATGAAGAGGCGCTGACCCGCGTCGATTCGACTTCGGGCGACTGGTATGCAACGTCGGGCCATATGATCTGGATCGGCGACCGTACGCGTCAGCTCGACCATGCGCATGTGGAATACTGCCGTGGCATCAAGAACCCGATCGGTCTGAAGTGCGGCCCGACGCTGCAGGCGGACGACCTGATCAAGCTGATCGACGTGCTGAACCCTCAGAACGAGGCCGGCCGCCTGACGCTGATCTGCCGTTTCGGCCACGACAAGGTTGCCGAGCATCTGCCGCGCCTGATCCGTGCGGTGGAGAAGGAAGGCCGCAAGGTCGTTTGGTCCTGCGATCCGATGCATGGCAACACGATCACGCTCAACCACTACAAGACGCGTCCGTTCGAGCGGATCCTGTCGGAAGTCGAAAGCTTCTTCCAGATTCACCGCGCTGAAGGCACGCATCCAGGCGGCATCCATATCGAGATGACCGGCAAGGACGTGACCGAGTGCACGGGCGGCGCACGCGCCGTGACCGCGGAAGACCTGCACGACCGCTATCACACGCATTGCGACCCGCGTCTCAATGCCGACCAGGCGCTCGAGCTGGCCTTCCTGCTGTCCGAGCGGATGAAGAGCGGTCGCGACGAGAAGCGGATGGCCGTCAACGGCTGATCATGTCGCTGATCACAGATTGAGGAAGCCCGGCCATCGCGCCGGGTTTTTTCATTGTACCAGCACGGATTGCTGGCAACGCGCGTCCGTGAAGCGGACGTCGGCCTCGCCGATCTTGATGCCGAGCATCAGCAACGTGTTGTAGAGCACATCGTCGAGTGGGGCGGTTATACCGGACAGCGTGTCTGCGATTGCCTGCATCACCACCTTGTTGGTGCCGAGGGTGAGGATCAGGAGTTGGATCTGGATGTCCGTGCCCCCGATCAGAGACTGCACGGCGGAGGTCAGCGTGTCTCGGGTCGAGACGTTCTTGACTGTCTTGTTGGTGATGTCGTTGGTTTGGAAGGTCAGCCGTGTCTTTTGCGTGTTGGTGAGGTTGACGTCCGCCAGGGCATTCACCTTCAGCAGCAGCGCATCGATGATCGTCGCGGCGGTGACCCGCGGCTTGGATCCGAAATTGGCCATCGCCGTCGGATCGACATCGCCGAGTGCGATCTCCGCTACGCCGGGCACCACATCGACACCAATGCTGGCGCTTCTGACACCGCCGCCGAGACAAGCGAAGCTGGCAAGCTTGGCTTCGGCATAGGCAGCCTCGACATAGAGCGGAACCCGCACCTTGATGCCGGCGATGGCGCCGAGGCCGGGCACGCTTGCTTCGATTGCCAGGCGGATCTGCGCGGTGCGGACCGCGGCACCCGTCGCGCCGACGGCATTGGAAGCGATGGTCTTCGGCCGTTCACCGATGGCGAGTTTCAGCGTCACGCTGGTGAGACCCGGTATGGTTCCGGCGAGATTGACCGCCACCTGCTTGTTGGCATTTGCGGCGAAGGCGGTCGCCGAGATGATGTCGAGCGCATTGGCCTCGACCAAAAGATGCGATCCGGTGCCGATCACCCTCTCTCCCACCGGCCCAAGGCTGACGAGGTTCTGCAGCTTGACCTTGATCTGCGTCGTGCCCAGCCCCTTGGACAGTGCATTGATCGCCTTGGTAACGGCAGGCGTCAGGCCCGGCATGGCGGCCATAGTGTCGAGCAGCCGCGGATAGGAAATATCGGTCGCCAGCAAATCGTCATAGGTGCCGGCGGTGACGTTGAGCTTGGTCGCCAACAGGTCGAGATAGGAGAGCAGATCGACGTTGGTGGCCAGCAGGGCGTTGTAGTCAGCGACGCTAAGCGAGACGGTGGTGCCGAGAAGGCCGCCGAGCACGGCGTTCAGAATGCCGCCGTTGAGGCTCGCCAACCGCGAGCCGACGGAGAAGGCCGCGATCTTCGAGGCGGATGCGGTTCCGACGGCGCTGAGCGTCGGCGGCGTGATCATGGCCGCTGCGAAGGTCATCTCCGCCTTCTGCTGCACTGCAACCTTGACAGCATCGTAAGGCTGAACACCAGCGACGAAACGCTGGCTGGCTGCAACCGTAGGATCGGCGACATAGACGCCCGGTGTGTATTGGACGACGGCGTCATATTGCGCGAGTTGCTGCGCATTGAGCAGTATGGTGCCCGACGAAGTTGTGTAAGCCACACCTGACTTGACGGCGACCTTGAGGCCGTTCTGCTGAAAGTTGATGACAAGATTGGCGGCGGCGTTGTTGATATCGCTGGCAGCAACGATGGCGCCAAGGTCGCTGAACTGCTGGAGGCGGCGCTGCTGCAGCGTCATCATGCCGAAATCGATGCCAAGTGCCAGCGAATAAAGCATCAGCGGCGCGCACAGGGCTGCGGTGATGGCAATGTTGCCATCCCGCGCAGCCACCATCCGGAAGATGTTGAAAATCATGCAGACCTCATATACCACCCATCCGTATGGTCGCGAATCGTCTGATCTTCGTGTCTGGAAGCGGAAAAGTGTATAGATTCCAAATAGGCAGCGCTGCTGCGTCATAGACCGTGGTTACCGTGAACTGGTTGCTGTTCTGCGGATCGGTGGCGACCGTCACCTGCAATTTCTTGCGGTCGATCAAGGGGTCGTTGAGCGTCGATATCGCGATGTAATTGTTGACCAGCTGCGTGCGTTCCTGCTCGGAAAGACCTGCGACCGCCGTGCGGGCCGCGTCCGCGGTCAGTTGCTGAAGGGCATGGGCGGCACTGAGATAGATGCCGTAGGCAATGAGCGTCAGCATGACCAGCAGGAAGATCGGAGCGACGATCGCGAACTCGATTGCAGCGGTACCGCGCTTGTTTGTCAGCAGACGACGGACGACTTTCATGCACTGCGCTCCCTGCGGCGTTCCTGCTAACGCAGAAACAACCGAAGGATACATAATCACGGCTTAATTTTTACTTACCTAATAAAAGTATTGCGTGTATCAGAGGTGGATACAAAAGAAGCCGGTGCTGGGTGATATGCGCAAACGCGCAACTTTTCGGCGATTGTTTTGCGGTCTGGCGATAGCCGCAAGCTCACGCACATAGCGCCTGTGTCAATTGGAGCCTATTGGCAGCCCAGTGGACTGCCCTGTCGAGCTCCAGGAACTTTGCCGACTGCCAGTGAAAATAGTCCTCGATGAAGGTGCGCGACAGCCACAGCACGCCACGACCGGCAGCCTTTTCCCAACCGAGCAACTGATCGGCCTCGGCCTTACGAAACATACGCTTGACGTTGGTGAGCGAGATACCGAATTTCGATGCGATTTCGGAAAAGGTAACATCCTCGACAATGATGCGGTCGCGCGAGCGCGCATCGTCGGGCAGGCGGCGGATCAGGTCGTGCAGCACGAGGCCGCCGACTTCGGACCAGAGGAAATTGCCGATGCTGTCCCTCGGCGTGCGCCAGACGGGCTCCAGCAACAGGATGTCGGCGGCCCGGGGCTGAGCCAGCTCAAAGAGGCGGATGTCGGCGGTGACCGCGACGGCGCGATTGCCGCCGTCAAGGTAGTCGAGGCACTTCATGTGGCCCATGAACCAGGAATGCATCGCGTCCCAGCTGACCGGCGTCGTCTCCAGAAGGCGCAGGCGTCGGTCAGGCGTCTCATCCGCTACATCGCGGAGAAACTTGTAGGCAACGAGTTCGGAAAGGAAGGATGCAGCGGTGTTCTTGCTTGCTACCTTCTGGCCTGTTGCGGCCTGCATGAACCTGCCGGCAGTCAGGCCGGAGCGCGGATCGCGCCGATCGCGGCCGACATGCATGGCAAACAGCATTTGCGTCAGTAGCCACTTACGATGAGACGCAGCGAGCCGGGCGAGGCGGGGTGCTCTGTGATGTATATCGATCAGGTGAGAGGCGATCTGCCGCTCGATCTCAAGAAACCGTGGATGATACAGCATCTCCTCGCGTGAATGGTGCTTGCCATTCAGCGCCTTATTGTATGTGTATCCGCTAATATCATCCATTCCAACTCACATGCGGTGCTGCTGCGGCTCAGGCCGTCGCGTCGTATTGCTCGTTCGACTTTGGTGCTACCGCTCCTCTTACATTTTTTCAGTTGTTTCAATATGGAATACTTGGGAATTGGCAGATATTCTCGAATTTATTTCACGTCGCGAGACTATATCCTCCATTATCCGCCAATTCTCTGCGTCAGCTGCGCGATATCGGCCCGCAGCGCAGCAATCTCGGTCAGGACCTGCATATCGATCTTCTGGTGCAACGAGAGCACTTCGAGCTCGGCTTTCAGGTTGACCTCGTAGTCCTTGGCGGCTTCGAAACGGTCCCGTTCGGCCTGCCGGTTCTGCGACATCATGATGATCGGTGCCTGAATAGCGGCAATCATCGACAGCACGAGATTGAGGAAGATGAACGGGTAGGGATCGAAGGCGCGGGTGGCGAGCACGACCGTGTTGATCACGCACCAAACCACCAGGAAGATCAGAAATGTGGTGATAAAGCCCCAGGAGCCGCCGATACGGGCTATGCCGTCGGCCATGCGTTCGCCCAGCGAGGATTCGGCTTGCAACGCCGCATTGATGTCGGTGGAGATGATCTTGCGCTCATGCGCCTTGGCGAGCACGCGCTTTTCGATATCGCCAAGCTCGTTGGCAGACTTGTCGAAATGCAGGTGGACGAAACTGGATAGATTGTTCACGGCGCGACTCCCGAATGGCTGTATGTGCCCGGGAGTATTCCGTTCTCAGGTGAAAATGCAATGCGGCAGACGCTGCAGCCGACCTCAGGACCCCTGGCTGTGCAGCCAGGAATGTTGCGGGAAGAAGCGTTCCACGGTCTGCGATTTGCCGAACATGATATCGTGCTGGAGATACCGGTAGTCCCGCACCAGCGGATCGAGCGTCTTGGTATCGCGAACCCAATCCGGAGATGCCGTATCGTCGCGACCAACAAGCTGGTAGCGGTCGATGATCGAATATTTCTTTTGAACGCGACCGAGGAAGCCCGTGTAGAACGGGTGCTCGTAGCCGGCGAACTTCAGCAGGTGATAGGGCAGCTGCGACGGGCTGATGGTACCGACGTCGGTCTTGGCGCCCTTCTTGTTGGACCAGATCACCAGCGGCGTCTCGTGTTCCTGCTTCATGACGCTGACCGACGCGCGGCGGGTTGCGACCTGGTCGGGCATGTAGCCGGTGTCCATGTAGACGTTTCCGAGCGGCGGCAGGTGATCGCCCCAGAGCACGATAATCGTCTCGCGGTCGCGCTTGGCTGCCCATTCCGTTAGCATCTTGAAGCTCTCATCGGCCTCCTTGACGCCCTGGGTATAGGTGGCGAGCGTGGCCCGGTCGGCGTCGGTCAAGTTGCCCTTGATGTCGATCGTGTTGTTGGCATAGCGGTTGGCCTCGTAGGGGCCATGTCCCTGAAGAGTGACGGCAAAGAAGAAGAACGGACGATCCATGCCGTCGGCTTCCTGCATGATCTCCTTCATCAAGCTGTCGTCGGAGGCGAAGATGCCGCGCTTTTCCATGGTCGGCATGGTCTCTTCGGTGCGGAATTCCTCGAAGCCGAAATCCTTGTAGACCTCGTTGCGGTTCCAGAACCAGCCGCTGAACGGATGCAGTGCACGCGCCGCATAGCCTTCGCCCCGGAAGAACGTGGCGAGCGACGGGATGTCGTTGCGGATATACTGCTGATAGGGAATGCTGCCATAGGGCAGGAAGGCGTTGGAGAACCCTGTCAGTGCCTCGAACTCGACATTGGCGGTCATGCCGCCGAACTCGGGCGAGAAGACGTGGCCGGATTGCGCCGCGCGAATGGTCGGCATCGGATCTTCCGAGAATTTCAGCGTCTTCAGCCGCGTCGGGTCCCAGAAGGATTCGCTCATCAGCATGATGACGTCCGGCTTTTCGCGAGGGCCGGCGAGATAGCCGTAGTTGCGCGAAGGGATGGCGTCGAGCGCCTGCGCGTTGAGCCCGGCGGGGGCTTTAACGTCTGCCATCGGAACGTTGAAGATGAAGGCGAGGATGAAGCCGTTGCTGCGGTAGTTTTCCTTCTGGTCCCACATCATTGGCACCACCTGCAGGCGGTCACGGATATACGAGTACTGCGAATAGTCCATCAGTGAGGCAAAAGCAGCGATTATCGGGAGCGTCAGGCAGAGGTTACGGATGCGGTTGCGCCGCGCCATCGTCGGCAGGTGACGCCACGCATAGCGCCAGGCAAGCACGAGGCCGGTGACGGAGAGCAAGATGCCGACGGCGATGGCCACAGCCGTCATCGGACGGTCGCGCACCATGACGGGCAGGAGTTCAAATATCTGCCGGCCGAACAGCATGTCCGAGGGATAGAGCGGGTCCGACAGATAATGTTGTTTCTGGTTGGAAACGAGCGCGGGAACGAGGACCAGCGGCAGGACGATGAGCGCCGACAGGAAGCGGCGTCCGAGCGCCGCGTCGACGCACAGCATCAGCACCGTCAGCATCGCCACCGTCGTCATGCCCGGACGCGCCGGCGACGACAGGAATTCCCCGACATCGGCGACGCCGCCGCGGGCAATGACTTCGACCGAGAAGGTCGCCAGCAAGGCCATGATCGCGGTCAGCGCGATGGCAATCGCGCCGCGTAGGATGAACGGGCGTGCGCCTGCATTGGAGCCGCTGTAAAGCGCCGCAACACGCATCGCCGCTTGGGACCTCAAAACTTGCGCGATCAACGGGGAACTCCAATGTCATCGTATCGTCATGGAACTGTCACATCCGCGTCATGAACGCTAGATGAACCGCAATTGTTTCCCGCTCTTAACGCTTTTTTGATCACACCATTTCGGCGTCAGGTTGCATCCCCTGCCGGCAGCTGAGGGCTGGGATCCTTGCAAGGTGTGGCCACGTGGCGTAGGTCAGGGCGCATGTTTCGGTTCGAGGAGGCTCTTTCGTGCGCAGTTCAGTCGAGATTTACAACATCAACACGGGTCAGGCCCGGGTCGTCTGGCAGACGGAGCGGCTCGTCGAGGCGCCGAATTTTGCGCCTGACGGCAGTTATCTGCTGCTCAACGACGATGGATTGCTGTACCGGCTGGCGCTCGACGGGTCGCAGGATGTGACCAAGCTCGCAACCGGCTTCGCGACGGCCTGCAACAACGATCACGGGGTTTCGCCGGATGGCACCCGGATCGTCATTTCCGACAAGACCGAGTTCGGAAAATCGGCGATCTACACCTTGCCGATCGATGGTGGCACGCCTGTTCTGGTGACCACCAACCACCCGTCCTACTGGCACGGCTGGTCGCCCGACGGCAAGGAACTGGCTTATTGCGGAATTCGCGGCGACGTCTTCGATATCTACACGATCGATGTGACGGGCGGCGAAGAGCGGCGGGTGACGCATGGCGAGGGACGCAACGACGGACCGGACTATTCGTTCGACGGACAGTGGATCTACTTTAACTCCAGCCGCACCGGCCTGATGCAGATCTGGCGGATCCATCCTGACGGGACCGGGCTGGAACAGGTCACCCACGATAACTATGGCAACTGGTTCGCGCATCCGTCTCCCGGCAACGACAAGGTGCTGTTGATCTCCTATGCCCCTGACGTGTTCGATCATCCGCGTGACAAGCATGTGCTCATGCGAATGATGGACATGGATGGCGGCAATATCCGGACCCTATTCGAACTGTTCGGCGGGCAGGGGTCGATCAACGTTCCGAACTGGTCACCTAGTGGTGACGAATTCGCCTATGTCAGATATTTCCCGGTTGCGGATTGAGCGGTTGCCTCGACGAAGATTTGACGGCATAGGTGCCGCGTCGGGTGCCCGCAGGCTTGCGGGAGAATCGGGAATTCGGTGCAAGGCCGGAACGTGCCCAACGCTGTAAGGCCGACGTCTGCCGCTTGATGCCACTGGCTTTTGCCGGGAAGGTGCGGCAGACGGATGACGCCAAGTCAGAAGACCGGCCCGACAATCATAGACTGACCGCCTGGACAGCGGCCGGTTGTGTTGTTGGGGATTGACGATGCGACCAGATCAATCTGGCTCTCTTGCGAGAGCCGGTGCCTTTTCGGACGACGAACGTGAGGCCGTCTACAAAGCCATCGAAACAAGGCGCGACGTGCGCTCCGAATTCCTGCCCGATCCAGTGGCGGACGACGTCGTCGGCCGTTTGCTGGCCGCCGCCCATCACGCGCCGTCGGTGGGGTTCATGCAGCCGTGGAATTTCATCGTGGTACGCGATGCCAACATGCGCTCGCAGGTGTGGGAGGCTTTCAGCCGCGCCAATGCCGAGGCGGCCGAGATGTTTTCCGGGGCGCAGCAATCGGCTTACCGATCGCTGAAGCTGGAAGGGATCCGCACCGCGCCGCTTGGCATCTGCGTCACCTGTGATCCGGAGCGCTGCGGCGACGTGGTGCTGGGGCGGACGCACAATCGGAGAATGGATTCCTATTCGACCGTCTGCGCCGTGCAGAACCTGTGGCTGGCGGCGCGGGCCGAAGGCATCGGCGTCGGCTGGGTGAGCATCTTCCACGAAGCCGATCTGAAACGGGTGCTCGGCGTGCCCGAGAGGATCGAGATCGTAGCCTGGCTATGTGTCGGCTATGTCGATCGACTCTATGACCAGCCGGAACTGGCGGTCAAGGGCTGGCGCCAGCGCTTGCCGGTTGAAGAATTGGTGTTTGCCGACCGCTGGGGCGGCGGCGAATAGGCCGCGCTGCGCGGGCCGTCACGGTTTTGGCGGCCGGTGGCTGCTGCGGCTGGGCGCCCGGCATGGCCGGGTTCCTGAGGTCGATGCTGCCCTGATCGCCGGCGAGGAATTGCGGGCCAACCTGGCGAACCTTGCCGGCGGTGGGATCATAGGGGCGATCCGGGACCTGTGCCTGTGGGGTCGGTTCAGGTGCCGATGTTGCAGCTGGAGTCTGTGGCTTGGCTGTCTCGATCGTGGTGATCGAGCCTTTCGGCGGCACGGCGCTGACCTGCTGGCTCCGCCGCATCTGCTCGTAATAGGCGGGCAGATTGCAGCTGCAGGAGGATTTTTCGCCGGGCTTTCGGGTCTTGTAGGCGAAGGCGTTCGGCATGGAGCTATAGGGCGCGCCGCTAGAGGCCGAGACCATGTTCTCGGTCTCGCCCTGGGAAACGTCGTGATAGAAGAGCTCCGTCTCGATCCCCGGGCACATCTGCTGGCAGGTGCTGGCGTCGCGGGCGAAATCGAAGGAGGTAGCGTTCGAGCGGATTGGGAAGAAGCCGCCGTCGCAGGTGCGCACGCAGATCGTGTTGAGGTGCGTTAGGCCTTGCGCGCCCGGTTCTGCGTAGGCCCGGCGATTGTCGCCGTTTAGGGGGATGAAGGTATCGTTGCGGTTCGCCTGGTCGTCGATGCTGGGCGGCTCGGCATAATGCGGCTCGCCGTAGGGCTGGCCCTCGTATGAGCGCGCGTCATACTGCTGCATCGGCGCATTGCAGTTGTTCTCATCGAGCGCAGCCAGAAGTTCGTTGCGGGTGCGGGTTTCCTGGCTGCCGGCGCGCAGTTCGTCGCGGCGCTGCTGGAGATAGCTGATGTTGTCGAGCATCTTGGCTTCGGCCTGCTCGAGTTCGCCGCAATATCCGGCATTGTCGCCGCCAATGACGACCATGCTGCCGCTGCTGCAGCCATTGCGCCTGAGATCGCTGCGCAGCTTGCGCAGTTCGAGGTTCTGCTCGGCGATGGCGCCGGCGAATTTGCGCACTTCAGGCGTGCCGCCGATGACTTCGGGAAGGGTGGCCAGACGGGCGCGCAGGCTGCCGCAGATCGGCGCGACCTGCGCGTAGGCCGGGGTCGACAGGGCAATCAGCAGGACTGCGGACAGTTTCCAGCGTTTCAAGGCATCGTCCCGTGGTGTGCGAAGACCAGTGGATCAGGGCGGATCTCGATCCGCCCTCCGATATAGCCTGCTTCTCTTAACAAGCTCGCGCTGAAAGCCTAACGCATTTTTCCGTGATGTGCCAAATCACGCCGGCTGGGAGGCCTCGACGACGGCCAAGGCCGCCATGTTGACGACGCCGCGCGAGGTGACCGATGGCGCCAGAATGTGCGCGGGCAGGGCGGCGCCGAGCAGGATCGGGCCGACATGCAGGCCGTCGGTCATCGACTTGACGACACCGAGCGTGATGTTGGCGGCATCGAGGTTCGGGAAGACCAGCAGGTTGGCTTCGCCATGCAGCGTGGTATCCGGCATGACGCGCTGGCGCAGCGCTTCCGAGATGGCGCTCTCGCCGTGCATTTCGCCGTCGATCTCCAGGTCGGGCGCTGCGTCGCGCACGAGCTGCAGGGCGGCGCGCATCTTGGTGGCGCTATCGCTTTCACGCGAACCGAAGTTGGAGTGCGAGACGAGCGCGGCGCGCGGGGTGATGCCGAAGCGCTTGATTTCCTCGGCTGCGAGAATGGCCGATTCGGCAACTTCCTCGGCGTTCGGATTGAAGGTCACGAAGGTGTCGGTGAAGAAGGTGGCACCGCGCTGCGAGATCAGCAGGCTGAGCGCCGAGAAGTCACGCACATTCGGGCGCTTGCCAATGATCTGGCGGACGTCGCGCAGGTGCTTCTCGTAGCGGCCTTCGAGACCACAGATCAGCGCGTCGGCTTCGCCGCGCTTCAGCGCCAGCGCGCCGATGACGGTGGCGTTGGTGCGCACGATCGTGCGGGCGGCTTCCGGGATGACGCCGCGGCGACCGACCAGCGATAGATAGAGATCGACATATTCACGGAAACGCGGATCGTCTTCCGGGTTGATGACGTCGAAATCCGACAGCGGCCGGATGCGCAGGCCGTAGCGCTTCAGGCGGGTCTCGATGACCTGCGGGCGACCGATCAGAATCGGCTTGGCGATGCCTTCCTCGAGCAACACCTGGGCGGCGCGCAGGACGCGCTCGTCTTCGCCTTCCGAGAAGATCACGCGCTTCTTGTCGGCATCCTTGGCGGCGGCGAAGATCGGCTTCATGACGAAGCCGGAGCGGAAGACAAAGCGGTTCAGCTCGTCCAGATAGGCCGGGAAGTCGGCGATCGGGCGCAGCGCCACGCCGCTGTCGGCAGCCGCCTTGGCAACAGCCGGCGCGATGCGCAGGATCAGGCGTGGATCGAAGGGCGAGGGGATGAGGTAGTTCGGTCCGAAGATCGGCGTCTCGCCGCTATAGGCGCGGGCGGCGACGTCGGACGGCTCCTCGCGGGCAAGCGAGGCGATGGCGCGCACCGCCGCCATCTTCATCTCTTCGTTGATGGTCACCGCGCCGCAATCGAGCGCGCCGCGGAAGATGAAGGGGAAGCAGAGGACGTTGTTGACCTGGTTCGGGAAGTCCGAGCGGCCGGTGCAGATCATCGCGTCCGGCCGAGCGGCGCGAGCGAGATCCGGCATGATCTCGGGGTTCGGGTTGGCAAGCGCCATGATCAGCGGCTTGTCGGCCATCTGCGCCAGCAGTTCAGGCTTGAGGACGCCAGCGGCCGATAGGCCGAGGAAGACGTCGGCGCCGCCGATGTTTTCGGCCAGCGTGCGGGTGTCGCTTTTCTGGGCGTAGACGCTCTTCCACTCGTCCATCAGCTCGACGCGGCCTTCGTAGACGAGGCCTTCAAGGTCGTGGACCCAGATGTTCTTGCGCTGGGCGCCGAGCGTGACGAGCAGGTTGAGGCAGGCGAGCGCCGCAGCGCCGGCGCCGGAGGCGACGATCTTGACGTCTTCGATGTTTTTGCCGGCCAGCTCAAGGCCATTCAGAATGGCAGCGGCGACGATGATGGCGGTGCCGTGCTGGTCGTCGTGGAAGACCGGAATCTTCATCTTCTCCCGCAGCTGGCGCTCGATCTCGAAACATTCCGGCGCCTTGATGTCTTCAAGGTTGATGCCGCCGAATGTCGGCTCGAGCGAGGCAACGGTCGAGACCATCTGCTCGACGGTGGAGGCGTCGACCTCGATGTCGAAGACGTCGATGTTGGCGAATTTCTTGAAGAGGACGGCCTTGCCTTCCATGACCGGCTTGGAGGCCAGCGGGCCGATATTGCCGAGGCCGAGCACGGCGGTGCCGTTGGAAATCACGGCAACGAGGTTGGCGCGCGAGGTGTAATCGGCCGCCGTTTCCGGATTGTCGCGGATGGCGAGACAGGGGGCGGCGACGCCAGGCGAATAAGCGAGCGCCAGATCGCGCTGGTTGCCGAGCGGCTTGGTTGCCTGGATCTCAATCTTGCCGGGACGGGGATAGCGGTGGAAGAACAGCGCCTGCTCATCAAGGCTGCCGCCTGTCGCACTGGTTTCCGTCTTCGGTTTGTCGCTGTGATCCATCATAAGCCTCCGGGCTGCCGCACATGCTGTCTTTGGAGCGACTTCAATACATCAATCGAAAGACCGGAACAGCGGGAATTTCCGTTGCCCTTGTAAAAACAGCACGAATGTGACGCCGCGCGAACACACCAGAGATGGTTTGTGACAGATATCGGCCAGATCACCCCGATGTCATCTTCCTGAAACACGAGTCTGGTTTTCAGGGGCACAGATGAAGCATGGGGCACGGGCAGGATGCTTGTGAAGGATAATATGGATACCCGCCACTTCCGTACGCTCTTTATTTCCGACGTGCATCTCGGCTCAAAAGCCGCGAAGGCCGACTTCCTGATCGACTTCCTGAAGTATCACGAGGCCGACACGATTTTCCTGGTCGGCGATATCGTCGATGGATGGCGGCTAAAGCGCAGCTGGTACTGGCCGCAGGAATGCAACGACGTGATCCAGAAGCTGCTGCGCAAGGCGCGCAAGGGAACGCGGATCGTCTATATCCCCGGCAATCACGACGAATTCCTTCGCGACTTTCCGGGTATGCATTTTGGCGGCATCGAAGTCGCCGAGCGGATGATGCACGAGGCAGCCGACGGCAAGAAATACCTGGTGCTGCATGGCGACGAATTCGACGTGGTGGTGCGCAATGCCCGCCTGCTCGCCTATCTCGGCGACTGGGCCTACGACATGGCGATCATGATCAATATCGGTCTCGCAGCCATCCGCCGCAAGCTCGGCATGCCTTATTGGTCGTTTTCTGCCTGGGCGAAGCTGCAGGTCAAGCATGCCGTCAACTTCATCGGCGAATTCCAGAAGGTCGTCGCTGACGAAGCGCGCAAGCACGGCGCCGATGGCGTCATCTGCGGCCATATCCATCATGCCGTGATGGAAGACATGGACGGCGTTCGCTACATCAACACCGGCGACTGGGTCGAAAGCTGCACGGCGATCGCCGAACACGAGGACGGCACCTTCGAACTGATCGAATGGCGCACGATCGGTGGCGCCGTCGAGCCCGCACCGCTGGCGCTCGAACACCATCCGAAGCGGGAGCTCGCGCAGCAGGCTGCGTGAGACCGCGAGAGTATTGATTTCGCAGGTGCGGTATGGATTTGTGCGACTGCTGCCGTTGCCATATCGCGGACTGCTGCCGTTGCCATATCGCGACAGTTTTCGGTTATTTTTGAAATCGGTTTGGAGCGGCTAAATCTCGCCATGGTCGCTCCCAAATTGGCATGTTAGGCAACAGTCACCTTTCCTTTCAGGCCACACCGATGATTCCCGCCACAAACGCCTCTTTTTCCGAGGCCGCGCCCGAGCATTTCCGGATGCTGAGCGCATTGTCCTATTGCGCGCCGCTGCTGGTCAACGGTGTTGTGCTGCCGTTCTTCCCGGTCTGGCTCGCCATGCACCGCTTCAACGATCATGAGATCGGCATCATTCTCGCCGTGCCGATGGTGGTTCGCGTGCTCGTGGCGCCCATTGTGGCGATGTATGCGGACCGGATGAAGGAGCGGGCCGACGTTCTGGTGTTTTCGGGCGGGCTGTCGCTCTTGACGGCGATCGCTCTCTACTGGACGGATACGTTCTGGCCGGTGCTGCTGGTCTTTACGCTTCAGGGCGCGACCTTCGCGCCATATGTGCCCGTCGTGGAATCGATCGTGATCTCGGGTGTCCGGCGCTGGGGGCTCGATTACGGATCGATGCGCGTCTGGGGCTCCATCGCTTTCATCGTATCGACGCTCGTCGGCGGCCAGCTGATCAGCCACTGGGGCGGGCAGATGGTGCTGCCGGTGATGATCTTCGGCTTCGTGATGACGATGGTCATGGCGATCTATTGTCCGCGGATCGGGCCGACGCGGCGGCGCGGTACGCCGGTCGATCTGCAGCAGGCGACGGGCAGTTCGCTGAGACAGCCGCATTTGCTGGTGCTGTTGATCGGGGTTGCAATCCAGCAATCCAGCCATGCGTTGCTTTACACCTTCGCCTCGATCTACTGGCGTGAACTCGGTTTCACCGGCGCGCAGATCGCGATTCTATGGAGCGCCGGCGTTGCCGCCGAGGTGAGCGTGTTTTTCCTGTCCCGGCGTCTGAGCCGCCGCTTCGATGCCTGGACGCTGATCCGCTTCGGGGCGGCCATGTGCGTTTGTCGCTGGCTGCTGTTTCCGATGCAGTGGGGCTTCGTCGGCTTCTTCCTGCTGCAATGCATGCATGCCTGCAGCTACGCTTTCGTGCACACGGGTGTGCAGCGGCGGATCGTCGCCTCTGTGCAGGCGACGCAGGAATCGTCGGCCCAAGGGGCCTACTTCTTCTACAACGGCATGTTCATGGGGCTGATGACCATCGCATCCGGATACATCTACGCATTTCTTGGGCTGGCGAGCTATTATGTGATGGCACTGATCGCAATGATCGGGCTCGGCCTGATCATCGTCGCCTACTATCTTCAGCCCCAGAGAGCAGGCTCCGGCGGGAAGACCAGAGAGGCCTGATAGCGCAGCCCGGGTTCCCGATCGCGTGCCAGAAGCAACGGCCCGTCGAGATCGACGAACTCGGCATCTTGCGCCAGCAGCACGGCGGGCGCCATGGCGAGCGAGGTTCCGACCATGCAGCCCAGCATGATCTGAAAACCCAGACGCTGCCCTTCCAGCTTCATGGCCAGCGCCTCGGTCAATCCGCCCGTCTTGTCGAGCTTGATGTTGATGGCGTCGTAGCGGTCGCGCAGACCGGCAAGATCGCCGGTGTGGTGAACGCTTTCATCGGCGCAGACGACGATCGGCCGATCGATCGTGGCCAGCAAGGCGTCCTTGCCCGCCGGCAGCGGCTGTTCGACCAGCGCCACGCCGGCATCCGCGGCGATGCGCAGATGGTGCTCCAGCGTGTCTTCGGGCCAGCCTTCGTTGGCGTCGAGGATGATTGACGTGTTGGGGGCGGCGGCGCGGACGGCGCGAATGCGGCTTTCGTCGTCCGACGTGCCGACCTTGACCTTGAGCAAGGTGCGGCCGGCATTGGCACGCGTCTGCGCCGCCATGACGTCCGGCTCGCCGAGCGAGATGGTGAAGGCCGTCGTCAGCGGTTGCGGCGTCGCGAGGCCGAGCATGGCTGCGACCGAGGTGCCTGCGCGCTTGGCTTCCAGATCCCAGAGCGCGCAATCGACGGCGTTTCGCGCGGCGCCCGGCGGCATGGCGCTCTGCAGGTCGTGGCGGGAGAGGCCCTGCTCGATGCGCGGGCGGACAGCCTCGATCTGCGCGGCGACGTTGTCGATCGTTTCGCCGTAACGTCGATAGGGCACGCATTCGCCGCGTCCCACGATACTGCCCTCGCGTATGACGCAGGCGATCACCTCGGCAGTGGTTTTGCTGCCGCGCGAGATCGTGAACGTCCCTGCAATCGGAAATGTATCGGTGTGGATTTCGAGTGACCGTGGCATAATTGCAATCCCGCAAGCATGGAAATCTGATGTGGCATCGTTATATTGGCTGAACGCGGCGAACCGATGTTCGCGAGTCGGCAATGTCGCCGTAAGCCTTGAGAGACACAAGCATTTTGAAGTCCGAGCACCGTAACGCCGCCTCACTGCACGTGGACGACCAGGCAAATGGTTCGGGTACTCGCGTGCTTCTCGAGGGCAACTGGCGAAGCGCCAACATCCATCTCGTCCTCAAGGACTTCGAGAAACTCCACGGCGACAACAAGGGCGCGCTGACGCTCGATCTGTCCGGGATTACCGATATCGACACCGCAGGCGTGTGGCTGCTCTGCCGGCTGAAGAAGCAGGTCGAGGAGGCCGCCGGTAGCGTCCAGATCGAAGGCAGCAATCCGCATATTGACGAACTGCTGGCGTCGTTCTCTGAAGAGCCGGAAAAGCCCGAGGTCGAACAGGTGCCGGCGCGGTCGTTGCAGGAAAAGCTGTTCGCGCCGATAGGCCGTCTGATGTACGACCTGTGGAACAATCTGGCCGCGGCGATGTACATCCTCGGCTCGGCTGTGCGCGGCGCGCAGATGAAGTTCGGTCGCGGCAGCGGCGTATCGCCGGCATCGATCGTCAACCAGATCGACCATATGGGCGTGCGCGCCGTTCCGATCATTCTGCTGATGTCGTTTCTGATCGGCGCGATCATCGCGCAGCAGGGCGCCTTCCAGCTGCGCTATTTCGGCGCCGAAGTCTTCGTGGTCGATCTCGTCGGCATTCTGCAGCTGCGCGAAATCGGCGTGCTGCTAACCGCTATCATGATTGCGGGTCGCTCCGGCAGCGCCATTACGGCCGAAATCGGCTCGATGAAGATGCGCGAAGAGGTCGATGCGCTGAAGGTCATGGGCCTTAACCCGATCGGCGTGCTGATCTTTCCACGTTTGGTGGCGCTCACTGTCGCCTTGCCGCTGCTGACGGTGCTGGCGAATTTCGCCTCGCTGTTCGGTGCGGCCGTCGTCGCCTGGGGCTATTCCGGCATCACCTTCGCCAACTTCATTGCCCGCCTGCATGAAGCCATCACCCTGTCGACAGTTCTGTCCGGCATGATCAAGGCGCCGTTCATGGCGCTGGTTATCGGTATCGTTGCGGCCGTCGAAGGCTTAAAGGTAGGTGGTAGCGCCGAATCGCTTGGACAGCACGTGACGGCGGCGGTTGTGAAGGCGATCTTCGTCGTCATTCTCATGGACGGGCTCTTCGCCATGTTCTATGCAGCCATTAATTTTTAGGGATTTTGCGTGGACGAACAGCAGACAACGACCAAGGATGAAGCGGGACGGGATATCGTGCTTTCGGCGCGCGACGTCACTGTCGGCTTCGGGTCGAAGATCGTTCTCGATAATCTCAATCTCGATATCTACAAGGGCGAGATCCTTGGCTTCGTCGGCGCGTCCGGCACCGGCAAGTCGGTGCTGATGCGTACGGTGCTGAGGCTGCTGCCGCGACGGTCCGGCCAGATCAAGATTCTTGGCCAGGATTTCGACGAGCTTAACGAGCCGCAGCGCAATGCGCTCGACATGCGCCTCGGTGTGCTGTTCCAGCAGGGCGCGCTTTTTTCATCGCTGACGGTCAAGGAAAACATCCAGGTTCCGATGCGCGAGTATCTCGACCTTCCGACATCCCTGATGGACGAACTGGCGCATCTGAAGATTCGGCTGGTGGGACTGGCGGCCGATGCCGCCGACAAGTATCCCTCGGAGCTTTCAGGCGGCATGATCAAGCGCGCCGCACTGGCACGCGCTCTGGCGCTCGACCCGGAACTGGTGTTTCTCGACGAACCGACCTCGGGCCTCGATCCGATCGGCGCCGCCGAGTTTGACGATCTGATCGCCAAGCTGCGCGATACGCTGGGACTGACCGTCTACATGGTGACACACGACCTCGACAGCCTGTTTTCCGTCTGCGACCGCATCGCGGTGCTCGGCAAGAAGCGGGTGATGGTTGAGGGAACGATCGAAGACATGCTGGCCTATGACGACCCTTGGGTCCAGGCTTATTTCAAGGGCAAGCGCGCGCGTTCGATCGTGCCGCAGGAGAGCCATGCCACAGCCGACTACAGGCTGGCGCAAGATAGCCGCGGGAAGTGAGCGGATAAGATGGAAACCAAAGCGAACTACACAATCGTCGGCTTCTTCACGGTCCTGGTCATCGCGGCTGCTTTCGGCTTCGTTTACTGGATGGCAGAGTATGGGCGCGGCGGACCGATGTCGGAGCTGATCGTGCGCATTCCGGGCTCGGCCAACGGCCTCAGCGTCGGCTCGCCGGTGCGTTTTAACGGTATTCAGGTCGGCTCGGTGCAGTCACTGTCGATCGATGCCGACGATCCGCAATTCTCGCTGGCCTTCACCGAGGTCCGCGTCGATGCACCGATCTACCCGACGACCAAGGCGATCCTCGAGATCCAGGGTCTGACGGGTGCGGCCTATATCGAATTGTCCGGCGGCCGGGTGGGCGAGAAGAACATCCTGCAGACGGCGGCCGAGACGGGCAAACGGGCGGTGATCGTCGCCGACCAGTCGAGCGTCACCAACCTTCTGGCGACGGCCGACAAGATCCTCGACCGTGCCAACGACGCCGTCGGGCAGGTGCAGGGATTCGTCAAGGACGCGCGCGGACCGCTGACCAAGACATTGCAGAACGCCGAGACCTTCTCGGATGCGCTGGCCAAGAACTCCGGCAACATAGACAGCTTCCTGCAGAGTGTCGGACAGCTTTCCGAGACGGTGCGCAACGTTTCGGGCCGAGTCGACTCGACGCTGGCAGCCGTCGAGGCGCTGGTCAAGGCGGTCGATGCCAAGAAGGTCGATACCATTCTCACCAACGCCGAGACCGTCAGCAAGAACGTTGCAGACGCTTCCGGCGGACTGAAGGATGCGATCCAGAAATTCCAGGAAACGGCGACCACCTACAACGACTTCGGCAAGAAGGCGCAGGCGACGCTCGACAAGGTCGATACGCTGGTGGCGCAGATCGATCCTGCCAAGGTCAAGGGGTCCGTTGACGACATCTCGCAGGCGACCAAGGATGCCCGCGTTGCCGTGGCTTCCATCAAGGATGTGGCCAACACGGTGAATGCCCACCAGAAGGACATAGACTCGACGATCCAGAACGTCACCGAGATGTCGAACAAGCTCAATGCCGCCTCGACCCGCGTCGATGGCATCCTTGCGAAGCTCGACACGCTGCTCGGCGATGACAGCACGCAGTCGATGTTCACGCAGGCGCGCGACACGCTAGAATCGTTCAAGAAGGTGGCGGACAATCTGAATGCCCGCATCGGGCCGATTGCCGATAACCTGCAGAAGTTCTCGAGCGGCGGACTGCGTGACGTTCAGGCCTTGGTCAACGATGCCCGTTCGACTTTCCAGAACCTCAACGATGCGATCAGCAATTTCGACAAGGACCCGCAGCGCCTGATTTTCGGCGGGGACAGCGTGAAACAATATGACGGCCGTAGCCGGCGTTAACAGGGGAAGTCAGCAGATGGCTGTGTCGGATTTGTTTTTGCGTCGCTCGTGGCTGCTGAAAAGCGCGATCGCCATGCCCTTGCTGGCGGCGATGCTGTCGGGCTGCGGAACGGCGGCCAAGAACGATACGTTTGACTTGTCGGCACCTGCCGGCGGCAGCGGACCAGCGGCGAAGGGTCGGCAGATCCTGGTGCAGCAGCCGACGGCGCTGCAGGCGCTGAACAGCGAGCAGATCGTCATCAAGGTGTCCTCGTCGGAGATACAATATCTCGCCAAGGCGCAGTGGAGCGACAAGCTGCCGCGCATGGTGCAGGCCAAGCTGGTCGAAGCCTACGAGAACTCAGGCAAAGTCGGCGGCGTCGGCGTTCCGGGGCAGGGGCTGGCAATCGACTATCAGGTCGTCACCGACATCCGCGCTTTCGAAATTCGCACGGGCGGCGGCAGCCAGGCCGTGGTGGAGATATCCGCGAAGATTCTCAACGACCGCAACGGCTCGGTGCGGGCACAGAAGGTGTTCACACAATCGGTGCCAACAGGCGGCAGCTCAAACGAGGTCTTCGTCAAGGCGCTCGACCGCGCCTTTGCCGGCGTCACCAGCGAGATTGTCGATTGGACGCTGAAGTCGATCTGATCGGATCGCGTCTTTTCAAAGTTTATGCACGAAAAAAAGCCGGAAGGGTGGGAGACCCTTCCGGCTTTTTCTTCCAGTGCGGCTGTCGGACTGCTCGATGCAGATCAAAAGACGCTATGCTTGCCCTGCAATCTCTTGTCGTCTTCGTTTTCACGCCGCAGCGCGGTTACGGTCGACGCCACTGAGACGATAAACATGATGCTGATAAGGGCGGTAAGCACAGTCAAGATCGTGAACATAAGCAATCCTCCAGGATGTTGCTTTCACGTCCCTCAGTATTGGCTCATAACGGCCGCACGGGCCGACGCATAGGGACCATATACTTTGGACGCATCAACTTTCTGATCGTAAAGCGCAACAGTTGCTGCAAGCATACCCGTCATCATTACCATCCATACTGCGTTAATCATGGTAATCTTGTTTGGCATATCATCTTCCTTGTAGCGCCTTTTCGCGCAACGCTTCGATTGAAAGAACGCGTCCGTTTGGAAATGGTTCCGCGGGACATTGACTACTCGTTTACCAACGCTGATCTGAAGCCTGTTTGAATGCCTCGTTCATCTGGCGTTCATGTTATTAAATCGATTTATGCGTCGTCTCTAATCGGTTTAAAGGCGACACGACCCATAACGCGAACGATCTCGTGATGTTCCCTGACGTCATCGCGTACCCAGCCGCCATCGCGGATTTCCTCGACGTAGGCATAGAGAAATTCGGCAGCGAGCGAGAGGGCGACGGCGGTGATGACAAGCAGGATGAGCATCGGGGTTTCCAGGATTTGCCGAGACCGGAATGGCATCGGCGGCGTTGATGCATCCCGTTATAAGCATGGCGGCTGAAGCGGCCTTGAATGACCCGTTCATCCAGCATTCAGTCGCGGCAGGCAGCCCGGGCAAATGACTTGCGGCACGGCTTTATCCGTGACAAAAGGCGTCGAAACCAAACGGTCGGACCGATGACGACAGCTTTCTATCCCGGGTCTTTCGACCCGATCACGAACGGACATGTCGATGTGCTCGTGCAGGCGCTGAATGTAGCGTCCAAGGTGATCGTCGCGATCGGCGTTCATCCGGGCAAGGCGCCGCTTTTCTCGTTCGAGGAAAAGGCCGATCTGATCCGTCAGTCGCTCGCCGAAGTTCTGCCCGGCAAGCTCTCGGAGATTTCCGTCGTCTCGTTTGACAATCTGGTGGTGGATGCGGCGCGGGCGCATGGCGCGACGCTTCTGATCCGCGGTCTTCGCGACGGCACCGATCTCGACTACGAAATGCAGATGGCCGGAATGAACAGGCAGATGGCGCCAGATATCCAGACCGTTTTTCTGCCTGCCGGAACAGCCTCGCGGCCCATAACCGCCACATTGGTCCGCCAAATCGCGGGCATGGGAGGCGATGTCAGCGCGTTCGTGCCTGACGCCGTCTTGAAAGCCCTTCAATCCAAGCGCAAATCCTAGGCGAACTCGCCGCAACGGAGCTCACATGAAACTGTTTTATCTCGCATTTGCCGGCGTGCTCTATCTCGCTTCGTTTGCCGGCGACGCTTTCGCGGCCGACACCATGACGATCCAGCTGAAGACCGGTCCAGTTGTGATCGAACTGGCGCCCGACGTCGCGCCGAAGCATGTCGCCCAGATCGAGGCTTTAGCCAAAAAGGGCGCCTACGACGGCGTTGCTTTCCACCGCGTCATCGACGGCTTCATGGCCCAGACCGGCGACGTGCAGTACGGCAATGTGTCCAAGGGCTTCGACAAGGCCCAGGTCGGCACCGGCGGTTCGGATCTGCCGAACATTCCGGCCGAGTTCTCGAAGACGCCGTTTGTGCGCGGCACGGTCGGCATGGCGCGCTCGCAGGACCCGAATTCCGCCAACTCGCAGTTCTTCATCATGTTCGCGGACGGCTCGTTCCTGAACGGCCAGTACACGGTCGTCGGCAAGGTCATCTCCGGCATGGAAAATGTCGACAAGATCAAGAAGGGTGAAGGCCAGAACGGCGAAGTCACCGATCCCGACCAGATGGTCAAAGTCACCATCGGCAAGAAGTAAGTTTCAAAAGAAGTAGGAGAACAAGAATGGCCGAGATCAAGGATCCCGAAAACACCATCATCCTGGAAACCACCAAGGGCAAGGTTGTCATCCAGCTTTTGCCTGAGGTAGCGCCTGGCCACGTGGCCCGCATCAAGGAACTGGCCAGCGAAAAGGCCTATGATGGCGTCGTCTTCCACCGCGTAATCTCCGGCTTCATGGCGCAGACCGGCGACGTGAAGTTCGGCAAGCAGGGCGGTGGCCTGGATCGCGCCGGCATGGGCGGCTCCGACAAGCCGAACCTGAAGGCCGAATTCTCGACGGTAAAGCATCTGCGTGGCGTCTGCTCGATGGCTCGCTCCAGCGACCCGAACTCGGCCAATTCGCAGTTCTTCATCGTTTTCGACGATGCGACCTTCCTCGACAAACAGTACACCGTCTGGGGCCAGGTCATCGAAGGCATGGAAAATGTCGACAAGATCACCAAGGGCGAGCCACCGAAGGATCCTGACTCGATCGTCTCGATGCGGGTTGCCGCCGACGTCTGATTGTGATGTTTGCTGGAACCCGCCCTTGCGCGAGAGCGCGGGGCGGGTTTCGCTTTGCCTGGAACCGACTTCATGCGCGTAGACCTTTTCGATTTCGATCTGCCCGACGAGCGCATCGCGCTGCGGCCCGCCGAGCCGCGCGACAGCGCGCGTCTGCTCGTCGTGGAGCCTAACGGCGAGACCGTGCTTTCGGATCATCGCGTCTCGGAGCTGCCGTCCTTCCTGCGCGCCGGCGACGCGCTTGTGTTCAACGACACGAAGGTCATTCCCGCGCAACTCGAGGGCATCCGTCATCGCGAGGGTGCCGGCGGACAGCAGGTTTCCGCGACGCTGCACATGCGGGTCGGCGCCAATCGCTGGAAAGCGTTCGCCAAGCCCGGCAAGCGCATCAAGATCGGCGACCGGATCGCCTTCGGCCATGATGGCGGCAGCTGCCTGCTCGGCAAGCTGGATTGCACCGTCGAGGAAAAAGGCGAGGGCGGCGAGGTGACGCTGGCTTTCGATCTGTCGGGCCCGGCGCTTGACGAGGTCATCCATTCCGTCGGCCATATTCCGCTGCCACCCTATATCGCCGCCAAGCGCGCCGAGGACGCGCGCGACCGGACCGATTACCAGACCATCTACGCCCGCGAGGACGGCGCTGTCGCGGCGCCGACAGCCGGGCTGCATTTCACGCCAGACCTCTTCGATGCGCTCGACAAGGCTGGCATCGAGCGACATTTCGTGACGCTGCATGTCGGCGCCGGCACCTTTTTGCCGATGAAGGCCGATGATACCGATGATCACAAGATGCATCTCGAAAGCGGCTATGTCAGCGGCGAGACGGCGGCCAAGCTGAACGCAGTGCGCGCACGGGGCGGGCGGATCGTCTGCGTCGGCACGACGTCGCTGAGGCTGATCGAAAGTGCAGCACAGGACAGCGGCGAGATCCGCGGCTGGGCGGGTGCCACCGGCATCTTCATCACGCCGGGCTACCGCTTCAAGGCGGTCGACGTGCTGATGACCAACTTCCACCTGCCGCGCTCGACGCTGTTCATGCTGGTCTCGGCCTTCGCCGGTCTGGAGACCATGCGCGCGGCTTACGACCATGCCATTTCCACAGGCTATCGCTTCTATTCCTACGGCGATTCCAGCCTTCTTTTCCGGAAAGACTAGATGACCGAGAATTTCCAGTTCACCCTAAAGAAAACCGATGCCGGCGCCCGTCTTGGCGAAGTCTCCATGCCGCGCGGCACGATCCGCACGCCGGCGTTCATGCCCGTGGGAACGGTTGGCACCGTCAAGGCGATGTATCTCGACCAGGTGCGCGACGGCGGCGCCGATATCATTCTCGGCAACACCTACCACCTGATGCTGCGCCCGACCGCCGAGCGCGTTGCGCGGCTTGGCGGCCTGCATGGGCTGATCGGCTGGAAGGGGCCGATCCTGACGGACTCAGGCGGGTTCCAGGTCATGTCGCTGTCGGGGCTGCGCAAGCTCGACGAACAGGGCGTGACCTTCAAGTCGCATATCGACGGCAGCCTGCACCACATGTCGCCGGAGCGCTCGATCGAGATCCAGGGGCTGCTCGACAGCGATATTCAGATGCAGCTCGACGAATGCGTGGCGCTTCCGTCCGAACCGCGCGAGATCGAGCGGGCGATGGAAATGTCGCTGCGCTGGGCTGAGCGCTGCAAGGTGGCGTTTGGAAACCAGCCGGGCAAGGCGATGTTCGGCATCGTACAGGGCGGCGATATTCCGGCGCTGCGCGTACGTTCGGCCGCGGCTCTCACCGAGCTTGAACTCAAGGGTTACGCAGTCGGCGGTCTTGCCGTCGGCGAGCCGCAGGCCGTGATGCTGAAGATGCTGGAAGAGACGCTTCCGGTTCTTCCGACCGAAAAGCCGCGCTATCTCATGGGCGTCGGCACGCCCGAAGACATTCTGCGTTCGGTGGCGCGCGGGATCGACATGTTTGACTGCGTGATGCCGACCCGTTCCGGCCGCCATGGCCTGGCATTTACCCGCCGCGGGAAGGTCAATATCCGCAATGCGCGCCATGCCGAAGACATGCGGCCGCTCGACGAGCAGTCGAACTGCGTGGCCACGCGCGACTATTCGCGTGGTTATCTGCACCACCTGGTACGCTCGAACGAGGCGCTGGGCGGTATGCTGCTGTCGTGGAACAACCTCTCCTACTATCAGGAGCTGATGCAGGGGATTCGCAAGTCGATCGAAGAGGGTCGGTTCGCCGACTTCATGGCTGAGACGCAGGAAGAGTGGGCGAGGGGCGATATCGATCCGGTGTGATCGCTATTCGCGTCAGATTCCCTTGCTCTCGGTGTTCGGCAGGATTTGCACGCCGTTGATCTTGTAGCCACCGTCTGGCTGGCGGGCGACTTGGTAGATCGCCGTCCAGTCCTTGCCGTCGCGGCCCGAGATTAATACCTCGTGGTAGATCAGCGCGCCGTTGTCGATCGAGCGGCTGCGACCGAAGGCGTAGTTTCCGGGATGGTAGACCGGCTCGTAGCTTTTCTTCACCATCGCGAAGAAGACGTTCTTGTCGGGATAAGCTGCCTTGATGCCCGGTGCGGCGTACGAATAAGCAGCTTCCGGATCGTCTTGAAGAAAGGCCTTGATCTGCGCCTCGATCATGGTCCGTGTCGCGTCGAGCGGGTCTTCCGCGCGTGCCGGGAACAGAGAGAGCACGGATACGAGAGAGATGACGAAGATTGCGAAGACGGCGCGCATGGGCAAGATCTCCAGACATCCGTAGGGAACGATACCCCTGGGATACTAGGCTTCTCTACGCGCAAGGGAAGAGGCTGGATCAGACGGACTTTCCGGCAAAAATCCGCGATAGCAACAGACCTGCCACCAGCACACCGGCAGCGACGAAGATCGTGTCGATCGGCGTACCGATGTAAAGCGGACCGATATTGGCGAACAGCAGGAAGGCCACGACGAAATTGGCCCAGCCCCAGACAACGTTCAGCTCGGCCGAGCTGTCGCTGCCACCCGATGTCCTTCCGAAAGGCGTACGAAACCTGCGACCACAGACGCCGTTGACGAAATGCGGGATGCCGTTGGTCATAATGGCCGCAGCGAAGAAATGAACGATAAAGGCAATCCAAGGCATCGACGTCTCCGAGGCGGGATACGGCGGCGCGACGGGATGTCACGCAACGTGATGGCCGAATTCCAGCCTATGAACGCGCGACGCTAAGTTATTGTTCCGGAACGAGCGATGCGATCTAGATCGTATGGTAGCGCCGGTCGAAATAGATCAGCGCCTGGCCACCTTCGTTCTCCTTGATGGCGAGGACTTCGCAGATCAGGATGTCATGAGTGCCGCCGTCGGAGATGGTCCGGACCTTGCAGTCGAGCGAGATCAGCGCGTCGTCGAGTGCGGGCGCGCCGGTTTCCAGCACCGACCAACTGGCGCCTTCGAAGCGTTCCTTGACCGGCGTCTTGCCGCCGAACCGGCGGCTCAGACCCTCGTGACTGTGGGAGAGCGTGTTGACGCAGAGCACCTGGTTGGCGGTGACGGCTGGGTAAGCCGAGGATGCGCGGTTGAGGCAGACAAGCAAGGTCGGCGGATCGTCGGTGACGCTGCAGACGGCGGTGGCGGCAAAGCCCGCCAGACCACCAGGACCGTCCGTTGTGACGATGTTGACCGCCGCTCCCAGCCGCGCCATGGCGTCACGGTACTCCTGCTTGCGCTCGTCCTGCGGGGAATCGCCTGGCGTTGCGGTGATGATCTTGGCTGAGGCTTGCATAGCTGGCTCCTAGCGGATTTCGGGTCTCGCATCACTGAGGAAGCGCAGGATCGTTCTGTTGAATTCTTCAGGCTCGACGATATTCACCGCATGCGCACCGAAGTTGGTAAGTGCGAGTTCGGCATGAGGCAAGCCTTCTGCGAGGCGAATCGAGCGCGTGTAGGGCACGAGCAGATCGTCGTGGGTGGCCACCACCAGCGTATGTGCGGCAATCTCCGACAGCTTGTCGTCGATATCGAAGGCGCGCAGTGCGGAGATGCGTCTCAGGACATTGGTTTTGCCCTGGAAGTGGGCAACGCCGTGAGCCTCGTCGGCGGCCATGCGATCAGGGTTCTCCGACATCCAGACGGCGGGATAGAGGAACAGCGGTTGCGCCTTGACGAACATCTCGACGCCGGAGCGCTCCAGCAGCTCGATGCGGACATCGAAGCAGCGGCCGGATTGCGCATCGGCCTTGCTCCAGGCGTTGACGAGGATCAGCTGGCCGATCAGATCTGGACGGCGGAGCGCGATGTCGAGGCCGACAAGACCGCCGAGCGCGTGGCCCATGAAGTCGAACCGTTCCAGCCCGAGTTCCAGCGCAATCTCCAACACGTCGTCGGCCATGGCGGCAATGCCGCCCGCCTCTGGAACCTCGCCGCCGGTTTTCCCGGTGCCGCGGTGATCATAGGTGATCACGCGGAAATCACGGGACAGCGCCTCGATCTGGGGCGTCCAGTAGCTGCCGGAGCCGCCGAGACCCGAGGACAGGATGATGGTGCGGGCGTCGGTATGTGTCAGGCCGTGAACGTCGAAATGCATGGTACTCACTTTTTGCCGATATGGGCGACGGTGGCGATCTCGACCAGCGCGTCGGGTTTTACGAGGCCGCAGAGAACGCAGTAACGGGCCGGTTTGTCGCCGGGGAAATATTCGGCGTAGACAGCGTTGACGGCCTGATAGTTGGACCAGTCGGTGACGAAGATGTGGTTCATGGTGACGTCTTCCATGGAGCCGCCGGCGGTCTCGATCACCGATTTGATGGTTTCGAGCACGTGGCGGGTCTGCGCACCAGCGTCCCCGACATGAACGACATCGTTGTTCTTGTCAAAGGGCAGGGTGCCGGAAACGTAGACGATGCCATCGGCATACGTACCCGGCGAATAGGGGGCGATCGGCTTCTGGGTTCCCTCGGGCACGATGATGGACTTGGGCATTGGATATCCTCCTGTGTTGAAATCAGGCTTCGGTGGGCGCGGCTTGTGAGATGACGCCACAGAAATCATTGACGGTGGCCACCCAGCCGAAGAACTTCTCGACATTGTAAACTGTCGCCTGCTGGATGAAGTCGGGGCCGAGGTGATGCGTGGCATCTTCGAGCATCACGCCGAAGTATTCGAGGTGAAAGGCATCTCGCAGCGAGCTCTCGACGCAGACATTGGTGGCAATGCCAACGAACACCAGATTACGGATGCCACGAGCGCGCAGGACGCTGTCCATGTTGGTGTTGAAGAAACCGCTGTAGCGTGTCTTCGGCACCAGGATATCGCCAGGCTGCGGCTGCAACTCGTCGACGATGGCGTAATCCCAGGTGCCCTTGGCGAGCAGTTGGCCCTGCAGCTCCGGATTGGCGCGCATGTGCTTGAGCGCATTGGACTTGTGCCAGTTCGGAGAGCCTGGTCCGCCGGCCTCGACGTAATCCTTGTCCCAGCCGTTCTGGAAATAGATCACCTGGACACCGGCGGCGCGCGCGGCATCCAGCGTCTTCTTGATGTTCGAGATCGTGCCCTTGGCGCCTTCGATATCGAAGCCTGCGAGATCGACATAGCCGCCCTCGGTGGAGTAGGCGTTCTGCATATCGACGACCACGACGGCGGTTTCGCTCGGCTTCAGGGTGATGGGCTCGGGGCGGGCAGGGAGGGTTACGCTTTGGGTGCGCTCCGTGGGTGCTTGATATCCGGCAGATGCAACGGCGATCATTCGGCTGCCTCCAGCATTTCGGTGACGTGGCGGCGGCTCTTCATCAGCGGCTGGACATACTTGCCGAACTTCTCGACACCTTCGACGAAGTCGTCGAAGGTCAGCATAACACCGCCGGTGCCCGGCACCTCCGCCATCTCGTCGAGCATGGCGGCAACCTCCTCGTAGGAGCCGATCAGCGTGCCCATGTTGATGTTCACCGCCGAGACGGGATTTGCCATGTGGCGGACGTTGGTATCCGTTCCCGACTTGGTGTCTGCGGCGCCCTGGACGCCAAGCCACTTGATCGCCTCCTGGTCGGCACCAGCCTTGTAGTGCTCCCATTTCGCCCACGCATCCGCCGATTTCTCCTCGGCGAGGATCATCGTCAGCACGAACGATCGCACGTCGCGTCCGGTCTGTTCGGTTGCAGCGAGCAGGCGTTTATTGGTCGGCGCAAAGGCAGTCGGCGTGTTGACACCGACGCCGAAGCAGAAGCTGTAGTCGGCAAACTTGGCGGAGAAGGCGAGACCCTTGTCCGAGGATCCGGCGCAGATGAGCTTCACGTCACCCTCCGGGATCGGCTTCATATGGCAATCGTCCATCTGGAAGAACTTGCCCTTGAGGTCGGATTGGCCCGACGTCAGCAGGTCCTTCAGCACTGTCGTATACTCCGATAGGTATTCGTAGCGATCGCCGAAGTAGTCATCGCCAGGCCACAGGCCCATCTGGCTGTATTCCGGCCGCTGCCAGCCCGTCACCAGATTGACGCCGAAACGGCCACCGGAAATGCTGTCGATGGTGGTCGCCATGCGGGCGACGATCGCCGGCGGCATGACCAGCGTGGCCGTGGTACCGAACAGCTTGATCTTCGAGGTCACGGCCGCGAGGCCCGCCATCAGCGTGAAGGATTCCAGATTGTAGTCCCAGAATTCAGTCTTGCCGCCAAAGCCGCGCAGCTTGATCATCGACAGCGCGAAATCGAAGCCGTATTTTTCGGCCTTGAGAGTGATTTCCTTGTTGAGTTCGAAGCTCGGCTTGTACTGTGGTGCGTTCTCCGACAGCAACCAACCATTGTTTCCAATGGGAATGAAAACACCGATTTCCATATTTGCTCTCCTCTTGAGGCAGCGCGGCCGATGGCCTGGTTCGGTATTTTCAATGCAGGTTGCGTGCCAAGTTGACAAAACGCAACGAAATCAATGCCTAATCGATTGGGCAAAGGACTTTTATTTATCGTTTGGTCAAAAATTTATCGAACGGTAAATTTCCTGCTGAAAATCCGGACAGTGTTGCTCAATTTTTTATCACCGCAATCGCATGACCTGAGGAAGGCACACGACAGGGCTCATCCAGCACTGCCGTGAACGAGGCAATGTCGCGAGTATCGCTCAACAATAAGTAACTTGACTTTCACACGCTGGATTTGGATATCCAGCCTCGATATCAGATGCGGCCGATGGCCGCGGTTGCCGGATGCGCTCACGGCGCGACGCGAGAATTCCAATTTTCTTTTGACCTTGGAAAGGCTCAAGGATGAGCACGTCATCGCTGCTGAAACGTTTTGCCGGTTATTACCGCCCTCATCGGGCGCTGTTTGTTCTCGATTTCGGCAGCGCTGTCACGGCTGGCCTGCTTGAACTGGCCTTTCCGGTTGCCGTCACGCTATTCATTGACCGGCTTTTGCCGACCGGGCAACTCGGCCTGATCGGGCTCGCGGCGCTCGGTCTGCTGATGATCTATGTGGTCAATGCCGGACTGCAGGTGATCGTCACCTATTGGGGACATATGCTCGGCCTCAAGATCGAAACCGAGATGCGGGCAAGGGCGTTCGACCACTTGCAAAAGTTGTCTTTCTCCTATTTCGACAATCAGAAGACCGGCCACCTCGTGGCGCGCCTGACCAAGGATCTCGAGGAGATCGGCGAGGTGGCGCATCACGGCCCGGAGGATGTGTTCATCGCCATTATGACGCTGATCGGCGCGTTTCTGCTGATGTGGTGGGAGCACCCGCCACTGGCTATCGTCACCGCGCTGATCGTGCCGCTGACCGCATGGGTGACGACGCGCTACGGGCGACGGATGACCAAGACCTGGCATTCTCTCTATGGCCGGGTGGCCGATTTCAACGCCCGCATCGAGGAAACGGTGGGCGGCATCCGCGTCGTGCAGGCCTTCGCCAACGAGGAGCACGAGCGCCAGTTATTTGCCGTCAACAATGCGGGCTATCTCTCGACCAAGTTGCAGGCCTACTGGGCGATGGCGGCGTCGACGTCGCTGTCCTACCTGTCGATGCGCTTCGTGCAGGTCGTCGTCATGCTCGTCGGCGCATGGTATGTGACCAAGGGCGAGCTTACAGCCGGCGGCTTCGTCGGCTTTCTGCTGCTGGTCGGCGTCTTCTTCCGGCCGATCGACAAGATCAACTCGGTCATCGAGACCTATCCCAAGGGGATCGCCGGTTTCCAACGCTACACGTCGTTTCTAGATACCGCGCCCGATATCGCCGACCGGGCCGGCGCCAGGACGATGCCGCGGCTGAAGGGCGATATCCGCTATGACAACGTCCAGTTCGAATACGAGGCGGGAAAGCCGATCCTCGATGGACTCGACCTGACGATCACAGCGGGCGAGACGATTGCCTTCGTCGGGCCATCCGGCGCGGGCAAGACCACGGTCTGTTCGCTGTTGCCGCGCTTCTATGACGTGGCGGGAGGGGCGATCACGATCGATGGCGTCGACATCAGGGAAATGACGCTGACGTCTCTGCGTTCCAGCATCGGTATCGTGCAGCAGGACGTCTTCCTGTTTGCCGGCACGATGCGTGAAAACATCGCTTATGGCAGGCTCGGCGCCAGCGAAGCCGATATCCGCGATGCGGCACGGAGGGCGCGTCTTGACGACGTCATTGCCGGGTTGCCGGCCGGGCTCGACACGATTATCGGCGAGCGCGGCGTCAAGCTGTCCGGCGGCCAGAAGCAGCGGCTTGCCATCGCGCGCATATTTCTGAAGAACCCGCCGATCCTGATCCTCGACGAAGCGACCTCGGCGCTCGATACCGAGACCGAACGCGCCATCCAGCAATCGCTGGCCGAGCTTTCGCAGGGCCGCACGACGCTCGTCATCGCCCACCGTCTTGCAACGATCACCGAGGCCGACCGGATATGCGTGATCGACAAGGGCAAGGTGGTCGAGCAGGGCAGCCATAGCGAGCTGTTACACCGCGCCGGTCCGTACAAGCGGCTGCACATGGCGCAGCAGACACTTGTGCCCGTCGTCGGTGGCATTGGCCCGGATACGAAAAAGCTGGCGTAAGTCGGAACTCTTCAGGCCGTGATCTAACGCTGCGGCATGTATGCGATGGCCGGCCTCTATCAGCTAGTTACGGGGCGGCTTTTAACTTACCAAAGGGTGGGTGACGTAAGGTAATGCGGTGTGGTCACCGCGTTGCCGTTTGCGACCGTCAGGCCGCGCTGATGAGCACATCCAGAGTAGAGGTGGCGCGCCACGGCATGGATAGCGGAGCGATGGAAACCGTGTTCCATCGCGCCTGTTCGCATCGTCCCCCTCAGAGAATAATCAGCCCTCGGCAACCCTTGACGGCGGCGGGGCGTGCTCATCGACGATGATTTGCGGCCCGATATCGGCCTGATCTCCCGTGCGCACCTCGTGCATCCATTCGCGCCAGATGGCGACGAGCAGGGCCATCAGGACGGGGCCGATGAACAGGCCGAGGAAGCCCATCGTCTTGACACCGCCAATCAGGCCGAAGAAGGTCGGCAGGAAGGGCAGCTTGATGGGACCGCCCACCAGCTTCGGACGCAGCGTCTTGTCGACGATGAAGAGTTCGACGGTGCCCCAGACGAACAGACTGATGCCGGCGACGTGCGAACCGCTGGCCACCAGATAGAGCGATACCAGCGTAAACGACAACGGCGCTCCGCCGGGGATCAACGCCATGATGCCGGTGAGGACGCCGAGCGTAACCGGCGAGGGGACGCCTGCGACCCAATAGGCGACACCGAGGACAATGCCTTCACCGATGGCGATCAGCGTCATGCCCATGACGGTCGAACTGATGGTGGCCGGCACGACGCGGGAAATCCGCTCCCAGCGGTTTGGCAGGATTCGCTCGCCGAGCATGTCGATCTGGCGCGAGAACGAGGCGCCGTCTCGATAGACGAAGAACAGCGCGATTAGCATGAACAGTAGCGTCAGGAGCAGGTGGAACGCACCGCCGCCTGCGGCCAGCACGGCGCGGTAGATGTTGCCGATGTGGGCGCCGCTCACCGCCTGGATTAGTTCGCCCATGGTGCCGGGGCTGCCGATATACTTGACCCAGAGATCGTCGAGATAGGGACCGGCAAAGGGAAGTGCCGCGATCCATTGCGGACTGGGCTCGCCGAAGCGGTTGGCATGGATCAGCCAGGCGACCCATTCGCGGACTTCGCCTGTCGTGTAGGTGACGGCGGCGACGATGGGGATGATCAGGAAGGTGACGATCAGCACGATGGCGATTGTGGCGGCAATGGTGGTGTTGCCGCCGCAGCGACGCAGTAGCCGCCGGTAGAGCGGCCAGCTGGCAAAACCGATCACCAAGGCCGCAAGCACCGGCACAACGAAGCCGTAGAAGAAGTAGACGCCCGCGGCAACCACAAGGATCAGAAGCCAGCGTGCAGCCGATATCGAGGGGATGAGCGGCGTGCGCGCAGGAGAGGACGGACCGATCCATCGCGACTCTCGCTGCAGATTGTTATTTGGAAGGCTCACTGCGTCCTTGTCCCCCTATTTTACCCATGGATATGGGCCATGCATCCATTGCGCGCAAGCACCATCGCCTGAATTAGGCAAGACAGTGTGTAGCCACCCCGCGTCTGCCCCTGCATTCCGCATGCTTAGCCGCACATGACGCAATCATTAAGACAAAAATCCTTCGACATCGTTGTCGTGGCATTTCGTCATCGATTGCACGATGATTTCATCGGGGGCGGAGTCTGGCCATTGCAATCTTCCGAAACCGACAATTGTTTGGATCCATGGATACAAATGAAATCATGGCGTCGCTTCGCCAAGACATCGAGACCGGGACGTTGGCCCCAGGTGCCGTGCTGAAACAGGAGCGGCTGGCGGAGCGGTTCGGTGTCAGCCGCCAACCGATTCGCCAGGCTCTCGACCGAATGCTCGCATCCGGATTGCTGAAGCGCCGGCCGGACCGCAGCCTTGCGGTCGCAGGGCTGAGTGAAGAGCAGGCCCGGGAACTCGCCGAGATTCGCCTGTCGCTTGAGGCGGCCGCCCTCGAGGCGTCGGTCGCCGCATTGACCGAGAGCGACCTGCGCAAGGCCAGACGCTTGAACGATGACCTGCTTGAGGAAGACGATCCTCGGCTGCTCGAAGAGCTCGACATCGCCTTTCACAGGACGCTTTACGGACGATCTGAAAATCAACGGATGCTTACCATGATTGATGATCTGCGCCGCGAATCGCGCCGAGCCTATGCGCGGCAACCGAAGGGTTCGACAGCGCGAGACCAGCTCCACGCCGAGCATCAGGCGATCATCGAGGCTTGCGCGCAAAAAGATACCGCGCGGGCGCGTGCGGCGCTCTCCCGACACTTGCAACACACGACGGCAGGACTGACCCGCGAAGGAGACGAGGAATGACAACGTTTACGGCCGAAGTTGCATGGCAGCGCGGCGAGGGCAGCTTCATCGACGGGCGCTACAGCCGTAGCCACAGCTGGACGTTTGACGGCGGCGCGACCATCGCGGCCTCGGCCTCGCCGCACAATGTGCCGCTACCTTATTCGGTTGAGGAAAACGTCGATCCGGAGGAAGCGTATATCGCGGCGCTCTCCAGCTGCCACATGCTGTTTTATCTCTGGATCGCCTCGAAGAAGAAGATCGGCATCGACAGCTATCTCGATGATGCGGTCGGCACCATGGAAAAAGTCGACGGGAAGATGATGGTAAGCCGTGTCGAACTGCGACCACGCGTCGCCTTCAGTGGCGAGGTGCCGAGCCGTGAGCTACAGGAGGCCATGCACTATCAGGCGCACGAACTCTGCTTTCTCGCCAACTCGGTGAAGACGGTCATCGATATAAAAATAGATTGAACGGCAAGAGATCGAAGCCGGAGTTTCCGGCTTCGATGACCCTCAGATATCGAGGTTTTCGGCGAAGGCAGCGCGATCCTGGATAAAGCGGAAGCGGGCTTCCGGCTTTGTCCCCATCAAATCGTCGACCGCGGTGCGCGTGCCCTCGAAATCCACCTCGTCGATCAGAACGCGCAGCATGGTGCGTTTCTTCGGATCCATGGTGGTCTCTTTCAGCTGCGCCGGCAACATTTCGCCGAGACCCTTGAACCGGCTGATTTCAACCTTCGTCTTGCTCTTGAATTCCGTTTCCATCAGCTCGGCGCGATGGGCGTCGTCGCGGGCATAGGCGGATTTCGCGCCCTGTGTGATCTTGTAGAGCGGCGGCACGGCAAGGAACAGATGGCCACCGCGCACCAGTTCCGGCATTTCCTGATAGAAAAAGGTGATCAGCAGCGATGCGATATGGGCACCATCGACGTCGGCATCGGTCATGACGATGATGCGTTCGTATCGCAGGTCTTCCTCGCGGTATTTCGAGCGCGTGCCGCAGCCAAGCGCCTGCACGAGATCCGACAGCTGCTGGTTGGCGCCGAGCTTTTCACGCCCTGCGCTGGCGACGTTGAGGATCTTGCCGCGTAGCGGTAGGATCGCCTGGTTCGAGCGGTTGCGCGCCTGCTTGGCCGAGCCACCGGCCGAATCGCCTTCGACGATGAACAGTTCGGCCCCGGCAGCGGTGTTTTGCGAGCAGTCGGCAAGCTTGCCGGGAAGGCGCAGCTTGCGCACCGCGGTCTTGCGGTTGACTTCCTTTTCCTTGCGGCGGCGCAGACGCTCCTCGGCGCGCTCGATTACCCAGTCGAGCAGCTTGGCCGTCTCGTTGGGATTGTCGGCGAGATAGTGGTCGAAGGGATCGCGCAACGCGTTCTCGACGATGCGCTGGGCTTCGACAGTTGCCAGCTTGTCCTTGGTCTGGCCGACGAACTCCGGTTCTCGAATGAACACCGACAACATGCCGACGGCCGAGATCATCACGTCATCGGTGGTGATCTGCGCCGCGCGCTTGTTCTGCGTGAGTTCGCCGTAAGCCTTCAGGCCCTTGGTCAGTGCGATGCGCAGACCGGCTTCGTGCGTGCCGCCTTCAGGCGTCGGAATGGTGTTGCAATAGGAGTGTACCTGCGGATCGCCGCCATACCAGGTGATCGCCCATTCGAGCGAGCCGTGGCCGCTGGTCTTCTCGGTCTTGCCGGCGAAGATTTCGCGGGTAACGGTAAATTCCTTGCCCATCGTCGCCTGCAGGTAATCGCGCAGGCCGCCCGGAAAATGGAAGACGGCCTTGTCGGGTACCTCGGAGCCGGCGGGAAGCACGCCTTCCTCGCAGCTCCAACGGATCTCGACGCCACCGAACAGATAGGCCTTCGACCGCGCCATGCGGAACACCCGGCCGGCATCGAATTTGGCATGGTCGCCGAAGATCTGCGGATCGGGATGGAAGCGCACGCGGGTGCCACGGCGGTTGTGGACATCACCGAGTTCTTCCAGCCCACCCTGCGGGAGACCGCGGGAGAAGCGCTGGCGGTAGAGCTTGCGATTGCGCGCGACCTCGACCTCGAGCACGTCGGACAGGGCGTTGACGACGGAGACGCCGACCCCGTGCAGACCGCCTGAGGTCTCGTAGGCCTTGCCGTCGAACTTGCCGCCGGCATGCAGCTTGGTCATGATCACTTCGAGCGTCGACTTGCCCGGAACCTGCGGATGGTTTTCGACCGGGATACCGCGGCCGTTGTCGCTGACGGTGATGAAGCCCTGGAGATCGAGATGGACCTCGATGAAGTTGGCATGGCCTGCCACTGCTTCGTCCATCGAGTTGTCGATGACTTCGGCAAACAGGTGATGCAGCGCCTTTTCGTCGGTGCCGCCGATATACATGCCTGGGCGCATGCGCACCGGCTCGAGGCCCTCGAGAACGCGGATGGAGGAGGCGCCGTAGTCTTCCGAGTTGGAATTGACCGGCGTCGGTCGCGACGTCGCGTTGGGGGCAGGGGCTGACGAGACGGGAGCTGGCGCAGGTGTAGGGGCCGCAGCCGCCTTTGGCGCGTCCTCCTGCTTCTTGGTCGAGGGCATTGCGGAAAAGAGGTCGTTGCTATCGTCCATGGGGCCGTTCAGATCTTCATCTTGTCGTGGGCAGGCCGCTTGCGCTCGAGCCTGACCCAAAATCACCGCATTTCATGTCACGTTTGCGAATCATCCGGAGTCTGCCAGAAAGCAACCCGATACGCGACGCCGCCCCGTCAGGCGGACTTTCTCAGGAAATGATTTGCGTTGTAGGGCGCCGGAAGGCAAGAGCCAGACGCTCAAGGGAACCATGCGCATGCCGATGTCCACAAGTCATTGCACCACTATCACAGCAATTGCGGCCTTTTTCATGCTGATGGCAGGTCAAAGCCTGGCGGCCGATGCGCTGCCGCCCTTCAAGGATGAGCTGTTCTCCGCGCAAAAGACGCTGGAGACCAGCGACAACGGAGCGTTCGACGTCATCGACTACGATGAGATGCGTGATATCAACGGTCGCGATCAGATTCCTGAAAAACGCACACAGCAGAAATATGTGTCGCTCGGCATTCGAAAGCTGCAGACCGAAGAGACCCTGTCGCTGAACGGCCAGAGGGTCGATGTCACCAGGGTGGGACCGACCGCCAATGCGGCGTTCACGGTGATCTTCATCCACGGCCGCAACGGCAACCGGCGTCTCGGCGCCAACGACTACACCTTCGGCGGCAATTTCAACCGGCTGAAGAACCTCGTCGCCGGCAATGGCGGCGTCTACTATTCGCCGACGGTGAAGACCTTCGACAGCGACGGCGTCGCGGCGATCGCCGAGCTGATCCGCTATGCCAGCGAGCAATCGCCGGGCAGGCCGGTCATCCTGACCTGCGCATCGATGGGAAGCCAGATCTGCTGGGGCGCGACGCGTGATGCCGAAACGGTGAAGCGGCTGAAGGGGATGGTGATCATGAGCGGCGTCACCGATCCGGACTTTGCCAAGAGCGCGTTCTACAAGGCCAAGCTGCCGCTGTGGTTTGCCCACGGAAGTCGCGATCCGACCTATGCCGCCGCCGACCAGCAGGGGCTGTTCGAGACGCTGGTGAAGGCGAAGTATCCGACGCACTTCACGCTCTACCAGACGGGCAATCACGGGACCCCGATCCGGATGATCGACTGGCGCCGCGTTTTGAACTGGGTTCTTGCATCCTGAAGACACAGCGTGAGGACACGTCTGCAAGTGCCAGCTGTGAGAGTTTAGGCAAGTCGGCCGTCAAATTTTAAGCATTTGCGCCGTAAATCGCCCTAATTTCCCTTACGTAAGCGTCCAAAAGCTTTTCATTGCCGCATGCTTTTGCTAAGGCCCGTGCATACGGAGAAATGGGGAAGGCTGGCATGACACCTGACGTGCGCCCGCTCGTGGCGGGAAACTGGAAAATGAACGGCACGCGTGCCTCCCTCGATCAGATCAAAGCGATCGCGGCCGGCGTGCAAGGCCCTCTTTCCGCCAAGGTGGAAGCGCTGATTTGCCCGCCTGCAACCTTGCTTTATGTGGCGACGGCGCTGTGCACCGATAGCCCACTCGCCATCGGTGCGCAGGATTGCCACCAGAACCCCGAGGGCGCCCATACCGGCGACATTTCGGCCGAGATGATCGCCGATTGCTTTGGCACCTATGTCATCGTCGGCCATTCCGAACGCCGCACCGATCATGCCGAGACCGACCATCTGGTGCGCGCCAAGGCGGAAGCCGCTGCTGCCGCCGAGCTGACGGCGATCGTCTGCATCGGTGAAACGGCAACGGAGCGCAAGGCCGGCCAGGCGCTCGACATCATCAAGCGGCAGCTGTCGGCATCGGTGCCGGAAAGCGCCACACCCGAAACCACCGTCATCGCCTACGAGCCGGTCTGGGCGATCGGCACCGGCGTCACGCCGACGGTTCAGGACGTGGAAGCGGCGCACGCCTTCATGCGCGCCGAGCTGGTTGCCCGTTTCGGCCCCAGCGGCAAGAAATTCCGCATCCTCTACGGCGGCTCGGTGAAGCCGAGCAATGCCCGTGAGCTGATGGGCGTCGCCAATGTCGACGGCGCATTGATCGGCGGCGCGAGCTTGAAAGCCACCGATTTCCTCGCCATCTACGGCGCATACGAGGCGCTGCTTGGTTGAGATGCTTGTATATTCCGGGTCGAAGGGCTTGGAATAGCGAATTACCTCATGTAAAGAGCGCCAGAATTTTACTTTATGCCTGCTTTGCGCGGGCAGGACTGGACCCATGCAGACCGTATTGATTGTCATTCATCTCATGATCGTGCTGGCGCTTGTCGGCGTCGTGCTTATCCAGCGCTCGGAAGGCGGCGGTCTCGGCATCGGCGGCGGCTCGGGCTTCATGTCGGCCCGCGGCACCGCCAATGCGCTGACCCGCGCCACAGCGATCCTGGCGACGCTGTTCTTCATCACCTCGCTCGGTCTCGGTATTCTCAACCGTTACGAAGCGCGCCCGACCGACATCCTGAACCGCATTCCGGCAACGGGCGGACAGGGCAACGGCATTCTCGATTCGCTCGGTGGTCAGAACGGCGCCGCGGCACCGGCGGCTCCCGCTGGTAACGGCGTCCCGACGGGCGGTGACGCTCCGGCTGCTTCTGCGCCTGCGACGGCCCCAGCGGCAACCACACCGGCTGCCCCTGCAGCCACCGCACCGGCCGCCACGGTTCCGACGACGCCACAGGCGACCCCGCCTGCAGCCGCACCGGCCCCCGCGACGGCCCCAAGCGGCCAGTAAGCGACACCAACAATAACCGCCGGCAGGCTTCAGGGTCTGCCGGTTTTCTTTTGTTCAGATTTCATCTCGCAGCCGATCGCGTCCAGGACGCAGGAAGAATGCTGTGAAAACCAGAGCCCTAAAATTCAGGAAATGAATTTTAGGGCTGGTGGAATCGTTTTTGAAAAGGTAACCGGTAGCTCCCATGGCGCGATACGTATTCATCACTGGCGGCGTGGTTTCCTCTCTCGGTAAAGGAATTGCGGCCGCCGCTCTCGGAGCGTTGCTGCAGGCCCGTGGTTACCGGGTGCGGCTGCGCAAGCTCGACCCTTATTTGAACGTGGATCCGGGCACCATGAGCCCGACCCAGCACGGCGAAGTCTTCGTCACCGACGATGGCGCGGAAACCGATCTCGATCTCGGCCACTACGAGCGCTTCACAGGCCGCTCGGCGACCAAGACCGACAACATCACCACCGGCCGCATCTACAAGAACATCATCGACAAGGAACGTCGCGGCGACTATCTCGGCGCGACCGTTCAGGTCATTCCGCACGTGACCAACGAGATCAAGGACTTCGTCACCGAAGGCAATGACGAGTACGACTTCGTCATTTGCGAGATCGGCGGCACCGTCGGCGATATCGAGGCGATGCCGTTCATGGAGGCGATCCGCCAGCTCGGCAACGATCTGCCGCGCGGCACCGCCGTCTACGTCCACCTGACGCTGATGCCCTACATCCCGGCCGCCGGGGAATTGAAGACCAAGCCGACGCAGCATTCCGTCAAGGAACTGCAGGCGCTGGGCATTCACCCCGATATCCTGCTGGTGCGCGCCGACCGGGAAATTCCGGAAGCCGAGCGCCGCAAGCTGTCGCTGTTCTGCAACGTTCGCCAGTCCGCCGTCATCCAGGCGCTCGACGTCGCAAACATCTACGACGTGCCGATCGCCTACCACAAGGAAGGCCTCGACAACGAGGTTCTGGCGGCCTTCGGCATCGAGCCGGCGCCGAAGCCGCGCCTTGACCCTTGGGAAGAGGTCTGCAACCGTATCCGTACGCCGGAAGGCGAAGTAACGATTGCCATCGTCGGCAAGTACACCGGCCTCAAGGATGCCTACAAGTCGCTGATCGAAGCGCTGCACCACGGCGGCTTCGCCAACCGGGTGAAGGTCAATCTCGAATGGATCGAATCGGAAGTCTTCGAAAAGGAAGACCCGGCGCCCTATCTCGAGAAGGTTCACGGCATCCTGGTTCCCGGCGGCTTTGGCGAGCGTGGCTCTGAAGGCAAGATCCTGGCGGCGCAGTTCGCACGCGAGCGCAAGGTGCCGTATTTCGGCATATGCTTCGGCATGCAGATGGCGGTGGTGGAAGCCGCCCGTCATCTGGCAGGTGTCGAAGACGCGTCGTCGACTGAATTCGGCCCGACCAAGGAACCCGTTGTCGGTCTGATGACCGAGTGGGTGAAGGGCAACGAACTGCAGAAGCGCAGTGCGGCCGGCGATCTCGGCGGCACGATGCGCCTCGGCGCTTACAAGGCCGCCCTGAAGAAGGGCACGAAGATCGCGGACATCTACGGATCGACCGACATCTCCGAGCGCCATCGCCATCGCTACGAAGTCAACGTCGACTACAAGGACCGTCTGGAAAACTGCGGTCTGGTCTTCTCGGGCATGTCGCCGGATGGCATTTTGCCGGAGACTGTCGAATACCCGGATCATCCGTGGTTCATCGGCGTTCAGTACCACCCGGAACTGAAGTCTCGTCCGCTTGAGCCGCATCCGCTGTTCAAGAGCTTCATCGAAGCGGCGACCGAGCAGAGCCGGTTGGTTTAAGACATAGTCGCAAAACAAGTGATGAAGGCCGCTCTAAAGAGTGGCCTTCTTTGCTTTCGGTCCGGTGTCTAGGCTAGGACGTGAATTCGCCAAGCCCGATGGAGGATGGCGGCTACCAAAAACGTCCCTCATTCTCGCCCTTGTGGCAGGAATACAGCCGCTGCGCGTCTGCCCGGCGAAAAGACGCTTTCCAGCCCAAGGACTTGGGCTGACTGGATTTCTGTGGCAAGCACAGAAATGAGGGTGGAGTGGGAGCTGCTCGCCCCCAAAGCAACACAAGAAAAGGCCGCCGACATCCAGCGATGCGGCGGCCCCTTCATTTATCCGCTGAAGATCGTCGTTTCAGGCTGCGCGCCGCTTCGGTGTCGCAGCACTTTGCTCGACCTGATCGCGGATCGTCCCGCGGCGGTTCAGCTTGAAGTGGTTGACGAGCTCGGCCAGTAGTGCTGCGCCTGACGCCAGTTCTGAGCTGATGCCGGTGGTGCGTTCGACCATGCCGGCGTTCTGTTGGGTCATGCGGTCGATCTGCGAGACGGCGTTGTTGATTTCGGATAGACCCGTCGATTGCTCGGCGGCGGCGGTGGCCAGTGCGCTCATGTTGGTGTCGATCGATTCGACGAAGGTCTCGATTTCGGTGAGCGCCGAACCGGTGGCGTCGACAAGGCGAACACCTTCGTCGACTTCCTTGCCGGAATTTTCGATCAGGCCCTTGATCTCCTTCGCCGCCTTGGCGGAACGCTGTGCCAGTTCCCGGACTTCCTGGGCGACCACGGCAAAACCCTTGCCGGCTTCGCCGGCGCGGGCGGCCTCGACCCCGGCGTTGAGCGCCAGCAGATTGGTCTGGAAGGCGATCTCGTCGATGACGCCGATGATCTGGCCGATTTCCTTGGAGGCGGACGCGATCCGCTGCATCGCCGTGATCGTCTCACGCACGACGGAGGCCGATGTGGAGGCCGACGCGCGGGCGCTCTGCACCAGCTTGCGGGTCTCCTGCGTGTTCTGCGTGGAGGACTTGACGGTCGCCGTGACCTGTTCCAGCGCCGCCGACGTCTCTTCCAGCGAAACGGCCTGCTCCTTGGTGCGTTCAGACAGCTGCTCAGCGGCCTGGCGCATCTCCTGGCTGTTGCCGTTCAGGGCGTTGGTCTGCTGCAGCACCTTGACCAGCGTCTCCTGGAAGGCGCCGATCGAGGTGTTGAAATCGCGGCGCAACGTCTCGAACTCACCGACGAACGGCTCGTCGATGGTCTGGCGGATGTTGCATTCAGACAGTCGCGCGAGGCCAGCGCCGAGATCGTTGACGACCTTCATGCGCTCGGTCACATCGGTGGCGAACTTGACGACCTTGAACACCCGACCGGAGTCATCGAGGATCGGATTGTAGGAGGCCTGGATATAGATTTCGCGGCCACCCTTGGCGATCCGCTTGAACTGGTCGGCGGCGAATCGTCCGGCTGCGAGGTCGGCCCAAAACGCCTTGTAGCCGGGCGTGCGGGTGTATTCCACTTCGCAGAACATCGCATGGTGCTTGCCGACGATTTCACCAAGGGAATAGCCGAGCGTTGCGAGGAAATTCTCGTTGGCGGTGATGATCTCGCCCTCGGGCGTGAACTCGATCACCGCCTGAGCGCGCGAAAGGGCCGCAAGCTTGCCCTTGTCTTCGGCGCTCTGCTTCTTGGCGGCAGTGATGTCGGTCGCGAACTTTACCACCTTGAACGGCTTCTTGCCGCGGAAGATCGGATTGTAGCTTGCCTCGATCCAGATTTCGCGGCCGCCCTTGGCGACGCGCTTGTACTGGCGCTGGTCGAACTTGCCTTCGGCGAGGCGCGCCCAGAACGCGGCGTAGTCCTTCGACGCGGCTTCCGAGGGGTCGACGAACATCCGATGATGCTGGCCGACGATCTCGCTCAGGTCGTAACCGATGGCTTTGCAGAAGTTTTCGTTGGCAGTCAGAATTCTGCCGGTGAGGTCGAATTCGATGATCGCCTGCGACTTGTTTAGTGCGTCCAGCACGGCGCTGCTGGAGGAGCCGATGCCTGATAGAATTCCGACCATTGCAAACCTCGATAGTGGATCCGGCGTGCAAATCCGCACGCCGGGTAAAAATAAGGTGTTTGCGTAAATATTCGCTAAACATCTATTAGTATTGAGTTTTTCGATTTATGCGACTTTGGGTAGAGGGCCGACGTAGATCGAACGCGGCCGGATCAGGCGGCCATTCAATGCTTGTTCGCGCGCATGAGCGATCCAGCCGACGGTGCGGCCGATCGCAAACACACCGGTGAAGGCTGCGCGCGGAAAACCCAGCGCGTCGAGCAGAAGCGCGGTGTAGAATTCGACGTTGACGTCGAGCGGCCGACCGGGCTTGCGTTCGCGAAGGATCGTTAGAGCGGCGGCCTCGATCCCCTCGGCAAGAGACATGCGGCCGGGATCGACCTGACCAGTCTGCACCAGCGGACGCAATGCGCCTTTGAGCGCATCGGCACGCGGATCTCGGACACGATAGATGCGGTGGCCGAAGCCCATGAGCCGCTCTCCTCGGTCGAGCGCCTCGCCAATCCATGGCTCGGCGTTAGCCTTGTTGCCGATAGCATCGAACATGTCGAGCACAGGGCCGGGCGCACCACCGTGCAGTGGCCCCTTGAGGGCGCTGATGGCTGCGAGGACGGAGGAGGTGAGGCCGGCGCCGGTGGAGGCGATCACCCTTGATGCGAAGGTCGAAGCGTTGAGCCCGTGATCCGAGATGGTGACGAGATAGGTATCAAGCGCGGCGGTCTGTTCATTGCTCGGACGGTGTCCCGTCAGCATGTGCAGGATGTCGGCCGCCTGCGACAACGACGTGTCGGGTTTGATCGGCGTGTTGCCTGCCTGCAGTCGCAGGATGGCGGGCAGGAAGACGGCGGGGGCTGCGAGCAGGCGCAGTGCGGTGTCAAAATCATCGCCGTCGGGCAACCGGGCGATCAGTGCACGCATGGCGTCCACGGGCGGCAGCGCAAGGAGAACCGCATCAGCAGCCGCAACGTGCGCAAAGAGGCGCTCTCGCGCCTCGCCCAGCCATGCCTTTAACTCGCCGGCATCGAATTGGCGCTCCGTCAGGCCATCCAGCAGCAACTTTGCAACACTCTCATACGTGCCGGTGGCGACAAGTTGATCCAGCGACACCCCGCGAATAACCAATCGACCCGCTTCGCCGTCCACATCCGATAGCTGCGTCTCCGCCGCGATGACGTCTTCCAAACCGTTTTTCATGGTGTTCTCCTTTACCGAGACGAGGATCGAACTTAGAATAATTGACGTCAATCTTGACGCAATCGATCAATGTGTGAGGCTCCATGTCGTGGCTTTCCGCCGAGCAGGCGCTGGAGAAACTGGGCACCAAGCCGCAGACGCTCTATGCCAATGTCAGCCGTGGGCGCATTCGCGCCAAGCCGGATACTTCCGATCCGCGCCGGAGCCTGTACCATGCCGACGATGTCGCTCGGCTGGCGGAACGGCACGCAGGGCGGCGGAAGACAGAAACGGTCGCAGCTGAAACCATCCAGTGGGGCGACCCTGTACTGCCGTCGGCGATTTCGACGATCGTCGAAGGGCGGCTGTATTATCGGGGACAGGACGCGCAGAGATGGTCAGACCACGCCACGCTGGAGCAGACAGCCGCGCTTTTGTGGGATACGGCTTCCGTCACGCTGGACGACGGTAATGAACACGAACATCAGGGTGGATCGTCCCGAATCTCCGAGGTGTTCATCCAGCTTGCGGCCCGTGCTGCGATCGACCTGCCGGCGCTCGGGCGTTCGCCGGCTGCGCTCCATGCGGAAGCCGGACGGGTGATGTCCACAGTGGCGGTGGCGCTGGCCCCCGGCCACTATCCCGATACGCCGGTCCATGCGCGCCTTGCCCTTGGCTGGAACAAGCCGGAAGCCGCGGATTCGATCCGCCGTGCACTGGTGCTGACCGCCGAACATGAGCTGAACGTGTCTGCCTTCGCAGCACGGGTTACCGCGTCGTCCGGCGCCTCGTTGGCAGCAGCAACGCTTTCGGGCTTGTCGACCTTGTCTGGTCCGCGCCATGGCGGCGCATGGCAAAGCGCCGTCCGCCTCGCGGAACAGGCAAGATCTCTTGGCGCGCGGGAATCGATCCGCATGACGCTATCGACTGAAGGCGTGGTCCGGCCATTCGGGCATCAACTTTATCCGCACGGAGATATGCGCGCCAGGGCGATCATGGCGAGCTTCGAGGTTCCGCCTCTTTACGTCGAGCTGGCCTCGACCGGCGAGGAACTGCTGGGCGAGTCCGTCAACATCGACTTCGCGTTGGCCGCCATGGCTGCCGCCTTCGGCCTGCCTGCCGAAGCGCCGCTGATCATCTTCGCGCTGTCGCGGTCCGCCGGCTGGCTGGCGCATGCCATGGAACAGGTTCTGACGGGGCGGCTGATCCGGCCGAGGGCGCGCTATACCGGACCGCCGGTGACACCGTGAATTGCTGTGATTCCGAGCCGGGAACGGCGATGTTTTTCGCATGCGTTGCCGCGCAATAAGGGTATGATGATGCGGCCGGTTGACGCCGGCGTCGCGACGGGGGCGTTCATGCAGATTGGAATCCGGTTTCCTCATGCTTTTTCGGCGAACGTCGCAATGGCGCTGTTCATGCTGCCCGGCATCGCATCGGCCCAGTCCGGCGGATGCGTCATCGAGCGTGATGCCGGCACCGCGCGGCAGATCATGCGCTGCGCCGATGGGGTCACCATTACGGCTGAGGGTGGCGCGCGGTTCAATGTCGTTGACCGCAACGGCGATGGTCGCCCCGACGCGGTGTCGTTGCGCAACAAGGCGGTGCTTGTCGATGTTGACAGCGTCCGGCACGCAGGCGGTTTTCAGGTGGTGACGCCGCAGGCGATTGCTGCCGTGCGCGGCACGCAATGGGCCGTTGACGTCAAGAACGGCACGACATCCGTGTTCGTCGTGCGCGGCCGTGTTGCCGTCGGCAGGCCGTCGCAACGGCCGACCGTGGTGCTCTCGCCGGGCGAGGGCGTCGATGTCACGGCGGGCAACGCTCCGTTGACCGTCCGACGCTGGCCGCTGCCGCGTGTCGCGGCCCTGCTTGCCCGCCTTGGCCAGTAGTCGCCGATGCAGGCCAGACGGCTCCTGATCACCGTATCGCTGCTGATTGCCGCCATCTGGGGCTGGACGCTCGGCTATCTGCATATGCGGGAGGGCACCGACTTCCTCGAACGCACAGAAGCGTCACTGGCCGACTTGCGGAGCCAAGTGCTTGGGACCAGCACGCCGCCTTCGATCGTCAGCATTATCGCCATCGACGACCAGACCGCTGCCGCTAACGGCTATCCGCTGAAGCGCGTGGTACTCGCCCGATTGCTCGAAGAGATCAGCGCCCTCAAGCCGAAAGTCGTGGCGCTTGATATCCTGCTGGTCGATGCCGGACCGGAAAGCGGCGACGCAGCGCTTGCCAATTCACTGCGTCAGGTTCCGAGCGTCATCGCCGCTGCCGGCGTGTTTCCGAAAAGTATCCAGTCGGTGACACCTGATCCCGATGATCCGCTAGCGACGATTCCTGTCGCCAGTGAAATGCTGCTGCCGAACGCGCGCTTCGCGGATGCTGCGGCGATCGGCGTCGTCAACGTTTCGACCGATCAGACAGGGACGCCACGCTATATCCCACTGATCTCGCGCGGTGCCGGGCGCGTGGATTCCTCGTTTCCATTGCGTGTCGCATCGATGGCACTGGGTACCAATCCGGCGTTCACGCCGGCAGCGCTGACATTGGGCGAGCGCCGGATTCCGACCGATGCCGGTCAGCGGCTGCCGCTGACCTTCTACGGGCCGCGCGGCACCATCCCGACGATCAGCGCTCTCGATGTGCTGGCAGGCAAGCTCGATGCCAAGGCGGTGGAGGGCAGGGTGATCGTCATCGGCTCGACGGTGACCGGCGGCGGCGATGTGTTTCCGACACCCTTCGATGCCGTTCTTCCTGGTGTCGAGGTGATGTCGACGGCAATCACCCGACTGATATCGGGAGACGCCATCGTGCGGGACAACCACATCCGCTCATTCGATGCCGTGTTGTCGGTCGCGCTGCCGCTGCTGGTCATCGCGCTGTTGGGATGGCGGCGCAGCGCCGTGGCTTATGGTGCCATCGCTGCCGTGGCGCTGGTCTGGGTCAGCTTCAACGTCATCGCATTTTCCTATGGCTACTGGTTCAGCGCTGCATTGCCGATCGCTGCGACCTTGCCGCCGGTACTGCTGTTCGGCGCCATGGAAATCTGGCTTGACCGCCGGCGGGCGACGCATTTCGCAGCCCAGAGCGCTCTGCTGCAGCGAATCGAGGCGCCTGGGCTCGGCGAGTGGTTGGCACGCGATCCTTCCTTCCTGTCGCGCCCTGTGCGGCAGGAAGCCGCGGTGGTGTTCGTCGATCTCTCTGGGTTCACCGGCCTCAGCGAGGCCATCGGTCCGGCCAACGTGCAGACGATCCTCAGCGGCTTCTTCGAACTGGTGGACGATGAAGCGCGGGCCCATGGCGGCGCCATCACCAGCTTCATGGGCGACGGCGCGATGATCCTCTTCGGCCTGCCGCAACCAACCGCAGAGGACGCCGTTCACGCTACCGCTTGTGCCGTGGCGCTGTGCGACCGGCTTCGCGGCTGGCTTGCGCACCACCCAATGCTGAAGGATTGCCGGATCGGCTTCAAGGTCGGCGCGCATTGTGGCACAGTCGTTGCCTCCCGTCTCGGCACCGGCGTCCGCCAGCAGATCACCGCAACCGGGGATACGGTCAACGTCGCCAGCCGCCTTATGGAGGTTGCGGCCGCGCGCGGTGCAGAGCTGGCGCTCAGTGCTGCGCTCGTCTTGGCAATCGGCCCGTCCGCCGAGCTCCTGCTTGGCGATCATCTGACCGGTCCGGTGTCGGCTGCCATACGCGGGCGAGCCGAAAGCGTCGATGTCTGGCTGTGGCAAGGACATCCGCTTTGACATTTGCCCTCTGACGAAGTAGGAACAGCGCAACTTTTCAACCGGCAAGCTCCGGACGGCGCGCCATGCGCCTGACAATTCCGAAAGACAGACAAGATGACAGACATAAGCGGCGTCGTTCCGGCGATCGGCAAGGCGTTGGCGAAGCGCGGTTACACCGAGCTCACGCCCGTTCAGAAATCGATGCTCGATCCGGCGCTCGTCGCTTCCGACGCGCTCGTGTCGGCACAGACCGGTTCCGGAAAGACCGTGGCCTTCGGTTTGGCGCTGGCCCCGACACTGCTCGGCGACAGCGAACGCTTCGGCCAGGCCGCTGAACCTCTGGCGCTGGTGATCGCGCCGACTCGCGAACTGGCCCTGCAGGTGACCCGCGAACTGGAATGGCTTTATGAACTGACCGGCGCTGTCATCGTCAGCTGCGTCGGCGGCATGGATATCCGCAGCGAGCGCCGCGCACTGGAGCGTGGTGCCCATATCGTCGTTGGCACGCCGGGCCGCCTGTGCGACCACATCCGCCGCCGCGCGCTCGATATGTCAGAGCTGAAGGCCGCCGTGCTTGACGAAGCCGACGAGATGCTCGACCTCGGTTTCCGCGAAGACCTCGAATTCATCCTCGACGCCGCACCGGCCGAGCGCCGCACGCTGATGTTTTCGGCCACTGTGCCCTCGGCCATTGCCAAGCTGGCCAAGAGTTACCAGAAGAACGCCATCCGCATCGCGACGACGACGGAAGAAAAGCAGCACGTCGACATCGAATACCGCGCGCTGGCTGTCGCTCCGAGCGATCGCGAGAATGCCATCATCAACGTTCTGCGCTACTACGAGGCGACTAACGCCATCGTGTTCTGCTCGACGCGTGCCGCCGTCAATCATCTGACCGCGCGTTTCCATAACCGCAATTTCGACGTCGTGGCGCTATCAGGCGAACTGACGCAGAACGAGCGCAGCCATGCGCTGCAGGCGATGCGCGACGGTCGCGCCCGCGTCTGCATCGCCACCGACGTCGCTGCTCGCGGCATCGACTTGCCGGGCCTCGATCTGGTCATCCACGCCGATCTGCCGACCAACCCGGAAACCCTGCTGCACCGTTCCGGCCGTACGGGCCGTGCCGGCCGCAAGGGCGTGAGCGCCATGATCGTGCCGATCAATGCGCGCCGCAAAGCCGAGCGCCTGCTCGACAATGCCGGCATTTCCGCCACCTGGGCGCTGCCGCCATCGGCCGAAGAAGTAACCGCCCGCGACGAGGAGCGTCTGCTGGCCGATCCGATCTTCGACGCCGAGCCGCGCGAGGAAGAGCAGGACATCGTGCAGCGTCTTCTCGCCGCCCATGGTGCCGAGAAGCTGGCGAACGCCTTCGTCAACCTCTACCGCTCGAACCAGTCGGCACCGGAAGATCTCATGGAGATCACCCTGCAGGCCGGCCCGCGCAAGGCCCGCGACAATGCCGATGGCCTGCGCGACACCAGCCCGCGCGGCCCGCGCGACGATTTCGACGCCAGTGTGTGGTTCTCCCTGTCGGTCGGCCGCAAGCAGAATGCAGAGCCGCGCTGGCTGATCCCGATGATCTGCCGCAACGGCAATCTGACAAAGCGCGAAATCGGCGCCATCAAGATGCAGCCGGAAGAAACCTTCGTCGAAATCGCCGCCGATAGTGCCGAGGCGTTCCTGGCCGCGACCGGTCCGAACAAGACGATGGAGCGCGGCATTCGCGTCACCCGTCTGACCGGTACCCCCGATTTCGGCGGTCGCCAGGATTACAGCAAGCCGGACTTTAACAAGGCCGGACCGAAGCCATACGCTGCCAAGAAGAGCTATGACGATCGCCCGAAGGAGGGCGGCTTCAAGAAGGGCCCGCGCAGCGATGCAGCACCCTCCGGCGAACGTGACAGCAAGCCATGGAGCAAGCCCGGCAAGCCAAAGTTCGAGGGTAAGCCTAAATACGAGGGCAAGCCGAAGTTCGACGGCAAGCCAGGCGATGGCCCTAAGCCGAAATTCGCCAAGAAGAAGGGCTGACGCCGACGGTGATCGGAACGGCAGGAGGACGTGATGGCAGAAGCTCTGGTTCTGACGGTTCCGATCTTCAGCACGCTTTGCAACGAAGCCTTCAGGCTCCGCCGTGCCGTTTTCATCACCGAACAAAAGGTGCCGCCGGAAGAGGAGTTCGATCAGGACGACCTCACGGCCCATCATCTCGTCGCCATTCTTGACGGCGAGGTTTGTGGCACGCTGCGGGTGATTTACGCCGATGAACATGTCAAGATCGGCCGCGTTGCCGTCAGCGCCGCCGCCCGCGGCCACGGCATCGCCACGCTGATGCTGCTGCACGCGATGAAGGACCACGGCAGCGCTCGTGACAACCGCTTCTATCTTACCGCACAGACTGACAAGACAGGGCTCTATGAGCGCTTCGGCTTCAAGGCGTTTGGCCCCGAGTTTCTCGATGGCGGCATGCCGCATCTGGCGATGAAGACCTACTGACGGCATGGGTAACGCGGGTGAGGGTAAGACGACCCGTATCGTCGCGGCTGAACCACGGATCTCCGCCTTCGACATTAAGGCATTCATCACCCGGAACCTGCGCCTGCAGCCGGCACCGATCGTTCCCCACATTGTTCTCTATACCGGACACGCCGGCAGCCGGCTTTCGCGCCTCGGCGGTATGGATCCAGATGCGCCGGCGCCATACTGGGCATATGACTGGGCTGGCGGCACCGCGCTGGCACGTCACATCACCGACCATCCCGAGATCGTCCGTGGCCGGCGCGTGCTCGACCTTGGCGCTGGGTCGGGGATCGTGGCCATCGCGGCGGCGAAATCCGGGGCGACCGAGGTCATTGCCGCCGATACCGATGCCAATGCCGTCGTCGCGATCGACTTGAACGCCAGCGCCAATGCGGTGTCGATCACGGCGCTGCACGCCGATCTGCTGTTGAGAGAGCCGCCAGCGGTCGACGTGATCCTTGTCGGCGATCTTTTCTACGAGGAGTCTCTGGCGGTTAGGGTGTTGGATTTTCTGACAACCTGCCATGACGCCGGCATAGAGGTGCTTATCGGCGATCCGTTCAGGGCGCCGCTGCCCGAGGAAAAGCTCCGTCTGGTTGCCGAGTATCCAGCGCCTGACTTCGGCGAAACGGCAGGTACGCCTGGTCGGCGTGCGGGCATCTTCACTTTGAGCTGACGGCATTTCAGGCCGACGCGGCCTGCAGGTCGATCAGTACCGCCATCGCCCGCTCCGCCTTATCTGACGGAACGAAGACGTGGTCGTGATGATAGGCAGCCACCATGTTGCAGGGAATGCCGTCCCGGGTGAGGGCATCGGATACGGCAGCCGTCAGGCCGATACCCTCGAGCGACGAAAAGACGGTTAGCGTTATACGACGCATTGGCAGCGCGCAGTCGAAGCCGAACCGCCTCGCCTGTGCGATTTCGAGAACGAGCGAAAAGCCCTCGTCTTCCCTGAACCAAGCGAGGGCATTATGACTGGCGCCATTGGCGAGCGCTACGTCGGCCGTCGTACAGAACACGTATTCGGCGGTGTCGAGACTGGGCGTCATGCCCGACAGCATTTCTCTGGTGCCGCGAACAGGTTCGGTTGTCATGGTGTGCACACGCCTTCGACGTCGGTTTCAGCCGCATTTTTCCCGCTGCGACAACGAAAATATCACAGCTGGCTTGAATACCAAGACTTGGCCAATGCGTCTACTCAGGCCGAATCAGCATGACCGGGCAGGGCTCGCCTGCTGCCAGTTCCCGGCCGTGCGGCGGTCTGACGATCAGGCAATCGGCGTTGGCGAAGATCTTCATCATCGACGAATCCTGCTTGCCGAACGGCTCCGCCAGAAGCGTGCCTGAGGGCGAGCGCGCCAATCGTGCCCTGACGTAATCCTGGCGCTGGTCGTTGGCCTTCAAAGCGACAGCGGTCGTGGCGGTCGCGGCACGATCGATGGCGGGCAGGGAGGCGAGTTTGCGGATCAGCGGTTCGAGAAACAGCAGCCCGCAGACAAGGCTCGACACCGGGTTTCCGGGAAGGCCCAGTACATGTGTATCACCGAAACTGCCGACCATGAGTGGCTTGCCGGGACGCATGGCGATGCGCCAGAAGTCGAGTTCCATACCTGCCGCAAGCAGCGTCGCCTGGACGAGATCGTGGTCGCCGACCGATGCGCCGCCGAGCGTCACGATGACATCGACCTGCGCCTGCCGGGCACGCTCGACGGCCGCCGTGATCGCCGCGGTGTCATCGGGGACGATCCCGAGGTCGAGGACATCGGCGCCTGCCTTGCGGGCGAGAGCGGCGATACCGAATGTGCTCGAGGCGACGATCTGCGCCGATCCCGGCTGTTGGCCCGGCGAAACAAGCTCATCTCCGGTCGCGAGCAGGGCCACGACCGGTTTGCGCAATACCGACAGCGTTGCGTGGTTCATGGCGGCGGCGACTGTGAGGCGCGAGAAGTCGAGGACCGTGCCGGCCGGCAACACGGCTTCACCCTCGGTAAAATCCTGTCCGCGCGGACGGACATGCTGGCCTGCTCTGACGGGATAGGTGGTGCGAATGCCGGTTGCCGTCTTTTCGGAATCTTCCTGCAAGAGCACGCTATTGGCGCCATCCGGCACCGGTGCGCCGGTGAAGATGCGAACAGTTTCCCCGTGACCAATCATGCCGTCGAAGGCACTGCCGGCTGAAGACGTTCCGATCAGCCTTAGTTCCGTGCCGGGTTGCGGAGCGTCCTGTCCCCGCAGGGCATAGCCATCCATCGCCGATGCATTGAACGGTGGCTGGGTCAGCTTCGCCGTCAGATCGGCCGCGAGGACGCGACCGTCCGCCTCGACAAGCGATATGGTTTCGGAGGCAGAAACCGGGTTGGCGCGGGACAGCAGGCGTTCCTGCGCCTCGGCGACGGGGAGCATGTTCACGTTGAGTGCTCCGGATGCCGGAAGTCGCCGGACTTGCCACCCGATTTTTCGAGCAGTCGGATACCGCCGATCTCCATCGTCCTGTCGGCCGCCTTCGCCATGTCGTAGACGGTCAGGCATGCGATGGACACCGCGGTCAACGCTTCCATCTCGACACCTGTCTTGCCGGTGAGCTTGACGGTGGCGGTGATTCTGAGGCCGGGCAGGGTGGCGTCGTCGGTGATATCGACGGATATCTTGGTCAGCATCAGCGGATGGCAGAGCGGGATGAGGTTGCTGGTCTGCTTGGCCGCCATAATCCCGGCCAGCCGGGCGGTGCCGATCACGTCACCCTTCTTGGCATTGCCTTCAAGGATCAGTCGCAGCGTCGCCGGCGCCATCTTTATGTAGCCTTCGGCAGTGGCGAAGCGGGTCGTCTCGGCCTTGTCGCCGACGTCGACCATATGCGCCTCGCCACTGGCATCGATATGGGTGAGGCCGGTGCCGCCGGAGTTCATCCTATTCAGCCGCCAATGCGGCCTGGCCGAACAGTAGGGCACGCGTGGCAGCGGTCACGTCGTCCTTGCGCATCAGGCTCTCGCCGACGAGGAAGGTGTTGATGCCAAAGGCCTGAAGCCGCGTGCAATCGTCATGGGTAAAGACGCCGCTTTCGCCGACAAGCAGCCGGTCATTGGGCACCATGGTTGAAAGCTGTTCACTGACGGTGAGGCTGACTTCGAAGGTACGGAGATTGCGGTTGTTGATCCCGACCAGCGGCGACGAGAGCTTGAGCGCCCGTTCCATCTCTTCCGCGTCGTGCACTTCGACCAGAACATCCATCCCAAGGCCGAACCCCTCGTCCTGGAGCCGTTCCGCATCGCTGTCGGTCAGAGACGCCATGATCAGCAGGATGCAGTCGGCGCCCCAGGCACGGGCCTCCTGCACCTGATAGGTCTCGAACATGAAATCCTTGCGCAGCGCGGGCAGATCGCAGGCCGCGCGTGCTGCCTTCAAGAACTCGGGTGCACCCTGAAAGCTTGGCGTATCCGTCAGGACCGAGAGACAGGCCGCACCACCGAGTTCGTAAGCCTTTGCGAGCGCTGGCGGATCGAAATCCGGGCGGATCAGCCCTTTGGACGGGCTTGCCTTCTTGATCTCGGCGATCAGGCCGAACTGTCCGGCGTCGCGCTTCGATGTCAACGCTCTGTAGAAACCGCGCGGCGCCGATTGATCGGCCTGCATCGCCTTCAGGTCGGCAAGCGACACCTTGGCCTTGGCGGCGGCGATCTCCTCGCGCTTGTAGAGTTCGATCTTCTGCAGAATGTCGGTCATATCGGTATCCTAGTCGATGTCGTTCGACACTGCGACGAGTTTGTCGAGGGCTGCCGCGGTCGCGCCGCTGTCGAGCGACTGGCTTGCCAGTCGCATGCCGTCGCGCAGCGTCTCTGCCTTGCCCGAAATCACCAGCGAGGCAGCGGCGTTGGCGAGCGAGATGTCGCGATAGGCGTTTTTCGCGCCGCTCAGCACCTCACGCAGCGCAGCGGCGTTGACGATTCCATCGCCGCCCTTGATCGCCTCCAACTGGACCGGCTCGACGCCGAAATCGGCGGGTGTCAGTTCAAAGCTGCGGATCTTGCCGTCTTCGAGCGCCGCGACACTGGTCATGCCTGTTGTGGTGATCTCGTCGAGGCCATTGCCATGCACGACCCAGACGCTTTCCGAACCGAGGTCACGCATCACTTCGGCGATCGGCATCACCAGTTGCGGAGAGTAGACGCCGAGCAGCTGGCGGCGAACACCTGCCGGATTGGAGAGCGGGCCGAGTACGTTGAAAATGGTGCGGGTGCCGAGTTCGACACGTGATGGCCCGACATGGCGCATGGCGGAGTGATGCTGCTGCGCGAACATGAAACCGACGCCGGCTTCGCGAATGCAGCGCGAGATGAGTTCAGGCGTGACGTCGAGCTTGACACCAAGGGCGGCGAGGCTATCCGCCGCGCCGGACTTGGAGCTCAGCGCCCGGTTGCCATGCTTGGCGACCGGCACGCCGGCACCGGCGACGATCAATGCCGCCAGCGTCGAGATGTTGTAGGTGCCGCTGGCATCGCCGCCGGTGCCGACGATGTCGATGGCGTCAGCCGGGGCCTCGACGGTCAGCATCTTCGAGCGCATCGTGGTGACGGCGCCGACGATCTCGTCGACGGTCTCGCCACGCACCCGCAGCGCCATCAGGAAGCCGCCGATCTGAGAAGGTGTCGCCTGGCCGGACATCAGGATGTCGAAGGCCTCGCGGGCCTCCTCACGTGTCAGAGGCTCGCGGCTTGCGGCCTTCGCCAGAAGAGGCTTCAGATCGGTCATGCGTGCCTGCTCCCTTAGCGTGCGGCTGCCTGTTCGGCGAGCGGCTGATTGATAGACGCGCCATACTGCGTCTGCAGCAGAGCCACCATCTGATCGAGGATATCGTCGCCGGCAGCATTGGCCATGGCGGTGATCTGCTGATCCTGATTGGCCAGCACGTCGCCGGTCGGCTCGGTATTGACTTCGTTGACCTTCAGCAGAATCTGCGTCGTCGGATCTGCGCCAACGGCGGTGGCCACCGTATCCATGGGGCCGGAGAAAGCCGCATTGACGCCAGCCGTGCCGAGAACGGCATCATCCATGCCGCGCGTGATGCCGCTCTTGGTCTGGACCTCGATGCCAAGCGGGGCGGCAATGTCAGCCAGCGACGTGCCTTTCTGCGCCTGCTGCTTCAGCTCGTCTGCCTTCTTGGCAAGTTCCGATTTCTGCTGTTCGGCGGTCCAATCGGCAACTGCCTTGTCCTTGACTTCGGCAAGCGGACGTTCGCGGTCCGGGGTGATGTCGCCCAGTGTGAACCAGAGATAACCATCGGTGCCGATCGACAGCGACGGCACGTCGGCGCCGGTCTCGGCACGGAACACGGCGCTGAGCACCTGCTGCTTGGCGGGAATGTCCTTGACGTCGGCGCCGGCCTTATCGAGGCCGGTGGCATCCACGGCATCCACCGTGACGGCCTTGAGCTTTAGCTGCGCCGCGATCTGGTCGAGCGTCGAGCCGGAGCTGCGCAGATCCTCGATCTGGTCGTGAACGCTGACCATCTGCTGTGCGGCGTTGGAGACGGCCAGCTGCTTGCGGATGTCTTCCTTGACCTCTTCAAGCGTCTTGGCGCTCTCAGGCTTGATATTGGTGATGCGCAGGATCACAGGACCGAAGCTGCCTTCGACGACCGGCGTCGTTCCGCCGTTCTTCGCGACCGCAAAGGCGGCATCCGCCACGGCCTGATCGGGAACCTTGTCCTTGGAGAACTCGCCGAGCATGACGTCGTTTGCGGTCTTGCCCTGGTCTGTCACCAGCTGGTCGAAGGTGGTGCCGGTCTTCAGCGCATTGATCGCAGCGTTGGCCAGATCCTTGTTCTGGAACGTCAGCTGCTCGACGGTGCGGGTTTCCGGCGTCGTGTAGCTTGCCTTGCGCTTCTCGAAATCCTCGCGGATCTGGTCGTCCGTCACCGAGCCGGCATCGGCGATATCGTCGGGCTGCAGCTTGAGATAGGTGAACTTGCGATATTCTGGCGCGCGGTAGCGCGGCTTGGCGCCTTCGAACCACTTGGCAAGCACGTCGTCGGCCGGGGCCTTGATCGGCTCGATATTGGCGTTGGTCAGCAACAGGTAGTCGATGCCGCGGCTTTCCTGGCGATAGAGCTTCATCGCATCGACCATGGTCTTCGGCGGCGTGAAGCCGTTGGAGACGGCATCGACGATCTGGCTGCGCACGGCGACCTTGGTGCGTTCCTTGATATAATCATCCTCGCGAATGCCCGCGTTGCGCAGGCGCGACGTGAACAGTGAGCGGTCGAACTGGCCGTTGACCGCCTTGAAGGCCGGATCTTCGCCGATCAACTGTGCCAGGCGATCATTGGAGAGGCCGAGGTTCATGTCGGCGGCGAGCTGATCGAGCGATGCGCCGGCGACCAGTTGGGAGAGCACCTGCTGCTCGACGCCGAATGCGCGGGCCTGCTCAGGCGTCAGGCGCATGCCGAACTGCTGGCTCAGGTTGGAAACCTGGCGCTGATAGGCGAGACGAAATTCGTTCACATCCACCTGCTGATCGCCGACCGTGACAACAGTCGTGCTGCTGCTGCCGCCCGTTAGAAGAGAGGCGGAAATGCCCCAGATGCCGAAAGAGGCGACCAGGAGCAGCATCAAAAGCTTGGCGGCCCATGTCTGGGCGGCTCTTCGCAGAAGATCGAACATCGAAACGCAAACCTCGCATTATAATCGCCCGCTTGCGGGCAAAGCATTTGTCGTTCCTTAGAGCAAACTCATCAGGAAATGAAGGGCGGAAATGAAGGCTTATCGTGCGAAAACATCTGCGCTATATCGGGTCAGGACGAGGACACGGAATGCGCGACAAAAGACGCCGCCTCTCGGAACCTTTGCCGGGGTTACTTCGTTGAGCAGCATCCCGATGAAACAGGAGCAAACAATGGCCGACATCAAAACCGCCTCCGCACAGTCTACAGCCGCGCGCGTCAAGGCGGAGATTGCGACAGACGATCTTTCCGCACAGGTCGCCGCACTGCGCGAAGACCTTTCGCGCCTGTCTGAGAGCGTCGTGGCGCTGGGGCAGGGAGCAAAGACAGCCGTTGCAGACGAGGCCTCCGTGTTGACCGAGCGCGTGCGCGACAAGGTGCGCGAAGAACCGCTGCTGGCAATCGCCGTCACCGCAGGCGTTGCCTATCTCTTCGGCCTGATCAGCCGCCGCTGAGGCGGACTTGCGGTATTGGACAATGAAGAAGCCGGACGCATCCACGTCCGGCTTTTCTTTTCATGCAGGAAATCCTCCTGGTCGTGATCAGCGGCGAATTAGCCGGCCAGCTGCAATGAGGATACAGGCACCGATAAAGCCAGCGATCAGGTAGGCAAGCCAACCAGCACCAAGCGATAGGTTCAGAGCGGACAGAATGGCGTTGGCGACAATGGCGCCCACGATTCCGAGAATGATGTTCATGAAGACGCCCATGTTGCTGTTCATGAACTTCTCTGCCAGCCAGCCGGCGAAACCGCCGATGATGATGGCTGCAATCCAACCAACGCCTGCATTTTCCATTGTGATATGTCCCTTCGAGAAAACGTTGAACGTCAAATAGAGATGTTGCCGGTGTGCACGAACGCTACGCAGTGACTGTCATCGGTCAAGCCTTGATTTAGATAGGCGGCACAAATGGTTGAGCAAGGCGCCGAGCCATCGGCCTATGCTTTTCCCAGACAAGACGGCAGCGGAAGCGACGCAGCGAGGAAAACAAGCGAAAGCAACTCAATATCACGACAATGTGAAATGCAACCAAGAGAGGATTTTTGATCAATCACTCGACGCAGTGTCGAGTGCGGATTTCCAGTGATGCCGCTTATGGAAGGGCGCAAGAAAAATGGCATGCGCCGCACCGATTGCTATGATGTATAAATTATGTATTTCCGTGCCTAAAGCCTGCAGACTAAATACATCTAAAGGTATATTTAAAAAAAGATAAGTTTAACAGGTGTGACATGGAGGTTTAATTTCTGACGATACAGAACATTCCGGCCCATTGCCGCGAATATAATTTCAAACTGCAGACAATCGTTGGCCTCAGCGCATACATAAACAATTATTCGTCAATGATGTATCGCCAACTATGGATTATGTTGATGAAGAGGATATTGCTGTTGATAAGTGGGGGCCGGAAGTGTCGACAAGAGGTAGGTGTCGTCAAAAAACCTCAGCCGCGCGCCAAAATCAACGTTTTCATCAGCAACGCCTTGCTCAACCTGCAATCTATGTCATGTTATCTTTCTGGACATGAGGGGTAACAGAGATGATCAATCTTCAGTCAACTCACAATGATGTCAATCACGATCAGCGCCTGCTCGATTGCCGCGCCGATGTCGAGCCTGCACTTCACCAGATTATCCGCGACGCGCAGCAGAACGGCTGGGCGGCGGCCGAGGTCGCGATGGCGATCGCGGATGCAGCAGACGACTACATTCTGCTCTTGGCAAACCGCAAAACGACGGCACACTGACGCAGTGTCGGTAGCGGTCGGCAATGCGCTCGGCCATCATCCTCTCGTCGGAAGACGGAAGATGACGCAAACAGCCTGCTGACCGGTTGACGGTATATGGGAAGCGGCTATAAAGCCTTCCAAACCTGATTTGGTTGCCATCAGTGACGACTGACGTGTTCGGTCCTGTGCCAATGCCAAATCGACGCGATGGAAGAGTGTCCGAGTGGTTTAAGGAACCGGTCTTGAAAACCGGCGTGCGGGAGACCGTACCGTGGGTTCGAATCCCACCTCTTCCGCCATCCCAGACATTTTCCATAGCTATCGAGTACGCGCGCTCGCGATTTGTCGGGAGCAAACTCTCTGGGTTCAAAAGATATTTATTCAACAGCGACCGTCGCCGACCGTTGCCGATCATGCGACGGACGCTATCAAACCATCACGACCGCGTGCGGTTCGCGCTGGTCGTGGATATGGCATTCAGCGTCTGGGCATCGCGGCCGTAGATGTCGTCATAGTAATGGACGATGCCGTCCGCTGTCGGCCATGCGGTGAAGTAGGAGACGTAGACCGGGATCTCCTGCGGAACCGGCACGTCCTTCTTCTCGCCACCGGCTATCTCCTGATCGACAGCTTCCATCGATGTCTTCAGGACGGCAGCGGCCATTGCGCGTGGGTTTTCGAGACGGACGCAGCCGTGGCTGAACATTCGGTCCTGTGACGCGAACTTTCCGCGCGCCGGGGTGTCATGCATGTAAATCGCGTGCGGGTTGGGAAACAGGATCTTCAACTGGCCGAGCGCGTTGTCCGGGCCTGGCGGCTGGACGACGGCGATGTTTTCGAGCGGCTGCGTCCAGTCGACCTTTGCCGATGGAATCGATTTGCCGTTGACCGCGACCTTGTAGCCTTCACGGTCAAGATAGGACGGGTCGCGCTTCAGGTGTGGAAGCATCTCGTTCTTGATGATCGACTGCGGAACACCCCAGTCGGGATTGAATTCGACCGTCTTGATCGAGGCATCGAAGAAATTGGTCTGATGGTCCTGCTGGCCGATTACCGCCTTCATCGACAGCGTGAGTTCGCCGTTCTCGGTGTAGTAGGCCATATAGGCTGGCTGGTTGATGAACACGTAGCGGTCGGGGAATTCCTGCGGCATCCACCGCAGTTCTTCCATCGCGACGATCACCTTGTTGATGTTGACCGAGGCATCGCCACCCTGTCCCGACGTGCGCAGCCAATGAAGCTCGGCAGCCAGCTGGGCAAACTTCGGACTGCTCGGCATGAACCGGTCGATCGCCGACATCAGCTCGGGCGATGCTGAAAGCTGGGCCAGCGTCGCCTTCAGATCGACAGGCTTGCGCTTGAAATCATAATAGTTCGACAGCTTGTTCGGATCGATGCGCCCGCGAAAATTGTCCTGCAGGAACATCAGCATCTTGGATGAGAGAGAAATCTCGAACTGCGCCAGCGCCTTTGCGCCGTCCGGAGATGCCTGTTGAGAATTGCCTCCGGCGGGCAACACGGCGTAGTCGCCTGCCGTCAGACCCCAGTCGTCGGCCTGCTGCAGCAGAGCGATAGCCTGCCGCGCCTTGGCGTTCGGACCCTTCGCGTCGATCCAGATCAGTTTGGACTTCGGCTGGCTGTAATAGGCTTCCAGCGTCGAGGCTATATCGCTGTTCATGGACACTGAAAGGCTGCTCATTTCGCGCATGACTTTGGCTGGGCTGCCGGCGCCGCCGTCAAAGAGCGTCGACAGGACGGAATCGTCACCCTGACGGACAATGTGGATCGGCCGCCGCTCAGGCGTCCTGTACCCGCTGTCCGGGGCCTCCTGCGCCGTCTGCTGTGCCGGCTGCGGCTCGGCACGAACTTCGATTGCGCTCCCAGCAAAGGTCAGCATGCTGGCGACGGTTGCCGTCAAGATAAACGCCGGTCTGTGTGTCATTCGAAGTCCCTGTTGTCTGATGCGGCAAACTGTGTCGGCGCGAGCATATGGTCGAAGTTGTCCTGCGATGGCTGCCAGGACTAACTAGCGGTAACATTTAGGCCTAAGCTGGGCGACACTATTCCTGCTCCTTACCGAGCACAGATGCGTGAAGCAAACAGCCACCCGTCTGCCTGCTGTTCAAGTATCTCATTTCTTCGGCGATCGTTGCGGCGAGGGCGCACATTTGCCCTGGCGTACCGGATCGGCGCGTTAATTTAGTACTTCATTAACCATGTTAATTAGAATTGTTCCTATCTCGCCGAAAGCCTTCGCAAATTTGCCACGAAAGCAGCATGATTAAAGTCTCGTTAGGTTGATGGCAGTAGGGGTTGTTCTGCCTGCAAGGGCGGATTTCTTAACCATAACGGTCTTGAGCGGCGTGGGACATATGAGACGAGACTTCGGGGCGGCGTCATTCGCAACACCTATTCGATGGGTTGGCCTATCGTTGCTGTGCGCAACGGTCACAGCCTGCGGAACGGCGCCGACGACGACGGCCAAGCGCACCCACGGCAAGGAATACTTCTCCGAGAAGGAATACGGCGTCAAGGCGAGCCCCCGCGTCGCCAATGGTGACAACATCCCCAAGGGCGGTGGCCGCTACATCGTCGGTAATCCTTACGTCGTCAAAGGCAAGATGTATTACCCGAAAGAGGATTTCTCCTACAACAGGGTCGGTATCGCCTCGTGGTACGGCTCCGCCTTTCATGGTCGCCTGACCGCCAATGGCGAAGTCTACGACCAGATGCATCTTTCCGCAGCGCATCCGACATTCCCGCTGCCAAGCTATGCCCGCGTCACCAATATCGAGAACGGCTCCTCCGTCATCGTGCGCGTCAACGACCGCGGACCTTACCATGAAGGCCGCATCATCGACTTGTCGAACAAGACCGCAGACATGCTCGATCTGCAGCACAGCGGCACCGGCAATGTGCGTGTGCAGTATGTCGGCAAGGCGCGCATGGACGGTCATGACATGCCGTATCTGATGGCCTCTTACGTGCCGAAAGGCAGCCGCATCCCCGGCATCAATCCGGGCGAGGGACAGATTGCCAGCGGTGTGATGGTCGCTTCGAACAGCAAGCGCATCACGGCGGACGAGATCCAGAGCTTCGGTGGTTTCACGCCGCCTTCGCCGGGAAGCGTGCCGGTGCCTCGTTCGGCCACGTCCTATGCCGGCTCGACGCCGAGCGCATCCTACAATACCGCTCCGGTGCCGACGCCGCTGCAGACGCCATCCTTCGGTGGCGCTGCGCCACAGGCGTTCGATCAGATGGTGTTGCTGCCCGAGATCGGCCCCTATCCCTACGAACGCCCCTATGGCTCCCTGGCCATGGGCTATCAGGAAGAGGCCGTGAAGACCGTGACCGTCGATCTCGCTTTCGACGCGGTGATGGTCCGCAACGACGGCCTGACCGAAGATTCCATCCTGGCCTCGTTCAAGCGTCAGAAGGCAGCCGTGCCTGCCTCGCGGTGATGTGTTTGCGTGGCCGGTGACGGCCCGATCGATGAGGGTTTCGATGCTGAAACATCTGCTTCGCGTTGGTGTGTGCCTGTTGCCGCTGACCGCGCCATTGATGCATGCCGCAGTGGCTGCTCCAGCAGATCCCAATCCCGGTTTTGTCACCAAGGCGGGACAGGCATATCTGGTCGAGGCTTCGACCGGGACCGTGCTGCTGGCCAAGAACGAGAACCAGGCCTTCTCACCGGCATCTCTCGCCAAGCTCATGACCGTCGAGTTGGTCTTCGATGCATTGAAGAACAATCAGCTGACGCTCGATACGCAATACCCGGTATCGGAATATGCCTGGCGCACGGGCGGGGCGCCGTCGCGCACGGCGACGATGTTCGCTGCCCTGAAATCCAACGTGCGGGTCGAAGACCTTGTACGGGGCATCGCCATCCAGGGCGCCAATGACAGCTGCATCATTCTGGCGGAAGGCATGAGCGGCGGCGAGCCGGCATTCGCCGAGAACATGACGCGTCGCGCGAAGACGCTGGGCATGCAACGTTCGGTATTCGGCAATTCGACCGGACTGCCCGATGCCGGCAAGAGCAAAACAACAGCATTCGACATGGTGACGCTGGCGCAGCAGCTGCAGCAGACCTATCCCAATTACTATCCGTATTTCGCCCAAGCCGATTTCGAGTGGAACAAGATCTTCCAGCGAAACCGCAATCCTTTGCTTGGGTTTGGTCTCGGGGTCGATGGACTGGCGACAGGCTTTGCCGAAGGCGAGGGCTATTCGATCGTGGCCTCTGCCGAGCGAAACGGCCGTCGCCTTTTCATGACGCTCGGCGGCATCGGCTCCGACAAGGAGCGGACGGAGGAGGCGAAACGAGTGCTCGAATGGGGCCTCAGCGCCTTCGAGATCCGTCAGCTTTTCGCCGAAGACGAGGTCGTCGGAAGCGCCAGCATCTATGGCGGAGCGACGCGCAGCATCGATCTCGTCGCCAAGAACCCAATCAGCGTTTACATCCCTGTCAACAATCCTGATCGGCTGGCCGCGCGCATCGTCTATCACTGGCCGCTGACGGCGCCGGTCGCGGCGGATCGCGAAGTCGCTACGCTGCGTCTGTTTGCCGGCAGCCGCCTGTTGCGCGAAGTGCCGCTCTATACCAAGGCCGCAGTCGAACAGGGTTCTCTCAGCAGCCGCGCCATCGATGCCGTGCTGGAACTCGGCGAAACCCTGATGTTTTCATGGCTTTGGGACAAACCCGAGCCCACATGATCGCCATAGTCGCGCTTCACCCTGCGACAAAGCTGGGGGTTCGGCGCGAAACGGTTCCGCTGAACGTCATCTTCGGCTAGATGTACCGCAGTGGCGCCGTGAGGCGCCGAAATGCAGGCCTTTCGTGAGGCCCGAAGTTCAGGAACGAATTATTGTCATCCGCTACTGGATTGTTCGTTACGTTTGAGGGTGGTGAGGGGGCCGGCAAGTCCACGCAGATACGCCGGCTGGCCGATGTGCTGCGGTCGAGGGGGCACGATGTGCTGCTGACACGCGAGCCGGGTGGTTCGCCCGGCGCCGAAGCGGTGCGCCATGTTCTGCTGTCGGGTGCCGCGGAGGCCTTCGGCACGCGGATGGAAGCGATCCTCTTTGCCGCCGCCCGCAACGATCACGTTGAAGAGGTCATTCGTCCGGCGCTTGAATCCGGCAGGATCGTGCTTTGCGATCGCTTCATGGATTCCTCGCGCGTCTATCAGGGCATCACCGGCAATCTGGAGCCTAATTTCATCGAAACCCTGCAGCGCGTCGCGATCAACGGCGTGATGCCCGACTGCACGCTCATTCTCGATCTGCCGGCGCGTGCCGGGCTCGAGCGTGCCAGGCGGCGCGGGGCGGCCGGCGACGTGGCACCCGACCGTTTCGAAAAGGAAGAGGTGGAAACCCACGAGAAGCGCCGTGAAGCGTTTCTCGATATTGCCGCGCGTGAACCCGAGCGCTGCCATGTCGTCAATGCCATGCAGAGCGAACAGGTACTCGCCGACGAAATCCTGTCGATCGTCGATCAACTGGTCGCGCCAGTCACAGACCTGAAGATGGTGGAGCCCGCCCATGAGTGAGGATCACCCGAGCCTGCTCGACGGCGCCATCTGGCCGCCTGAGAACACCAAGCTGTTCGGTCACGGCGACGCCGAGGCGTTTCTGGCGCAGTCCTACCGCTCCGGCAAGGGCCACCATGCGTTGCTGATGGAGGGACCGTCGGGCATCGGCAAGGCAACGCTTGCGTTCCGCTTCGCCAATCACGTTCTCTCACATCCCGATCCGGCAAGCGCGCCGGAGTTTCTGGCCGACCCGGACCCGAACTCGTCCGTCAGCCGGCAGATCACCTCTGGCGCCTCGCACAATCTGCTGCATCTCGCACGCCCGGTGGACGAGAAGACCGGCAAGGTGAAATCGGCGATCACCGTCGACGAGGTACGCCGTGCAGGCCGCTTCTTCTCGCAGACGTCGGGTACGGGCAACTGGCGCATCGTCATCATCGACCCAGCCGACGACATGAACCGCAGCGCCGCCAACGCGATCCTGAAGATCCTCGAGGAGCCGCCGAAGCGGGCGCTGTTCCTGTTGATCTCGCATGCGCCGGGCAAGTTGTTGCCCACCATCCGCTCGCGCTGCCTGCCGCTGAAGCTGTCGCCACTCGGTGACGAGGCGCTGCACTCGGCTCTGGCCCATCTTGGTGTCGAGGATGATCCGGCTTTGCTCGCGTCCGCCAACGGCAGCGTCGGGGAGGCGCTGAAGCTGGTCAACTACGGCGGCGGCGAGATCATTTCGGCCTATAACGAGGTCCTGTCGCTGCAGGGGCCCTCGGCGCGCAAGGCGATGCATCGCCTGGCCGATGCGCTGACGGGCAAGGACAATGACACGATCTTCGACTTCTTCTCGACCCACATCGGCGACGACCTGATGGGCAGGGCAAAGGCGGCAGCGATGGCGGGGCAGGTGGCACAGGCCGAGCGGCTGTCGCGCCTGCACAGCGACATCATCGAGCGGCTGACGGTTTCGGACGCCTACAATCTCGACCGCAAGCAGACGATCCTCGGCATTCTAGGCGACATCAAACAGCCCGGTCCCTGATCGGGAGGTCAGCGGATCACGACTTGCGCGCGCGGCTCATCCCGGACAGCTTGCTTTCGAAACTTAATGTTTCGCTTCGCCGCCACATGCGCTAAGGAGCGGCATATAAATTTCAAAGAATAAGCCGGACGAGAATGGCCGCCATGACAGACAAGACACCCTTTTATATCACCACCGCGATTTCCTATCCGAACGGCAAGCCGCATATCGGCCATGCCTACGAACTGATCGCGACGGACGCCATGGCGCGCTACCAGCGCCTTGACGGCAAGGACGTGTTCTTTCTGACCGGTACCGACGAACACGGCCAGAAGATGCAGCAGACGGCGCGCGCCGAAGGCATCACCGCACAGGAACTGGCCGACCGCAATTCAGGCGAGTTTCAGGCGATGGCCAAGCTGCTCAACGCCTCGAACGACGATTTCATTCGCACCACGCAGGAGCGCCACCACGAGACGTCCCGGAACATCTGGAACCGGATGGCCGACAATGGCGATATCTACAAGGACAGCTATGCCGGCTGGTATTCCGTGCGCGACGAGGCCTTCTACCAGGACAACGAGACGGAAGTGCGCGCCGACGGCGTCCGCTACGGACCGCAGGGTACGCCTGTGGAATGGGTGGAAGAGGCGAGCTACTTCTTCAAGCTCTCTGAATACCAGGACAAGCTGCTGGCTCTCTACGAAGCCAATCCTGATTTCATCGGTCCGGCCGAGCGCCGCAACGAGGTGATTTCCTTCGTCAAGTCGGGCCTGCGCGATCTGTCGATCTCGCGCACCACGTTCGACTGGGGCATCAAGGTGCCGAAAGATCCGACGCATGTGATGTATGTCTGGGTCGACGCGCTGACCAACTACATCACCGCCACCGGCTATATCGAGGACCAGAACGGCCCGCGTGCGAAATACTGGCCGGCCGACGTTCACATCATCGGCAAGGACATCATCCGCTTTCATGCCGTCTACTGGCCGGCCTTCCTGATGTCAGCCAATCTGCCGCTGCCCAAGCGCGTGTTCGCGCATGGCTTCGTGCTGGCCAAGGGCGGCGAGAAAATGTCGAAGTCGCTCGGCAACGTGCTCGACCCGTTCGAACTGATCGGCCATTTCGGCCTCGATGCGATCCGATACTTCCTGATGCGCGAGATTTCCTTCGGGCAGGACGGCAACTGCAGCGAAGACGCGATCGGCACGCGGATCAACGCCGATCTGGCCAACGGCATCGGCAACCTCGCCAGCCGTTCGCTGTCGATGATCGTCAAGAACTGCGATGGCAAGATTCCGGAATGCGGCCCGCTGTCCGATGAGGACAGAGCGATGCTGGCCGCTGCGGATGCGCTCCACGCCTCGACCCGCGACGACATGGGCAAGCAGCTGATCCATCGCGCGTTGGCGTCGATCATAGCAGTCGTTTCCGAGACCGACCGCTATTTCGCCGGTCAGGAGCCATGGGCGCTGAAGAAGACCGATCCGGCGCGTATGGGCACGGTGCTTTACGTGACCGCCGAGGTCGTGCGCCAGATTGCCATCCTGTTGCAGCCTTTCGTACCGGATTCAGCCACCAAGCTGCTCGATCTTGTCGCGGCAGGGCCCGATCAACGCGACTTTTCCGCTCTCGGCGAGGCTGGCCGTCTGGTGCCAGGCACGCCGCTCGAAGCGCCGAAGCCGGTGTTTCCGCGTTACGTCGCACCGGAGGCGTAAGGCCGAGATGCTGATCGATACACACTGCCATCTCGACTTCGCCGACTTCGACGCGGAGCGCGATGAGATCGTTAAGCGTGCGCATGACAGCGGCGTCAAGCAGATGGTGACGATTTGCACGCGCGTCCGCAAACTGGACGCCCTGCTGGCGATCACCGAAAACTATCCGTCGGTATTCTGCTCCGTCGGTACGCACCCGAACAATGCCGACGAGGAACTGGACATCCAGGCCGAAGATCTGATCCGTCTTGCCAATGCACATGAAAAAGTCGTCGCCATCGGCGAGGCCGGTCTCGACTATTTTTACGACACGCAGAAGCCCGAGGACCAGAAGACCGGATTGCTTCGCCACATCGAGGCAGCGCGCCAGACCAAACTGCCGCTGGTCATCCACAGCCGCAGCGCCGACGCCGATATGGCGGCGATCCTGACCGAGGAGACGGGGAAGGGTGCATTCCCCTTCATCCTGCATTGCTTCTCGGCCGGTCCCGCACTTGCGAAAACCGGCGTCGAGCTCGGCGGCTACATCTCGTTTTCGGGAATACTGACGTTTCCCAAATCGGAAGAACTACGCGAGATCGCCAAAACCATTCCGCACGACCGGCTTCTCGTCGAGACCGATGCGCCCTACCTGGCCCCGAAGCGCTGGCGCGGCAAGCGCAACGAGCCATCCTATGTCGTTAACACGGCGGAGGTGCTGGCGGAGACGCTAGGGCTGAGCTACGCCGAGATGGCGGCGATCACTACCGACAATGCCTTCCGCTGCTTCTCCAAGATGCCGAGGATCTGACACGGTGGCTTATCGGCGACGGTTCACCATTCTCGGATGCTCGTCGTCTCCAGGCGTACCGCGTATCACCGGCGATTGGGGTGCCTGCAATCCCGAAAACCCGAAGAACCGCCGCACCCGTGCGTCTTTCATGGTGCAGCAGTTCGACGATAATGGCGGCGTCACCACTGTAGTTGTCGATACGGGGCCGGATTTCCGCGAACAGATGATCGCCGCGAAGGTCGGGCATATCGATGCGGTGATGTATACGCATGCACATGCGGACCACATTCACGGTCTTGATGATCTGCGCGGCTACTATTTCGGCTCTCAACAGCGGGTGCCGATCTACGCCAACATTGCGACGATGGACCGGATCCGGCAAGGATTCGGCTATTGCATGGAAACGCCGCCCGGCAGCAATTATCCGCCGATCGTCGAGCCGCGGTTGATCGATAAGATCGACCGGCCGATCCGCATCACCGGCGCCGGCGGAATGATCACGCTTCGACCACACGAGCAGCAGCACGGCGACATCATCTCGCTGGGGTTTCGTATCGGCGACGTGGCCTATTGCAGCGATATCAGCGACTTTCCCCCGGAAACGGTGCCGAAGCTTGCAGGGCTCGATATGCTCATCATCGACGCGCTGCAATATCGATACCATCCAAGCCATCTGTCGCTTGAGCAGTCGCTGGAGTGGATCGACAGGCTGCAGCCGAAGCGGGCCATCCTCACCCACATGCACACGCCGCTCGACTACGATGTGGTGATGGCAGAGACCCCGGAGCATATCGTGCCGGCCTATGACCAGCTGAGCTTCGAGATCGACCTGGCCGAGCTCGAAAGCGCGGAATAGAAGTCCGCGCGCTCGACCTTCCTCTTAGTCAGCCGGCGTTGCTGCGCGGCTTGGCGACACTCTCGACATAACGGGCCCGGCCGCCATGAGCGGTGATATCAGCCGCACCCGTAATGGCCGCCTCCTCGACCTGGAAACCCTTGTCCCCATGCCATCCGCCAGCTCGATCGAGCCGAAGGCGGCTGGCTTCAATTGCCAGACCTCGACATCGATCGGTCCGCCCTTGCCCGGGTCGACACGGATGAGACCAGGCTTAGGAGGTACAAGTCCGCGTCAGCGCATAAAGCCGGTAGGCGTCCGAAGTCTGTGCCTCACGTGCGAAACGCGCATCGAGATCGCGCAACTGGACATTCAACGGCATGCCCGAAATATGAGCACAGACCATCACGCAGCGATCCGCTTTCGAAAGCCGGCGCGCCGCTTATGGCGCGTCCTCCTCAAGTATTTTAACCGGCCGGTCCCACTGGATCAGTACGACGCAGCCGGTATCGCTCCAGATGGAATGCTCGGTGCCGATGGCATTGACGATGTAGCTGCCCCTGGCGTAATCGCCGGCTTCGTCGGATTGCACACCGTCGAGCACCAGGATGGTTTCCAGCCCCTCGTGCCGATGGCGCGGGACCGAGGCGCCGGCCTCGTATTTCAGCAGCGCGACGCCTGGCTGGTCGCCGTCGAAGGGTTTGATCCAGTGGATCGTCACATCCTTGCGGAACGGGCCGAACGGCAGCTCTTTCCAGCCGCCTGCGGTCAGCAGCTCGCGCGTCGTTTCAGGCATGGCTTATGGTCTCCAATATGTCATCGATATGAGCCGTCCAGCCGACGATGGCGCCTTGGGCGCGGATCATCGCAATTGCGGCCTGCTTGAACTCGGGAAAGTAGCTCTCGGTCGCGTCTTCGGCGAGCAGACATTCATAGCCGCGGTCATTGGCCTCGCGCATCGTTGTTTGCACGCAGACCTCGGTTGTGACGCCGGCGAAGACCAATTGGGTGATGCCCTTGCGTTTCAAGACGTCGCCGAGTTCGGTGGCATAGAATGCGCCCTTGCCGGGCTTTTCGATCACCACCTCGCCGTCGATGGGGGCAAGCTCGGGCAGGATCGCTGTTCCCGGCTCGCCGGTGATCAAGACGCGACCCATCGGCCCGACATCGCCTATCCTGAGGGTCGGGTCCCCGCGATCGCGCTTGGCGGGCGGCAGGTCGGAGAGGTCGGGCTTGTGGCATTCCATCGTGTGGATGACAGTGAGGCCGGCATTGCGAAACCCCTGGATCAGTCGCTTGACGTCCGGCACGATCCTGCTGATCCGTCCGACATCGTTGCCGAGGCTGGCGCCGAAGCCGCCGGGCTCGGCGAAGTCACGCTGCATGTCGATGACGACGAGCGCCATCTCGTCGCGCCTCATGGGAAATGCGAAGGGTTCAGCCTTGATCTCTGCCATCAGTGGTGCCCCGCCATGTGGGAGCCGATCACCGCAATGTCGGCCGCCAGCGCCGGTGTCTCATAGACCAGTTTGCCTTCGGAAATGACCATGATCCGGTCCGACATCTCCAGCAGTTCGTCGAGATCCTCCGACAGCAACAGCACGGCCGCGCCGGCATTGCGGGCCCGCATGATGCGCGCCCTGATCTCGGCCACCGCCGAGAAATCGAGCCCGAAGCAGGGGTTGGAGACGATCAGCAGATCGACCTCGCCGGTCAGCTCGCGCGCCAGCACCGCGCGCTGCACGTTGCCGCCGGAAAGCGCCGCAATCGGCGAGGCTGAGGAGGCGGCCTTGACCTTGAAGTCGGCGATCAGATCGCCGGCCCGCTTCCTCATCTTGCCCTTGCTCAGCCAGATTGCGTCCTTGCCATCGGCCTTGAGATCGAAGGTGCGGAAGGCGAGGTTCTCACTGACCGTCATTTTTGGCGCGCAGGCATTCTGCAGTGGTTCTTCGGGAATGAAGCGCACATGGTTCCTGCGGCTCTCCTGTCGTGTCGCGCCATAGGCGCCGCCATTGACCTCGACCGTGCCTGCATCCGTCGGCCGCTGCCCGGCGAGGATTTCCGTCAGCTCCTTCTGGCCGTTGCCCGAGATGCCGGCGATGCCAACAATCTCGCCTGAGCGCACCGTGAGCTTGTCGATCTCTATCATCTTGAGACCGGAGCGATCGGGCGCCTTGACCCTTTCGACCTTGAGGACGGATTTCGCGGTCGAGGAAACCGGCACACGCGTATCGAGTTCGGCAAGCTTGACGTCGCCGATCATCATCGACGCCATTTCCGACGTCGAGAGTTCGCCGACCTTGCCCGATCCGACGAGCTTGCCGCGGCGCAGGATCGAAACGGCATCGGCGAACTTGGTAACCTCGTGGAACTTGTGCGAGATCATCAGCACCGTCAGTTCGCCGCGTTCGGTCATCCCGCGCACCAGGCCGAGCATCTCGTCTGCCTCGGCCGGCGTCAGAACCGAGGTCGGCTCATCGAGCACCAGAAAGGAGCGACCGAGATAGAGTTGCTTGACGATCTCCAGCTTCTGCTTCTCGCCGGCGGCCAGTTCGCTTACCGGGCGATCGAGGGGGATCTTGAACGGCATCCGCTGCATGAAGGCGGCGAGGTCCTTACGCTCCTTGGCCCAGTTGATCACCGCCGGTACCTGAGCGCGGCTGATGACGAGGTTCTCGGCACCGGTTAGAGACGGCACCAGGGTGAAGTGCTGGTACACCATGCCGAGCCCGTAGGCGGCGGCATCCTTCGGCGAACCGACTGCGATCTCGCGCCCATCGACGGACAGCGATCCAGAGGTCTGGTGGTAGAAGCCCATGATGCACTTCACCAGCGTCGACTTGCCGGCGCCGTTTTCGCCGAGCAGCGCGTGGAACGTGCCGGCGGGGATATCGACCGACACGTTGTCGAGCGCCGTGAAGCCGCCGAAGCGCATTGTCATGCCGATCGTCTGGATGCCCACAGCCTTGCCGGCCTGGGGAAGAGGCGTGTCACGGATGATGCTCACTTCAAGTCTCCTTTTCGACGATGATTGCCACAGGCCCGCCGCCGGGCGGCCCCTGATGCTCGGCGCCGCCCGAGACGTAAATGTTGGTCATGCCGAACACGCCGGCCAACACGCCGCCAACGAAGGCGCGGGCGTGGCGCGTGCCCGAGATGTCGGAATCATTCAGCATCGTGTGCCGGTTGCCGCGTACGTTGCCTGATGGGCTCGGCTCGGCCTTGGCCAGCACCGCCGCAAGACGGCCATTACCGGGTAGGCGATCGCGCGCTTCCTTCACCGATTGCGTATCGATCGCATCGGCCATCACAGCATGATCGATGGACAGCGGCCCGGACCATTTCGAGCTCATGCCGAGGACGACGATCTCGTGATCCAGCAGTTCGACGCCCGCGGAGGCGGACGCGCAGCGGGAGAACAGGTCGTAGCGCGTGCCTATATCTGCATCGGTGATCTCCTCGGCGTTGATCTCGCCGAGCGCCACGGCGACGCCAAGCGCCGACGCACCGCGCGAAAGCCCCATGGATTTCAGCGTATCACGCGTTGCTGGGGTCTTGCCGGATGCTTCCGCTTGCGCGATCCGTTGCGTGGTCAGCAGCGGGCATTTGATCTGCACAAAATGAACGTCTGCGACGTCTTCGATGCCGGCGTCAGTCATCGCGGATTTCACGGCATCGGCGACCATCAACACCTGTTCGCGGCGGCCGAGATGCCCCGACGCCAGAGCCGGCGTCCGCGCCACGCCGATCGCCAGCGAGCGCTCGCCCGGCGCCTGAACGCTCTCGCGAGCAAACACAGTCCAATGCGGCGACAGCGCGCCTTCGGTGCCACCGGACATGACGATGGAGACGCCCTCGACGCCGTGTTTGGCGAACAACGTCTCGAAACTTCTCGTGGCATAACCACGCGTAAAATCGTTGACGCAGCCATTGCCCTCGGTTTTGCCGAGGATGGCAACGACGTTGCGAGGGTTGAGGCCATTCTTGAACAGCGCCTCGACGCCGGATATGTCATCCGGCCCGTCTGCGGCTACGCGGAATACGTGGGCTCGAAGCGATGGCATCAGGGTAGGGCCTCGACCAAGTCGTTGGAATTGGAAACCGAACCGAACACGCCACCCTGCATCTTCACCATATGGATGGCGGCCAGATGGTTGTTGTAGTCGGTGGCGCCGCAGCAGTCTTCCAGAAGCAGGCATTCGAAACCGCGGTCGTTCGCCTCGCGCATGGTGGTTGAAACACAGACGTCGGTGGTGATCCCCGTGAGGATGATGTTCTCGATGCGCTTCTGGTTGAGGATCAGCTCAAGATCGGTGGCGCAGAACGAGCCCTTGCCCGGCTTGTCGATGATCACTTCGCCCGCAAGAGGATAGAGCTCGGGAATGATGTCCCAGCCCGGCTCGCCGCGCACGAGGATGCGGCCGCACGGACCTGCGTCGCCGATGCCGGCGCCGATGCGCTGCGAGCGCCATCGCTTGTTGGCGGGCAGGTCGGCGAGGTCAGGCCGGTGTCCCTCGCGCGTATGGATGATGTGGTAGCCCTTGGCGCGCATCGCCGCCAGCACCGCCTTGATCGGCTCGATCGGCGCCTGCACCAGCGACAGGTCGTAGCCCATGTGATCGACATAGCCGCCCTTGCCGCAGAAGTCGGTCTGCATGTCGATGATGATGAGGGCGGTATTGTCGGGTCTAAGCTTGCCGTTGTAGGGCCAGGGATAAGGATCGGCCTTGACGTAGTGCTCTTTGGTTTCCGTCATCATGTCCATCGTGCGTCTCCTCTATTCGCCCGCAAGCTTGTAGGTTTCGCCGTAGCGCCTGACGGGCTTGTCGAAGCCGCAGGACGTGCCATCGGTGATCTTGATGTTGTCTTCCCAAGGCAGGGCGTATTTACCGGCGATAAGGTCGTGCATGTAGCTGTAGGGCGCATCGCCGGCGCCGCCCTTGACCGCGACATAGCCGCGATGGCCGAGCTGGTAGATGTTGTTCTCGACGCCCCAGCCAAGCCGCGCCTCGCGCACCAGATCCGGCCGCACTTCAGCGGTGATGATCTCGTTGGCCCGGCCCGATGTGCCATGGGCGATGATCGCGCCGTCGAAATCGCAGATCATCCCTTCGCCCATCGAGTCGAAGGTGCCGTCGGAACCGCACATGCAGACGCTGGCCGTCACCATGAGATTGCAGAAGGCGTTCGACTGGTTGGTGAACTTCCAGCTGTCGCGGATCGGAGCGGTGTAGCCGGCTGTACGGATCATGATCTCGGCGCCCTTGTAGGCGCATTCCCGCGCCATCTCAGGGAACATGCCGTCATGGCAGATGATCAGCGCCAGCTTGGCGCCCTTCGGGCCATCGATGACCGGGATGCCGAGATTACCGGGCTCCCATGGCTCGACCGGCACCCAGGGGTGCATCTTGCGATAATAGAGTTTAAGCTCACCGGCATCGTCGATGACGATGCCGGAATTATAGGGCATCCCATCGGGATTGAACTCCATGATCGAGAAGCAGCCCCAGATATGGTTGTCGCGGCACGCCGTCTTGAAGGCGGCGACTTCGGGGCCGTCAAGCCGGCACATGATCTCGGGGTCGATATCCATCGACAGGCCGTGCAGCGCGTACTCAGGAAACACCACCAAATCCATGCCCGGCTGGTTGCGGCGCGCCTTGGCAACAAGATCGACGATCACCTGCGTCTGTCGCGCCAGATCGTCTGTGGTGACCGTCAAAGGAAGCTGTAGCTGCACCAGCCCGATGCCGACGCCGTGTTCCGACTTGTTGAGTCCGCCGAGACCATTCATAGCCGATCTCCTTATTTCGTGAGTGAAAGTGCCCCCGGCGCGCCCGAGAGCGAGCGGGTGGGCGAGGACGTGGCGATCAGGATGGCGAGCGTCAGTACATAGGGCGCCGCGTAGAACAGGTAGTAGCCCTGCGTGACGCCGACCGATTGTAGGGCGGGACCGAGGGCGCCGGCACCGCCGAACAGCAGCGCCGCGAGGAAGCAGCCGATCGGGTTCCATCGCGCGAAAATGACAAGCGCCACCGCCATCAGTCCCTGACCGGAGGAAATGCCCTCGTTCCAGGAGCCGGGATAGTAGAGTGACAGATAGGCACCGCCGACCGCGGCCAGAGATCCGCCGACCGCAGTGGCCAGCAGACGCACACGGTCCGGGTTGATGCCCATGGCGCGCGCAGCATCGGTGCTGTCGCCGACGACCCGCAGGATCAGGCCGATGCGGGTGTTCCTGAAGGCCCACCACAAAGCCACGGCCAGCAGCGCGCCGATGACGAACAGCACGTTGATATTCAACGCCGCCTGCACCTGCGTCAGGCCGGACCATCCACCGAGCGGGATTGACGGCAGGTGCGGCGCCACCGGTTTGATGAAAGGCTTGCCGAGGAAGAAGGCGAGGCCGAGACCGAACTGCATCATGGCGATGCCGATGGCGATATCGTTGACCTTCGGCCATTTGCAGATCCAGCCGTGGATCAGTCCGAAGACGGCGCCGGCACCCATTGCCGCCAGCACGCCAAGCCACGCCGAACCGCTCATCACGGCAACCGCATAGGCGGCCATGGCGCCGAAAACCAAGGTGCCCTCGAGACCGAGATTGATGCGGCCGGAGCGCTCGGTGATGGTCTCGCCAAGGCTGACGAAGATGAACGGGGTGGAGACGCGGATAGCGCCCGCGAAGATGGCCAGGGGAACGCCCCAGATGCCGATGCCGGTCTCATCCATCATGCTCTCCTTTTAAAGGTTGGGCCTTTTCCAAAGGTCGGGATTGAAGATCTTGAAACGGCCGTAAAAGGTTTCGCAAAACAGGATGACGACAAAGAGCGTGCCCTGCAGCACAAGCACGGTCGCATCGGGAAGGCCCATGCGCCGCTGGATCAGCCCGCCGGAAGCATCGATGCCTCCCAGCAGGATGGCGACCGGAATGATGGCCAGCGGATTGTGGCGTGCCAGGAAGGCGACGAGGATGCCGGTATATCCGTAGCCGGCGGCAAGCGACGCGTTGGCGCTGCCCTGGACGGCGGCAACCTCGATCATGCCGGCAAGCCCGGCGAAGCTTCCGGCGATCGCCGTAAAGCCGACGATCAACCGTCCTACCGGCAGACCCTGGATCTGCGCCGCGCGGACATTGCCGCCGGCGATGCGGGCCGCGAAGCCGTAGCTGGTCACCTCGATCAGCACCCATGAAATGATGCAGGCGACAATGCCGATAGCGAGCCCCCAGTGGACGTCCATGCCGGGGATCTTGCCCAGCATGTAATCGGCCGGCAGCGGCGTGGTCGATGGTTTGTTGAGGCTGGCGGGATCACGCAGCGGCCCCTCGACGAACTGGTTCATCAGGGCGATGGCGATATAGGCGAGCAGCAGCGAGGAGATCGTCTCGTTGACGCCGCGGTAGTGGCGGAGAAAGCCGGCAAAACCGATCCACACGCCACCGGCGACCATGGCGGCGGCTGCCATCAGGATGAGCACTAGAAAGGCCGGCAGTATGCCGACGAAGGGCAGGGCGATGGCGGCGGCGGCGACGCCACCCAGCACCACGGCGCCCTCGCCACCGATGATGGTGAGGCCGAGCCGGGCGGGCAGCGCCACGCACAGCGCCGTGAGAAGCAGCGGAGCGGAACGGCTGAGGCTGTTCTGCACCGAAAACCAGCTGCCGAAGCCACCGGTATACATCAACTGGAAAAGCACGACCGGCGACTTGCCGACCGCCATGATGAAGAGAGAAAAAAGCGCCAGACCGATGAGGATCGCGCCGAGGCTGATGGCGACGGGTTCGGCCCGTCGCGCCAGCCATTCCAGCACCGGACCGAGCAGCGAGCGCTCGGGCATTATTGACACTGCTGCGGGATTGTTCGCCTCGACTGTCATGACGCTTTCCCCTTTATGGTTCAGGCCGTGGATCCGACGACGCCCTCGACGAGATAATCCATGCTTTCGAGCTCGATCGCGTCCTCGGCATAGGCCTTGTCGGCCGCCACGATGACGTTGCCCTTGTTGTCTTTCATCGGTCCCTTGAAGACCGAGAACTTGCCGGTCATGATTTCGGCATGAACGGCTTCGAACTTGGTACGGGCTTCTGCCGATACGCCCGGACCGAGCGGGCTCATCTTCACGAAGCCATCCTTCAGGCCGCCGCGCACGAAGTTGCCGAGCTTCTCGCCCGCCTGCGCCTTCTTGACGAAGTCGGTGTAGACATTGCCCCATGCCCATTCCGCACCGGTCAGATACTTTTCCGGCGCGAGCGGGCTCTGGTTGGCGTGGTAGCCGCAAACGAAGGCGCCTCGTCCGGCGGCCGTCTCGACCACCACCTTCGGGCTGTCGACGTGGCAGGTTATGACATCGGCACCCTGGTCGATCAGCGCATTTGTCGCTTCCGCTTCCTTGACCGCCAGCGACCATTCGCCGGTGAAGATCACCTGGCAGGTGATGGCGGGATCGACGGAACGGGCGCCGAGCAGGAAGGAGTTGATGTTCTGAAGTACCTGCGGGATCGGCTTGGCGGCGACGAAGCCGATCTTCTTGCTCTTGGAGGCATAGCCGGCAGCGATGCCGTTGAGGAACTGTCCCTGGCCGATATAGCCGAAATAGGAGCCTGTATTCGCGGGGTTCTTGCCCTCCTGCCAGAGACCGCCGCAATGGCGGAACTGGATGTCGGGATACTTAGCGGCCATCGCCAGCATATGCGGGTCGAAATAGCCGAACGATGTTGGAAAGATCAGTGTGGCGCCGTCGAGGTTGATCATCGACTCCATCGTCTTCTGGACGTCGACAGTCTCCGGCACGTTCTCCTCTTCGACGACAGTCACGCCCGGCATTGCCTTGAGAGCGGCAGCACCCTCGGCATGCGCCTGATTGTAACCGTAGTCGTCCTTGGGCCCTACATAGATGAAGCCGACCGTCGTTGCGGTCTGGGCGAAGGCGCGGCTCGACAAGAGGCCTGGCGTCAATGCGAGCGCGGCAGTGGCGGACGTCTGGAGGAAATGGCGGCGGTTCATGGAAAGGAGTTTGGTCATTGCGATGCTCCCTGCGGCAAGGGCCGGTTCAGACAAAACGTTACAGGAAAGTGTATGCAATGACCGTGCCAGATTTTAAGCTATTGTAATTGCTTTCTTATCGAAAGAGGGGAGGCCAATCCGCGTAAACTGTATGCAGATTTCGAGTAATATTTGATCAAAAAATCAGCGGTGATCTTTATTTGTGCCTAATGCATTGATATCGCCGCCGAAAACTCTGTACCGAACTCTTCGAATTGTCTCGTAACGCACTGCAATAACGAAATTATTTGACTTTTTATGCACGCCAATTCATCTGTATGCAGTGACGGAATGTAGAGTTCGAATGTGAAGCAAATCAGACGCCGACAGATCATCCGCGCCGGCACGACGGTCGAACAGATGGTTCGCGCCATTGCAGATATGATCGTGACAGGCGTGATTTCGCCGGGCGAACGCCTTGACGAGATCTCGCTCGCCGTGCGCTTTGACGTCTCACGCACACCGGTCCGTGAGGCGCTGCGCGAGTTGGGCGCCATGGGGCTGGTGGATCGCGAGCCGAACCGCAGCGCGGTGGTCGCCAATGTCACCGGGACCTATCTGCATTCGATGTTCGAGGCGATGTCGGAGCTTGAGGCGATCTGCGCGCGGCTTTCGGCGGAGCGAATGACCGTCGACGAACGGCATGCGCTTGAGATGGATCACCGCGCTTCGGCAAGGCTGGTGCATGACAATGCCCAAGAGGATTACGCCGCCTACAATACCGAGTTTCATACACGTCTTTATCGCGGCGCTCACAACGACCATATCTATGAAATGGTGACACAGACGAGGGCGCGGTTGGCGCCCTTCCGGCGTGCGCAGTTCAGGCTGTCTGGCCGCCTGGCGAAGTCCTACGACGAGCATGACGTCATCGTCACCGCGATCATGCGCGGCGATGCGGTTGCTGCAAGCGAGGCAGCTTACGCGCATGTTGCCATCGTCAGCGATGCCAGTATTGTATTCGCATCCGACAAGGTGCTCTGACGTTAATTTATGAGTTTATAAAAGATCTTCAACATATTGATCCAAATAGGACTTAATATGAAAATATCCTTCAATCCATCGTCTGTGCGCAAGCCCTTCGGAAACTACAATCACGGCCTTCTTGCGCCCGCCGGAGCATCGCTGCTGGTCACATCGGGCCAGCTTGGCATTGCGCTTGACGACACGATCCCGGAAGACGTTACCGCACAGGCAGAACTATGCTTCAAGGCGGTGGGTGCGATCCTCGATGAAGCAGGCATGACCTTCGCCGACGTCATCCGCATCTCCGGCTTCGTGACACGGCGAGAGGACTTTCCGGCTTATATGGCCGTGCGCGACCGCTACACACTTGACCCGAAGCCGGTCTCGACCCTCATCATCGTCAGCGGCTTCACGCGACCTGAGTTTCTTGTGGAAGTCGAAGTGACGGCCGCAAAGGTGATGGTGCCATAGACGGCAATCGACCAAGGGAGTTTCGCCGGTGACAGTGCAATTGTCAGGCGTGGTGATCTACGCCAAGGACCTTGAGACGACAGTGGAATTCTACGAAAAGAATTTCGGATTCAAGTCCTTGCGCGCATCTGATGACAGGATTGTCGAGCTTTTTCACGAAACCGGCGCCCGGATCATGGTGCATCAGGCTGGCCGTGCGGTGAAGCAGGGACAATCCACCGTCAAGCTGGTCTTCGCCGTCGAGGACGTCGCCGGCTTCTGCCTGCAAAGTGCAGCCCGTGGACTGACCTTCGGCCCGCTGCATCAGGCGGACGGTTATGTTTACGCCAATGCCAGAGACCCCTCCGGCAATCCGATTTCCATTTCCAGCCGCGCTTTTCGCGCTGGTTCGGGCACGCCGGGGCAGGTGGCCTAGAACCGCTCCATCGACGTCTTCACCTTGGCGAGAAACCTCGCCCGCGACTCCACAGTGCAGTTGTTCATGTCGTAGTGGGCCAGGAACGTCACCGGACGCACCGGATTGATCTGGGCCCGCAGCACCCGCTTGACGATCTTCTTCGGTGGATTGCCGGCTGCGAAGGCGCGGAACGGCGTCGCGCCGTAGGTCAGCACCGCCCCAAGTTTGCGGATGTGACGCAGCCGCGATTCCACTTTGCCATCCACGAGTTCGAAGGAAACGCCTGGCAGCCATACGCGGTCGAAATACCCCTTGAGGATTGCCGGAAATCCGAAATTCCAGATCGGCGTGACGAGCACCAAACCCTCGGCCTGCTTCAGCCGCTCGACGTGGTCCTTCACCAGCAACGTATTCTCGGGATAGTCGTGATAGACCAGCCGGTCATGGCGCGACAGCACCGGGTCGAATTCCTCGGCGTAGAGGTTGCACGCGTCGACCTGATGTCCGGCTGCTTTCAGGCTCTCCACCGTCTGCCGGTAAAGCGCGTTGCCATAGCTTTCTTCCACAGGGTGCGAATGAAGGACGAGAACCCTCATGCGTTCTCCATCACCGATGACAGGCCCGGGAAGAGATAGTTTTCGCCGGCGGCGAAGTCGAAGTCGGGGTTCTCCCATGCGATCATCTTGCCGGGATTGAGCAGGCCCTTGGGGTCGGTCTCGTGTTTGAAGGCAAGCTGGACCTTGTCGGTCTGCTTCATGCCACCTTCTTCGAGCGTATAGCGATGCGGATTGAAGATCGGGCAGCCGTGATCCTGATGGATCTTGATGATCTCCTCGAGGCGCTCCTCGGTGGTGTATCGCACCAGAGGCAAGCCTGAGCACTGGATCTGACCATCGAACTTGATGAACTCGAGATGGCCGGGCACCTCGTCGCCGAAGATCTCGACCATCTTGGCAACCTTGGCCACATGATCAGGGCCGGGATACTGAACCTGAAGATAGGTGAACTCGGGATCGACCTTGAGTGCCCTGAGCGTGGTATGGTTCCAGGCGAGCTCATAGGCATGTGGAATGCCCTTCATGCTTTCGACCTTGTCGGAGCGGAAGATGACCTCGCCCTTCTGTGACGCCGTGAATGCCTCGAAGGCGTCGATCGAATGCGGGGCGATCATCAATACGACGACAGACTGTCCCTCGCGGATATAAGGCTTGTGGCGGGTGAAATAGGTGTGGGGAATGGGCGCGGCGATGGGCGCTATTTCCTTGACCAGGATGCCGTTGCATTTGGCAAGAGCGTCGGCGTAGCGCACGCCGTCCATGAAGTCGTCATAGCCGACCAGCACGTCCACCCAGTCGTAGGCCGGCGCCAGCGGCATTTCGATCTCGGTGATGATGCCGTTGGTGCCGTAGGCGTGGCTGACCTTCTGCAGATCCCAGCCGGTGAGATCGAGTACCCGCGGTTCGGCTTCCATGGTGACGACGCGCAGACGGATGATGTTGCCGATGTCGCGCAAGCCACCCCAGGTGATCGAACCGACGCCGCCGGAACCGCCGGCGATGAAGCCGCCGATCGTCGCCGTCTGGGCGGTGGAGGGGTGGAAGCGCAGCTCCTGGCCGGAATGCGCCTTTGTCTGCTTGTCGAGTTCAGCGATGACGATGCCCGGCTCGCAGATCACCCGGCCTGGATGGATTTCCTTGATCTGGTCCATGGCAGCAAGGTTGAGCACAATACCGCCGGAGAGCGGCATGGCCTGTCCGTAAGTGCCGGTGCCGGCGCCGCGCGGGGTGATGGGGACGCCATGCGCGAACGCCACCTTCAGCGTCCGGATGACCTCTGCCTCGGTCTTTGGCGTGACCACCAGGTCGGCGGTGACGCCGTCGAGTTGCGCCTTCAGGATCGGCGAGTACCAATAGAAGTCACGGCTCTTCTGGCGCACCAGCGCCGGATTATCCTCGACGGCGATGCCTTCGAGTTCCTGTTTGATCTTCTGGTAATCAGGCATGTCAGGCTCCAAGGACGCTATCGAGTTCACGGTAATCAGGCAGGCTCCGGTCAATGACCTTGCCGCGGCGTAGCACCACGCGGTCGGACTGCGGACGGGAGAGAAATTCGCTCCAGCGGCGGGCGCTGAAGAGGACGAGATCGGCTGGCCGACCGACGGCGATGCGGCCAGTGTCGGGGCGGCCGGCGACGTCGGCGGGAGAGGTCGTTACGGCGCGGGCCGCGGTATCGAGCGGATGATCGAGCTGCAGGATACGCACCGCCTCGCGGAACACCTCTACTGCGTCGAGGTCGCCATAGGCATAGAAGGGGTCGCGCGTGTTGTCGGAGGCGACGGCGGTCTGAACGCCTGCGGCGACTAGCTCCTTGAACAGCGTCACGCCGCGCCAGCGTGGCGTCCGGCCTGGGTAACGGTCCTGAAGGTACATGTTGCACATCGGCAGAGAAATAATTGAAATTCCTGCCTTTGCGACAAGCTCGACGGTGCGTTTCGCAAGCTCGTCGTCCTGGCGCGCCAGCGAGCAGCAGTGGCCTGCGGTAACCTTTCCGGTGAAGCCGTTGCGCAGCACCGCCTCGGCGATCGCCCTCAGCGTCTCGGCTGCGGGATCGTCGGTTTCATCGACATGTAGATCAACGTCGAGTCCGTTGTCTGAAGCGGTGCGAAACAGCGTGTCGAGCTGCCAGGTGAGATCGGGACCCATCTTCGGAACGCCGCCAATCAACGCGCCGGCCCTTTTTATGGTGGCGACGAGTTCGGCGAAGTAGGTCTCGTTGACCATGTCGTCCATTGGAAACAGCGCGACCGCCTGCAGCGCGATCCTGTCCTTCCAGGCGTCACGCACCTCGGCGAAGACGTCGAAGGATATCAGGTGCTGCGGTGCCGGCGAGTCCAGATGTGTTCGGATCAGGTTGGTACCATGGGCATAGGCGGAGCGCAGCGAAAACTCCATGCGCTTGCGCACATCCTCGGCGTTCCAGTGCGTGGCGCGATCGGCGCCGACGGATGTCAGCGCGCCCATGAAGGTCCCGTCGGGATTGTTGTTGCGGGGCCAGATGTGACCTTTGTCGAGATGGGTGTGCACATCGGCAAAGCATGGCCATACCATGCCGTCGCGCAGGTCGGACTTCGCCAGTTCCTGCGGCGCGGTGCCGGGCGCGACGATACCGGCAACCAGTCCATCCTCGATGACCAGATCGGCACGAACCAGCCCTTCGATGGCTGTCGCCGAATAGCCCTCGACGGCCACGGCAGGCAGCGTTGCGTTGCTCAGCACGAAACGGCCCGCGTTCGGAGGAGACATGAAGGAATAGGTCATCAGTTTTCCCGCTTCAGGCTGCTCTCGTGCCAGCGATGCAGGCTGAGCCAGGAGATGAATGAGGTGATCGCGAAAATCGCGACGCCAAGCAGCGACAGCATCAGGAGTGCTGCGAACAGGCGAGGGATGTTCATCCGGTACTGTGCTTCGAGCAGCCGGAAGGCGAGGCCGGAGCCGGCGCCGGCCGAGCCGGCCGCGAATTCGGCGACGACGGCCGCGATCAGCGCCAGGCCGCCGCCGATGCGCAGTCCGGTCATGAAGTAGGGCTGAGCGGCCGGCAGCTTCAGATAGAGCAGCGTCTGCCAGCGCGAGGCGCCGTAAAGCTCGAACAGGTTGATCAGATTGTGATCGACGCTCTTCAACCCCTGCACCATGTTCGACAGTATCGGGAAGAAGGCGACCAGAAAAGCGCAGATCAAGAGCGCGACCTGCGTGGAGGGGGCATAAATCAGGATCAGAGGCGAAATGGCCACGATCGGCGTCACCTGCAGGATGACGGCCAGCGGATAGAAGGCGATCTCGATCCAGCGCGACTGCACCAGGAAGACGGCAAAGCCGACCCCGCCTATCAGCGCCAGCGCCAGAGACAGAAAGGTAATCTTGGTGGTGACCCAAAGCGCCGGAGCCAGCGTTCCCCAGTCGTTGACAAAGGCGGCAGCCACCGCGGCCGGCCCGGGCAGGATATAAGGCGGCACGCCCGAAAGCTTCACGTAGAGCCACCAGACGAAAACCAGTGCACCGACAGTGACGAAGGGTATGGCGATGCGCAGCGCCAAGTCGCGGCGCTTGGCGCTGGCCGGGTTCGGCACGACGACACCCTTGACTGGCGCAGGCAGTTCAGCGGCATCCGTGCTCATCGATCCTCCTTGGCGGCATTGATGGCGCCGATCAGCGAATGGGACACCGTCTCGCAAGCCTGCCGATACTCTTCCGATGTCCGGTAGTGCGCATCGCGCTCAAGGCTGGTGACGAGCGGAAGGTCGGCGTGCACGCGCCCGGGCCGTGCCTTCATGACGACGATGCGGTTGGAGAGATAGGCTGACTCAAAGACGGAGTGAGTAACGAAGATCACGGTGATGCCGGTCTCCTTCCATAGTCTCAGCACATCGTCGTTGAGTTTCTGCCGAGTGATTTCGTCGAGCGCCGCGAAGGGCTCGTCCATCAGCAGCAGCTTGGGCTTGGTCACCAGCGCGCGGGCGATCGACACGCGCATCTTCATGCCGCCGGAGAGTTCGCGCGGATAGGCTTCAGAAAAATCCTGCAGGCCCACGGTCGAAAGCACCTGCATGATCTGGTCCCGTGCCGCCGTCTTCGAAATGCCGCGCAGCTTCAGCGGCAGATGCACGTTGTCAAAAACGTTCTTCCACGGCATCAGCGTCGGTTCCTGGAACACGAAGCTGATATCGCCATCCGGCAGGCCCTTGGAGTTGATGCGCGAGCTTGGCCAGTCGATCCTGCCGGACGAAACGTCACCGAGCCCGGCGATGATCCGCAAGGCCGTCGACTTGCCGCAGCCGGAGGGTCCGAGCAGGCTGATGAACTCGCCGCTCTCCACCGTCAGCGACATGCCAGACAGCGCGACGGTGCCGCTGGAAAACACCTTGGTCACCTCGGCCATAGCCACCAGCGGCCGCTTACGGGCTTCGCCTGGTGCGGATGGCATGGCGGACGGCTGTGGGGTCATGAGGATCGTCTGTCTCTTTCGTCGTGCAGCGGGTATTTCGACGCGGACGTGGGCGAGGGGAGGCCGCAGCGCGTGGCTTCCACGCATTTCGCCCATAGTTCGTCCAGCCACTTCGGATTTCCCTCCCTCCCGAAAGGAAAGAAGGGAGTGTCACTACTTCTTCAGCGCCATGCCGACGCCCTTGCAGACGTACTTGGTCGTGAATGCCTTGGTGTAGTCGGTGTCGGCCTTCAGCACCTTGATGCCGACCATCTCGTCGAAGAACTTTTTGACATGCGCGTCAGTCATGCAGCCGATGCCCTTGTCCAGTGCCTCGCCGGACTCGAGGATGCCATATTCCTTCATCTTGGCGATGGAATATTCGATCTGGCCATCCGTCATTTCAGGATTGTCCTTCTTGATCAGATCGTTGGCCTTGCTGTTGTCGCCGTAGAGATAGTTGTACCAGCCTTCGATCGAGGCATCGACGAAACGCTGCACCACATCCGACTTGGTGTCGATCATCGTCTGCGTCGTGGTGATCGCCGTGGAGTAGGGGGTGTAGCCGTTGTCGGCGAGAAGGAACACTTTCGGCGCCCAGCCCGTCTGCTTCCGGATCTCGTACGGCTCCGACGTCAAGTAACCCTGCTGCGCCGACTGCTTGTCGGCGATGAAGGGACCCGGATTGAAGTTGTATGGCTTGTACTGTTCGTCCTTGAAGCCGGAATAGTTCGCCTTCATCCACTCGAAAAACGTCAGATATCCATCCTTGCCGAGGAACAGAGTGTTGAGCTTTGCCAGATCCTCGAATTTCTCGACGCCGGCATCGGGATGCGCGATCAGCACCTGCGGATCCTTCTGGAAGATCGCAGCCACATCGACCAGCGGAATGCCCTGTTCAACCGCCGTCAGTTCTCCCTGCGAACTGCCCATGTAGAATTCGATCTTGCCCGATATCAGCAACGCCGAGTTGGCCGCGTTCGGACCGCCCTGGACGATGGTGACGTCGAGGCCGTGCTTGGCATAGGTGCCATCGGCCACCGCCTGATAGAAGCCACCGTGCTCTGCCTGCGCCAGCCAGTTGGTCCCGTAGCTCACCTTGTCGAGTGCGTAGCCCGACGTCGTCGTCGCAAGCGCCGTTCCGAGGCCCAGCAGCGCGGCAAAAGCCATAGTCTTCAATTGATTGGACATGTCGGGCATTCCCCTTTGAGGCTGCGGAGCGTCCCTGATAGCGCCCCGTTTCTTTCATTTGAGCGGTTGCGTTGCTGTTTGAAAAGCATCAAAATTCGTGCGCAACGATGCCTTTTTGGCATCTCAGCGGATGCCTGAACCTAATTTGTGCGCGACGCTTAAAATAGATGCAAAGAGAGACCGATGCTGCATTCCAGAAAGCTTCAATACATCGACGAGATCGCCCGTTCGGGCTCGATCCGCAAGGCTGCCGCACGTCTCAATGTCGCATCGTCGGCGATCAACAGGCAGATCCTGGCGCTCGAGGAGGAAATCGGTGCGCCGTTGTTCGAACGCCTGCCGCGCGGGCTGAGATTGACGGCCGCCGGTGAACTGTGCATCGAGCACATCCGCGAGGTGCTGAAAAACTACGATCGACTGGAGGGTCGCATTCGCAGCCTCAAGATGCAACAGGCCGGCAAGGTGCGGCTGGTGACAACGGTGGGCCTCGCGTCAGGCCCGCTTGCCGAGATCATCGCGCGCTTCCAGTCCGAGCATCCGCGTGTCTATTTCCAGATCAGGAACGATGCCGGCACGACCACGGTCAATCCGGTGCTTTCAGGCGATGTGGATATTGGCCTCGGGTTCAACATTCCGGCGACACCCGGCATTCGCTCGCTAGGTAATTTCGACATTCCGATCGGCGTTGTCCTGCCGCCCGGCCACCGGCTTATCGGGGCAGGTCCGATCAATCTTGCCGACGTGGTTCAGGAGCGGCTGCTGCTGGCGCAACAGGGCACCAGTCTTCGCGGTGTTATCAACCTCGCACTCGCAAGGCTGGATGCGCCGGTTGAGCCGGTGCTGGAAAGCAATGCGTCGGAGATGTTGAAAAAACTGGTGAAATGCGGGGCAGGGCTCACCATGCTCAACCCACTCGACGTCGTCACCGAATGCCGCGCCGGCGAACTGGTGTTCCGCCCGATCGCCGAGCCGCATGCCCGCCATCAACCGATGAAGCTGTTCGCCCGCGCCCGCGCGCCGCTAGACGCGGCCACCAGCCTGTTCGTGGAATACCTGCTGGCCGAGCTTGCGGGGCTGGTGAAGGAGCTGCAGGAGAAAGGCCATATCGCGCCAGACAAACCATCCGGCTCCTGAGCCGGTCTCACTTCGAATAGAGATTGGCGAGATCGTAGGCCTTTAGATCATACAGCATCTCGACGAAGCCCTTGACCTGGTGTCGCGAGATCGCTTCGCCTTTTTCGGCGGTGCCGATCGACGCGTCGCCGACGACGCCGTTGGGGTTGAGATCATGGGCAATCCACGCCAGCGAATGCGGCGGCAGCGGCTGGATGTATTTTGAGTGCTCTCGCATCCACTCTGCCTTCGATAGGAAATTCTCGGCCTTGTCCATTCGCACCAGATCCGGCCGGAAATGCAGCATCAGTGAGGTCTCGACTTCGCCGCCGTGAATGCCATACCGCGTCTCATGCTCGCTGATCATGCCCTCAGGGTTGCCGAAGCGACCCCATTGTGTCGAGACCACCGCCATCTGGTAGCGCACCCGGAGCTCTCGCGCGACGATGCTCATGATATCGACATTACCGCCGTGCGAGTTGACGATGACCAGCTTGCGCAGACCGGCTTCCGCCACCTTGGCGCCGATCGCCGTCCACACCGGGATCAGAAGCTCGGCGCCGAGCGAGAGCGTGCCCGGACCGTAGACATGCTCGTTGGCCTTGCCAATTTCCTGGGTCGGCAACACAAGAATGTCGAGGTCATCCTGCCGCTGCCTGCGCAGTTCCGCCAACATGCCCGTCGCGATCGCCACGTCGGTGGCAACCGGCAGATGCGGGCCGTGCTGCTCGGTGGACGCGATCGGCAGAATTGCGATGGTGGTGTCGGCGGAGAGCCCGGCAAAGTCGTAGGTGTTGAGCTCGTTCCAATAGAATGGGGTTGCCATCGCCGTGATCCTCTCGAAGCTGATCACCATTGACTATGGAATAACCCGGCATGCGAAAAGCATCAATTTGCGTGCGTGCCGCTGCCTTTTTGCGTGATATCGCGACGCTCGCGGCACGTGATCGCGGTCAGAGCGGATTTGTTGGTGGATGTGATCCACGTCCTTCATGAAGGTGTCGTCCTCGGTGCAGCCGTCGCGCTTGCTTCTATTCATACATTGCGCCAAAAGGCGGTCATTCTGGCCCATGGAGTCGCAATGCCACGCCATGGTCGGCCCAATACCTTTTTAAACCAGGACGTATCAGCGTGAAATATCTCCGTCTTTTAACCTTCGCAGCACTCGTGTCTTCCTCTTCGATCGCATCCGAAAATCCGGCACCGGCGCCGTCCGGACAGTATGTGTCAGACCCGGCGCATTCGAGCGTGATCTGGAAGGTCAAGCATCTTGGCCTGTCCAACTACACCGCCAGGTTCACCCGCATGTCGGTCGAACTCGATTGGAATGCCGAAAATCCTGTTGCCTCGAAGGTGACAGCAAGCATCGATCCTTTCTCGGTGCAGACCAATTTTCCATTCCCCGAGAAGGAAGATTTTGACGCAGAGATTGGCAGGAGCGCGCCATTTCTCGGCGGCCAGCCGATCCGGTTCGTCTCGACTGCGGTGAAGATCACTGGAGACCATAGCGGTGAAGTGGTTGGCGACCTGACGTTTCGCGGCCAAACCCATGCCGCCACGCTCGATGTGACATTCAACGGTTCGATGGCCGAACAGCCCGGATCGAAGACGCCGAAGATCGGCTTCTCGGCAGTCGCCAAACTGAAGCGAGCAGACTGGGGACTGGCGCCGAATATCAAGTCGGCGGGCGAAGACGTGACCGTGATCATCGAGACGGAGTTCCAGCCGAAGGCCGGAGACACCAAATGAGCATCCCGGCCAACCGAGATTGTGGTTTGGCCAGCTTTTTGTTGACGCGGCGTTCCATTGTGCACAGATAGCAAGATAGGATATGTTCCATAATCTATCTTATCTGATCAATTGTTGTAGCGGGGGCAGATTCCATTTTCAAATGCAACGAGGACAATAATGGCCATGGTTTCAGGAGGATGGAATGGCCCGCTCTTTTGTGCAGTTGAGTTTGGATGAACGCCGCATCATTTCGCGGATGCATGAGAAGAAGATCAGCCAGGCCGAGATCGCCCGCACACTTCGTCGCGACCGGTCGACGATCTGCCGGGAGCTGCGGCGGAATTTCTGGCATGATCGTGACGTTCCGATTGCCGAAGGATACTGGCACGTCACTGCACATGGAATGGCGGTCGACCGGCGGCGCAAATACCGCAAGCTCCTGCGTGACCCCAGCCTGTGTGCCGCCGTGATAGATCGCTTGAAGGATGGCTGGTCGCCGGAGCAGATTTCCGGTCGGCTGCGGCTTGCCGGCGGTGTTGCCACCCGGCTGAGCCATGAGACAATCTACCAGTATGTCTATTCCCGGGAAGGCCAGGATCAGCAACTGGGCCGGCATCTGCCTGAGCGACGCCGCAGACGGCGACCGCGATATGCACGCAAACCCAGAAGCCTCGTCTTTCCAATGGAATGCGCCATTCGCAACAGACCTGACATCATCAATTCCCGAAGTGAATTCGGTCACTGGGAAGCGGATTTGATGATCTTCAGAAAGGAGCATGGCGCCGCAAACATCGCCACCGTCGTCGAGCGCAAGAGCCGTTACACCCTGCTGTTTCGCAACAACGACAGGCGCTCGAAACCGATCATGAGCCAGTTGATCCGGCATCTGGCACCCCTGCCCGTCCAAGCCAGGCAAAGCCTGACATTCGATCGAGGGTTGGAGTTCGTATCATGGCGCGAACTCGAGCACGGCATGGGAACGACCGCCTGGTTCTGCGACCCCCAGGCTCCATGGCAGAAGGGCACGGTCGAGAACACAAACAAGCGTGTTCGACGATACCTGCCGCCGGAAACGATCGTGCTGGATGTCAGCAATCAGGAGATCCGTTCCTTGTGTGACCGGCTGAATGACACGCCGCGCAAGTGCCTGGGATTTCAAACGCCAAGGGAGATGTTCAGCAGACATCTATTGGCTCTGGAAAGGCAATGCGTGTAGCTTTCGAAGTAGCGTTGCATTCAAGCTGGAACCAGCAGGGGTGGGTTCAAGGATGAAGTGCGACTTGCGAATGATACCAATGGGTTGTCACTCGCAAGGAAGCTGCAATGAACCGCACCTGCTCCCATATCGACATGGATGAACGACGCAAGATCGCTGTCTGAGCAACATTTCGTTACACAAGTGCACGGCCATCATCGAATTGCCTTGTTGTCCCGGATCCCGGCCGAAAAGCGGCCTTCATTTGGTTGAAATTGCTGCGTCTAAGGAAGCAGGATCAATCTTTCGAAAGATGCGACATGCAAGCCGTTCTCATCGCCATGACCATTCTTGGATGCAATGACAGTGTCACCCAATGCAATTACGTGGCAACAGTCGAAAAGCACTGGGAAACGGTGGCGACCTGCGATGCCGAATCCGAGAGGCAGCTGCGGCATTATACGAGCATCAACTACCCGACGGTGATCGCCGTTTGCGAGCCGCCTCACCCGCCGCTTCCGTCCGAACCGAAGATTGTCGCCGTTGCTCCCGCGCCTGTCCAACCAGCGCCAGAGCCGCAGACCGGCGTTTCCGGACTTGCCGAAAGAGTGGCAGCAGAGGTACGCACGCACCTTCCCTCTGGCCGTTCGGTAAAATCAGCGCTGACGAAGCCCGTGCATTTCGTATCCGGCGGGTACTCCTGGGTCGTCCGGCGCCTCAGCAACTAGGCCGCAGCCGATACCGTCATCTGAGCGTAGCCGCGCGCGGATTGACGCTGTTCGGCAACATGCAACTTCTCGACCATCTCCAGCAATTCCTGCACGGCGCCATGCGCCATGTCGCGGCTGCCGAATCTCTGCAGCAGGCGGCCGCAGACATTGGCAAGCACCGTTCCCGAGGTCGTGCTCGATGCCTCGCGCCAGAGCAGCGTCGCCTCGACGAAAATGACGCTGATATCGCGAGCAAGGCCGGCGGATTCATATAGCGCGCGCACGGCGTGCATGCGGCCGGTGGCGAGGATCGAGCGCACCCGTCGTTCATCGCAAGCTGTCAGATTGACGATGGCGCCGGCGAAGAACTCGATCTTGCCGGAGCAAAGCGCGTGCATGAGGAAGGACGGGGTCAGCTGTCCGGTGACACGCAGGTGCTCGACGAGGTCGGCAACCTCGCGCGGCGCGATCTCGCCTGCAATCGATACGACCGCCGCTTCCGTTGCCTCACGGGCAACGCGCTGCAGGCGACCGGCACCGATGGCGGCCTGGGCCAGCGGCAGGTTGACGAGAGCGTTGCTGACATGCCGGGTCAGAAGCTGGCGGGCGTCGGCAGGCAGGTCCGCTCGGTCGAGCAGCATGTTGCGGACATCGCAGCAATCACCGAGTCGTTCGGCGATGCGCTTCAGCGATTGCGGCGCCACGGCCGCGCCCTCATTTTCCAGCAGGCAGAGGACATCCTGTTCCTCGCCGATCTCGGCGATGGCTGCAGCGACCGGGCGCGAGATCGTTGCGCGGGCGGCGATCAGCATCCGGGTGACGGCGCTGCCACGGGCAGCGAGATCAATCAGGTCGCAATCGGTGAGAAGCGGCGAGCAAGTGATGGCGTGGCAGGCAATCTCGGCCTGATCGGATGCCAGCGACAGCACGATGGCGCGCGGCGCATCTGGCGACCAGGCGACTGCCTCGGCCATCGCCAACCGCACCTTCGGCGACGGATCGTCCAGCAGGAAAGCCATCGCCATCTCAGCGGCATTTCGCTCGTCGGCCGACATGTCCGACTGCAGATAGGCCCTGCCGAGCGCGCTTGCCGCCTTGGCCCTATCCCCGGCCTTGGCGGTCTCAACCCAACGAAGAAAAGCGTCTACGATCACTGCGAACCCCGATCCTCAAGTGCGATTCTTCGCACCCCAAGCGTTGAGGATGACGGTAGCGGCAAAAAGTTTATGATTGGTTCATCATATTCATTAACCTTCGCTGATGAACCGGCCGTACCTCACACCTTCGGCCGGAACAGCTCGAAGACCTCGCTGCTGTCGCTGTAATCCATATATCCGAGACGGGCGATCGGCTGGGCGAGCGCCATGTCGATGCGGCCTTCGCGCAGGATAGCCTCGTCGATATGGATGCCGACCACCTGCCCGAAGACCATGACGTTTTCGGATGGTTCGCCGGACAGCGATTTCGGCTCGATGATCTCCGTCACCTTGCACTCCAGCACCGCGAAGGCTTCGGCAACGTAAGGAGCCGCGACCAGTTCACCCTGGCTTGGCGTCAGCCCTGCCAGCGCGAACTCGTCGACACCATAAGGCACGGCAGCCGACGAGGCGTTCATCTTGTCGATCAAGTGCCGGCTGACGAAGTTGCAGGTGAATTCGCCTGTTTCGCTGGCATTGCGAAAACTGTGCTTGCGACCACTGGACGAAAACATCACCAGCTTCGGGCGGTCTGATACCGCATTGAAGAAGGAATACGGCGCCAGGTTGATCGAGCCATCACTGCCCCTGCTACCGATCCAGCCGATCGGTCGCGGAGAGACGATTGCCTTGAACGGGTCATGTGCAAGGCCGTGGCGATTTTCGTCCGTGCTGTAGAACATCAGTTTTCGCCGCCGACCCAGGTCACCGTCTGCGAGAGTTCCGGACGCGGGCGCTCGATCGCCGGAAAGCTCGTCGAGCCCATGTGAATGTAGCCCGCAACCCGTTCGCCCGGCTCTATGCCGAGCAGCGGAAAAGCGCGCTCATCATAGGCGAACCATTCCGTCAACCAGTTGGCGACCCAACCATGGGCGTTGGCCGCCAGAATGACGTTGAGGCAAAGCGCGCCTGCAGACATCAACTGCTCCCATTCTGGAACCTTGACGTGCGGGCCGGCCTTGCTGACGACGGCGATAACAACAGGTGCGCGCGTGAAGCGGCTGCGCTCGACCGCTATCATCTCGTCCGACAGATCGGGCTTCTTCTCGATCGCGAGTTTCAGAAGTTCCTCACCGATACGGGCACGCTCTTCACCGCGATAGACGATGAAGCGCCATGGAGCGATCTTGCCGTGATCGGGCACGCGCGAGGCAAGCCGCAGTATCTCCTCGATCTCTGCCTTCTCGGGACCTGGCTCCGACATCTGGAATGCGGGAATGGAGCGGCGAACGCCGAGATAGTCGATCAGCTTGATATCGGATGTCATATTTGAGGATACTTTCGTTTTCGTCACGGTCATTTCATCACGGTCTGGGGGATGGGTCTTGAATTTGCCATCGCGTTGGTCTTGAAGTGGCCTCTGTCATTTCAGTTGTCAATTGGTTCGCAAAACACATGCCCGGCATTTTGCCCATCGCGCGCTCTGGTCTTGCCGCCGCACTTGTTGCCCTGACGCCCTTGAGCGCGACAGCGCAGGACGCGTTCAAGGAATTCAAGCAGCTCGACACCACGGCCAAGATGCCGAAGCTCAACGCCTTCATCGCGCCTGGTGGCGTGCCGCAGGGCACGAAGCTGCATGCGGTCTCTCTCGAGGCGAAGCTGACGGCATCGGGCGATGCGGTGCAGGATGGCCTGTCGTGGTACGTGTTCAGCCCGGTTGCCGGCAGCGACGGCAAGCTGCCGCTGATCGCCAGTTCACAGGGCGGCTCTGCCGATTTCCAGCTCGCGCCCGGCGACTATTTCGTCAACGTCTCCTTCGGTCGCGCAGGCGTGACCCGCAAGCTCTCCGTTCCTGAAGACGGTGCCGTCGAAAAGCAGACCATGGTGCTGGAGGCCGGCGGCCTGTTGCTGAACGCGGTATCCGGCTCGGACGTGCGCATCCGCCCGAACCAGCTGAGCTTCTCGATCTATTCCGCCGACGTTCGCGACGATGGCGAGCGCGGCCTTGTGATGGCCGACGTACCGCCCGATACGGTGGTGCGGCTCAATGCCGGCACCTATCACGTGGTGTCGGAATATGGCGATACCAATGCATCGGTGCGCGCCGACATCCAGGTGGAAGCCGGGAAGCTGACCGAGGCGACGCTGCAGCACAAGGCGGCGCAGATCAACTTCAAGCTGGTTTCTGAAAAAGGTGGCGAAGCGGTTGCCGATACCGCCTGGTCTATCCTGACCGCAGCAGGCGACAGCGTCGGCGAGAGCGTCAGCGCGTTTCCGACCATGGTGCTGGCCGAGGGTGAGTATTCCGCCGTCGCCCGCAACAAGGACAAGATCTACCAGCGCGATTTCAAGGTCGTGGCCGGCAAGAACACCGATGTCGAGGTGCTGATGCAGGACGTGCAGCCCGAGCAGGCGCCGGCTGCCACGACGCTGCAGCAGCTTCCGCCGGAACAACAAGGACAAGCGCAGGCCGGCCAGACGCAGGCACATGAAGCCCTGCCCTCCTTCGAGCAGCTTCAGAGCGGCAGCGCCGGCAACAGCGTCGACTCCGACTGATCGCACATCAATTTGTAGTCATTCACAAAAAAAACGCCCGGTCTGCAGACCGGGCGTTTTTCATTGGTGCGTACCAAAAGCGACCTCAGGCCGCCTTGGCTTTCTTGGCAGCGGCCTTGCGGATCAGATCCGGCGGCGTTGCCTCAAGCGTCAGGCTGGCGATCGCCTCGTCGAGAGACATCGAGGTCTGCTCCTGGCTGCCGAGACGACGGATGTTGACCGTGCGTTCCTCGGCTTCCTTCCTGCCGCAGACGATGATCACGGGGACCTTGGTGACCGAGTGTTCGCGGACCTTGTAGTTGATCTTCTCGTTGCGGAAGTCGGTCTCGACGTGCAGACCAGCTTCGCGCAGCGCCTCGGCAACTTCCTCGCCATAGGCGTCGGCTTCCGAGGTGATCGTGGCGACGACGATCTGCAGCGGTGAAATCCACAGCGGCAGATGGCCGGCGAAGTTCTCGATCAGGATGCCGAGGAAGCGTTCCATCGAGCCGCAGATGGCACGATGGATCATCACCGGCTGCGTCTTTTCCGAGTTGCTGTCGATGTAGAAGGCGCCGAAGCGTTCCGGCAGGTTAAAGTCGACCTGCGTCGTGCCACACTGCCACTCGCGACCGATCGCGTCCTTCAGCGTATACTCGAACTTCGGACCGTAGAACGCGCCCTCGCCCGGCAGGATGCCGGTCTTGATGCGGCCGCCGGATTGCGCCTCGATCTGCTTCAGCACATCAAGCATGACGCTTTCGGCACGATCCCACAGAGCATCCGAGCCAACGCGCTTTTCCGGACGGGTGGACAGCTTGACGACGATTTCCTCGAAGCCGAAGTCGTCGTAGACCGACAGGATCAGATCGTTGATCCGAAGGCACTCGGCGGCAAGCTGCTCGTCCGTGCAGAACACGTGCGCATCGTCCTGCGTGAAGCCGCGCACGCGCATCAGGCCATGAAGCGCACCGGAAGCTTCGTAACGGTGAACGGTGCCAAATTCGGCAAGGCGGATCGGCAGTTCGCGATAGGATTTCAGACCGTGCTTGAAGATCTGCACGTGACCCGGGCAGTTCATCGGCTTCAGCGCGAAGACTCGGTTGTCGGCTTCCTTGTCGTCGGGATGCGTGAACGCATAGGCCGACTTCACGGCGAACATGTTCTCCTGGTACCAGCCCCAGTGACCCGAGGTTTCCCAGAGCGAGGCGTCAAGTACCTGCGGGGCGTTGACTTCCTCGTAGGTGCCGGCCAGACGGCGGCGCATATAGGAGGTCAGAGCCTGGAACATCCGCCAGCCCTTGCCGTGCCAGAAGACCACGCCCGGACCCTCTTCCTGGAAATGGAACAGGTCCATCTCGCGGCCGAGCTTGCGGTGATCGCGCTTCTCGGCTTCCGCCAACATGTGCAGGTAGTTGTCGAGATCTGCCTGCTCGGCCCAGGCCGTGCCGTAGATGCGCGACAGCATCGCGTTGTTGCTGTCGCCACGCCAATAGGCGCCGGCGACCTTCATCAGCTTGAAGGCCGTGCCGATCTGGCCGGTGGAGGCCATGTGCGGACCGCGGCAAAGGTCGAACCATTCGCCCTGATTGTAGATCTTCAGATCCTGGCCTTCGGGGATCGCATCGACGAGCTCGACCTTGTAGTTTTCGCCCTTGGCGGCAAAGACTTCCTTGGCCTTCTCGCGCGACCAGATCTGCTTGGTGAAGGCAGCGTTGCGCGAGATGATCTCCTTCATCTTCTTTTCGATCTTCGGCAGATCGTCGGGCGTGAAGGGCTCGTTCTTGGCGAAGTCGTAATAGAAGCCGTTCTCGATGACAGGACCGATCGTCACCTGCGTGCCGGGCCACAGTTCCTGCACGGCTTCAGCCATGACGTGCGCCGCATCGTGCCGGATCAGCTCCAGCGCGCGGCTGTCGCTGCGGGTAATGATCTCGATCTTGCCATCGACGACGGGATCGGAGAGGTCGCGCACGGTGCCGTCGATCGCGATGGCGACGGCCTTCTTGGCAAGCGACTTCGAAATGGATTCTGCGACATCCTTGCCGGTTGCGCCAGCATCGTAGCTGCGCACCGAACCATCGGGAAATGTCAGGGAAACGGATTGGGACATTCTATATTCTCCTTGTCCAGTCCCGCCAACGAATGCGGGTGGTTGCAATGACGCGTTTCGCCGCCGCGAATACGCCGCCGCCTGATACCGAGATTTGCCGCTCTAGTAAAGAAAAAGACGTTCCGGCAGAACGGCAAACCGAGCGATTGACAGTCTCGCGACAGTAAGCAAAATTCGAAAAACACAACTTCAAGGTGCTCCATGATCCTCTATACGACCATTGGGACGAATAACTTGCAGCGCTCCCTAAAATTCTATGGGGCGCTGTTCGGCGAGATGGGTCTCGAACAGTGCTTTCTCGACGACACGTCTGCCTCATGGGGCAGAAAAGACGATGCTTCGGTGGCGCGCTTCTCGATCGGCTACCCGTTCGAGGGGCAAGCTACCTCGGGAAACGGGACGATGACAGCATTCCGGATCGCCCAACCTGCGAGCGTCGATCGGCTGCACGCGCTTTCCATTCAAAACGGCGGCCGCGACGAAGGAGCTCCCGGTTATCGCGACCACTATAGCGGCGGCCCCTATGCCGCCTATGTCAGGGATCCTGATGGCAACAAGCTTGCCTTTATCAGCTATCCACCGACGTCCCCCTGATCGGCAAATCAGTGTGCCCGCTTTGCTCAATCATCTCGGCCAAGCCGCGCACCGTGTTCCAGTTGCGCAGCGTCCCCGGTCCCATTCGCTTCGCCGTCAGCGCTGAGAGCAGTTTCCATTCGCTCGGTTTGCCGGCAAAATCGATCCACAGGTCACCGTTGATGAGCGCGAGGCGCTGGTTCAGCTGCGCGTAGGCCCGAAGCGTGTCGAGGACGGAAGTGTCGAGCGGCTTTCGCATCACGCGGATGATGACCTGGCTACCGTCGCCATCCGGAAACGGGTTGGCGTGCGCCAGCCGCAACCAGCCATCGGCCCTGCGGACGATGATATCGACCGGCTTGCCGAATCTCGATTGGAATGCACGCTCCAGCTTCGCCTCGATGTCACCGACCGGTGCCTCCGATGCTTCGAAGACGATATTGCCCGTCGAGACAAGCGTGCGGGCATTGCGGTAGCCGAGGGTAGATGCCATGTCACGCAGGTCGGACATGACAACGCGGCGACCGGGCGCCAGGACGATGCTGTGAAGCAGAGCGACGTACACAGGCATGTCGTCAGCCGGTCTTCCTGCCGAGCGCGAGGTAACGCCAGGGCGTCCACCAATGGAAACGTTCGCCGAGTTTTTCAGGCACCTGATCCAAACCGCTAGTGCCGCCGGGGCCGCAGCGGCCGACACGGAAAAGCGTCATCCAGCCACCGCTCCACAAGCCGTGGCGGGCAATCGCTTCGTAGCCGTATTCCGAGCAGGTTGGGATGTGGCGGCAAGAGTTGCCGATGAAGCCGGAGAGCGTCAGCTGATACAGACGAATGATGCCCATGCCAAACAGCCGGTCCGGCGTCTTGCGAAACGCTCCAGAGTAATTGCGCGAACGCTGAAGCGGATTTTTCCGCGCAGCGGCCGCGGCACCGCCATCGTCCTCGTGGTCTTCATCCGGGCTGGAGCAGAACTGGCACATGACTGGGTCAGGCGTCCACGGTCTCGGCGCGCTTCGCCTCGATCTGGCCGATCGCATCGACAACAGCATCGAAGGTCAGCATCGTCGAGGCATGGCGTGCCTTGTAGTCTTTGACCGGGCGCAGATAGCGCATCTCCTCGAAACGGCCCTGCGGCCCCTCGCCGTCCGCCTTCAGCATCGCGAGCATGTCTTCGCGGGCCTGCCGCAGCTCGCTCGAACTTGCACCGACGACATGGTGCGCCATGATCGACGATGAGGCCTGACCGAGCGCGCACGCCTTGACGTCATGGGAGAAGGCCGAGACGGTATCGCCGTCCAGCTTCAGCCAGATCCTGACCTTCGAACCACAGAGCTTGGAGTGCGCCTGGGCGCTGGCATCGGAATCCGCAAGCGTGCCGATCAGCGGAATATTGCCGGCAAATTCGAGAATTTTGCTGTTGTAGATGTCGTCCATCAGGCATTCCGCTCCATATTTAACGCGGATCGGCGTTTCGGTCCGTATTGTAGCGCAAACAAAAACACACCGTGTCGCGCTGGAAGACTTACATAGCGATGCCGTTTTCCTATATGTATGTCGTTCGAAGGCCATAAAAATGCAATGGCCTCGTGTAAGTTTGATTGGGAAACCGTGCCGGATGGGCCGCAGATTATTGCCCTGAAAGCCCCGGAGCCTGCCAAAGGTGCACCATTCCCTGAAATGGGATTGCCAGTGGCTAGTCCGAAATGCGATCCGCCCCGCGGATCAGGAGACAGTTGCAGATGGACGCCGTCGTAAAGAATTTTCCGCAGACAGCGCTTGAATCAGATCGCCCGAGCCAGAAGGAAGCGGAAGATGCCGTGCGCGTCCTGCTTCGTTGGGCCGGGGACGATCCCGCCCGCGAAGGCCTGCTCGATACGCCGGCGCGTGTCGTCAAGTCCTATCGGGAATTGTTTGCCGGCTACGATATGGATGCCGAGGACGTGCTTGGCCGAACCTTCGAGGAGGTTGCCGGCTATGACGACATGGTGCTGGTCAAGGACATTCCGTTCTTCTCGCACTGCGAACATCACATGGTCCCGATCATCGGCAAGGCACATGTCGCCTACATGCCCGACGGCAAGGTGCTGGGTCTGTCAAAGATCGCCCGTGTCGTCGAAATCTACGGTCGCCGCCTGCAAACGCAGGAAACCATGACGGCGCAGATGGCCCGCTCGATCGACGAAACGCTGGCGCCGCGCGGCGTCGCCGTGATGATCGAGGCCGAGCACATGTGCATGGCGATGCGCGGTGTGCAGAAGCAGGGTTCGACCACATTGACGACAACCTTCACCGGCACATTTAAAACTGAGCCGGCTGACCAAGCCCGTTTCATTTCCATGGTGCGGAGCCGCTGACCGGCTTCATTTCAGAAAGCCGCGATGATGCCATTTGCCTTCAACGTTCCATCCGAAGACAAATCCGAGCTTGAGGATGCTGGCGATTTCACGCCGCGGTTCGATGACCGCGGCCTGATCACCGCGATCGTCACAGATGCGCATGATGGTGAACTGCTGATGGTGGCGCATATGAATGCGAAAGCGCTGGCGCTGACCATCCAGACGAAACAGGCGCATTATTTCAGCCGTTCGCGCGGCAAGCTGTGGCTGAAGGGCGAAACCTCTGGAAACATCCAGACAGTCAAGGAAATCCGTACTGACTGCGATCAGGATGCAATCTGGCTGAAGGTGGAAGTTGCGGGCCACGATGCGACCTGCCACACTGGCCGGCGATCCTGCTTCTATCGAACAGTCGATCTCGTGGATGGCAAGCCGATGCTTGAGATCGTCGACGACGAGCGGCAGTTCGATCCTCACGAAGTTTACGGAAAAGAGCCGTAAGGACTGGAATCCGTCTCTTTTTGGATCAACAATGACGGCCGTACACCAATTCGAAAGGGTGGCGGGACACTAATATTCGTCTGAATGAATTGCCGATTGGGAGGTTTGCCATGGTGAGCTGGAGTTTGATCCGTCAAGGCTCCGAAGCCGGCAGTTCCGATGCCGGCATTCCGGCTACCTCCGAAATCAAGCTCCCCGCCCCCGTTCCGAAAAAACCGAAACTCGCTCTTGCACTCGGCGGCGGCGCTGCCCGTGGCTGGGCGCATATCGGCGTGCTGCGGGCGCTCGACGAAGCGGGAATCGAGATCGGGATGATTGCTGGCACCTCGATCGGCGCGCTTGTCGGCGGCTGCTATCTCGCCGGCAAGCTGGACGAACTGGAGAATTTCGCCCGATCGCTGACCATGCGGCGTATCGCCAGCCTGCTCGACCTGACGATCGGCGGCAGCGGGCTGTTTGGCGGCATGCGGCTGACCAAGCGGATGCAGGAACATCTGGAAGGATTGAACGTCGAGGACCTCGATCGGCCGTTCGTCGCTGTCTCGGCGGAGGTCAACACAGGCCATGAAGTATGGATCGCCAGCGGCTCGCTGATCACGGCACTGAGGGCGTCCTACGCGCTTCCCGGCATCTTCGAGCCGGTTCGCAGCAATCACCGGACGCTGGTCGACGGAGCGCTGGTCAATCCGGTGCCCGTCTCCGTCTGCCGCGCCTACGAGCAGCCATTGGTCGTGGCAGTCAACCTGAACTACGATCTCTACGGTCGTTCGGCAGTGGTGCGCCACAGCGCCAGCCTGACGCCGTCGGAGGTGCAGAAGCAGGAGCATGCGCCCTATGCAAAGCTCGGCATGACCGGGGTTATGGTACAGGCGTTCAACATCATTCAGGACAGGATTGCGCGTGCGCGCCTCGCCGGCGATCCGCCTGATATTTCGCTGCAGCCACGGCTCAGCGACATCGGCCTGTCCGAGTTCCACCGCGCCGGCGAAGCGATCGAGCGCGGCTATCAGGAAGCCACGGCGCGGCTTCCTGAGTTGAAACGGATGCAAGAGCTGTTTGCCGGCTCCAGCTGAAAAAGCCGGCAGTGTCAATCAACCCGCGCAGATCAGCCGGCGATATACGCCTTGATCTCTTCGGCCTCGCGTTCGACTTCGGCGATGCGGGTCTTGACCACGTCACCGATCGAGATGATGCCGGCCAGTTTTCCTGACGTTTCGACCGGAACATGGCGAAAGCGCCGGCTGGTCATAAGCTCCATCAACTCGTTGACCGTCGTCGCCTCGTTGCAGCGATAGACCTTCGCGGTCATCACCGCCGCGACCGGGTTATCGAGACAGGCCGGACCGGATTTGGCGATGGCGTTGACCACGTCGCGCTCGGTGAATATCCCGGATATCTTGTTCTCCATACCGACGATGACAATGGCGCCGATCTTCCGCTTGCTGAGAATCGCTGCGGCCTCGGAAACGGTCGTGTTCGGCCCGGCCGTCACGACATCCCTGCCCTTGGCATCCAGTATGGCTTTGACTGTATTGGACATTTGAACCTCCTATGTCGACAGTGAAACACTTCAGCTGATCACAGGCATCCGCGGCGGTCTCTCCTCCCAACGCGGATCAGGTCGAATGGTGCACTTCAATGGTCAGGATTGCAATATATCCGTTTCCCCTGAAATATCGGGGCTTTCCGGCAGCGGGCGATCGAATAGCGCAAACAACAGGAAGCCGAACAGGAAGCCGCCGATATGGGCGTCCCAGGCAATCGGCTGGCCTGGATCGCCGATCAGCGGAATGCCGACCGCGATCAGAATATTGCCCACGAACCAGAACAGCATGAACATCACGACCGTGCGGCTGCGGAACGTGCCGATGATCGACATCCGCGGGTTCATGTGGGCGGGCAGCGTCACACGCCGTTCGGACGGAAAGGCGAAGCGGCAGGCAGCGCCCATCAGCGCGGATACAACTCCCGAAGCCCCGATCAGCACGGTGGCGTCCCCCCAATTCAGAACGGCATGAAGGGCGGCGGATGCGGCGGATGCGAGCACCCAAAAGACGAGATAGCGCACCCAGCCGATCCTGCGGGCAACCGGCGCACCGAAAGCCATCAGCCAGAGACCGTTGAACAGGATGTGCTCGACATTGCCGTGCAGCAGCGAATAGGTAAGAGGCGTCCAGAACAGCTGCGGGCCTTGTTCCGACAGCGGCGTAAGATAACGCAGCGGGATGAAACCGAAATCGAAGAACAGCATGTCGATGCCGCTGTCGGACAGAATGAGCGCCTGCACGGCATAGATGGCCGCCAGCAAGGCAATCGTCGCAAGGACCACGCCGGGAAGATTGAAGACCGGCGTGCGCGGCGGCTGTGCGGGTGGCTCAATAGCCTGATGCGGCTCAACCAGATCGTCCATTGCATTCCTCGTTCAACTCAAGGGCACTGGCTTACAGGACGGCAGGTCAAAAAAAAAGCCGTCCGGTACTGAACCGAACGGCTTGCCGAGCGTCCCCCGAGAATGATCCCGTGCCCGAGCAATCTATGCTGAACTTCCAAAGCAGGAAGCAATGACGAGATACTGACACGGCCTGCCCTGTCGCTCAATCGAAACCCTTTCTTAACCTTAACCGCCCTTGTCTGGCATGAAATCCGCATGGTGATGTGCAAGGCGGCCATGATGGCTGCCGTTTGATCCGAAATGAAACAGATCGGCACTTCCATGCGTCTCAATACCACCATCCAGCTCTTCGATTACTGGAACAAGCTCCGAGGCAGCGAGATCGCGCCGCTTCGTTCGCAGGTAGAGCCGGGCGACATGCGTCATATACTCTCCAGTCTCTTCATGCTCGAGGCGACCGATACCGGCCGTATCGTCTTCAGACTGGCGGGGACGCGGATCTGCGATTTGTTCGGGCGCGATCTCGGCGGCAGCTGTCTGTCCGAACTCTGGGCGCATGGCCACGAGGATCTGGAAAAGACGGCGATCGGCGTCATGGAGCACGGCATCCCCGCAATGCTGAATGCCACGGGATACAGCACGGCAGGCCACAACGTTGCCTTCGAGATCATTCTCTTGCCGTTGCGCTCCAGCGAAGGCGAGTGCGACAAGCTCTTGGGAGCCATTACGCCCGCGACGGCCGCAAGTTGGCTCGAGATGGTACCGCTGCAGTTTCTGGCTCTCGATCGCAGCCGCCTGCTGCACGACAAGCTGGGGTTACCGGATGGCGTGGCAAACAGCACCTCTTCGAGCGCAAAAACCACGCAACCGGAAAGCCTGTCGATTGCCGAAACACTGCGCCGCATGGTCGCAAATCTCATCGACGACGAGTCGGAACAGGACGTGCCATTTCGACACTACCGGTAGGCTGCAACTGACAGGCGTCAAGACAACCTTCTGTTAATGGATTGCGCGTAATGATCGATGCTAAGCGATTTTTCAAAGAAGCCCTTTATGCACGCATTCCAGCAAGCTCAGACGCAACGGACTGCGCCTCGTCTTGAACAAGGTGCGTTTCAGCGCGTGCCCATCAATATGCAGGGCCGCCTGATGCTGGCGAACTACGAAGAATTCGAGTGCGTGGTCATCGATATGTCGCCGGGCGACATGTATGTGACCTGTCAGGGCCGCCCCCGCTCCAACGAACGTGTTGTCGCCTATATCGACCATCTTGGACGCGTCGAAGGCTATGTACAGACGATCGATACCCGCGGCTTCAGCATGTCCATCCACGCCACGGAGCGTAAGCGCGAGAAGCTTGCCGCGCAGCTGACATGGCTGGCCAACAAGCATGAGCTGGGCCTGCCGGAAGACCGTCGTCACGACCGTCTTATGCCGCGCGAAACGCAGACGGAAGTCACCCTCGAAGACGGCACGCAGTATATGTGCCGGATTATGGATTTGTCGCTGTCGGGCGCTGCCGTCGATATCGACGTTCGCCCGGCGATCGGCACACCGCTTCGGCTCGGTAATATGCGCGGCCGCGTCGTGCGTCACTTCGTCGAAGGTGTCGCCATCGAGTTCCTGTCGCTGCAGTCGCGCGATACGCTGCGCGAATTTCTCTGACCTCCGTCATTCAGCCTTCATAGAGCTGATACATGCACGTCACCGACACGAGGTGCAGGCATGTCGACTATGTTTCCCGAAATTGCCGCTTACGAACAAGGTCTCCTCGATGTTGGCGGCGGCCAAAAGATCCATTGGGAAAGCTACGGCAATCCGGATGGGCAACCGGCGCTCTTTCTGCATGGTGGACCGGGCTCGGGTTCCTCGCCATCGGCTGCGCGCTATTTCGATCCCGCGGCCTACCGCATCATCCTGTTCGACCAACGCAATTGCGGCCGTAGCCTTCCTTCCGCCGCCGACGTTGGAACGGACCTCTCGACCAACACCACATGGAATCTAGTCGCCGATATCGAAAAGCTGCGTCGTCACCTTTCGGTGACCAGCTGGGTTCTGTTTGGTACGTCCTGGGGATCGACCTTGGCGCTGACCTATGCACAAACGCATCCGCGACGCGTGAACGCGATGGTGCTCGCCGGCGTGACGACCACCCGCCGCTCCGAAATCGACTGGCTGACACGGGGTATGTCGGCACTGTTTCCGGTGGAGTGGCAGCGGCTCAACGATTGCCTCCCCGGCGAACTCAAACCGCTTGGCGTGCTTGAGGGCTATCGGCAGTTGCTGAACGGGCCGGATATCGAGACCCGGCTGAAGGCAGCCAGCGACTGGCACGATTGGGAGGCGGCATCCATTCTGCTCGCCAACGCTGACGGATTTCCGCGGCGCTGGCACGATGCCGGCTACCGCCTGACCCGCGCGCGGATCATAACGCACTACTTCAGTCATGCCGCATGGCTCGATGAGGGTCTATTGTTGCGGGATGCACACAAGCTCGCAGGAATCCCCGGCGTTCTCGTCCAGGGCAGGCTTGACCTTGAGGCACCGTTGACGACGGCATGGGAACTCTCGCGGGCATGGCCCGACTGCGAGCTCGTCATCGTCGAGAACGCCGCCCATTCGCCAGATCATGACGCCATGGCGCGAGAAATCGTTTCGGCCACGGGCCGATTCCGCAAACTTTCTCAAAAATAATTTTTGGCTCGATGTCCGCTAAACCCGCCAAAATAGGCTGGTGCAGTGCCAAATCGCACGAATTGGCGCCCGGTATCCGTCCCAAACGCTCCAAACGACATGATGAACGCGCCGTTACCAAAGACACCTGCAAACGCGCGCCGTTAATCTTTCGCGCCGAAACGGTACATTTGGGCGCTTCGTGGCTTTTTGAAGAAGCTAAAAATTGAATCAAATCTTGCTCGAATTTGATTTGAACTTTCATCGAATTCGATTTTGATTTTAGTCGAATTCGACGCGCTTTTGAATCAACTAAGTCTTTAATTTTGCTTCTGAATTTTGCGCCGAATAAAAACACGTCTGGCAATGTCCTCATCACAAACGGGGACGTAAAAAATGACGATAGCAAATTTCATCAAGGGCGGTTTGGCTGCCGCGGCGATGGTTATGTCGATGGCAGGCGCTGGACAGGCCGCCTACCAGAGCATGACCATTCTGGGCAACACCAGCCCACCGATCGGCGCCTACCAGTTCTGCAAGGAAATTCCCGCAGACTGCAGCAACCCTGCCGGCGACCAGGGCGCAATGACGCTGACGCAGGACAGCTGGAAGACCATTCTCAAGATCAACTACCAGGTCAATTCGTCGATCACGCCGATGACCGACATGGAAATCTACGGCGTCGAGGAGCGCTGGGCCTATCCGAAGACCGCTGGCGACTGTGAAGACTACGCGCTGCTGAAGCGCAAGATGCTGATCGAGGCAGGCTTCTCGCCCTCCGATCTGCTGATGACCGTCGTGCTGCAGCCGAACGGCGACGGCCACGCCGTTCTGACGGTGCGCACCGATCGCGGCGACTTCATTCTGGACAACATGCGCAACAAGGTGATGCTCTGGGCAGACACCGAATACACCTACCTCAAGCGCCAGTCGGCTGATAATCCGGCACGTTGGGTCAAGTTGCAGGACGGCCGCGCCGTGGCTGTTGGCAGCGTCAAGTAAGTCCACCGCCGGAGCGATCCGGCGGTCAGAGCTAGGCGACCGGTCCGTCCCCCGCATCCCGTCCCGACCGGCGTCTTGAGAGCCGCTCCTGCTGTCCCAGGAGCGGCTCGCTTTTTATGGGGCGAACTCCATCGTTTAATGATTAATTAACCACGCCGGCGCGATCATCAGGGTCGACATCCTGATACCGGCGGCTCACGTTTTTCCTGCGGCGGTTTTACCATCCGAAAGCCGCCATGCCACACGCCAGCACACAGAGCATCGAGCAGACCCCTCTCCTGTCGACAGGATTTCTCCTGCGCGTCACCGTGGCGATCGCGCTGCTCGCCATCCTGACGCTCGGCATCAGCGTCGGTGGTCGCTGGTTCGGTGCACGCGTCTCGCTTGCTGGCAACACCGACAGCACGACGCCGGTGACACTGACGATCGGTCTCGACACGCTGAAGCTGGCAGAGAATACGCTTCGCTTTCCAAGCCAGAGACGCAACGGCAACACGGAGCGTGCCGACCTCTATCTCGCATGGCCGCAGATGCAGGGTTACAGCAAGGAAAACCGCGACCGCTTCGATAACCTCAACAAGTCGGCCGACCTGGTCTTCCTGCAGATTACTCAGGCAACCATGTCGCGTGACATGTCCGGACGATTCGCACCGATCTATTCGCACCTGATCGACGCTCAGCCCGAACCCTTTGCCAACGGCATGACCCTGCATCGCCTGCGGGCGGATGCTGGATACGGCGACGAAGTGCTGCTGACGGCGCCACGCACGGGACGGGCCGATTATGTCGTCCGCTGCGTCCTCCCCCCAACGCCCGATTTGACGACGAGCGGCGATTGCCAGCGCGATATCAAGGTCGGCCGCGATTTAAGTGTGCTTTACCGGTTCTCCAGCCGTCATCTTCCGGAGTGGGACCATATTGATGCCGCTATTCAGCAATTTGTAGAAACACGGCTCGTGACCCGTTCCGCGACAGACCGGTAGATTGGTCTGAAACGGTGAAGCAAACGATTAATCATAAACCTATTGGTAACCCAGGACGGCTACCTTCGATGAGGTTGATCGTGCGGGAAACGCGCGATTCCCAAGTCTTCCGAACTGCAAGCAAAGAGTGAAATAGTGTCAAGGTCAGCTTCTTCCGCATCTTCCTCCCGCTCCGGCAATTTCCTGATCAAGGCGATCGTTGCGCTGTCCATGGCAGTCGGACTGGTCGGCGTGGATGCAGTCAGTGCCGACGCGGAGGCTGCCAATTCGAAATACGCCGGGATCGTCGTTGACGCGAATACCGGCAACGTTCTCTACAGCGAGAATGCCGACCGCTTGCAGTATCCGGCCTCGCTGACCAAGATGATGACGCTCTACCTGACATTCGAAGCGCTTGAACAGGGCCACATTCGTCTCGATACCGCCGTTCCGTTCTCCGCCCACGCCTCCGGCCAGGCGCCGACCAAGCTTGGCGTACGTCCGGGCGCCGCAATTTCCGTTGAGCAGGCGATTCTCGGCCTCGTCACGCTTTCAGCCAACGATGCATCGACGGCTCTGGGCGAGTTGCTTGGCGGTTCGGAAGATCGTTTTGCGCAGATCATGACGGCGAAGGCACATGCGCTTGGCATGACGCGCACGACCTACCGCAACGCCAACGGCCTGCCCAATACTGCGCAGATGACCACGGCGCGCGACCAGGCTCGCCTTGGTATCGCTCTGCGCCAGCACTTTCCACAGTATTACGGCTATTTCTCCACACAGAGCTTCAAGTTCGGCAACCGCATCATCCGCAGCCACAACCGTCTTGTCGGTTCAGTCCGCGGCGTCGATGGCATCAAGACCGGCTACACCCGCGCTGCCGGCTTCAATCTCGTCAGTTCCGTCCAGGTCGATGGTAAGTCGATCGTCGGCGTGGTGCTCGGCGGTGCCTCCACGCCTGCCCGTGATACCCAGATGCGCAACCTGATTGCCTCGTATCTGCCAAAGGCTTCCAGCCGTGGCGGTTCATCCAACCTCGTAGCGCAGGCACCGAAGATTTCATCCGAGACCGTTATTCCGGTGACCGTCGCCAAGCAGGAAGTTGCGTCAGTTGCCGCTGCCGTCGAGTTGCCACGCAATCATCCGGCACCCGTCAGCCGCACCGAAGTCGCGTCCGCCTATGCAAGCACGCCGTCGACGAAGTCGGGCAATCCGCTACTACAGGAGATGCCTGCGCCGACCAAGGTCAAGACGCAGCCGGTGAAACAGGCCGCTGCGGCTGTACCGACGCCAGCGACCGCCTACGTGCCGCCGGAGCAGGGTGACACCTCGATCGACACCGTAACGACTGCGTCGACGCCAGCATCCATGAAGGAAGTACAGCCGAGCGGCTGGGTTGTTCAGATCGGCGTTTCGGCCAGTCGCGAAGCTGCGATGGATCTGCTCGACGGAGCCAAGTCCAAGGGTGGCAAGGCGCTGCGTTCCGCCAAGCCTTTCGCCGTTGCCAATGCGGGAAGCTATCGCGCCCGTTTCGGCGGCTTCGATGGCCAGAAGGATGCAGTCAACGCCTGCAACACGCTGAAGCGTGCCGGCGTCAAGTGCTGGGCTGCGGCCCAGTGAAAATGAAGACTGTCGCCCATCGTGTTCGGGCGACGGACCGGAATACGGCCTTGATCGGTGTTCGCGATCCGGCCTGACTTCTTGAGACCTGGTGTGTATTGCGTACGGGGATGACTATGGCGATTAACGAGAATGTTCCGGAATTTCCGGCGGAAGGACGTTTGACGGGGAGAAATCCGCGCTCCGTTCTCCACCCGCTTCACGAAGCGGCGATGCGTCTTGCCGAAATCGGCATGCCGCGTCAGAAGTCGTCGAAATCGGCAAAGACCAAGGACCTGATCAATCTGCTGCTGTCGCACGGGGCCCGGGCCTGGCGCTATTCGCAACCAGAGGTCAGCATACACCTGCACGTCACCAACGCGGACGGCCGTGCACCCGTAACGATGCGGCTTCGCTGATCCAGTTTGCTTGAAGACGGTTTTCTCTGATGGCTCGCCCCTCAGAGAAGACCCAGTTCCGACAGCTCGAGGCGCAAATCCGCGGGCATCTCGGCGATACCTTCGCCGAGCGTATGCAGATCGCGCGGGCGATCGTCTTCCGGATAATAGCGCCATCCCTGGAAAGCGCGCTTCGGCTGCACCGACGTCTCGATGACCTCGGGCCCAAGCACCAGATGGCAACGGCCGATGCCCTCCCCGTCTGTAAACGGCTGAATGTCGAGCAGCTTCTGGCGCGCCTGCACCAGCCCCTTGATCACCCAATAGAGCGAACCACCGTCCAGCAGCTCCTCCACCCGCTTGGGCACCATCCGTGTCGTGTGAACGGAATGTGGTTCGAGACCGGCGGCGATGGCCCGCAGGGAGCGCTCCGCCACCCATTCGCGCAGATCATCGATCGAGTCGGCGCCGACGCACAGTTTGATAAGATGCAATGCCATGCTGCCGTTGAAATCCTTTTGCCGGGCAGCGTCAAGCGGCTAAAGCACCGCCGACGGCAACAAGCGAGGTTTTCCAATCCTGCTGCAATGCGCGGCTGCAGCCACCCTTGCGGCCAGCCGCGCATCAACATTCGACAACGTTGACGGCAAGGCCGCCGGTCGAGGTTTCCTTGTACTTGTCGCTCATGTCGTAGCCTGTCTGACGCATGGTCTCGATGCAGGCATCGAGCGGCACGAAATGTCGGCCGTCGCCCTTGAGCGCTAGGGAGGCGGCGGTGACGGCCTTGACCGCACCCAAGGCGTTACGCTCGATGCAGGGCACCTGTACCAGGCCGGCGACAGGGTCGCAGCTCATACCAAGATGATGCTCCAGTGCGATCTCGGCGGCGTTCTCGATCTGCTCGGGCGTTCCGCCCATGACCGCAGCCAGGCCGGCCGCCGCCATCGCCGCAGCCGACCCGACTTCGCCCTGACAGCCGACTTCGGCGCCGGAGATCGACGCGTTGTGCTTGATGATTCCGCCGACGGCTGCCGCAGTCAGCAGGTAATCGCGGATGCCGTTCTGGTCCCAGTCGTCGTGGAAATGCTCGTAGTAGCGGATGGTGGCCGGAATGACGCCTGCAGCACCGTTGGTGGGTGCCGTAACCACGCGGCCGCCGCCTGCGTTCTCCTCGTTGACCGCCATGGCGTAGACGCTGAGCCAATCGTTGGCGAGCAGTGGATTGATCCGGTTGCTGCGCCATTCTTCTTCAAGCTTGTCGTGGATGGCGCGCGCGCGTCGGCGCACATTGAGGCCGCCCGGCATGATGCCGTCGACCTTCAGCCCACGTTCGATGCAGGAACGCATGGCATCCCATATGCGGTCGAGGCCTTCGTCGAGCTCCTCGCGGCTGCGCTGGCTCTCTTCATTGGCGCGCTTCATCTGCGCAATCGAGATGCCTGAGCGCGCGGCCATCTCAAGCATCTGCTTGGCTGTCGCGAAGGGATAGGGAACCTTGGCGGCGTCGGACGGCATTTTCTTCTTCGCGCGCATGCTCTCAAGCTCGGTGTCGGTGACGACGAAGCCGCCGCCGACCGAATAGTAGACGCGACGAACGAGCATCCGGCCGTCCTTGTCGAAGGCCGAAAAGGACATGCCGTTGGCGTGGCCGGGAAGCGGCTGCTTCTTGTCGAACACCAGGTCCGTCTTTGGCTGGAACTCATAGGCCGGGTGGCCTTCCGGCGTGATGCGGCCGGAGCGCTCGACGCGATCGATGATGCTGTCCATGTTGTCGGGATCGACGCTGTCCGGACGTTCGCCCATCAAGCCGAGAACCACCGCCCTGCCCGTCCCGTGACCGATGCCGGTAAAGGCCAACGATCCATGCAGACTGACCTTGATCGATGCTACCTTGGCGCCTGACGACGGGCGCGGCCATTCGTCCGACAGGATAAGATCGAGGAAGCGATTTGCCGCCGTCATCGGCCCCATCGTGTGCGAGCTGGACGGGCCGACGCCGATCTTGAATACATCGAAGACAGAGAGGAACATGCGTGCGTCCTGTTTAGAATTTCCTGATCAACGCTACGCCAGCATGGCGAACGATCCGGTCGATGCACCGACATAGCATTTCACGCGTGCGACATCATCCTGTGAAAGCTTCGATACCGACCCGTTGTTGCGGTTCACGCTTGCATCTATAGATGGGACAGCGCCGAGAGGGAACTTTACAAAGATAATGATGACGACGGCAGATTACATCGCCCTGGCGTTTTTTGCGCTGATCTGGTTCGGCTACTCTCGGCTGCTGCGTGGCGCCAGTCTGTTTGGCCGCACAAGCCTCACCCACGCGATGATCGAGCGGCGGCGAGAATGGATCTACAACTCGCTGCGACGCGACCTGAAGATGATCGATACGCAGATCATGGCCGGATTGCAAAACGGCACCGCCTTCTTCGCATCCACCTCGATCTTTGCGGTCGGCAGCTGCTTTGCCCTGCTCGGCGCGACCGAAAAGGTCGATGCCGTCTTCGCAGACCTCCCACTGGTGCTGCACAGCGGGCACGCCGTGTTCGAAATGAAAGTGGGAGGACTGGCGGCCCTGTTCGGATACGCCTTCTTCAAGTTCGGCTGGTCTTACCGACTGTTCAACTACTGCACGATCCTGTTCGGCGGCATTCCGATGATGCGCGATACCGAACGCGACATCGTCGCGGCAGAACGGGCGGCCGAGCGGGTGATCCGGATGAACATCATCGCCGGCGGCCATTTCAACGAGGGCTTGCGGGCGATCTTCCTGTCGATCGGCTATCTCGGCTGGTTCATCAACCCTTATGTGTTCATGCTGACGACAACGATCGTCATCGTCGTTCTGACGCGGCGACAGTTCTTCTCGGAGGCCCGGCTGGCGATCATGGATGCGCAGCCGCCATCAAATCTCCACCTTTCTCCTATTCCCCGGGGCGATCCGCCGCTCGGCGGCAACGACTCATCCGGGGGAGTGTGAATGACCGTTTCGGCGACGGAACCTAGCGCCAGACCGCCACGCATCGGCCTGCTCGATACGCTGCGCGGCGCAGCGCTGATCGCGATGGCGACCTATCACTTCACCTGGGACCTGGAGTTCGTCGGCTATCTCACTCCCGGAACGGCGGAGACCGGGCTGCTGAAGCTTTATGCCCGCGCCATCGCCTCGACATTCCTGTTCATCGTGGGCATCAGCCTCGTGCTTGCCAATACGCCGGAAACACGTTGGAGGTCGTTCTGGAAGCGGTTCGGCATGATTGCCGCCGCATCGGTGGTGATCTCGGCGGCAACTTATTTTTTCATGCCCGGCGAATGGATATTCTTCGGCATCCTGCACTGCATCGCTATTCTGAGCATCATCGGCGTGCTGGTGCTTCGGTTGCCTCTACCGCTGATCATCGCGATCACAGCAGCTGCCGTCGTCGCCTGGATCGCCGACACGTGGGTTTCCCCCGGCCTGTTGCGCTGGCCATTGTTCAACCCGCGCTATCTGGCCTGGATCGGCTTTGCTGATATGCCGCAGCGGTCGAATGACTATGTTCCGCTGTTTCCGTGGATGGTGCCGTTCCTGCTGGGACTGACGAGCGCGTCGGTCGCCCTGAAAACCGGCCTGCCCGCAAAGCTGGCGGCACTCGGCACCGGTTCGAGCCTGCTCGCCAAGGCCGGGCGTCATAGCCTCGCCTTTTACCTCATCCACCAGCCGGTGCTGATCGCTATCGCATTCGGTCTTTCGTACATCGTGCCGCCGTCCAAGCCGGATCCGGTCGCCGGCTACCTGCAACAATGCAACGTGTCCTGCAGTCTGCAGGAGGGCGAAGCGCTATGCCGGAGCTTTTGCCAGTGCACGCTTGAGAAGTTGCAGGCGCAGAACCTGTTCACGCCCTTCCAGGCAGGCGAGATCAAGGCCGACGACGGTCGGATCCTGGGGCTGGCGAGCGAGTGCAGCGTAGATCAGCCGTAGACGGTGCCGCAGGGGATCGGGGATGCCCGGTGTGGGCACCGAGGTTGCGGCACCGGAAATTCAGGTCCCAACGCCGATTTCGGCGAGGCGACCGAGGCAGGCTTCCTCGATGTTGTCGAGTTCCGTCAAGGTATCCTCGATATCCTTACGCTTCTGGCGCAGATCGTCGCGCTTCTCGTCAACGCGCTTCATCAGCAGCTTCAACTGGCCAAGCTCGCCGGGCGGCTCCTTGTAGACCTGAATGATCTCGCGGATTTCGGCGATGGTGAAGCCGATCCGGCGACCGCGCAGGATTTCCTGGATCAGCCGTCGATCGGTCGGGCGGAACAAGCGTGTGCGGCCGCGACGTTCGGGATGGATCAGCCCCTCGTCTTCATAGAAACGCAGAGTCCGCGTCGATACGCCGAATTCCCGCGTCAATTCAGTGATGCTATAGTATTTGCTTACAGGCATGGATCCCTCGACTTTTCAGGCATCCATAATATTGACTTTTACGTAATAGTCAATTTACGCAACTCGCTCATGAGTTGACTATATTCCGAACCACCAGGTTGCGATACCGAGGAAGGCGAAAAAGCCCGTGCAGTCGGTCACCGTGGTGACGAAAACCGACGAGGCGATGGCCGGGTCGGCTCCGACCTTATCGAGAAGAAGCGGCAGAAGAATGCCTGCAACGGCAGCGGCGAACAGGTTGATGACCATGGCCGCGCCGATGACGAAGCCGAGCTGGTAGTCGTGGAACCACAGGGCCGCGATCGTCCCCATGATGACGGAGAACATGGCGCCGTTGGCGATGCCGACAGCAACCTCTCTCCGGATGACGCGACCGGCATTGTAGATGTCGAGGTCGCCGGTGGCGAGCGCGCGCACGGTCACCGTCATCGTCTGCGTGCCGGCATTGCCACCCATAGAGGCGACGATCGGCATCAGCACCGCAAGCGCGATCATCTTTTCGATCGAACCGTCGAACAGGCCGATAACGCTCGCCGACAGCAGTGCTGTACCGAGGTTGATCACCAGCCAGAGGAAACGCGACTTCACGGTCGAGAAAACATTATCCGACAGCTCTTCGTCACCGACACCGCCGAGACGCTTGATATCCTCGTCGGCCTCTTCGTGGATGACGTCGACGACGTCGTCGATGGTCAGCACACCGACCAAGCGGCCGTTCTCGTCGACGACGGCAGCGGAAAGAAGGTCGTACTGCTCGAACAGCTGCGCCGCCTCTTCCTGGTCCATTTCGGCCGGGATCGGGTGGTTGGTCTCGCGCATGATCGTTTCGATCTTGTTCTGCCGTTTGGTCCGCAGGATCTTGTCGAGATCGATGGTGCCGAGCAGTTTGAACGTCGGATCGATGACGAAGATCTGCGAGAAGGAATAGGGCAAATCCTCCTCGTCGCGCATATAGTCGATCGTTTGGCCGACCGTCCAGAACGGCGGCACGGCTACGAACTCCGTCTGCATACGGCGCCCGGCGGAGCTCTCGGGGTAATCCAGCGCGCGGCGCAGGCGCACCCGTTCGGTGAACGGCAGCTGTGCCAGGATTTCTTCCCGGTCTTCCTTGTCTAGATCCTCGAGAATGTAGACGGCGTCGTCCGAATCGAGATCGCCGATGGCGGCGGCGATCTGCTCGTTCGGCATCTGGTCGACGATCTCGCGGCGGATTGCCTCGTCGACCTCCGTCAGCGCCGTCATGTCGAACTGGTCGCCAAGCAGGCGCACCAGCGCCAGACGCTGATCCGGCTGGATCGACTCGAGCAGATCGCCGAGTTCGGATTCGTGCAAGCGGGCTACGTGCTGGCGCAGGAAGATGGTGTCGCGGTCGGCGATGGCCGCGCCGACCAGCGCCAGGAAGTCGCTGCGGACGTTGCCGTTCTCGTCGTAAAGGTCGGCTTCGCTCTCCTCAGGCCGCGTGCGGACGAGCTCTTCTGCTTCGTTCGTCATCTGTTGCCGCCCTCGCATGTGATTCGAAGTTTAGAATGCTTCGATACGCCGGAATTGCCTCCGTGCTAGCCCAAAGCCCTGGACACGTCCAGCGTTAAACCGTTCATGTAGATGACAATTCGCCAGTCTGCGGATAGTTTCGCCTGACCTTAGTCAAGGAGAGGTTTTCTTGCCCGTTCGTCCCATTTTGCGCTTCCCACACCCCGGTCTGAAGACCGTCTGCGACCCTGTCACCGTCTTCGACGCTAGCCTGCGCGGGCTCGCCGACGATCTGCTCGATACCATGCGCGCAGCCCCGGGTGTCGGTATTACCGCAGCCCATATCGGCGTCTTCCAGCGTGTAACTGTGATCGAACTCAGCCGGGAGGATGGGGTGCGGATCTACGTCAATCCGGAGATCATCTCGGCTGCGCCAGAGACCAGCCGGAACACGGAGGGGAGCGTCTCGATGCCGGGAGCAACCGAGGAAGTCACGAGGCCGAAAGCAATCCGGTTTCGCTACCAGGATATCGACGGTGCCGTGCATGAGGAAGATGCAGCCGGCTTCCTCGCCATCTGCATCCAGCATGAGATCGATCAGCTTGACGGAATATTCTGGCTGCAGCGTCTGTCGAAGCTGAAGCGCGACCGGCTGATCAAGAAGTGGGAGAAGGCCGGCGGTTGATCGCCGCAGATTACATCTCCACCGGAGCCGGCAGTGGCGGCTTGGTTGTTTCAGGCGCGGCAATGCGGGCAACCAGTTCCTCAGGCGTCACGAGGCCACCTGATATCAGAAGCTTCGCCGCATCTTCCGGCGACATGTCGAGCATCACGATTTTCTCGCGCGGCACAAAGATCAGGAAACCTGCCGTCGGCACCGGTGTCGGCGGAAGGAAGACGCTGACCATATCGTGGCCCATAGCGTTGAACTTCGAGGCGATTTCACCCTTGGCATCGGTGGCGATGAAGACCATCGACCAGAGGCCAGGGCTCGGGTACTCGATCAACCCGACTTTCTTGAACGAATTGCTGCGCTCCTTGAGCACGGTCTCGAAGATCTGCTTCACGCTCTTGTAGATGACGCGGACGAGCGGAACGCGGCGAACCAGCGACTCACTGAACTGAACGATCGACTGGCCGATGAGGTTCTTGCCGAGGAAGCCGATCATGGTGATGATGATCAGGCCGATCAGGAGGCCAGAGCCCGGAACGGCGAAATTGAGATAGTTGTCCGGGTCGTAGCGGGCGGGCAGATAGGGTTTGACCCAGCTATCGGCCCAGCGCACCACCGACCATGTCAGCCAAAGCGTGATGGCGATCGGTGCGCAGATGATGATGCCCGCCAGAAAGTTGTTTCTGATGCGTGTGGCGATCGACAGTCGGGGCAATTTTTCCGTCATCGGCTGCGGATGAACTCCGTTCAATATAGCGGCAGTCGGAAATCAGTGCCCCCGTGCTTTCCGAGGCGGAAATTGCCAGACTTTGCCGCGCCGCACAAGCCTTGGCGGCCCGGACTCACTCGACCGTGACCGACTTCGCAAGGTTGCGCGGCTGGTCGACATCGGTGCCCATGAAGACCGCCGTGTGGTAGGCCAAAAGCTGGATCGGCAGCGAGAAGATCATCGGCGCAATAATCTCGTCGACATTCGGCAGAACGATCGTCGCCATGGTCGGCAGCTTGGAGTGAGCAGCACCAGCCTCATCGGTGATGAAGATGATTCGACCGCCGCGAGCCGCGACCTCCTGCATGTTCGATACGGTCTTCTCGAAGAAGCGATCGTAGGGCGCGATGACAATAACGGGCATGTTCTCGTCGATCAGCGCGATCGGGCCGTGCTTCAGCTCGCCGGCGGCATAGCCTTCGGCGTGGATGTAGGAGATTTCCTTAAGCTTCAGCGCGCCTTCCATGGCCAGCGGATAGCTGGTGCCACGGCCGAGGTAGAGCACGTCACGGCACTTCGACAGCTCGCGCGACAGCGTTTCCATCTGCGGCTGGATGGCATTGAGTACGCCGCTCATGATGCGCGGCATTTCCGCCAAATGGCGAACAAGTTCTTTTTCCTGCTCGGGGCTGATCGTCCCCCTCGCCTTGCCAGCGCCTAGCGCCAGCGATGCCAGAACAGCGAGCTGGCAGGTGAAGGCCTTCGTCGAGGCGACACCGATCTCGGGACCCGCCATGATCGGAAAGATCGCGTCCGATTCACGCGCGATGGTCGATTCCCGGACGTTGACGACGGCGCCGATCTTCAGTCCGTTGTCCTTGCAGTAGCGCAGCGAAGCCAGCGTATCCGCGGTTTCGCCGGACTGCGAGATGAACAGGGCGGCTTGCGTTGGAGAGAGCGGCATTTCGCGGTAGCGGAATTCGGAGGCGACGTCGATCTCGACCGGCAGGCGCGCATAGCGCTCGAACCAGTACTTGCCGACGAGGCCGGCGAGATAGGCGGTGCCACAGGCCGAGATGGCGAGGCCGGTCACCGACTTGAAATCGATCGCAGCGGCGTTCGGACCGACCGTGTTGCTGGCGAAATCCACGTAGTGGCTGAGCGCGTGGGAGATCACTTCAGGCTGCTCGTAGATTTCCTTTTCCATGAAATGGCGGTGATTGCCCTTGTCGACGACAAAAGCCGTCGTCTGCGAGATCTGGCGCGGACGCGAGATCTCGTTGCCGGCGAAATCGAGAATGGTTGCGCCGTCCCTGGTCAGAACCGCCCAATCGCCGTCCACCAGATAGGTGATCTCATTGGTGAAGGGCGACAGGGCGATGGCGTCGGAGCCGAGGAACATCTCACCCCTGCCGTAACCGATCGCCAGCGGCGGGCCGGAGCGCGCCGCCATGATCGTGTCCGGATCCATCTGCAGCATGACGGCAAGCGCGTAGGCACCGGTCACGCGGTTGAGCATCTTCATCATCGCCGCGCGTGGCTCGAGGCCCTCGCCCAGATACTTGGCCATCAGGTGGGCGACGACCTCGGTATCCGTCTGGGTTTCGAAGGCTGCGCCTTCGGTGGTCAACTCATCGCGCAATTCAGAGAAGTTTTCGATGATGCCGTTATGGACGACGGCGACGCCTTTGACGAAATGTGGGTGCGCATTGGTCTCGTTGGGGACGCCGTGGGTTGCCCAGCGTGTATGGGCGATCCCTGTGTTGCCGGCGAGCGGCTCGCTGTCGAGACGCTTTTCGAGATTGAAGAGCTTTCCCTCGGCGCGACGGCGGTCCATGGCGCCATCGTGGATGGTGGCGACGCCAGCGGAATCATAGCCCCGATATTCGAGCCGCTTCAGTGCATCGACAAGACGCACAGCAACCGGACTATTACCAACGATACCAACAATTCCACACATAAAAACATCCCCAAAGCCGCCAATCAATTGGAGGCAGTCGTAACAATTTTCTCTTTTTTCTCAATCGGCTCGCCGGTCACTTTCGGTGACCGGCCGTTACGAAAAGCCTCAGCCTTTCGCCTTCTTTGCAGCCTTGATCGCCAGCGCGCGCTCGCGCAGCGCCGTGGCGCGGCCCGGTTTGATCTCCTGGTGGGCGCGGCCGAAGGCAAGCGCATCGGCAGGCACATCCGAAGTGATGACGCTGCCGGAGGCGACATAGGCGTTGTCACCGATGCTGACCGGGGCGACCAGCGAGGAGTTGGAGCCGACGAAGGCGTTCGCGCCAATGACCGTTTCGCTCTTGTTGACGCCGTCGTAATTGCAGGTGATCGTGCCCGCGCCAATGTTGGCGCCGGCACCGATCCTGGCATCGCCGATATAGGTCAGATGGTTGACCTTGGCGCCCTCGCCCACCTTGCCGTTCTTCACCTCACAGAAATTGCCGACCTTCGACCCTTCCGCCAGATCGGCGCCCGGCCGCAGCCGCGCGAAGGGCCCAACCGTCGCGCCGGCGCTGACATGGGCGCCTTCGATGTGCGAGAAGGCATGGATGATGGCGCCGCCATCGATCACCGCACCGGGGCCAAAGACAACGTTCGGCTCGATCAGCGCATCCTGGCCGATGACCGTATCGTAGGAGAGAAACACGGTTTCCGGCGCGATCATGCTGACACCGGAGATCATCAGTTCGTGCCGACGGCGCTCCTGCCAGAGGCGTTCGATGACGGCAAGTTCGGCGCGGTTGTTGGCGCCGGTCATCTCGACTTCGGGAGCATCGACGGCGGTGACGCGGCCGCCCAGCGAGCGGGCAATCTCGACGAGATCGGTGAGATAGTATTCGCCCTTGGCATTGCTGTTGCCGATGCGCGCCAGCAGATCCAGCGCCTTGCGACCATTGATCGCCATCAGGCCGCTGTTGCACCAGGTAACAGCGCGCTCGGCGTCGGTGGCATCCTTTTCCTCGCGGATGGCGATCAGTTCGCCGTCCTTGACCAGCAGGCGACCGTAGCCGCTCGGCTTGTCTGTGTGGAAGCCGATAACGACGATATCGCTGCCGTCTGCCAGAGCCTGGCGTGCGGCCTTCAGAGGCGCTGCCGTCTGCAGAGGAACGTCGCCATAGGTGACGATGATATCGTCATAGCCGCGCGCAATCGCGTCGCGTGCCGCGAGCACGGCGTGACCGGTGCCGAGGCGTTCGGTCTGCAGGTAGGTCTCGATCTCGATGCCGCCGACATTGGCCGCCTTCGCCACCTCGTCCGCATTGCGGCCGACAACCAGGGCCACCGAGCCTATATCGGTCTTCGCCACGGCTTCGACAACATGAGCGATCATCGGACGGTTCGCCACCGGGTGCAGAACCTTCGACTTCGACGATTTCATTCGCGTGCTGTCACCCGCGGCGAGAATGACGGCAAGACAAGTGCGTTCCATGCTTGGCTCCCAAGAATCCGTTACAGCGCGTTGCCGCCTCATAGCAGCAACACGCCGACGGGACAAAGATCAAAATGGATCAGGCGGAAACCTTCGCCATGCCGGCATAGGCCTCGTGGACGTGGTCCCGCCCCTCGACGATCACCGCCTCCATGGCCGCACGCGCAGCCTGCACGTCGCTGGCGCTGATGGCATCGACGATGCGCATGTGTGTCTCGGAAATGGTGGCGAAGCCGTTCTGTGACGGCGGCGTGCTGATCCGGAACATACCGACCAGCGCCGCCTCGATCAGGCTGCCGAGCGTGTGCATGAACGGATTGTGCGCCGCATCGGCAATCGCCAGATGAAACTGCAGATCGGCCAGCGCCAGACTTTCCGTCGTGTGACCGGGCGCGGCCATCTCGCCGGCCAGTCCGGTGAGCAGCGCAATCTCGTCGGACGTCGCCCGCTCGGCCGCCAGACCTGCCGCGAAAGGCTCGACCGCCAGACGGATGTCGTAGAGCTGCAGCAGGAATTCCTCGGTGACGTCATCGTCGAAATGCCAGGCGATGACCTCGCTGTCGAACATGTTCCACTGGCTTTTCTCGGTGACGCGGGTGCCGACGCGCGCCTTGGCGACGATCATGCCCTTGGCGGCAAGCGTCTTCATGGTTTCGCGCAGCACAGTGCGGGAGACCTTGAAACGTTGCGCAAGCTCGACATCCCCCGGCAGGATGGTTCCCACGGGATAGGTCCCGGCCACGATGGCGCGACCGAGCTCATCCACCACCTGCGCATGGCTGGTGCGGGATCTCCGCTGCGTCTTTCCCGTATCAAGCATTCGATTGCGCAACTGACTGGCCCCCTGTCAGGCATACCTCTTGTTCAGACTGGAGAGGAACAGGATGGCTTTCTGCATCAGGATGAATGCAAAAAGCAGAAGGCCGATCAGTATCTTTGTCCACCAACTGGAGAGTGTTCCGTCGAAGGTGATGTAGGTCTGAATCAAACCCTGTATCAGGAGCCCGATAAAGGTTCCCGCCACAAATCCCGCTCCACCCGTCAGCAGTGTGCCCCCAATGACAACCGCTGCAATGGCATCAAGTTCGACGCCCACCGCCGCCAATGAATAGCCGGCGGAGGTATAGAGAGAAAAAACGATTCCCGACAGGCCGGCAAGGAAGCCGGAGAGCGCATAAATCTGAATCGTGGTGCGACCAACCGGCACACCCATCAACTGGGCGGTGTGCGCTCCACCGCCAAGCGCGTATACGTTGGTGCCGAACCGTGTGCGGTGGGCAATGAAAATACCCACGGCGAAAACGACCAGCATGATGCCGCCGACCAGGGTCAGCCGACCACCGCCGGGAAGCTTGTAATAGAGACCCGACAGAGTGGTGTAATAGTCATGGCCGATCGGGATGCTGTCGATCGACAGCACGAAGGCCATGCCGCGAGCGAGGAACATGCCCGCCAGCGTGACGATGAAGGCCGGCATCTGGAGATAGTGGATCACAGCGCCCATTGCCGCGCCGAACGCGGTGGTGATTACAAGCACCAGTGCGAAAGCGACCAGCGGATGAATGCTGGTGTTCTGCAGGATCACGGCAAGGAAGACGCCGGTGAAGGCGATGACCGAGCCGATCGACAGATCGATGCCACCCGAGATGATCACGAATGTCATGCCGACGGCCGCGATACCGAGGAAGGCGTTGTCGGTGAGCAGATTGCCGACGACGCGGGTCGACAACATGTTCGGATACTGCATGGCGCAGACGGCGTAGGAGAGGATGAAGATGACGATCGTCGCAAGGAGCGGCAGGTATTTCGAATTCATTTCTGCAGTTCCCCTCTCGGAGCCGAGCGACGCCCCATGAAGACGGCGGCCGATTGCACCGCCGGCGACTGGATGACGAGGATGACGAGAACGATCACCGCCTTGATGATCAGGTTGAACTCCGGTGGGAAGCCCGAGAGCAGGATGCCGGTGTTCACCGCCTGGATGATCATCGCGCCGATCAGCGAACCGATGATGCTGAAGCGGCCGCCGAGCAATGAATTGCCACCAACGACGACCGCAAGGATCGCGTCGAGTTCGAGCCAGAGGCCGGCATTGTTGGCATCGGCGCCCTTGATGTCGGCGGCGACGATGATGCCGGCGATGGCGGCGCACAGGCCGCTGAGCATGTAGACGGCCATCAGCAGCACAGGCGTGCGGACGCCCGAGAGCTTGCTGGCGTGTCGGTTGATGCCGGTCGCCTCGATCAGCATGCCGAGTGCAGTGCGGCGAACGAGAAGCGTGACCAGAGCGCCGACCACCAGCCATATGACCACAGGCATCGGCATGAAGGCAAAGGAGCCGCTGCCAAAATAGATCAGACCGTCATCGTTGAAGGTCATGATCACGCCCTCGGTGATCAGCTGTGCGATGCCGCGTCCGGCGACCATCAGCACCAGAGTGGCGATGATCGGCTGGATGTTCAGGATCGAGACCAGAAAGCCGTTCCAGACGCCGCAAGCGAGGCCAACGAGAAGTGTCAGCACGAGCGTCCATGCAAGCGAGTTGCCTGACACGATCGAAGATGCCGCAACCGCGCCACAGATGGCGATGACCGCGCCGACTGAGAGGTCGATGCCCTTGGTGGCAATGACAAGCGTCATGCCGGTTGCGAGAAGCGCAACGGGAGCACCACGGTTCAAAACGTCGATCAAGCTGCCGTAGAGCCTTCCGTTTTGAATAGTTACGTTAAAGAACTGCGGGAACATAATGAAATTCAATGATAGAATAACAACAAGCGCTATCAATTGCGGCGCCAGCCGGATGAGCAGCGCCTTCTGTGACGACGTCATGCGTCCTCCGTCTTCTTGTCTACGGCAGCGATCGCCTGGACGATGCGCGAGGTGGTGACGTTATCGCCGGTCAGTTCGGCCACATGCTCGCGGTCGCGCAATACGAGAATACGTGAACTGTAGGCGATAAGCTCTTCCAATTCCGAGGAAATCACGATTAGCGACATACCTTTTTCGCACAACTCCTCGATCAGACGGATGATCTCGGCATGGGCGCCGACATCGATGCCGCGGGTGGGTTCGTCGAGGATCAGGAAATCAGGATTCGTGGCCAGCCAGCGGGCCAAAATAGCCTTCTGCTGGTTGCCGCCAGACAGCAGCCGGATCGGCTTCTCCCGGTCGGTGGTGCGGATATCGAGCGCCTTGATGTACTGGTCGGCGAGCGCATTCTGTTCGCCGCGCGACAGTGGTCGCGCCCATCCCCGTCGGGCCTGCAGCGCCAGCGCGATGTTCTCGCGGATCGACAGGTCGCCGATGATGCCGTCGGTCTTGCGATCCTCAGGGCAGAAGCCGAAGCCGGCGCGAATGGCGGCACGCGGACTGGAAAGAGCAACAGGCTTGCCGTCGATCTTGGCGGTGCCGCTATCGGCGTTCTCGATGCCGAAGAGAAGCTCGGCCGTCTCGGTGCGGCCGGAGCCGAGCAGGCCGGCGATGCCGACGACCTCGCCAACGCGGACTTGCAGATCGAAGGGCTTGACCTTGCCGCGCTTGCCGTAGCCCTCGAAACTGTATTTGACCGGTCCGGCGGCGACGGTGCGCTCCTTCACGGCGGCTTCCGCATCCGCCAACTCATGGCCAAGCATCATCGAGATCAGCCCCTGTCTCGGCAGTTCGGCGGTGTCGCGGGTTCCCACCAGCTTGCCGTTGCGCAACACGGTGATGCGGTCACTGATGTCGTAGACCTGTTCAAGGAAGTGGGTGATGAAGACGATGCCGAGGCCGCGCTTCTTGAGGTCGCGCAAAATGCCGAACAGCATGGCGACCTCCTGCGCGTCGAGGCTTGCCGTCGGCTCGTCGAGGATCAGCACCTTGCCGGAGAGATCGACGGCGCGGGCGATGGCGACGACCTGCTGCACAGCGACGGAGAAGCGGTCGAGCTGCGCGGTGACGTCGATCCGCATGCCATATTGCTCGAGAAGCTCCCGCGCCTGCCGGTTCATGGCGGCGACGTCGATCATGCCGAAGCGTTTCGGCTGGCGCCCGAGGAAGAGATTTTCAGCGACGCTGAGATTGGAAAGGAGGTTGACCTCCTGGTAGACGGTGCCGATGCCGAGCTTCTGCGCGGCCAGCGTATCGGCGGGATCGATCTCGGCGCCATCGAGCGTCAGGCTGCCCTCGTCGCGTCGATAGGCGCCGGTGATGCACTTGATCAGCGTCGATTTTCCCGCGCCGTTTTCGCCGAGCAGTGCGTGCACTTCGCCCTTGCGAAGGGTGAATTCGACCTTGTCGAGGGCGACGGCTCCTGGGAAAAATTTCGATATGCCAGACGCCGAAAGAACGTTCTCGAAATTGTGAATCATCAACTGATTTTTTCCTGATATTGACCGATCTGGCCTGATTGCAACCCGACATGATGTCTGGCGGCCTTCGCGGCAGTTCCGCACCGGTCCATGATGGACCGGTGCGGTTCACGCATCAGATCAATAGCCGAGGCCCTTCTTGGACTCGTAGACCTTCTTCGGATCGTCAGCCTGGGTGTAGAGCTTCGATTCGGTTTGGATCCACTTGGCCGGAGCCTTCTTGTCCTTGAGGTAAGCGTCGAGCGCGTCGAAGGCCGGGCCTGCCATGTTCGGCGTCAGCTCGACGGTCGCGTTAGCTTCGCCGGCTTCCATGGCCTTGAAGATATCGGGCACGGAGTCGATCGAGACGACGAGGATGTCCTTGCCCGGCTTCAGGCCGGCTTCCTTGATCGCCTGGATACCGCCGACAGCCATGTCGTCGTTGTGGGCGTAGAGGGCGCAGATGTCCTTGCCACCGTTCTCAGCCTTCAGGAAGCTTTCCATGACTTCCTTGCCCTTGGTGCGGGTGAAGTCGCCGGTCTGACTGCGAACGATCTTGAAGTTCGACTTGCCGGCAATCGCTTCCTCGAAGCCCTTCTTGCGGGCGATCGCCGGCGACGAGCCGGTGGTGCCCTGAAGCTCGACGATGTTGCACTTCTTGTCGGCAACGGTCTTGACCAGCCAGTCGCCGGCAACCTTGCCTTCATGGACCTGATCCGACGTCACAGCCGTCAGGTAAAGGTCCTCAGGCGCCTTGATGGTGCGGTCGAGCAGGATGACCGGGATATCGGCTTCCTTCGCTTCCTTAAGCACTGCGTCCCAGCCGGTTTCGACGACCGGGGCGAGCAGGATCGCGTTGACGCCCTGAGCGATGAAGGAACGGATCGCCTTGATCTGGTTTTCCTGCTTCTGCTGGGCATCGGCGAACTTCAGGTCGATGCCGCGCTTCTTGGCTTCTTCCTTGGTGACGGTGGTTTCAGCGGCGCGCCAGCCGGATTCCGAACCGATCTGCGAGAAGCCGACAACCAGCTCGGCAGCCTGTGCCGAACCGAACATGCAGGCAGCAAAAACCGTGGCACTCATGAGTGCAGTCTTCAATTTCATGATTTCCTCCAAAAGCCGCCTCCTCGCGGCACGCACTAGGAAAATCATATAGTATTACTTTTGTAAATGCACTTTCTGGTATGCAATGCAGCAAAAAGGGCGCCCGAAACGGGCGCCTTCTCGCAAGTGCTAACGTCGTAATGCTGCGATCACTTCGGCAGCTTGTCGTCCACGCCTTCGACGTAGAAGTTCATGCCGAGCAGCGTGCCGTCATCTGCCTTTTCGCCGGCCTTCAGCCAAGGTGTTCCGTCCTGCTTGTTGATCGGGCCGGTGAACGGATGCAGTTCGCCGGACTTGATCTTGGCTTCGGTGTCCTGCGCCATCTTCTTCACGTCGTCAGGCATGTTGGTGTAGTCGGCCATCTTCAGGATGTTGTCCTTGAGGCCGTCCCAGCTCTGTTCCGACTTCCAGGTGCCGTCGAGCAGCGCGTGAACGCGCTTGGAGTAGTAATTGCCCCAGGTGTCGACGATTGCCGTCAGCTGCGCCTTGGGGCCGGCCGCGATCATATCAGAGGCCTGACCGAAGGCGTGGATGCCGCGCTCTTCGGCAACCTGCATCGGCGCGGTGGTGTCGGTGTGCTGCGTCAGCACGTCGACGCCCTGGTCGACCATGGCCTTGGCGGCGTCGGCTTCCTTGCCCGGGTCGAACCAGGTGTTGACCCAGATGACCTTGAGCTTGAAGTCAGGATCGATCGACTTGGCGCCCTGCTCGAAGGCGTTGATGCCCATGACCACTTCAGGGATCGGGAAGGAAGCGATGTAGGCGGCGCCGTGCTTCTTAGAGGTCTTGGCGGCGATCTGACCGAGGATGTAGCGGCCTTCGTAGAAGCGCGAGTTGTAGGTCGCAAGGTTCGGGCCGGACTTGTAGCCGGTGCCGTGTTCGAACTTCACATCGGGGAACTTGGCGGCAACCTTGACGGTGGCATCCATGAAGCCGAACGACGTCGTGAAGATCAGCTTGCAGCCGGAGCGGGCAAGGCGCTCGATGGCGCGCTCGGCATCCGGGCCTTCAGGCACGTTTTCAAGGTAAGGCGTATCGATCTTGTCGCCGAACTCCTTCTGGATCTGCTGGCGGCCGAGGTCATGCGCCTGCGAGTAGCCGCCATCGGTGTGCGAACCGACGTAGACGAAGCAGACCTTGGTCTTGTCCGCAGCCTGAGCAGCCGAACCGACGCTCAGGATGGCTGCTGCCGAAGCAGCAAATGCGAGTGCTAGTTTTTTCATTGTTACCTCTGTTGGTTTGAAATTTCCGGACGTCCGTCTCATCTTGCTTTTTAACGTTCCGGGACGAAGGGCTTTCCGAGTGACGCAGGCGTATTGATCAGCGTCGTGCGCCGATTATGAGAAATGATGACGAGAACCACAATAGTCGCGGCATAGGGCAGCATCGACAGGAACTGCGCCGGAATGCCGATGCCGAACGCCTGGGCATGCAGCTGCAGGATGGTGACGGCGCCGAACAGATAGCCACCGGCAAACACCCGCCACGGACGCCACGACGCGAAGACGACCAGCGCGAGCGTAATCCAACCGCGACCTGATGACATGTTCTCCACCCATTGCGGCGTGTAGACCAGTGAGAGCTGTGCGCCGGCAAGGCCCGCGCAGGCGCCGCCGAACATGACGGCGAGATAGCGGGTGCGGATGACGCTGATGCCGAGCGCGTGCGCGGAGCCGTGGCTGTCGCCGATGGCGCGCAGCTTCAGACCGGCGCGGCTGCGGAACAGGAACCAGCTGACGCCGAAGAGCAGCGCCAGCGACAGGTAGAAGGTCAAGTCCTGGCGGAACAGCACCGAGCCGATAAACGGCAGGTCGGAGAGATAGGGGATGACGATCGGGGTCAGGCGCACGCCGGGAACGCTGACATAGCCCTCTCCGAGCATGCCCGAGAGGCCTAGGCCGAGTATGGTGAGCGCCAGACCTGTCGCAACCTGGTTGGCGACCAGCGTCAGCGTCAGGAAGGCGAAGAGCAGCGAGAATAGCGCGCCCATGGCGATGCCGGCCAGCAGGCCGATATAGGGCGAGCCCGACATCTGCGCACCGGCGAAAGCGGCGACGGCGCCCATGATCATCATGCCCTCGACACCGAGATTGAGGACGCCGGAACGTTCCGTCACCAGTTCGCCGAGGGCGGCGATGACGAGCGGCGTCGAGGCGGTGATGACGGTGAGCAGAATAGCTTCGAAAATGCTCATGCGACACCTCCGCGGACACGCGACCAGACGATGCGGATCTTGTAGGCGATCAGCGTGTCGCAGGAGAGAACGAAGAACAACAGAAGCCCCTGAAAGACGCGCGTGACCTTGTCGGAAACGCCGATCGACAGCTGTGCCGCCTCTCCACCGAGATAGGTCAGCGCCAGCACCAGACCCGAGGCAATGATGCCGAGCGGATTGAGGCGACCGAGGAAGGCGACGATGATCGCGGTAAAGCCGTAGCCCGGCGAAATGGCCGGCTGCAGATGCCCGATCGAGCCGGACACTTCGGAAATGCCGGCAAGGCCTGCCAGCGCGCCCGAGAACAGGAAGCTAAACCAGATCATCTTCTTCGACGAAAAACCGGCAAAGCGCCCTGCCCGCTCCGACTGGCCGAGCACGACGATCTCGAAGCCCTTCAGCGTGTATTTCATCATGAACCAGACGAGGATCGCCGCGATGATGGCGAAGACGAAGGCCCAATGGGCGCGGCCGGAGTCTTCCCATATTGCCGGCAGCACCGCTTCGGGCGGGAAGGACACGCTTTCGGGGAAATTGAAGCCGGCGGGATTGCGCCAGGCGCCGCGGATCAGCCAGTCGAGAAACAGCTGGGCGATATAGACCAGCATCAGGCTGGTCAGGATCTCGTTGGTGTTGAAATGCGCTTTCAGCAGTGCCGGGATGCCCGCGAACAGAGCGCCGCCGAGCGCGCCCATGATCAGCATCAGCGGCAGAACAAGCGGCGAATGCCATTCGGTGAACAGGATCGGCAGGATGGAACCTGTGATCGCGCCCATGGTGAACTGGCCCTCGGCGCCGATGTTCCAGTTGTTGGAGCGATAACAGACGGCAAGGCCGACGGCGATCATGATCAGCGGGGCCGCCTTGATCGCCAGTTCGTGCAGCGACCAGACCTCAAGCAGTGGCTCGAGGAAGAAGGCATCGAGCGCCTCGACCGGGTCCTTGCCCAATATCTCGAACATGATCGCGCCGGCGATCAACGTCAGGACCAGCGCCAGAAGCGGCGAGACGAGACCCCAGAACTTCGACGCCTGCGGGCGCTTTTCGAGTTCAATGCGCATGCGTGGTCTCCGGCGCGGTCTTGCTTTCGTGCAGGCCGCCCATCAGCAGGCCGATCTTCTCGCGCGTCAGTTCGCCGGCAGGGAACGGCGACGAAAGGCGCCCCTCGGAGATGACGGCGATCTCGGTGGCGACCTCGAAGATCTCGTCGAGATCCTGGCTGATGACGACGACGGCCGAACCGTTGCGGGCGAGATCGACGAGCGCCTGGCGAATGCGGCTCGCAGCGCCTGCGTCGACACCCCAGGTCGGCTGATTGACGACGAGCACGGCGGGCTGTCGGTCGAGTTCGCGGCCGACGATGAATTTCTGCAGGTTACCGCCGGAGAGAGAGCCGGCTGCCGGATCCTCGCCGCTCTTGCGAACGTCCATCTCCTCGGAGATGCGCTTGGTGGCGCTTTTCACCGCGCCGCGGCGGATGATCTTGAGAAAGCCGCCTGACAGGAACGCCTTGCGGTCCGACTTGCTGCGAGCCAGCACGAGGTTGTCGGACAGCTTCATCGCCGAGACCGCCGCGTGACCGTGACGCTCCTCGGGGACGAAGCCAGCGCCGAGAAGACGGCGGGCGTTGATCCCCTGCGTTCCCACAGGCTTGCTACGGATGACAACGGCGTCCGGCGCCGCGACCGGGTATTCGCCCGAGAGCGCGTCGAACAATTCGCCCTGCCCGTTGCCGGCGACACCGGCGATCGCCAGGATCTGGCCGGAACAGACTGTCAGCGACACAGCCCTCAGCGGCATGGCGAAGGGCGTCCGCGGCGCGACCGAAAGGTTGGAGACCGCGAGCTGCACCGGACCTTTGTTGCCGCGATCGGGATGGGTGACGCTGGCGACATCGTTTCCGACCATCATGCGGGCAAGCGAGGCCGGCGTCTCGTCCGAGGGAACGCAGGCGCCGGTGACCTTGCCGTGGCGCAGCACCGTGGCGCGGTCGCAGATGCGCTGCACTTCCTCCAGGCGGTGGCTGATGTATAGGACGGACCGACCCTCAGCCTTGAGCTTGAACAACGTCTCGAACAGCCTGTCGGCTTCCTGCGGTGTCAGCACCGAGGTCGGTTCGTCGAGGATGATGAGCTTCGGGTTCTGCAGCAGGGCGCGGACGATCTCGATGCGCTGGCGCTCACCGACCGAGAGATCGGCGACATGCGCATGTGGATCAAGCGGCAGGCCATAGGCTTGCGACAGCGCCCTCGCCTCCTCGGCAATCTTCCCTATCGGAATGCTGTCGTCGAGCGACAGTGCGATGTTTTCGGCAACCGTCAACGCTTCGAACAGCGAGAAATGCTGGAACACCATGCCGATGCCGAGCTTGCGCGCGCCGCCGGGCGACCCGATCGCAACCGGTCGACCTTGCCAGACGATCTGCCCTTCGCTTGGCTCCAGCACGCCGAACAGCATCTTGACCAGCGTGGATTTTCCAGCGCCGTTTTCGCCGAGCAACGCATGGATTTCGCCGGGAGCGATGTCGAGGTTTATGTGATTGCAGGCAGCAAAGCTGCCGAAGAGCTTTGTCAGTTTCTGGACCGACAATAACGCGCCTGATGCCGGCACAGTCGATGACGACACTTTCCCCTCATTTCCCACTGCCGACCTGCCCCTTCGGGATCATTCTGGGATCAGCAGCGTCGCTCCGGTCGTTTTTCTGGCTTCAAGATCCGTGTGGGCTCGCCCAACCTCACGTAACGGATAGGTCTGATTGACATTGATACGCACTTTGCTGCTCAAAACAACATCAAATAATGCGTTTGCACAATCAGTTAGCTCTTCCCGAGTGGCGATATAGCTGAAAAGCGTGGGCCGCGTCGCGAAGAGCGAACCCTTCTGCGCCAACAACGCCAGGGTGAAATCCTCGATCGGGCCGGACGACTGGCCGAAGGAGACGAACATGCCGAGCCTCTTCAGGCAATCCAGAGAGCCGGGGAAGGTATCGCGGCCTATGGAATCATAGACGACATCGACGCCCTTGCCACCGCTGACCTCTGAAACGCGCGCGACGAAGTCCTCGGTATTGTAGTTGATCACGTGATCATAGCCATACTCAAGCGCCATCCGCGCCTTGGCGTCAGATCCGACCGTTCCGATGACCGTCGCGCCGAGCGCCTTGGCCCACTGCCCTGCAATCAGCCCGACGCCGCCGGCAGCGGCGTGAAAGAGAAGCGTGCTTTCGGGGCCGACCTTGAAGGTGCGGTTGAGCAGATATTGCGCCGTCATGCCCTTCAGCATCATCGCTGCGGCCGTTTCCAGGGATATGCCGTCGGGCACCTTCACCAGATGTTTGGTCTCGATGTTGCGCTCGACGCTGTAGGCGCCGTCGGAGCCGGCGTAGGCCACCCGGTCGCCGACGTTGAAATCGGTCACGCCGGGCCCGAGCGCGGTCACCGTTCCAGCCGCTTCCTTGCCCGGGACGAACGGCATGTGCGGCGCCTTGTAGAGACCGGTTCGGAAATAGACGTCGATGAAATTCAGACCGATCGCCGCGTGCCTGATCTGCACCTCGTCTTGAGCCGGCGGCGGCAGATCGACTTCAACGTAATCCAGAACCTCTGGGCCGCCGGTTCCGCTCAATACAACGGCGCGTGTCTTCGTCATCTGTAGTCTCCTAGTCGGAACGTCCCAGCGCCGGCAGGAACTGCAGGACGGCGCCGATGCAATAGAGGTAGATACCGCTCAGAATGAAAAGGATGAGCGCCCATTGCGGCAGAACAAAATGCATCAGCAGCGCATACATCCCTAGCGCCGACCACAGCAGGAAAATACCGAGATTGAGCGGACGAAGGCGCTGGACGCGCACCGGATGCAGGAAATTGATCGGCAGGAAGGTCAGGACCACCGAGACGGTGACGACGCCAAGTGCCGTGGTGGCACTGGCATCCATGACGAACAGCGTAAAGACGATCATATTCCAGACGACGGGAAAGCCCGAGAAGAAATACTCATCGGTCTTCATGCCCATATCGGCATAATAGATGGCGCTTGACACCACGATCATGCCCGCGGCGACGAAGGACCAAGGCTCGCCGATCATGCCGCTCTGATAAAGCGCGAAGGCGGGGAGAAGCACGTAGGTGACGTAATCGATGATGTTGTCGAGCGTGTCGCCCGACCAGTTCGGCAAAACTTCCTTGACCCTCACCTTGCGCGCGATCGGTCCGTCGATGCCATCGACCAAAAGAGCAAGCCCCAGCCACCAGAACATGTCGACGAAACGATGTTCGGCGGCGGCGACGACGCCTAGGAATGCCAGGAAGGAACCGGAGGCCGTCAGGATATGGACGGAAAATGCGCGCATTTCCGCATAGGGTACGCGCTTGTAATTGAAAATCTTCATGTTTCCCCGAGTTGCCTGAAGCAATCCGCACCCCCGAGGCGCGATTTCGGCCTAATATGCATCCTTTGTACGGCTTCGCCAGAGCAAAAGCGAAAGATGCACATTGGGTTTTCCAAACCTGACGATAACATGCATATTTCATGCAAGTCGCCACGAACGGAATGGAATACCTTTAATCCGCCGCCTATTTGTAATATCTGGCTCGCATCGCATTGATGATCGACGAACTACGGGATCCGATACCGCAATGAACGCGCCTCTCAAGACCGACGAATTCGCAGCTCCCATTCCTGCCGGCGTTTTCGCCGAAACCGTCCTCAGCGTCAGGCATTACACGGATCACCTGTTCCGTTTCACGATGACGCGTCCGGAAGGGTTCCGCTTCCGCTCGGGTGAATTCGCGATGATCGGTCTTATGGTCGAGGGAAAGCCGATCTTCCGCGCCTACTCGATCGCCAGTCCCGCCTGGGCCGAAGAACTCGAATTCTTCTCGATCAAGGTTCCCGATGGTCCGCTGACATCCCGTCTCCAGGCGATCAAGCCCGGTGACCAGGTGCTGATGCGCAAGAAGCCGACGGGCACGCTGGTGCTCGACGCGCTGACACCCGGCCGTCGTCTCTACATGTTCTCGACCGGCACCGGCATCGCCCCCTTCGCCAGCCTGATCCGTGATCCCGAGACCTATGAGAAGTTCGAGCAGGTGATCCTGACGCACACGACGCGCGACATTGCCGAACTGAAATACGGCTTCGACCTGGTTGACGAAATCCGGAACGATGAGTTGCTGCAGGAGGTGGTCGGCGACAAGCTGTTGCACTACGCAACCGTCACCCGCGAAGATTACCAGTACACCGGTCGCATCACCGACCTGATCTCGTCTGGAAAGCTATTCACTGATCTCGGCGTGCCACCGCTCGACCCGGAAATCGACCGCGGCATGATCTGCGGCTCCTCTGCGATGTTGAAGGATACCAAGGAGCTGCTCGAAAACGCAGGTCTCGAGGAAGGCGCCAACAGCAAGCCGGCACAGTTCGTCATCGAGCGCGCGTTCGTCGGCTGATAGAAAGACAAAAAGATTTGAGAGACGGCTCCGGAAACGGGGCCGTTTTCATTTGTGGCCGAGATAGTCGATCAGCACCGTCATCGCCTTGCGCGCTTCGACGGCCTTGCCCTGCTGGATGGCGCGGATAACGGCGACATGCAGGGAGATCGAGCGATCCATCCGCTCGGGGCTTGCCTTCGCATACCAGAGGCGGCGGGAATGGGTCTGCACCGGCACAAGCGCCGAGGTGATGAAGGCGTTGGGACAGGCATTCTCGAGTATCTCGTCGAAAGCCTTGTCAGCTGCGAAGAATGCCGCCAGATCGCCGCTGATGGCGCAGTCGTTCATGGCTCTGGCGCATTCCACAAGCTGGTTGCGCTGTCCATCGGTGGCGTGTTCGGCCACCAGCGCCGCAGCGATCGGCTCCAGTTCGCGGCGCACCTGCATGACATCGGCGTGGTCTGTCGGCTTGATCTCGGCAATCTGCAGACCGACCCTCGGCTTGATGACGATCAGGCCCTGCCATGCCAGCTTCTGGATTGCCTCGCGCACGGGCGTACGGCCGTGGCCGAGGAGATCGATCAACTGCTTTTCATTGACCAGCGCGCCGGGCTCAAGCGCCAACGTCACGATCGCATGTTCCAGTGCCAGATAGGCGAGATGGCTCTGTGAATTCGTCATCGCGGATCCATGATTCGATCTGATATATCATAGACTTCCCTCCCTTCAATGCAATGGAGGGTTGCCCTGATATATGAGCGATAACGAAATTACTGTGGATCGATGCAAGATCACTCGTGTCGCAATGCTTCGATCGGATTGAGCTGAGCGGCGCGGCGGGCGGGGAAATAGCCGAAAATCATGCCGATCGCCGCCGAAAACACAAAGGCGACCGCGATCATCATTGGGCTGACGACGAAGGGGACCTTCAGCAGAGTGACGGCGCCAAAGCCGAGGCCCAGGCCGAGCAGGATGCCGCTCATGCCGCCAAAGACCGACAAGGCCACCGCTTCCACTAGAAACTGCAACAGGACCTGTCGCTCCAGCGCACCGATCGCCAGCCGGATGCCGATCTCGCGCGTGCGCTCGGTGACGGAGACCAGCATGATGTTCATGATGCCGATGCCGCCAACCAGGAGGCTGATCGCCGCCACCGCGCCAAGCAGGCTGGTGAGCAGCGTGGTGGTGCCGGTCATGGCCGCGGCGATCTGCGTCATGTCGTTGACGTTGAAATCGTCCTCCCTGCCCGGAATGATCTTGCGCCGCTCGCGCAGCAGGTTCTCGGTTTCCGATTGGACCTTCGACGTCGACACACCGTCGCGCGCCGACAGGACGATCATCGACACATTCGCGTTGGCCTTGCCGCCGATGCGGCGCTGATAGACCTTCACCGGCATCACCACGACATCATCCTGATCATTGCCCATGCCGGATTGGCCGCGCTTGGCGAGTACGCCGACGATGGCGCACGAGACCTTGCCGACACGGATCTGCTGGCCGGTGGGATCGGCCGAACCGAAGAGCTGCGAGCGAACCGTTTCGCCGAGAATGCAGCGCGCCCGGCCGCGCTCCTCTGCGGCATCGAAGGTGCGGCCGATCGCCATGTCCCAGTCCTGGGCGATAAAATAATCGTTTGTCGTTCCCATCACCGTGGTCGAGTGGCTCTGCCCGCCGTAGATCGCCGTCGCGGTCGTCTGGTTCAAGGGCGCCACGGCCCTGAGGCCGCCAACCTGATCGCTGATGGCGTCGACATCGGCGACGGTGAAGCGCCGGGCCTCCGAGCTCGCGCGTCCGGGGCCGAACTGGCCGGGGCGGGCAAACAGCATGTTGGTGCCGAGCCTGGATAGCTCCGACGTGACCTGTGCCGTCGTGCCGTTGCCGATCGTCACCAGGGCAATGACGGCAGCGACGCCTATGACGACGCCAAGCACGGTCAGGAACGAGCGCAGCATGTTGCGGCTGATGGCGCGAAGGGCGAGTTTCAGCGTCTCAAAGAACATGGTCCGCCCTCCCCTTGTGCGCCGTCTCCGTCTCGAGCTTGCCATCGACGAAGCGCAGCAGGCGCTGTGCGTAGGCGGCGATATCGGACTCGTGGGTGACCATGACGATGGTGATGCCCTGCTCACGGTTCAGCCGCGTCATCAGGTCCATGATCTCGACACTGGTCTTCGTATCGAGGTTGCCGGTCGGCTCATCCGCGAGCAGCAGCGACGGCTGGGTGACGATGGCGCGGGCGATCGCCACGCGCTGCTGCTGGCCGCCCGAGAGCTCCTGGGTCTTGTGGTGTTCGCGTCCGGCGAGACCGACAAGGCCCAGTGCTTCCTTCGCCAGCTTGTGCCGTTCGGCACCAGGCATGCCGCGATAGATCAGCGGCAGCTCGACGTTCTCTACGGCGGAGGTTCGCGGAAGGAGATTGAAGCCTTGAAAGACGAAGCCCAGCATGTGACGGCGCAGCATCGTCAGCTGCGCACGGTCGAAGCCGCTGGTCGAAATGCCCTGGAACAGATAGTCGCCGTCGCTTGGCACGTCGAGACAGCCAAGAATGTTCATCGCCGTCGACTTGCCGGAACCGGAGGGTCCCATGATGGCGACGAACTCGTGCGCACGAATTGCCATGTCGACATGGTCGAGCGCGCGGATCGCCGCCTCGCCACGACCATAGATCTTGGAAACCTTGCTGAATTCGATGAGTGGCGGTGTCGTCATAACGCGCCGCCTATCTCGACTGCTCGGTCGAATCGGTGACGATCGCGTCGTTTTCCTTGAGATCGCCGGAAACAACCTGCGTGAACTGTCCGTCCGAGGATCCGACCTGAATGACGACAGGCGAAGGCCTGCCCGCCTTCAGCACCCAGACCCGACGCTTGGCGCCGGTCAGCGTTTCCCCGGCACCCTGATTGGACGGGCGCGGTCCCATGCGTGGCGGCGCGAACATGCCGAACAGCCCGCGATTGCGGCGACCTTCGGCGGCCGGCGGCGCATAGCGGAGCGCAGCGTTCGGGACCATCAGCGTGCTCTTGACCGCTTCCACGGTCACGTCGGCGGTGGCTGTCATGCCCGGGCGCAGCAGCAGAGCGGCATTGTCGACAGAGAGGATCGCCTTGTAGGTCACGACGTTGTTGGTGGTCTCGGAGGCAAAGCGGATCTGCTTGATCTCGGCAGGGAAGGTCTTGTCGGGATAGGCATCGACCGTAAAGGTCGCCTTCTGGCCAACGGCGATCTGGCCTACATCTGCCTCATCGACATCGACCTGCAGTTCCATCTGGCGCAGGTCGCCGCCGATGACGAAGAGAACGGGCGCGGACAGCGACGCGGCAACGGTCGCGCCGGGGTCGACCGAACGGGTCAGGATGACGCCGTCGATTGGCGAGATGATCTTCGACTTGGAGAGATTGACCTCAGCCAACTGCAGATCGGCCTCGGCCGACAGCACGGCTGCCTCGTTGATTTCCTTGGCGGCCACCGCGGAGTCATACTTGTAGCGCGCATCCTCAAGGCTCTGCTGTGTCGTCACGTTGTTCTGAACGAGATTGCGGGTGCGCTCATAGGAACTCTGGGCGGACTGCAGATCGGCGGTCGCCTTGACGACGTTGGCCTTGGCCGAATCGAGCTTTGCCTGCGTGCTCTTGAGATCGGCTTCGACCTTGTTGGTGTCGAGCACCGCCAGCACGTCGCCCGATTTCACCTCGCTGTTGTAATCGACATTGACGTCGCGCACCGTGCCGGACAGCTCGCTTGATATATCGACCTGCTCGGTCGGCTGCACCGATCCTGTGGCCGTGACCAGCACGGTCAGGTCGCCGTTTTTCACTGGCTGGGTGGTGTAGCTCACTTCGCTATTGCTGCGGCCCGCATAGAGATAGGCGCCGCCACCGACGACAATAATCGCCACAATGAGAATCACGACACGGCGGAGCCAGTGTCCCTTCTTCCGCTGCCGCGACGACGCGAGAACTGCGGCCAGATCCGCGCTCCCTGCCGTGCTTGTTTTGTGGTTCGAACTGTTGGTGTCGTTCATGCGTTCCTCGATGAAATGCGGCCAGTCCGACCGTCAGTCACGCAGTAACGGCATGAAGCTGAACGCAGGATTAGCGAGCACCGCGATTCGCACGAGACAACGACAAAGGGAAATGAAATCTTGGTAATCTTGCGAAGGTTTTGAGACACACGGCAAGATGATGCCGAGGCCAGGCTTGAATCAAGAGGACCCGCGCATATTCTGGCGCAGGCCCATTGCTTCCGGATCAATCCAAAGCGGTACCGAAATACCGCGTCAGGCGCCCAACGCCGCCAGAGACACCGGAGGACGACGTTTGGCTGCCATTAGCAGGTCGAGCTCAGTGGCAGACGGGCCAAACTTCTCGAAGAGCCGCGCAGCTTCATCTGCTTCAAGCCGGTAGCGGCGAGAAAATTCAGCGAGGCTGTAAGCGCGGCCACGAAGAACCTTGCGGGTGGTGGAGTGTTCGATCACATCGGTCATGGCTATCTCCTGCTTATGGACAGTGAAATAGGGCGCTGATCTGTTTCGTAAAGTGCCAGACCCATCCGAAGGCGTTGAATTTACTTACTATTCCGGTGGAACTTTTTGACCACTGTTGCGTTCAATGCGGATGTAACTTGAGCTATACCGCAGTATTTGTTGCGTTTAGGTCTCGATTGTGCGTCGTCACAATACGATTATATCCGTAGCCATATACGAAAACGATGTGCTTCGAGCACAATCATAATTCCGGTAAGTTCATGATTTACTTGGTGAGAGCGCAGGGGTTCGAACCCTGGACCTACTGATTAAAAGTCAGTTGCTCTACCGGCTGAGCTACGCTCTCCCTGGGCGCTAGGCACGAATAAATCGGCCCGGCTGGAAGTGCGCGGAACATATGCAGACGACCCATTGCGGTCAACCGAAAAATCTACCTTTCCTGTGCTTTAGGCACATTTCTTGCGGAGTAGCTGCTTACCAAAGTCACTGGCGGCGAAATCGGGATTTTAGCGGAACATTTCGTCCCTCTGGCAGTTCAAGCGGTGAAACCATCGGAGAATGATATGTCGAACCATGAAACCCGCATCCGCGAACATGCCTACTCCATCTGGGAACGCCAGGGGCGGCCGGATGGAAAGCATGACGAACATTGGGCCGAAGCAGAGCATGAAATCAGCCACAGCGGCGACGAGATCGAAGGCGACGACCTACCTAATCTCGGCGTCCTGCGCGAAGCGGCTCGGCAGCATACAGACAGCTTCATCGTGAAAACGGACCTTGAAGATGCCGATCAGCGCGAAGCCACACCTGGCGTACGTGAGCAGCCGTAAAGTCACAGCACTCATTCATCCGCTCGTTTGAGCCGTTTTCTCGGAAAGGGATTTGACCCATGACACACTCGATCACAGGAAAGGTCGCAGCCGCTCTATGCATCATGCTGGCGCTGAGCTCCTGCGGCAACACAATCCGCGGCGTCGGCAAGGATATGGCGGGCACCGTCGATGCCACACAGAACGCCGGTCACCGCGTCGGCAACGCGGCTGCGAAGTAATCCATACTGCAGGCTTGTGCGAGACTCGTGGCTTAAGCCAAGCCGAGATTGCTTCGGTTATGTGAGTTCCGTGTTTTACGATAACGAGCATCGTATCTAGATTTGGGCGCCGTGGGTCGCCCTTTTCCATATATGGCGTCGGACTATGGCGATCGCCGCCTCCGAATTGATGCAGATCCTGAAATCAATGGGTGCTTCATGAGTTTTCGTCCACCTCAATCGTTAAGTGCGCCCTTTTCGGTCGAAAGCGGCTTCAATGTCCTCGAATATGAATTGAGGGCTGAGCGCGCCAATTCGCTCGGTCGTAGCGGGCTAAAGGCCGAAGCGGCACTTGCCGATCTCAAGGCTTGGGATGAACAGCGGCACAGCCGCGAGCAGCGCGATGTCCTCGTGAAGCAGGCGGCCGATGCGGTCTGGGATCTCTTCGTCCAGCGGGAGATTTGCGGCTTGCGCAACAGCCGCGACGTTACCCAGCGCTACGCCATACCAGACGAAGTTCTCGTGCGGCTCGGCTCCAGCTAGAAAAACTCGCCAGATACGCTCAGGCAGTTACGCGCTTCTGGTTGTCGGCCAACAGCGCCGATGCCAGGACCGTCATGTTTCGGCCATGTGCCTTGGCGTCGAGCAAGGCGGCGTCGGCGCGGATGAGAAGCGTTGTCGCCGCCCCCTTGTCGAAGGAGGACGCCACGCCGATCGAGACCGAAACGGCACCGAGGATGCGGCCGCGGTGAGATAGCGGCGTACTGCGGATATTCTCCCTCACCCTCTCTGCAAGCGCCAGACCTTCGACATCGCCGAGGTCGGGCATCAGTGCCGTAAACTCCTCGCCGCCGAAACGATAGGCCCGGCCGGCATCGCCGATCGTATCGCTGATGATCTGGGCGACATACCGCATCACCTCATCGCCGGCGTCATGGCCAAACTCGTCGTTGAACCGCTTGAAGTGATCGATATCGATCATCATGCAGGCCAGAGGCCGCGATGCGCTATCGCGGACGTGGTTGTTCAGACCCTCATCGAGCGAACGCCTGTTGTGGAGACCGGTGAGTGCATCGCGGATCGAAAGGTTCGTCAGCTTGTCGCGCAGTTGCAGATTGGCGGCGGCGAGGCCAATATTCTCCGCGATCAGTTCCAGATAGAGGCGCGAGGCCTCCGCCGCCATATGCCCCTCAGGCCGTTCCTCGAAATAGAGCAGGCCGATGGCATCGCCCTGTGCCGTCAACGGCACGCACAGGCCGGCCATATCGGCGTGGTCGAGATGCTGGCAGCTGATGTCGCCGTGCTCATGCGAGCTGACATGCGGGCGGCCACGTCGCAGCCCCCAACAGGCGGTGGCGGGAAACACAGGTTCTGATCGCTGCGGATCAAGCCACGACGATATCCTCGACAGCGTCGAGCGGCTCTCGTTCATGATGTAGAGATTGCCGGCGAGTTCAGGAAAGATCTGCGGCGCGAAGAGCGCCACGACTTCGGCCAGCTCCTGCTGTGCCTGGCAGGCCTGGAGCCGGTGCATCATCTGCAGAATCAGGTCCTTGGTCTGCTGGTCACGGCGGCGCTCGGCGTCGAGACGGTCGCGCTCTAGCCCATTCTCTCGGAAAATATGGATCGCCTCGTTCATCTCGCCGATCTCGTCGCGCCGCGTATCAAGTGGCACATCGACAGCGTAGTCCTGCTTCGCCAGACGGCTGACGATGCCGGTCATGCGGATCAGCGGCATGGCCACGCGACGCTTGAGGACGAAATAGAGGACGCCAAGGAAAAGGGCGGCGGTCAGCGACAATAGTGTCTTGGCAACGAAGCCGCACCAATCGCTTCTGACCTGAGCGTTCTGCATCGCGGCTTGCGTGCGCGCATTGGTCAGTTCCCGAAACCGCGTGACGGCGCCGAGCAGGGCTGTCTGGATGCGATCGTGCTCGGGGCCGAACAGCGTCTCGCGCGCACCAGCCTGATCGCCGTTGCGGTACGCTGCCACGGCGGCGGCCTCGATCCGATCCAGCACGTCGGCGTTGGTCTCGACCTCGTTGAGCGCGTCGACCTCGACCGGCGTCGCGCCCAGTTGCCGGACGCCCTTGATCGCGCCTTCGCGCAACCTCTCCTCGCTTTCCCTCCCACGGAAAGATTCAAGATGCCTTACATCGCCGCGCATCACGTAGAGGCGGGCCTCGTCTGTGCGCTCTTCCGAGCCAAGCGCCAGATCTTCGGCGAGCTCGCTGAGCGTCAGATGTTCCTCGACGGCGGTCCGCTCACGTGTCGCACTGGCGGCTGAAAGGATGAATGCCGTGCCCGACAGCACCGTCAGAACGACGGTTACTCCGTAGGCCCAGTTGGTGATGACGCTTATCCTCATGAACGCATATTAGATATTTCGAATTGCCAGACAATTAACGGAGGTTGCATCCCGTCGCCATTGCTCCCGCTCAGCGGCACGCAAAAAGGTGATTGGCGGGAGCCGATCCACTGCGGTAGGACTGCGCACCATTGCGTTTGCCGGAGAGCCTGCGTGTCGATTGCCGATATTTCCCTGTTGAGTGCCTTGCTTGCCGGCGCGCTGTCATTTCTGTCTCCCTGCGTTCTGCCGCTGGTACCGCCCTATCTCTGCTACATGGCCGGGATTTCCGTCGAGCAGTTCCGCGGCGGCGGAGCGGTGACCGTCGCCCCCGATGTCAGACGTGGCGTGCTGTTTTCGGCGCTGTTTTTCACGCTCGGTTTTGCCACCGTTTTCGTGGCGCTCGGCGCCGGCGCATCGAGCATCGGCATGGTGCTGCGCCAGCATCTCGATCTGCTGGCCAAGGTCGGCGGGCTGATCATCATCGTCATGGGGCTGAACTTCCTCGGGCTGTTCCGGATCGGCATGCTTTCTCGCGAGGCGCGCTTCCAGAGCGGCGGCAAGCCGGCGACGCTGACGGGCGCCTATGTGATGGGGCTGGCTTTCGCCTTCGGCTGGACGCCATGCATCGGCCCCGTCCTCGGCGCCATTCTCGGGGTTGCCGCGTCGCGCGAAACGGTCGGCTCAGGCGCCGGCCTGCTCGCGGTCTACTCTTTGGGTCTCGCCATCCCGTTCTGGATCGCCGCCGGGTTCTCCGGCGCCTTCATGGGCTTTCTCACACGATTTCGCCGGCACCTCGGCACGGTCGAGAAGGTCATGGGCGTCTTTCTGATCCTTACCGGCCTTGCCTTCATCTTCGGATTCGTCAGCGACGCCGCAATCTGGTTCCAGCAGACCTTTCCAATCCTGATGAAAATCGGTTAAGCCTGAGATCCTCCCGACGACCTGCCCGCATTGGAATAAAGCTTGGCCGACATTGTCAGTCTTCTCCTGCCGTTCTTCGGCCTGATCCTCATTGGCTACATCGCAGCCAGAATCACCAAGCAGCCGGCAGAAGCGATGGGATGGCTGAATACCTTCATCATTTATGCCGCCCTGCCCGCACTCTTTTTCAAGCTCGTGTCGCGTACTCCGTTCGAGGACCTGACGCGGATCGATTTCATCGCCACCGATCTGGCGGCCACCTACTCGATCTTCATCATGTTGTTCGTGATCGGCCGCTGGATCCGCGGCAATTCATTCGCCGACAGTACCATCCAGTCCTTTGCCGGCGCCTATGGCAACATCGGCTATATGGGTCCGGGGCTGGCGTTGATCGCGCTTGGCGAAGGGGCGGCGGTGCCGGTGGCGCTGATCGTCTGCATCGAGAATGCTTTCCACTTCATCGTGGCGCCGGCGATGATGGCCGCAGCCGGTGACGACACACGGTCGCGCCGGCAGCTGACCTTCGATATTGCGCGCAAGGTCGCGTTACACCCGTTCATCCTGTCGACCGTGCTTGGTTTCATTGCCGCAGGCTTTCAAGTGCCGCAGCCGGAAGCGTTTCAACGATTCGTCGATTATCTCGCGCAGGCAGCGGCGCCATGCGCGCTGTTTGCCATGGGTGTCACACTGGCGCTCAGACCGATCAAGCGCATTCCCGTCGAGATCAGCTACATCGTGCCGGCCAAGCTCATTGTCCATCCGCTCGTCGTCTATCTCGCGCTGACGGCTGTCGGTGGGTTCGAGCCGGTGTGGATCTACGCGGCGGTGCTGCTCGCAACGCTACCGACGGCGACCAACGTGTTCGTCATCGGCCATCAATACGGCGTTTGGCAGGAACGGGCATCGGCGACGATCCTCATCACCACGGCCTTGTCGGTGGTGACAGTGTCGCTGTTTCTCGTCGCGATCAAATCAGGCTTTCTTCCGACCTAGGCGCTCGCGGATTGCCGCCGGAATATCGCGAAATCCGCGGCCGGGTTCGATACCCTCACGCATCACGATGCTGCGGAACGGCGGAACGGCCGCCAGAATATGCAGGCCGGCTGCGCGCAGCACCTGCATGGGCAGGAAGTCGGACAACAGTGAGCGATTGAGGACATCGACGCTTGCCGTGCGGGTCATGATGTCGGCGCGGCGCTTGCGGTCGAACTGATTGCCGGTGTCGGCGGCGATCGGCAGTTCAGGCCTTGCACAGAGGATATCCGTCAACGCCATGACGTCGCGAAGGCTGAGATTCAGTCCCTGCGCGCCGATCGGCGGAAAGACATGAGCGGCTTCGCCGATCAATGCCACACGCCCCTTGCCGGACCGATGTGCCATCATGCTGGACAACGGCCAGATCTGGACGCCCTCCTCCACCGCCACCTTGCCAAGCAGCGACTGCATGCGCTCCTCGACGACATTGCTGAGTTCGCCCAGCGACAGTTCGCTGCGGGCCCGCGCATCGGACGGGCTCTGGACCCAGACGAGGCTGGAGCGCTTGCCGGGCAGAGGCACTTGGGTGAACGGGCCGCTTTCGGTGTGGAACTCGGTGGAAATGCTTTCGTGCGGCAGTGAATGGACGAAATTGAGCACCATGGCCGATTGCGGATAGGACCAGTTGCGGGTGTCGATGCCGACCGTCTCGCGCAGCTTCGACTTGCGGCCATCGGCGCCGATCGCGAAATCGGCCACCATGGTGTCGCCATCGGAAAGCGTGATCGCCACCCTGTCAGCGCTGACTTCGATCGCATCGGCAAAGGCCGTGAACCGGCTGATGTTGCCCTCTGTGGCGACCGCGGCCTCGAGAACATCCATCAGCGCGCTGTTCGGGAAATTATAGCCGAAGGCTTCCAGGCCGACTTCGGCGGAACGGAAGGTCGCGGTGGGCGCACGCAGCAGGCGATTGGTGCCGTCGATGATGCGCATGGTCGCCAGTGGCGCAGCCGCCGGCTTGAGCCTGTCCCACAGCGTCAGCCTGTCGAGGAAGCGGATCGACTGGTCCATCAGCGCCGTCGTGCGGCGGTCTTCGCGGGGTGCGGACGGGGCGATGAGCGCCACGTCGCGGCCGCCGCGCCCAAGCGCGACGGCGGCGATCATGCCAGCCAGTCCGCCACCGATCACCGCTACTTCGAAAGTCTTCATTGCACCCGTCCGTCAATTCAGATGGGCGAGCCGGCGTTACGCCGCCGGCTTCGCCTGACGGCGCCAACTATAGCTCTTGCCCGGCTCCGCGTCACGCGCAGTCGGCTGATAATAATGCGGAATCTCCGGCAGCCTCTTCTCCGTGAGACGCTTTATCGCAGTCTCGTTGGTGACCGCGAAGCTGTCGATGCCACAGCGCAGCATCAGCGGCACCTGGTCGATCAGCACATCGCCGACGGCGCGCAGTTCATTGGTGTAGCCGAGACGATCACGCAGAAGCGAGGCATGGCTGAAGGCGCGACCGTCGTTGAAGGCCGGGAATGCCACGGCAACCAGCTCGAGGCGATAGAGATAAGGCTCGAGCTTGCGGACGTCGTCGGCCGGCTTGATCAAAACGCCGAAGCCAACATCGTTGCTCTCGTCGGCCTTGGCCACAAGCTCTTCAAGGCTGAGCAACGGCTTCTCACCCTCACCCGCCTTAACCTCCTCGGTCTCGATCACCCATGGATCGTTCTCGACGAAACCGGGTTCCCTCCAGATCTTCGCCATCACGCCGCCTCCGCCTTCGAATCACCGTAGAGCGCATCCTTGAAGGGCTGCGGTCCGACGCGGCGATAGGCGTCGAGGAAGATTTCCGACGGATCCTTGCGCAGGCCGAGATAGGTGTCGACGATCTTCTCGATCGCGTCGGTCACCTTCTCCGGTTCGAAGCCGCGGCCGATGATCTCGCCGATCGAGGTGTGCTCGTCGCCGGAACCACCGAGCGTGATCTGGTAGAGTTCGGCGCCCTTCTTCTCCACGCCCAGCAGGCCGATATGGCCGACATGGTGGTGGCCGCAGGCATTGATGCAGCCGGAGATCTTGATCTTCAGCTCGCCGATTTCCGCCTGGCGCTCGGCGTTGCCGAACCGACGGGAGATCTCCTGCGCCAGAGGAATCGAGCGCGCATTGGCGAGCGCGCAGTAGTCCAAGCCGGGACAGGCAATGATGTCGGTGATCAGGCCGGCATTGGCTTCGGCCAGGCCTATTGCAACGAGGCCGCGATAAACAGACTCAAGATCGGCCAGCGCCACGTGGGGCAGGATCAGGTTCTGCTCGTGGCTGACGCGGATTTCATCGAAGGCATATTCTTCGGCAATATCGGCAACCGAATCCATCTGGCTGTCGGAGGCGTCGCCGGGAATGCCGCCAATCGGCTTCAGCGAGATCGTCACCATGCCGTAGTCGGGGTTCTTGTGCGGTTGCACGTTCTGCTGCACCCATCGGGCGAAATCAGGATCGGCCTTCTTCCAGCGAGCGAGATTTTCCCAGCCCTCGGCGCGCTGTGGCAATGCCGGCGGCTCGAAATAGGCGGTGATCGCCTGAACGTCGGCTTCGGGCAGCTTCAGTTCCGTGTCCTTCAGTGCGGCAAACTCGACCTCGACCTGACGCGCCAGTTCCTCGGCGCCGGTTTCATGGACGAGGATCTTGATGCGGGCCTTGTACTTGTTGTCGCGGCGGCCGTGCAGATTGTACACGCGCATGACGGCGGTGGTGTAGGACAGCAGGTCCTCTTCGGGCAGGAAGTCCTTGATCAGCTTGGCGATCATCGGCGTGCGGCCCTGGCCACCACCGACATAGACGGCAAAGCCGATCTGCCCTTGGTCGTTCTTCTTCAGATGCAGGCCGATGTCGTGAACCTGAATGGCGGCGCGGTCACGCTCCGCACCCGTCACAGCGATCTTGAACTTGCGCGGCAGGAAGGAGAATTCGGGATGGACCGAGGACCACTGGCGCAGGATTTCAGCATAGGGACGCGGGTCGGCGACTTCATCTGCGGCAGCGCCGGCGAAATGGTCTGCCGTGACGTTCCGAATGCAGTTGCCCGAGGTCTGGATCGCGTGCATCTCGACGGTGGCCAGTTCCGCAAGGACGTCGGGCATGTCGGACAGCTTCGGCCAGTTGAACTGCAGGTTCTGGCGCGTGGTGAAGTGGCCGTAGCCGCGGTCATAGGTGCGCGCGACATGGGCCAACATGCGCATCTGCTTGGAGCTCAGCGTGCCGTAGGGAATGGCGATGCGCAGCATGTAGGCGTGGAGCTGCAGATAGACGCCGTTCATCAGGCGCAGCGGCTTGAACGCATCCTCGGCCAGTTCGCCCGACAGGCGGCGCTCGACCTGGTCGCGAAACTGGGCGACGCGCTCGGCAACAAAGGCGTGGTCAAATTCGTCGTAGCGGTACATCGTATTCCTCAGACTGCAATGAATGCGGGATCGGCCGGCTTGTAGCCCGGCGCGTATTCCATGGTCGGCCCCTGAGCGCGGATGCGCTCGCGCAGGCGCAGCGGCCATAGTATCCCGTTGGTTTCCTGAACTTCGACAACGGCGACATCGACGACCTGATTATCGGCATACGACTTCTTGCCGATCTCCTCAAGCGCGGTCACGGCCTCGGCGTGACGGGCAACGAGCGCATCCTGCAGCGAGGTCGCCCAGTTGCCGTTGGCGTCCAGCCATACGGCGATGCCATCCGTCAGCCGGTTGGCGGTCAGAACCTTGTCTACCATAGTCAGCTCCTTTGCAGTTCCTCGGACCGAGCGCGTGCACGCACCAGCGGTTCGGACAGTTCGAAATTGGCGCCCGCGACAGCGTCACCGATGATCACCATGACGGGCCCGGTCAGTTCGTCGCGATATTGCAGATCCGGTAGATCGCGCAGCGTGCCGTGCAGCAGGCGACGGTCGGCGCGGCTGGCGTTCTCGATGACGGCGACCGTGGTCTCTGGCGCGATGCCCGCGCGCATCAGGCGCTCGGCAACCGAAGCGGCAACGGTGCGTCCCATATAGACCGCGATCGTGGCGCCGGATACGGCAAGGCTTGCCCAATCGGGGAGCACGTCGCCGGTCAGATCGTGGCCGGTGGTGAACACCAGCGACGAGGCCACGCCACGCAATGTCAGCGGCAACTCGAAATCGGCGGCGGCCGCGAAGGCGGATGTGATGCCCGGGACGACCTCATAGGCGATACCGGCGGCGCGCAGCGCGGCCATTTCCTCACCGGCGCGGCCATAGACCAGCGGATCGCCGGACTTCAGGCGAACGACGCGCTTACCCTCACGTCCGAGATAGACGAGCAGGTCGTTGATTTCTTCCTGCGACTTCGAATGGCAACCTTTGCGCTTGCCGACTGACAAGCGTTCAGCGTCGCGGCGGCCCATATCGACGATTTCCTGCGGCACCAGCGCATCGTAGACGATGACATCGGCCTGCATCATCACGCGCTGGGCACGGAGTGTCAGCAGATCGGGAGCGCCGGGACCGGCACCGACGAGCCAGACACGGCCTTCGACCTTGTCGACCGACTGCAGCAGGCCATCGGCAAGACGCTGGGCGCCCTCAAGATTTTCGATGGCAACGGCATCGGCAACCGGGCCGGAAAAGAAGCGGCGCCAGAAGAGGCGGCGCGCCGCACCCTTCGGCACGACATGCTCGACCGTCTTGCGATAGCTGACGGCAAGCTCCGCCAGCCGACCGAGCGACGGCGACAGCAGTTGGTCGACCTGCGCGCGGATCATCTGGGCCAAGACGGGCCCTGCCCCCTCGGTGCCGATGGCAACGGCGACCGGAGCGCGATTGACCAGAGCGGGTGTGTAGAAATCGCAGTAATCAGGCTGATCGACGGCGTTCGCGGGGATCTTTTCCCGGCGCGCCGCACCGACGACGGCCCGGTCCTGCGCGGCATGGCCGGTTGCCGCGAACACCAGAACTGCATCGCGAACCTGCTCGGCCACAAATACGGCACGCACCGTCTCGATGCGATTGGCGATCAGGTAAGCGTGATAATCGGCCTCGGGGCGATCGGCATAGGCGACGATGCGCGCCTTGGTGTTGGACAACAGGCGGACCTTGGCAAAGGCCTCGTCGCCATTACCGAAAACGGCAGTCACCTTGCCTTCCACGCGAAAGAAAGCAGGGAACACCGACAATTGCTCAGTCTTGGAAGGCATCATCAATCCATTTCGAAGTTGCCGGAATATGCACTGCCGGACCAACCAAATGAAGAAACAGAATTCCAAAGCGTGCGCGGGCGCGTATTGTTTTACCCGGCTCGTCAATGATTTGAGCAAAACTCACCAGTGATGCACGCAGGCGACAGTGTGATTTGCCGCATCGCAAGAGAAAGACTGTGAAAAATCCGGCCGCGCGACGCAATCTCGTTTCCCTCAGCGATACGCGACGATAAGATGCCGCGATCAAGGAGAAAACGATGTCCGATACCACGATTGCCGCCCGCCTGCTCGATGTGATGGAGCAGGACATCCTGCCGCTGACCGAGGGCGGCGTCGGTGCCGGCAACAAGGTGTTCGGCGCGGCTATCCTGCGCAAGTCGGACCTGTCGCTGGTCATCGCCGAAACCAACAACGAGCTTGAAAACCCGCTTTGGCATGGCGAAGTGCACACGCTGAAGCGTTTCTACGAACTGGGCGAGAAGCCTTCGACAAAGGACCTGATCTTCCTGTCGACACATGAACCCTGCACCATGTGCATGTCGGCGATCACCTGGGCCGGATTCGACAATTTCTACTACTTTTTCAGCCACGAAGATTCGCGCGACGCCTTCGCCATTCCGCACGACCTGAAGATCCTCAAGGACGTCTTTGGTCTGGAGCCCGGCGGTTACAGGCGCAGCAACGCCTTCTGGAACAGCTTCGCCATCGCCGATCTGGTCGAGACAGAAGGCGAAACTACGAAGGCTGACCTGAAGGCGCAGACGGCCCGGATCAAGGCGCGTTACGATGCGCTCTCTACCCGCTATCAATCGTCCAAGGGCGACAACGACATTCCGTTGAACTGAGCGCAGGGAGCCCAAGAGATCATGGAATCTTCAAAGGATATTTCGCGCCTGATCGAAATCATGGCGGCGCTGCGCAATCCTGAAACCGGCTGCCCCTGGGATATCGTCCAGACGTTCGAGACCATCAAGCCCTACACGATCGAGGAAGCCTACGAGGTTTCCGACGCGATCGAGCGCAACGACATGGACGATCTCTGCGACGAGCTCGGCGACCTGCTGCTTCAGGTGGTGTTTCACGCGCGCATGGCGGAGGAAGCGGGTGACTTCGCCTTTGGCGACGTGGTCGAGGCCGTCACCCGCAAAATGATCCGCCGCCATCCGCATGTCTTCGCCCGCTCGGATGCCGATACGCCGGATGCCGTGAAAATGCAGTGGGATGCGATCAAGCAGGCGGAGAAGCGCGAACGCGCCGAGAGGCGGGCCGCGCGCGGTATCAGCGAGGACTTCAAATCCGGTTTTCTGGGATCGGTGCAGCGCAGCTTCCCGGCACTGACCGAAGCGCTGAAGCTGCAGGAGCGCGCCGCCAAGGTGGGCTTCGACTGGTCGTCTCCGGAACCGATCCTCGACAAGATCGAGGAGGAAATAGGCGAACTGCGCGAGGCGCTGAAATCGGGCGACCGCGCCAAGGTGAGCGACGAACTTGGCGACCTGATCTTTGCGGTGGTCAATATCGGACGACATGTGAAGGCCGATCCGGAGCAGGCGCTACGCGGCACCAACACCAAATTCCGCCGCCGTTTCAGCCATATCGAGACGACGCTGGACGCCGAAGGCGAAACGCTAGAGGCAGCAACGCTGGAGCGGATGGAAGACCTGTGGCAGGCGGCAAAGGCGATAGAGCGGCAGCTCGGATAGAGTTTGCCGCTTTCGCGGAGATAAGGCTATTCCCAGTCTTCGCGGGGAGCCTTGGCGCCATTGCCCAAGCGACGCTCGAGCTCGGTCGCTTCCGTTTCGGACAAGCGAAGGTCGAGCGTGATCGAGCCATCCTCGTTGTCTTCCCGCCGGTCGACGATGGCATGATCGTATAGCCATGGCAGCAAAGCCAGCTTGTCGACGGGCAAGGTCACCGTCGTTTCCGTGAGGACACCCGACAGCCGGCGGCTGATCTCTTCCATCAGCGTATCGACGCCCTCGCCCGTGACGGCGGAGACGGCAACGACGTTACGCGCGCCCTCGGCCTTCTGGACGATGGCTTCGTGGTTTTCGGGCTCCAGCCGGTCGATCTTGTTCCAGACCTCGATGATCCGCTTCTCACCCTCGGCCTCATCGATGCCGAGGTCCTTCAGAATGCGGAGCACGTCAGCGCTTTGAGCCTGATTGTCGTCATCGGCCATGTCGCGAACATGGAGGACCAGATCGGCTTCCAGCACCTCTTCCAGCGTCGCGCGGAAGGCCGCAACGAGATGGGTCGGCAGGTCGGAAATGAAGCCGACGGTATCGGACAAGATGACGGTGCGGCCATGCGGCAGCTTCATGCGGCGCAGCGTCGGATCGAGCGTTGCGAACAGCATGTCCTCTGCCAGAACGCCGGCGCCGGTAATGCGGTTGAACAGTGTCGACTTGCCGGCGTTGGTATAGCCGACCAGCGCGACGATCGGATGCGGCACCTTGCGGCGCTTGGCGCGATGCAGCTGACGGGTACGGACCACCTGCTCCAGCTCGCGCTCGAGCTTGATGATGCGGTCCTGCAGCATGCGACGGTCGGCTTCGATCTGGGTTTCACCCGGACCACCCATGAAGCCGCCACCACCGCGCTGACGCTCCAGGTGGGTCCAGCTGCGAACCAGCCGGCCCTTCTGGTAATTCAGGTGCGCGAGATCGACCTGCAGCGTGCCTTCCTTGGTGGAGGCGCGGCGGCCGAAGATTTCCAGAATGAGGCCGGTGCGGTCGATGACCTTGGCGTTCCATTCCTTCTCGAGATTGCGCTGCTGCACTGGCGTCAGCGGATGATCGACGATGACGAGGCCCGAATCGTTTTCCTCGAGACTGTCCTTGATCTCCTGGATCTTGCCGGTGCCCATCAGCGTCGCCGGACGCGGTTCGCTGACCGTGACGATAACGCCCTTGACCACGTCGAGATCGATCGCCTGCGCCAGACCGGTCGCCTCTTCGAGGCGGCTTTCCGGCGTGCGGGTAACGGCAGCACCCTCGGCATTGTTGCGGCTGCCGCGGGCCTGCTTGAGCACAGGCACGACGACAGTCGCGCGCATGTCATCCCGGTGCATTACAGCTTCCGGGATGATCGAATCATTCTTGGTATCACGTGTCGAGATGACGTCTGTCCTGTCAGGAAGCGGATTCTTCGCTCTCGAACATCTGCATCGGCTGGCCGGGCATGATTGTCGAGATCGCGTGCTTATACACGAGTTGCGAATGACCGTCACGGCGAAGCAGAACGCAGAAGTTGTCGAACGAGGTAACAACGCCGGTCAGCTTAACGCCGTTAATGAGAAAAATAGTCAGGGAAATCTTTTGTTTGCGAACAGTATTGAGAAATAGGTCCTGCAAATTCTGAGAACGTTCCGCCATCGCGCCGATTCTTTCTTTATTGCCGGCTTTTATGCGCCGGTGAAATACTTCTTATTTTTCCATCAGGCAGCCGACAACCCTCATCCCTGCTGCCCGGAAAACCTTTGGTATCAAATCGCAATCTTTTCCGCAACGTCGAAAAAGGCCTCCCGAATTTAATGGGATGCACCACAGAATGGCCGCCGCCGGTCCCTGCGTCGTCGGACTTGCCACACGCATTTTCCCCGGCCACCGATTGCCGACAGCGCGATCAGACGCCGAGCGACTTCAGCTTGCGATGCAACGCCGATCGCTCCATGCCGACAAATTCGGCCGTGCGCGAGATATTGCCACCGAAACGGTTGATCTGGGCGATGAGATAGTCCTTCTCGAACATCTCGCGTGCCTCGCGCAGCGGCAGGGTCATGATGTGATAGTCGTTCTTGGCGGAGACCTTGGGCAGCATGTCGCCGAGATCGGTCGGCAGCATCTCCGCGGTGATCGGCGCGTCCGGGCCATCCGAGCGGGCAAGGATCATCAGGCGCTCGATGTTGTTGCGGAGCTGGCGAATGTTGCCCGGCCAGTCGTGGGCCTGCAGGACCGCCATCGCATCGTCGCCGATGCGACGCGGTCGGATGCCTGCCTGCTCGGAGATCTGGCGCATCAGCTGATCGACCAGGAACGGGATGTCTTCGCGACGCTCTGCCAGCGCCGGCACCTTGACCGGCACCACGGCGAGGCGGTGATAGAGATCCTCGCGGAACCAGCCTTCGGCAATGCGGCTTTCGAGATTGTAGGCGGTGGATGAGACGATGCGGACATCGACCTTCACCCGCTTGGAGCCGCCAACGCGCTCGAACTGCTGGTCGACGAGCACGCGCAGGATCTTGTTCTGTGTCTCGCGCGGCATCTCGCCAACTTCGTCGAGATAGAGAATACCGCGATGGGCCTCTTCCAAGGCCCCGATCTTGCGGGCCTGGCCCGGCGAACCTTCGGTGCCGAACAGCGCCACTTCCATGCGGTCCGGCGTGATATTGGCCGCGTTGATTGCGACGAACGGGCCGTTGGCGCGGTTCGATTTCTTGTGGATCATCCGCGCCACCAGCTCCTTGCCGGAGCCCGACGAGCCGAGGATCATGATGCGGCTGTTGGTCGGCGACACCTTCTCGATCGTCTGGCGCAGTTGCGACACGGCGACCGAAGTGCCGATCAGCTCGACCGGGTCGCCGGCCTTGCGCTTCAGTTCGGACACCTCGCGCTTGAGCTTGGAGTTTTCCAGCGCTCGCTCGGCGATCAGTATCAGGCGGTCTGCCTTGAACGGCTTCTCGATGAAATCGAAGGCCCCGCGCTTGATGGCGGAGACGGCCGTTTCGACGTTGCCGTGGCCGGAGATCATCACCACGGGAATGTCCGGATGACGTGCCTTGACCTCGTCCAGCAGCGCCAGACCGTCGAGCTTGCTGCCCTGCATCCAGATGTCGAGGAAGATCAGCCGCGGCGCGCGGTCGGAGATCGCGGCCAGCGCGCTGTCGCTGTCGTGAGCCGTGCGGGTCTCATGGCCCTCGTCGGAGAGAATGCCGGAGACAATCTCGCGGATGTCGTGTTCGTCGTCGACGACCAGAATATCAGAGGCCATATGCATTTTCCTTGTCACTTGCAGCCGTGGCAGCGGGCGAATGTTCCAGGCGCGGCAGGTGCACGCGGATCATGGCGCCTCTTCCCTGGTCAAAATCGGCGGGGGCATCGTGCAGCTCGAGCTGCCCGCCATGCTCTTCAATAATCTTCTTGACGATGGCGAGGCCGAGGCCGGTGCCCTTGTCGCGCATCGTCATGTAAGGCTCGAGAATGCTGTGGCGGTTTTCCACCGGCAGACCGCGGCCGTTGTCGATGATGTCTATGGTGAAGCGATCACGCGGCTGATCGAGCGCGGCGCGCACCAGCACCTTCCGCTCCTCACGCTCGTCGGTAGGCACGGCCTCGATCGATTCCACCGCATTCTTGATGAGATTGCCGAACGCCTGTCCGAGCATGCGGCTGTCGAACTGGCCTTCGAGCGGCGTCTCGCCCAGCTCCTGCAGGAACGCGACATGGCTGTTGCCCATCTCGCGCAGGAAGACAGCATCGTGCAGGATCTTGCGCAGATCGCTCGGTTCCTTGATAGGCTTGGGCATGCGCGCAAAGGACGAGAACTCATCGACCATGCGGCCGATGTCGCCGACTTGGCGGATAATCGTTTCCGTACACTGGTCGAAGACGCCGCGATCATCCTGATCGATCTGCTTGCCGTAGCGGCGCTGGATACGCTCGGCCGACAGCTGGATGGGTGTCAGCGGGTTCTTGATCTCGTGGGCGATACGGCGTGCCACGTCGCCCCAGGCGGTCGAACGCTGCGCGATCACCAGATCGGTAATGTCGTCGAGCGTGATCACGTAGGATTCGCTCATGTCGCGGACTTCTTCGCGCGTCACCTGGACGCTCAAAGTCCTCACGGTTCCGGCGCGCACCAGCGCGATCTGCTTGCGGAAATCGCCGCGATAGCGCACCGCGGCCTCCGTCAGCACCTGATCGACCTCGGGCGCGATCTCGGACAACTGCTTGCCGAGCATGTCGGAGGCATCGAGCGCCATCAGCGTCTCGGCGGAACTGTTGACGATGGTGACGCGACGATCATGCTCGACGCCAATAACAGCGGCGGTAACACCCGACAGCACGGCTTCGATGAAACGACGGCGGTCGTCCACCTCGTCCTTGGCCTCGAGGATTTCGTCACGCTGGGTGCGGATCTCGGAAATCATCTTGTTGAAGGTGCGCGAGAGATTGGCGACGTCGCCATCGACCGCGTGAACGGGAACGACGATGTCCATATTGCCGGAGGCGACGCTGTCCGCCGCCGTGATCAGCAGCCGAATCGGGCGGACGATGCGGTCGGCGACGGCGATCGCGGTCCAGATGGCGGCGAGAAGCACGATCAGCGCGAAACCGACATAGAGAATGGCGAAGGCAATCTGCAGCGAGAACCGCCCGGCCTCCATCGATTTATACTCGGTGGCGTTCTCCTCCATCATCCGCATCGCGGTCATGACCTTGGGGTCGACCGCGCGAACGGTGTAGAGGAAGGCGCCGTCGATCGAATCCAGCTTGATGATGGCGCCGACCAGATTGGTCACGCCGGGCGGGATCAGCGTCGGCTGACCGGCGGCGGCCTTGTTGAGCGCGTCTTGGGGAATGGCTGGAAGTGGCTTTTCCGTCTTGATGTCGGCCTGGGTTAGCACATCGCCATCGGACTGGACAAGAAACGCGCCAAGCAGGCCGCGTCCCCTCGCCTGGCGGGTCATCAGTTCGGCAAAGCCGGTTCGGTCGAGATTGAAAAGCTGGCGATTGCGCTCGAGGTCGTTGGCCATAGACACGGTCTGCCCCTGGAGGTAGCTCGCGTTCTCCATCATGTAGGCCTGCCCGATGTTGCGGGAGGAGCTGACGATCGATTGGGTTCTCAACGCAAACCAGCGGTCTAGGCCGGCATTCAATGTGATACTGGCAAATAGCGCAACGAGGATCGCGGGGGTGATCGCGACGATCGAAAACAGGACGACGATGCGGATGTGCAACCGTGCTGCGGCGCGGCCGCGCTTGCGGGCCTTCAGCAACCGCGACACTTCCCGGCCGATGAGCGCCATCAGGCCGAGCACGAAGAAGGAGTTGACGACGACGGAGGTGATGACGACGGGCGATGTCGGCGCGATCGGCGTCAAACCGATCAGCACGAACAGCGTTATTGTCGCACAGAGAAGCGCGCCACCCGCAAGCACAAGCCCGGGCAGAGCAAACAGCGCGCGGCGATCGGTTACCGTGGTAACGGCTTCGCCTTCCGCCGCCGGCGGCAACGCATCCTGCTTCATTCGCTTAACTCTCCGTACGGCAAGATACCTCTTGCCGCTGTCCGCGGTTCAGGATTGGAAACTGCGCGCGATAGACGGCTCGCCGTTCACCGAGCAAGCCTTTCGGACGCAGAACTGACCGCGGGCACACAAACCCCTTGCGTGACTTATTGGCAACCATTGTGGCGAAAATGCAACGCATCTCGCCACAATGTCAAGCCGTGCGCGAGCTTCTATACACGGATACACCGAGTTCCCTGATCTTCTTGCGCAGGGTATTGCGGTTGAGACCGAGGAGATCCGCAGCCTTGATCTGGTTGCCGCGGGTGGCCGTCAGCGCCGCCAGGATCAGCGGATATTCCATTTCCGTCAGAACCCGGTCGTAGAGGCCGGGTGGTGGCAGGCTGTCGCCGAAGGTGGCGAAGTAGCTGCGCATGTTTTCCTCGACGGCCTGCGCGATGGTCATGTTGCCACTGCGCATCGGGCCCTTCTCGATCGGGCTGTCTGGGACGTCGGAACGCAGCTCGGATTCGATGATCTCGCGGGTGATGACATCCTGTGGATAAAGCGCCATCAGGCGGCGGATCAGGTTTTCGAGTTCGCGCACGTTGCCAGGCCAGGCATAGGCCTTCATCAGATCCAGCGCTTCCGTGTCGAAACGCTTGGTCCCGAGGCCTTCCTTTTCCGCTTGCTGGATGAAGTGGCGGACGAGGTCAGGGATATCCTCCGCGCGGTCGCGCAGCGGCGGCAGGCGCAGCGGCACGACGTTGAGGCGGTAGTACAGGTCTTCGCGGAACAGCCCCTGATTGATGGCCTGCTTCAAATCCTTGTTGGTGGCGGCGACGATGCGGACATCGGTACGGATCGGCGTGCGGCCGCCGACGGTGGTGTATTCGCCCTGCTGCAGCACGCGCAGAAGACGGGTCTGCGCATCCATCGGCATGTCGCCGATTTCGTCGAGGAACAGCGTACCGCCCTCGGCCTGCTCGAAGCGGCCGGTGGAGCGGTTCTGGGCGCCGGTGAAGGCGCCCTTTTCGTGGCCGAAGAGTTCCGACTCGATCAGGTCGCGCGGAATGGCGGCCATGTTGATGGCGACAAACGGACCGTTGCGGCGCTTGCCGTAATCGTGCAGCGCGCGGGCGACCAGTTCCTTGCCGGTGCCGGATTCACCGGTGATCATCAGCGTCAGGTCGGTCAGCATCAGCCTGGCGAGAACGCGGTAGATTTCCTGCATCGCCGCCGAGCGGCCAACGAGAGGCATGCCGTCCTGCATGTCCTCCTCAATCTTCGCCGGCTTGCGCTTCGGCTCCGACAGGGCGCGGCCGATGATGCCGATCAGCTCGGTCAGGTCGAAGGGCTTCGGGAGATAATCGTAGGCGCCCTTCTCCGACGCCTTGATTGCCGTCATGAAGGTATTCTGTGCGCTCATGACAAGCACCGGCAGATCCGGACGTGCCTTCTTGATGCGGGGCAGCAGATCGAAGGCATTCTCGTCTGGCATGACCACGTCGGTCACCACGAGGTCCCCCTCGCCGGCCGAAACCCAGCGCCACAGCGTGGCGGCATTAGAAGTGATACGCACGTCATATCCGGCGCGGCTCAAGGCCTGATTAAGCACCGTACGAATTGCCGCATCATCATCCGCGACGAGGATCGTTGCTGTCATCGAGAAGGTCCTGTGGGGGTTATGGTGGCGTCCTCAAGCGATGCATCCTTGGATGCAGGCATCAGCACGCGGAATGTGGTTTTGTTGGTCTGGCTATCGCATTCGATAATGCCGCCGTGATCGCCAATGATCTTGGCGACAAGCGCGAGACCAAGGCCGCTGCCATTGGTCTTGGTGGTGATGAAGGGGTCGAACAGGTGCGGCACCAGATCCGAGGGCACGCCCGGGCCGTTGTCCTGGACGCAAAACTCCAGCGGCAGGGAAATCTTCTCACGGGTGCCGGCCACCGACAGGCGAATGCCCGGGCGGTAGGCCGTCGTCAACACGATCTCGCCGTCCGGCCGGTCGCCGATCGCCTCCGCCGCGTTCTTGACGAGGTTGAGAAACACCTGAACCAGCTGGTCGCGGTTGGCATAAACCGAAGGCAGCGAGGGATCGTAGCTCTCGGTGATCTTGAGGTTGCGGGCGAAACCGGCCCGTGCGACTGCCTTCACGTGATCGAGCACGGAATGGATATTGACCGGTACACGATCAACAGGCCGCTCGTCGGAAAACACTTCCATGCGATCGACCAGCGAGACGATGCGGTCGGTCTCATCGCAGATCAGGCGGGTGAGCGCCCGGTCGTCGTCGCTCGCCGAATGTTCCAGCAGCTGTGCTGCTCCGCGAATACCGGACAGCGGGTTCTTGATCTCATGCGCGAGCATCGACGCCAGACCGGTGACCGAGCGGGCGGCGGCGCGATGCGTCAGCTGGCGGTCGATCTTGTCGGCCATCGACCGCTCCTGGAACACGATCACCACCGATCCGGGCTCGCTGGTGACGGGTGCCACGTAGATATCGACGAGCTTGTCCTGGCCGAGGCGCGGTGAACTGAGATCGACGCGGTATTCGTTGATCGGGGCGCGGCGCTCGCGCACCTGATCGATCAGCGCCAGCAACGGGCTGCCGAAAGGAATGAAGGTGGAGATCTTGTAGCGCGCCAGGTGCGAGGCGCTGGCGCCGAAGAACGCCTCTGCCTCCCAGTTTGCGAAGGCGACCAAGCCGGCCTCGTCGACCATGACGACCGGGTTCTGAATGGCATTCAGCACGGCCATCGCAACAGCGCTGCCGGCATGGCCTGATGATGGCACATCGTTAGTCATGCGGCCTCCCGGGTATCTGCGTTCGATGCCGCCGCCGTGAGGGCATCGTGGAATCGTGAGGCGACCTCGCGCGGATCGCGCGCCGTCATGATCGCTGCCTTGTCGGTAGCGGCAATCGACGGCGCGAAGCGCTCGATATACCAGCCGAGATGCTTGCGGGCATGGCGGACGGCGACCACTTCGCCGTAAAAATCAAGCATCATCCGGTAGTGTTCGACAGCGATGTCAGCGATCTGCCATGGCTGCGGCGCATCGGCACCGGCGAGTACGCCGGCATGCCAGGGGCGACCCTGGCAGCCGCGGCCGATCATGACCGCATCGGCACCGGAACGGCGCAGGATTTCGCTGGCATCCTCGGTCGTTTCGACGTCGCCATTGGCGATCAGCGGGATCGACAACACGTCACGGACCGCGCGAATGGCGTCCCAATCGGCGCGCCCCTCGTAAAACTGCATGCGCGTGCGCCCATGTATCGTCACAAGCTGGACGCCCGCTTCCGCGGCGCGCTTGGCGATGTCAGGCGCGTTGATGGAATTCTCGTCCCAGCCGAGACGCATTTTCAACGTCACGGGAACGTCGACCGCCTTGACCGTGGCCTCGATAAGAGACAGCGCATGATCGGGATCGCGCATCAGCGCCGAACCGGAATAGCCGCCAATCACCTTCTTGGCCGGGCAGCCCATGTTGATATCGATGATATCGGCGCCGTGATCGGCCGCGATCTTCGCCGCCTCCGCCATCCAGTGCGCTTCGCGGCCGGCGAGCTGCACCATGTGTGGCTGGAAGCCAGCATTGCGCAGACGCGCCCAGGATTCCGCGGTATCGTTGACCAGCTCGCGGCTTGCGACCATCTCGGTCACAACCAGGCCGGCACCATGGCGCCAGGCCAGTTGCCGGAAGGGCATATCGGTGACTCCGGACATCGGCGCGAGCACGACGCGGTTGCGCACCGCGACGGATCCGATGCGCAATGGAGAGGCGAGATAGGCGTCAGACAATTGATTATCTTTCAGGCACGCTGGGCAGGTGCACTATTTTTAGACAGATTTAAAAGACTTGCCAAGGGGGAAGTGCCCGAATTGATATTTTTCGGGCAGATGCTGGAATTCGATGCGCCAAGCCGTTAGAGCACCTCTACAAATTCTGCTTTTTGAGGATTTATGCCGCAAATGCATCAAAAGCAACCGATATCGATCGGAATTGTCGTCGTTGCCGCCGGCCGCGGCGAGCGCGCCGGGGCTTCAGTGGAAGGTCCGAAGCAATACCGCAGTATTGGCGGCCGGCCGGTGATCGCTCATACGCTTGGCATTCTCGCCAGTTGGCTGCGTGCCGAGCATATCGTCACCGTGATTCATCCGGATGACGAAGCGCTGTTTGCAAAAGCGCTGGAGAGCGTGACCGCCAAGCTGCCAATCGCAAGAGTGCACGGCGGCGCCACGCGGCAGCAGTCGGTTCTCCGCGGGTTGCAACATCTGCAGGACAAAGGTGTCTCCCATGTCCTCATCCAGGATGCCGTTCGACCGTTCATCGACCACGAACTGCTTGACCGCATCACAGCCATGCTCGAGACGGGCGCACCGGCGGTGCTGCCTGCGATGCCGGTTGCCGACACGTTGAAACGCGCCGATGCATCCGGTACCGTCATCGATACCGTATCGCGGGCGCAACTCTATGCGGCGCAGACGCCGCAATCCTTTGCCTTCGACATCATCCTTGCGGCGCACGAAAAGGCCGCGGCGGCCGATCGAAGCGATTTCACCGACGATGCGGCGATCGCAGAATGGGCCGGCCATCCCGTGACAATCGTCGAGGGTTCGGCCGACAATGTGAAACTGACAGTGAGGCGCGATATCGCAATGGCCGACCAGAGACTTTCCAGCCACCAGCTTCCCGATGTGCGCACCGGCAACGGCTATGACGTGCATCAACTTGAGCCGGGCGATGGCGTGACGCTCTGCGGCGTGTTCATTCGGCATGACCAGAAGCTCAAGGGCCATTCCGACGCGGACGTGGCGCTGCACGCGCTGACGGATGCGCTGCTCGCCACCTGCGGCGCCGGCGACATCGGCGACCATTTCCCGCCATCCGATCCGCAGTGGAAGGGCGCGCCATCGCGCATCTTCATCGAGCATGCGGCAAAGATCGTGCGTGAGCGCGGTGGCACAATCATGAACGCCGACGTGACGCTGATCGCTGAAGCGCCGAAGGTCGGGCCGCACCGTGACGCGATGCGGGCCATGCTGGCGGAGTTCACCGGCATCTCGATCGACCGTTGCTCGGTCAAGGCCACGACCAACGAGACGATCGGCTTCGTCGGCCGCCGCGAGGGCATTGCGGCCATCGCTACCGCCACCGTCGTCTATCAGGACATCAAGCCATGAGCCTGTTTCCCGCCGATATCCTGTCGGAGGCCGAAGCGATAGTCCGGACGTTCGGCGCAGCGGGCCTGATAGTGTCCACGGCGGAATCGTGCACCGGCGGACTAATCGCCGGCGCCTTGACCGAAATCTCAGGATCGTCGGCGGTCGTCGACCGCGGCTTCGTGACGTACACGAATACGGCAAAGATGGAGATGCTCGGCGTACAGGAGGCAACGCTTGCCCGCTTCGGAGCTGTATCGGAAGAGACGGCCCGTCAGATGGTGCATGGCGCGCTGTTCCGCTCGAAGGCATCCATTGCCGTTGCCGTCACCGGCATTGCCGGCCCGGGCGGCGGATCGGCGGAAAAGCCGGTCGGGCTCGTCCACCTGGCGGCAAAGTCACGCAGCGGTGACCTGATCCACAGCAGGATGCTCTATGGCGATATCGGGCGCGCGCAGGTGCGGCTTGCGACTGTGCGCACCGCGCTGCAGATGCTCCGAGAGCTGGCTCAGCTGTAGATTTTTCCGGCGCGGGTCTCGAAGGCCTCGGTGAACATGCGGAAGGCGCGATCGAACATCGTGCCCATCAGCGCGCCGAGGATTCGGCTCTTGAATTCGTAGTCGATGAAGAAGTGCACGTCCGAGCCCGTGGCCGTGTCTTCGAAGCGCCAGCGGTTGTCGAGAAACTTGAACGGCCCGTCGATGTATTTGACGTCGATGATGCGTTCGGCCTTGTTGAGCAGAACCTGCGTGGTGAAGGTTTCGCGGATCGCCTTGTAGCCGACGGTCATGTCGGCGACGAGCAGCACCTTGCCGTCACGCTCCTTGCGGCTGCGGATGGTGAGGCCGTCACAAAGCGGCAGGAATTCCGGGTATCTCTCGACATCGGCGACGAGATCGAACATCTGTTCAGCGGAGTGCGGGACGGGGCGGTGCGTTTCGAACTGAGGCATGGCCCCGCAGTTAAGCGGGCGCGCCGAGAAGATCAAGAAGGCGGTTCACGTCCCGTCGGCTTTTCAGCTGAAAAACCGGCACTTCCGGCCCATGCTTGTCGAGGCCGGCAACCACCAGCGGTGCAAACCGCTCCTCGAACGTCCAGATGTAAGTCAGGAACTCCCTGTCCGGGACACGCTCCAGGCATCCGGGTGCCATGTCGGGCCGGGTCTTGCCGAAATGAAAGAATGCGCGTTTGCAGATCCCCCACAAGCAGAGCCAACGCGGCATGCGGACCCACACGACCAGCTGGGTGCGCGGGACACGGAGATCGAAAGTGGATGGGCCAGTGCCGTCCATCAGCCAACGCCCACCGGCGACAACCTCGGCGATCAGGCGACGCTCTTCGTCCTTCGAGCGCTTGACCCATCCGGGAAGCCAGAAGAACTCTTTGTCCATCGAGAAATAAGGTAGGTCGAGCCTCTGGCTGATCTTTCGCGACAAGGTGCTTTTGCCGCCACCGGAGCAGCCGATGACCATGATGCGCTCGGATTGCTGCAGCAATCCGGCGGCTTGGCAGATGTCGTCGATATAGGCCGCCATCTTCTTCGCTCCCACAAAACAAAAAAGCCGCGGGAAGATCGCCGCGGCTTTAGAAAATTGCAAGCGTTCGTTGATTATTCCGCCGCGATCAGCACCTTCTTCTCACGCGCCGCGCGCAGGCGGGCGAAGTCGTCGCCGGCGTGGTGCGAGGAGCGAGTCAGAGGGCTGGACGCCACCATCAGAAAGCCCTTGGTATAGGCGACCGTCTCGTAGGACTTGAATTCCTCCGGCGTGACGTAGCTCATGACGGCATGGTGCTTGCGGGTCGGCTGCAGGTACTGGCCGATCGTCAGGAAATCGACGTCGGCGACGCGCAGGTCGTCCATCAGCTGCAGCACTTCGTTGCGCTCCTCGCCGAGGCCGACCATGATGCCCGACTTGGTGAACATCGTCGGGTCCAGTTCCTTGACGCGCTGCAGCAGGCGCACGGAGTGGAAATAGCGGGCGCCGGGGCGGACGGTAAGATAGTTGCCCGGGACGGTTTCCATGTTGTGATTGAAGACATCGGGCTTGGCAGCGACGACGCGCTCCAGCGCACCCGGCTTCTTCAGGAAATCAGGCGTCAGGATTTCGATCGTGGTCGTGGGGGACGCTGCGCGGATCGCCCAGATCACCTTCTCGAAATGTTCGGCGCCGCCGTCTTCCAGATCGTCGCGGTCAACCGAGGTGATGACGACGTGGCTGAGGCCCATCTCCTTCACTGCCTTGGCGACGCTTTCCGGCTCGGCCATGTCCAGTGCGTTCGGCTTGCCTGTCGCCACGTTGCAGAAGGCGCAGGCGCGGGTACAGATCTCGCCCATGATCATGAAGGTGGCGTGCTTCTTGTCCCAGCACTCGCCGATATTCGGGCAGCCGGCTTCCTCGCAGACGGTGACGAGCTTGTGCTCCTTCACGATCGAGCGGGTCTCGGCGTAGCCCTTGGAGGTCGGCGCCTTGACGCGAATCCAGTCCGGCTTGCGCATGACCTCGGTGTCAGGCTTATGAGCCTTCTCCGGGTGGCGCACGCGCTTGTCGGCGCCTGTGTTGATCCTGTCGAGAATAGTTACCATCAATAACCTGCCTTCAAACCGCCGGAAGCGGCCTCCTTCGTCAGCGTCTGACGAGTTTTGCCATAAATAGCAAGATGCACGAGCCGATGAAACCCGTCACCAGGTAACCCAGCCAACCGCTGGCGACATAGATGCCGGCGCGGTTAAAGATCGCGCTAGCGATCACAGCACCGACGATACCGATGACGATGTTCATCAAAACACCGAAGCGTATGCCCATCAAAATGCCCGCGAGCCACCCCGCCAAGCCGCCGACGATGATCGCCGTAATTAAGCCCACACCTTCCATCCGGTCCTATCCCCTCAAGCTATCGCCCTTGCGATCAGCACCACGACAATGGCGCCGACCGTGGCGTGAATGATCTGCACCACGATGGCGCTGTCTATGCCCAGATTGATCCCCAGCGCGTTGAAGAGAAAGCCTCCGACGAACGCGCCGATGATGCCGCTGAGCAGGCACCGTATCAATCCGCCTCCGCCAACGATCAGACTGGCGAGGAACCCCGCGACCAGACCGATCAGGAGGAAGATGAGCAGTGCCTGCGTACCCATGGACATGATGATTTCCTTTCGCTTTTTCCAGTCCGTGATCGAACATGGTTCAATCCGTCATAGAGAGCGGCAAAGAAAATTATCAAGCGTTGAGGACGCGACCATAAGCATCCAGAACCGCTTCCTTCATGGTTTCGGAGACCGTCGGATGCGGGAAGATGGTGTGCATCAGTTCCTCTTCGGTCGTCTCCAGGTTCATGGCGACGACGAAGCCCTGGATCAGTTCGGTGACTTCGGCGCCGACCATGTGCGCGCCCAGCAGTTCGCCGGTCTTCTTGTCGAAGATCACCTTGCAGAGCCCCTGGTCCTCGCCGAGCGCGATCGCCTTGCCGTTGGCGGCGAAGGAGAAGCGGCCGACGCGGATGTCGCGGCCGGCTTCCTTGGCCTTGGCTTCCGTCAGACCGACGGAGGCGACCTGCGGATTGCAATAGGTGCAGCCCGGAACCTTGCTCTTGTCGGTGGCATGGACGTTCGGCAGGCCGGCGATCTTCTCGACGCAGACGACGCCTTCATGCTCGGCCTTGTGGGCGAGCATCGGCGGGCCGGCGACGTCGCCGATGGCGTAGATGCCTGCGACATTCGTCTTGCCGTAACCGTCGATGACGACGCAGCCGCGGTCGGTCTTGACGCCGACAGCCTCGAGGCCGAGGTTTTCGATGTTGCCCTGCACGCCGACGGCCGAGATCATGCGATCGGCTACGATCTGCTGCACCTTGCCGTCAGCGGTCTCGACGTGCGCGGTGATGCTGTCGGCGGCCTTTTCGACCTTGGTGATCTTGGCGCTGGTGATGATCTTCATGCCGCGCTTCTCGAGCTGCTTGCGCGCGATCGCGGTAACTTCGACATCCTCAACCGGCATGATCGTCGCCATGACCTCGACGACGGTGACATCGACGCCCATCGAGCGGTAGAAGCTGGCGAACTCGATGCCAATGGCGCCGGAGCCCATGACGATCAGCGAATTCGGCAGTGCTGCCGGCTTCATCGCCTCGAAATAGGTCCAGATCAGCTTGCCATCCGGCTCGATGCCGGGCAGCGCGCGCGGGCGGGCGCCGGTCGCGACGATGATATGCTTGGCGGTGTAGGTGCCCTCGCCCTTGACGTTCTTCGGCACCGGGTTCTGCGGCTCGACGACGGGCTTGGAGGACTTGCCGACGACGATCTCGCCGGGCTTGGTGATCTTGGCTTCGCCCCAGATCACGTCGACCTTGTTCTTCTTCATCAGGAAGCCGACGCCGCCGTTGAGGCGAGCCGAGACACCGCGCGAGCGGGCAACGACAGCCTTCACGTCAGCGGACATCTTGCCTTCGAGAACAAGGCCGTAGTCCTTGGCGTGGTTGGCGTGGTCGAGGATCTCAGCCGAGCGCAGCAGCGCCTTCGTCGGAATGCAGCCCCAGTTCAGGCAGATGCCGCCCAGATGCTCGCGCTCGACGATCGCGGTCTTGAGGCCAAGCTGGCTGGCGCGCACGGCCGCGACATAGCCGCCGGGGCCGGAGCCGATGATGATGACGTCGTAGTTCTCAGCCATGTTTTCCTGCCTTCGTTATCGGGCGTCGCGGGTGAGAAGCACCCACTCGTGTTTCCTGCTGCTTTCGAAAACGGAGATCGCCTGACGGCGCGCCTTTTCCGAAAATCCATTCTTCTTGTAGAGCGACAGAGCCGCTTCATTGTCACATGCGGTGATCAGACTGACCGGCAGCGTTCCCGCGCGGTCGATCTGATCCTCCAGTATCCTGCGGCCGATGCCGATGCCCCGCAGATGGCTATAGACGCCGAGCGTTGCAATGAACCAGCTGCCGATCACCATCTTCTGCAGATCGATCACCGGCTGCAAAGCCACCCGATCGACCTCCATGTTCTTCACGTCGTCGCCGAGCGCATAACCGATCGCCGCTCCCGCCGTTTCGCCGTAGGCCTCACCCAGCACCGCGTGGCGCCAGCTGCCGTATCCATCATCGCGACGCAGCTTCAGCCGGCCGTGCTCCATCGGCGTGTCGCCTTCGGTTCCTGCCAGTTCCCCCAGCCACAGCCAGGAGGCAAAGCCATGCGAGGCGATGTCGGCGAGGATCGCGAGTTCGGCCGCATCCTCCCGCGTCGCGGAACGGAGCGTCACGAAGGACGCCGCCGTCACAGGCCCAACATCATCCGCACGGTCGATTCCATGCCGCGCCCGAGAGCGCGGGTATTGTCGGCATCCAGATGCACGCCATCGAGCGGCGTGGTCCTGGCGACCGAATTGCCGTCGAAAAAGCCGCAGCCCAGTTCGTCGGCGAGATCGCGGTAGAGCGTCGCCAGCTTCGCCGATTCCTCGATGCCGCCAGCGAAGGAGGCTGCGAACGGCGCGTTGGCCGTTTCGCAGAGCTTCGGCGGCGCGACAATGAGGATATCAGGCGCATCGAACTCGAACGGCCAGGCATGATTGCGGATCAGCCGGACCAGCCGGGCAATGCCCTGGCAGGCGGCGAATGCCGACCCTGCCACGACAGGTTTCATGTCGTTCGTGCCGAGCAGGAGAATGACGAGATCGAGCGGCGCATGCGTCTGCAGGATGGTCGGCAGGATTCGGGCGCCGTTACGATCGCAGTCGGCGAGATGATCGTCGAATGCCGTCGTGCGACCGTTGAGGCCCTCCGCTATGATCCTGACCTCGTTGCCGAGCGCCGCCTGAAGCGCGCTCGGCCACCGATCCCGGTGGTCATGACGGCCGATGGAAGCGGCGTCATACCCCCAGGTCAAGCTGTCACCATAGCAAAGAACGGTCTTCGTCATTTCCGTCTCCGCTCTTGTCTCAGACGAGCATGCCCATCGGATTTTCGATGTAGCCCTTGAAGGCGTTCAGCAGTTCCGCTCCGAGCGCGCCATCGACGCAGCGATGGTCGGTCGACAGCGTGACGCTCATCACGGTGGCGATGACCATTTCGCCCTTCCTGACGATGACACGCTGCTCGCCTGCGCCGACCGCGAGGATCGTTGCATGCGGCGGGTTGATGACGGCTGCGAAGTTCTTCACGCCCATCATACCCATGTTCGAGACCGACGTGGTGCCGCCCTGGAACTCTTCCGGCTTCAGCTTGCGATCCTTGGCACGCTTGCCGAGATCACGCATCTCGTTGGAGATCGCCGACAGGGTCTTTTCCTCGGCCTTGCGGATGATCGGGGTGATCAGGCCGCCGGGGATCGAGACAGCGACGCCGACATCGGCGTGATTGTGCTTGACCATGTTGGCTTCGGTCCAGGAGACGTTGGCATCCGGCACATCGCGCAGCGCCAGGGCCATCGCCTTGATGACCATGTCGTTGACCGAGAGCTTGTAGGCCGGTGCGCTGTCCTTGCGGGGTGCCGCGTCGTTGAGCTGGGCGCGCAGCGCCAGCAGCGCGTCGAGCTCGCAATCGACGGTGACGTAGAAGTGCGGCACGGTCTGCTTGGATTCCACGAGGCGCTTGGCGATGATCTTGCGCATGCCGTCATGCGGCACGAGTTCGTAGGAGCCCGGCTCGAACAGCTTGAGAACGGTCTCGTCGGAGGCGCCCTTCGGTGCCGCGGCTGGTGCAGCCGCAGCCGCCTGAGGTGCAGCAGTCGGAGCGGCCTTGGCGCCACCGCCCGATACGGCGGCTTCGACGTCGCTCTTGACGACGCGGCCGTGCGGACCGGAACCGGCGATAGCCGACAGGTCGATGCCAGCTTCCTTCGCCAGGCGCCGCGCGAGCGGCGAGGAGAAGGTGCGGTTGCCTAAGGCCGCGGCAGGTGCGGCAGCCGGAGCCGGTGCAGCAGCAGCTGGTGCCGCGGCAGGCGCCGGAGCGGCTTCGGCCTTGGCTTCAGCCTTCGGTGCTTCCGCGGCGGCGGCCTTTGGAGCCGGAGCAGCGCCTGCGCCGCTGGCAGCGGCGGCGACGTCTTCGCCATCGGCGGCGAGAACGGCGATCAGCGCGTTGACCTTGACGCCTTCGGTGCCGGCGGGAACGACGAGCTTGGCGACGACGCCTTCGTCGACTGCTTCGACTTCCATTGTCGCCTTGTCGGTTTCGATCTCGGCGATCACATCGCCAGACTTAACCGTATCGCCTTCCTTGACCAGCCACTTGGCGAGGTTGCCCTCTTCCATGGTTGGAGACAGGGCAGGCATCGTGATGTTGATAGGCATCGAAATACCCTCCCCTTGTTACTTGTAGCAAACGGCTTTCACCGCCTGCACGACTTCGTCGACATTCGGAAGCGCGAGCTTTTCGAGGTTGGCGGCGTAAGGCATCGGCACGTCCTTGCCGGCAATCGTCAGAACCGGCGCATCGAGATAGTCGAAGGCCTGCTGCATGACGCGGGTAGCGATCTCGGTGCCGACCGAGTTCTGCGGATAGCCTTCCTCGACAGTGACCAGACGGCCGGTCTTCTTGACCGATTCGATCACGGTCGGAAGGTCCATCGGGCGCAGCGTGCGCAGGTCGATCAGCTCGGCGTCGATGCCGATCTTCTCGAGCTCGGCGACAGCCTTGACCGCATAGGTCATGCCGATACCGAAGGAGACGATGGTGACGTCCTTGCCCGGGCGATGGATGCGCGCCTTGCCGATCGGCAGGACGAAGTTGTCCATCTTCGGCACGTCGAAGTGCTGACCGTAGAGGATTTCGTTTTCAAGGAAGACGACCGGGTTCGGATCGCGAATGGCAGCCTTGAGCAGGCCCTTGGCGTCGGATGCCGTGTAGGGCATGACGACCTTTAGGCCTGGGATCTGGCTGTACCAGGCCGAGTAATCCTGGCTGTGCTGGGCGCCAACGCGGGCAGCAGCGCCGTTCGGGCCGCGGAACACGATCGGAGCGCCCATCTGGCCGCCGGACATGTAGAGCGTCTTGGCGGCGGAGTTGATGATCTGGTCGATCGCCTGCATGGCGAAGTTGAAGGTCATGAACTCGACGATCGGCTTCAGGCCGGCCATCGCAGCACCGACGCCGACGCCGGCAAAACCGTGCTCGGTGATCGGGGTGTCGATGACGCGGCGGGCGCCGAATTCCTGCAGCAGACCCTGGGTGACCTTATAAGCGCCCTGGTATTCAGCCACTTCCTCGCCCATGACGAAGACGTTGTCGTCGGCGCGCATTTCCTCGGCCATGGCGTCGCGAAGCGCTTCGCGCACTGTCGTCGAGACCATTTCGGTGCCGGCGGGAATTTCGGGATCGTTCGGCACGTGTGCCTTGGGCTCGGCCGGAACCGGTGCCTGCGCGGCAGCGGCAGCGGGCTTTTCTTCAGCCTTTGGCGCTTCAGCGGCAGCCGGAGCGGCTGCGGGTGCCGAGGCGGAAATGTCGGATGCCGACTCGCCGTCCTGAAGCAGGATCGCGATCTTGGCATTCACCTTGACGCCTTCGGTGCCGGCTTCCACCAGCAGCTTGCCGATGACGCCTTCGTCGACGGCTTCGACTTCCATCGTCGCCTTGTCGGTTTCGATTTCGGCGATCACGTCACCTGATTTGACGGTGTCGCCTTCCTGTTTGAGCCACTTGGAAAGCGTGCCTTCTTCCATCGTCGGAGAGAGGGCGGGCATGAGAATATCGATTGGCATTGGGTCAACCCTCCCCGATTACAGCAGAATGTCGGTGTAGAGCTCGGATGCATCCGGCTCCGGTGCGGCCTGGGCGAAGTCGGCCGAGTCTGCGACGATGTCGCGGACGTCCTTGTCGACTGCCTTCAGGTCGTCTTCGCTGGCCCAGCCCTTTTCAATAAGGCGTGCCTTGACCTGTTCGATCGGATCCTGCTCGGAGCGCATCTTCTGCACTTCTTCCTTGGAGCGATACTTCGCCGGGTCGGACATGGAGTGGCCGCGATAACGATAGGTCAGCATTTCCAGGATGATCGGCCCCTTGCCGGAGCGGCAATGCTCGAGCGCCTCGTCGGCGGCCGCCTTGACGGCGCGCACATCCATACCGTCGACCTGGACGCCCGGGATGCCGAAGCCGGAGCCGCGCAGCGAGTAGTTCGACTGTGCGGTGGCGCGGGCCGTGGAGGTGCCCATGGCGTAGCGGTTGTTCTCGATAATGTAGATGATCGGGAGCTTCCAGAGAGCAGCCATGTTGAAGCTCTCGTAGACCTGGCCCTGGTTGGCAGCGCCGTCGCCGAAATAGGCGATCGAGACGCTGTCATTGCCGCGGTAACGGTTGGCGAAGGCCAGACCGGTGCCGAGCGACACCTGGGCGCCGACGATGCCGTGGCCGCCGTAGAAATGCTTCTCCTTGGAGAACATGTGCATCGAGCCGCCCTTGCCGCGGGAATAGCCATCGATGCGGCCGGTCAACTCGGCCATGACGCCACGGGCGCTCATGCCGGTCGCCAGCATGTGGCCGTGGTCGCGGTAAGCGGTGATGACCTGATCGCCGTCCTTCTGCGCCATCTGCATGCCGACGACGACAGCTTCCTGGCCGATATAGAGGTGACAGAAACCGCCGATGAAGCCCATGCCGTACAACTGGCCGGCCTTCTCTTCGAAGCGGCGGATCAGAAGCATCTCGCGATAGGCCTTCAGCTCTTCATCGCGATCGAAATCGGCGACGGGGCCGCCATTGGATGCCTTGTTTGCCGGTTTCGCGCTGGTCTTGCGGCTGGAAACGGTCGCGTTTTTTCGCGGCGCCATTCAACCCTCCCTATGGGTTTGTCGGTTCTTAGGTGGTGCGCACCATAGGGAAGAATATTGGACACAGCAATGCCATAAATGCATGGCTCATATTCTGGAATAAGTAGTTGATAAACAACAATTTATTCCAGTTAACCTGAAATCGGTTAATTTGAATAATGATTGAAAATGACAATCTCGTCGGCGCGAGAGAAGTTCAATTGCAGACGCGCCTTCTCGTCCAGCATGTCCTTGTCCATCGAGCCATCGCTGAGCAGCGCCACCTGGTTCTCCAGATGCTCGCGCTTGCTCTTCAGCACAGCAAGCTCCCGTTCGCGTGCGATGCGCTGACGCTCGAACACCTCAGTAGCACGCAGGCCATAGTCGCCATGGATGCAATGGTAGCCGAAATAGGAGAGAAACGCGACCGCCATCGCCGGAATGACGAAACGGCCGATCTTTTTCTTCTTATGATGCTTGGTCCACATACACGGATTCTCGAAACGCATTACCCTTAGCGATGAGACTACCGGTGAGAGATTAACCGTCCGTTGACTCTGAACGACGGGCAACAAAAAACCCGCGCCATGCTCTGGCGCGGGTCGTAAATGCCTGAAATCGGGAGGATATCAGCCGCGGATGATCGAACGACCGGCGTACTGCGCCTGCGGGCCGAGCCCCTCTTCGATACGGATCAGCTGGTTGTACTTGGCAAGACGATCCGAGCGCGACAGCGAGCCGGTTTTGATCTGACCGCAGTTGGTGGCAACCGCGAGATCGGCGATTGTCGAGTCTTCGGTTTCGCCCGAACGGTGCGACATGACGGCGGTGTAGGCAGCCTTGTGCGCGGTGTTGACAGCGTCGAGCGTCTCCGTCAGCGAGCCGATCTGGTTGACCTTGACGAGGATCGAGTTGGCAACGCCCATCTTGATGCCGTCGCGCAGGCGGGCCGAGTTGGTGACGAAGAGATCGTCGCCAACCAGCTGGACCTTCTTGCCAGCCAGATCAGTGAGCGCCTTCCAGCCGTCCCAATCGTCTTCAGCCATGCCGTCTTCGATCGAGATGATCGGGTACTGGGCAGCGAGCTGGGCGAGGTATTCGGCCATGGCGCCAGGCTCCAGCGTGCGGCCTTCGCCTTCGAGAACGTACTTGCCGTCCTTGAAGAATTCGGTCGACGCGCAGTCGAGGCCGAGATGGATGTCTTCGCCAGGCTTGTAGCCGGCTTTCTCGATCGACTTCATGATGAAGTCGAGGGCCTCAGGAGCGCTCTTCAGGCCCGGTGCGAAACCGCCTTCATCGCCGACGTTGGTGTTGTGGCCCTGGGCCGCCAGTTCCTTGCGCAAGGTGTGGAAGACTTCCGAACCCATGCGAACTGCTTCACGGATCGAATCGGCGCCAACCGGCAGGATCATGAATTCCTGGAAATCGATCGGGTTGTCGGCATGCGCGCCGCCATTGATGATGTTCATCATCGGAACAGGCAGCAGGTGAGCGGAAGCACCACCGACGTAACGGTAGAGAGGCAGGCCGGCGGCTTCGGCGGCAGCCTTGGCAACGGCGAGCGATACGCCGAGGATGGCGTTGGCGCCGAGGCGGGACTTGTTGGGCGTGCCGTCCAGCTCGATCATGATGTTGTCGATCTGGATCTGGTTTTCGGCATCGATACCACCGATGGCGTCGAAGATTTCCGTGTTGGCGGCTTCAACTGCCTTTTCGACGCCCTTGCCGAGGTAGCGCTTGCCACCATCGCGCAGCTCGACGGCTTCATGCGCGCCGGTCGAAGCGCCCGACGGAACCGCCGCGCGGCCCATGCTGCCATCTTCCAGATAGACATCGACTTCGACGGTGGGGTTGCCACGGCTGTCGAGGATCTCGCGGGCGATAATGTCGGTAATAGCGGTCATCGGCTCTTCTCTGCTTGAGGGTGGATAAATCGTTTGAAATCCGTCTTAATCGAAGATGCGCAAATTACAATGGCAGTTTGGGGGCAGTTTGCGCATGCTTCGACGCAATGTTCATGCGTGGCCTATTACACGAACATGTCAGTCTGTTGACCATCAGCCCTTGGCGATGGCGTCGAAGGCCAGAAGCTTCTCGAGAAGACGCGGCATGTCCTTCAGATAGACCATGTTCGGTCCATCGGACGGGGCATTGTCGGGATCTTCGTGCGTCTCGACGAACACACCGGCGACGCCGACGGCAACGGCGGCACGTGCCAGCGTCTCGACGAATTCGCGCTGGCCGCCGCTGGAGCCACCCTGCCCGCCCGGCTGCTGCACCGAATGCGTGGCGTCGAACACGACAGGTGCGCCCATCGCTTCCATGATCGGCAGTGAGCGCATGTCCGAAACAAGCGTGTTGTAGCCGAAGGAGGCGCCGCGTTCGCACAGCATGATGTTCGGGTTGCCGCTGGCATTGAGCTTGGCAAGTACGTTCTTCATGTCCCAGGGCGCCAGGAACTGGCCCTTCTTGACGTTGATGGCGCGGCCGGTCTTGGCGGCGGCGACAAGCAAGTCCGTCTGCCGGCTAAGGAAAGCCGGTATCTGCAGCACGTCGACAACGGTCGCGACGTCAGCGCACTGCTCTTCGGTGTGAATGTCGGTCAGAACAGGGAAACCGTATTCCTTCTTCAGATCGGCAAACACTTCCAGAGCCGTCTCGAGACCGATGCCGCGCTGCGCGGAGAGCGAGGTGCGGTTGGCCTTGTCGAAGGAGGACTTGTAGACGAGGCCGATGCCGAGCTTGTCGCAGAGCTCCTTCAGCGTACCGGCGATCATGAAGGCGTGGTCGCGGCTCTCCATCTGGCAGGGGCCTGCGATCAGCGACAGCTTGCCCGAGTTGGAAAACACCACCTTGCCGGCGCCTTCGCCGACGGCCACTTCGGAATTGGTCTCAGTCATCGTTTCTCCTCGAAGGCGAAGAGGGCGCCCTGTCCGGATGCGGCTCTCACCAGAATTCGATTGTTCTTGCGCGTGTAGGTGATCCCGTTAGCAGCCAAATGCGCTTCTGTCACGGCGAGATCGGCGACGGCAAAAACAATGGCCGCGCCGCGCAAGCCGCGATCGGTACCAGTCGTCGCCAAATCGAAATAGGCGTGCATGCCGTCAGGCGACAGCACGCTGATCCGGGCATTGCCGGCATCGAGGCTTATTCCAAGCGCGTCTTCCCTTGCCTCCGTCGCTGACGACGCACGTTTCAAGAAGCCGGCAAAAGCCTTCGGCTCCGATGCTTTCAGCACAATCTCGGTAATGCCGACGACGCCATTGGCATGGGTTTCCAGCGCCCTGCGGTCGCTCGGCAGCGGATTGATGCGCTGGCAGGTAAACAGGAAGAAATCCGGCGCGCGCAAATCCGCGGCAAATGCCAGCCGGAAGGCGGCCGTGGTCTGCGACCCATCCGGCATCTTCATCGGCCGCTCGAACTGCAGCATCTCGCCACCGCTCAACCGGCCGGCCACGAACCTGATATGATCACGCTCAGCGTCGGCAGTGCCGAGCACGATCGCCGACAGGCCGTTGTCGCCGCAGCGAAACCGAAAGGCCTGATCGCGCGCCGTAAACGCATTGCCCGCCTGCGTCGCCGCCTCGTAGGCGCCGGGACTGGCCACGCCGAGCGGCTCCAGATAGGTCTTGTCGGCGAAGAAGATGCAGGCGTTTTCGGTGCCGAACGGGTGCGCTGCGTCCGCGGCGACAGTGAAGCCGAGCTTGCCGAGCCGCTCGCGCGCCAGCCCGATGCTGGCGACCGGCAGCACAAGGTGATCCAGAGGATGGGCTTCACGCATCGGCAACTCCTCCCGTTCGCTCAACTGTGATGTGAGCCGCATAACCAGACGATGCAAGGGTCTTGGCAATGGTCTTGACCGTCATCCCTCGAATGAAGCGTAAAAACACGACAATTCCGAGCCAAGTTTTACGAAAATTTAGGCACTTGCGGAACACATATGGAACATATAGTGTCCGTTCTGGCTTTGTTTCACGACTCTGAGGTTCATTTCGATGCTCACACGCAAGCAACAGGAACTGCTTCTGTTCATTCACGAACGGATGAAAGAGTCCGGCGTCCCCCCCTCCTTCGACGAGATGAAGGACGCACTCGACCTCGCGTCGAAGTCCGGCATCCACCGGCTGATCACGGCGCTGGAAGAACGCGGCTTCATTCGCCGGCTTCCGAACCGGGCGCGTGCGCTCGAAGTCATCAAGCTGCCGGAAGCCTATAATCCCAGCCTGCAGCCACGCCGCGGCTTTTCGCCGAGCGTCATCGAGGGCAGCCTCGGCAAGCCGCAGCCGGTCGCCACCCCTGCCCCGAAGCCGGCACCAAGCGCCGACAACGGCAATTCGGCCACCGTCCCAGTCATGGGCCGGATCGCCGCCGGTGTGCCGATCTCGGCGATCCAGAACAACACCCACGACATCACCGTTCCCGCCGACATGCTCGGCTCCGGCGAGCATTATGCGCTGGAGGTCAAGGGCGACTCGATGATCGAGGCGGGCATCTTCGATGGCGACACGGTGATCATCCGCAACGGCAACACCGCCAATCCCGGCGATATCGTCGTGGCGCTGGTCGATGACGAGGAAGCTACGCTGAAGCGGTTCCGCCGCAAGGGCGCATCAATCGCGCTCGAGGCCGCGAACCCGGCTTACGAAACCCGCATCTTTGGGCCGGACCGCGTCAAGGTGCAGGGCAAGCTCGTCGGGCTCATCCGCCGCTATCACTGAGCGGTGACGCGAGATCGGAAAACTGGTCATCGCGCCAATCATAGGCGCGATGGCGTATCCACGGACGTGCCAGCCCGTCATAGGCCTCAGTCACGACAGGTGCCCCCTGGTCGTCGATGCGGATTTCGAGCGATCCGGAGCGGCGCAGCGTTTCGCCGGTGACCAGCATGGCGCCGGAGCGGCATTCAGCAACGCGTAGACGGACCGGTGTGATGACGATGTCAGCCGCATCGCAGGCCGGGCCAAGATAGGCGGCGTTCTCAAGCGTCACCACGAGATAGCCGCTGTCGAGTAGTGCCGCGCACCATGCCGTCTTCAGACAGGCAAAGCCGCTACCTGACGCAGAGGCGGCTGCAGTGCGCATCCGAGCGCGCGTTTCGCGTTGCTGCTGCGGCGTCAACCTTGGGCGCTCCTCTCCTCTCTTTTTTGGGATCGCCAGAGCTGTTCCTTGAAGCGTATCGGGCGGTCGGTGCTTCTCCATCGCCAACGCCCGTTGCCACTGGCCGAAGATGAAATCAGGTGGTCGGTCGCGATTGACGGCAAGCACATCGCCCTTGATCGCCGCGACCACGCTGCCGTCCTCGGACACGACAAGGTCGGCCGGCGGATTGCGCGGCAGTAGAACAACCGTCAGCGTCGCGAGCGCGGCGACCGCAATACCGACATACCGAAGCCGCGTAGCGAGCAACGCGGCAACCAGAAAGCCGAGCACTGCGGTCGCGAAATACCATTCCGGGATGCGGCCGATATCGACGGTGCCGCCCCAGCCCGAGACTGTCTTGGCAATATCGATGACGATATCGAGGCCAAGTCCGGCAACCTTCCACGGCCAGACATCGAGGCCGAGTGGCGTGAGCAGCATTGCCAGCATGCCTGCGGGCATGACGATAAAGGAGATGACAGGCATGGCCATGAGGTTGGCAGGGAGGCCATAAGCGCTCAGCCGATGGAAGTGCTCGATCGAAAACAGTGCCGTGGAGAACCCGCCGATCATCGAGGTCATGGCGATGCCGCCGAAAAAGCGCAATACGAAGACCACCGGCTTGATCGCCGGGTGGCTCAGGAGGGCGCTGTCGCGGTGCGGCCGCTTGGTCCAGATCGCGAATCCTGCCACCAGCGCCAGCGTTGCGGCGAACAACATCTGGAAACTTGGCCCGAGCGCTTCGGATGGTGATGTCACGATGATCAGCAGTGCCGAGAGCGCAATATTGCGCAGGCTGATCGATGGACGGTCGAACAGTGCAGCAATCAGCATGATCGCCATCATGATGAAGGCTCGCTCGGCCGAGACGGCAAAGCCGGAGATCATGTAATAGGCGGTCAGCGCGAGCAAGGCTGCAGCGGCGGCGATCTTCTTGGTCGGATAGGCTTGGGCAAAGCCCGGAAGCAGGCCAAGGGCATATCGAAGCCCGACGAAGAAGATACCTGCCGACAGTGCCATGTTGAGACCGGAGATCGCCACGATGTGGGCAAGGCCGGATTGACGTAATGCCTCTGTCGTCTCGTTGGAGATCGCGCGTCTCTCGTCAGTGACAAGCGAAGCCGCGAAGGCTCCCGTATCTCCCGGCAGGATATCGCGAATGCGGTCGCCGATGCGGCTTCGCAGCGCGTACAGCCCTTCGACCAGTGCGCTGGTGAACGACAGGTCATCGGGTCCGTGCGGAGGTGGCTGCACAGGTGCTGGATCCCCGTAGAAGAAGCCGTTGGCGCCGATGCCGTCGAAGTAGGCGGAAAAGCCAAAGTCGTTGAGGCCAGGAAGCGCCGGCCCCGCTGGCGGCGTCAGCCGCACTCGACCCGTCAGCCATCCACCGACCTCGACGGGCGCGCCGCTGCGGGCGACCAGCGATACATGCTCCGGCGGACGCTTCAAGGTCGGCGTATCGGTGGCCGTCACCCTGACGATATAGCGCCACCGGCCGTTGTCATTGCCTTCCCGCTTTTCGACGCGGCCGGTCAGCGTCGTCGTTACGGGTGTGTCGAGGATAACCGTCGCGGCGCGCCAGGTTTCGAGCTGGGCTGCGAACATGCCGCCGACAACAAGCAGGCCAGCGACCGCGGCCCGACGCAGCACGACACGCTCGAAGCCTGCGAGAAAAAAGACGAGGAGCAGCACGCCTCCCCAGGCGCCCAGCCGGCTCAGCGCGACGTCGGCATCCAGACGAAACCATGCAACGGCGCCTGCACCGAGAAAAACCGGCGATAGCAGGAAGAAACGCCCGTGGTTCAATTCCTCGACGTAGGCCACACCGGCAGCCACACGATTGCGGCGGATAGCCCGTAGAAAACGAGCGGAAACCGTCGACTTGGACTGTGTCAAGGCCGCGCGTGTCATTATGGCACGGCTGAGTCGCCCGGAAATCGGCCGGACTGCTAGGAAATTCGCCTTATCAGGCGCTGTAAATTCAACTTCGCTTGTTTTCAACTCCGGCATGCAACGACACTCGCAAGCCACCCTGACCCTGTAACCAGAATGCCGCCCGAGGGGGTGCAAATCAACAATAATCGTTTGAATTCAAACGAAAAATAAAACCACCAAAAATGTCAGGATTATCATTGGCTTCCGCTATGCACGTGCGGCATTTCAGCACTGCTCAAAAGTTGATACCGCGATGCACAAAATGACATCACGGTAACTTGGCATTAGGCGCGTGATCATATAGCTATCGCAGACGACGCTTAACCCTATGGCGCTTTTAAGGCGCCACCCGCCAGTTTGGAGGATCAGAATGACGGATCAAAGCGCAACACTGACACTCGGTGACAAGACGGTCGAGCTCTCTGTCAAGAGCGGCACGATCGGCCCAGATGTCATCGATATCGGCGCCCTCTACAAGAACACGGCTTCCTTCACGTACGATCCTGGTTTCACCTCGACCGCATCCTGTGAATCGAAAATCACCTATATCGACGGCGACGAGGGCGTCCTGCTCCATCGCGGTTACCCGATCGAACAGCTGGCCGAACAGGGAGACTTCCTCGAGGTCTGCTACCTGTTGCTCTACGGCGAACTGCCGACGGCTGCACAAAAAAAGGACTTCGATCATCGCGTCACGCACCACACCATGGTGCACGAGCAGATGTCGCGCTTCTTCACCGGCTTCCGCCGCGATGCGCATCCAATGGCCGTCATGTGTGGCTGTGTCGGCGCCCTGTCGGCCTTCTACCATGACTCGACCGACATCACCGATCCGCACCAGCGCATGGTCGCTTCGCTGCGCATGATCGCCAAGATGCCGACCCTGGCCGCCATGGCCTACAAGTATCACATCGGCCAGCCCTTCGTTTACCCGAAGAACGATCTGGACTATGCGTCGAACTTCCTGCGCATGTGCTTTGCCGTTCCCTGCGAGGAGTATGTAGTCAATCCGGTGCTTGCCCGCGCTATGGACCGCATCTTCATCCTGCACGCCGATCACGAGCAGAACGCTTCGACCTCGACCGTTCGCCTCGCCGGCTCCTCGGGTGCAAACCCGTTCGCCTGCATCGCGGCCGGCATTGCCTGCCTCTGGGGTCCCGCTCACGGCGGCGCCAACGAAGCAGCGCTCAACATGCTGACCGAGATCGGCTCCGTCGATCGCATTCCCGAGTACATCGCCCGCGCCAAGGACAAGAACGATCCGTTCCGTCTGATGGGCTTCGGTCACCGCGTGTACAAGAATTACGATCCGCGCGCCAAGATCATGCAGAAGACGACGCATGAAGTTCTGGCCGAACTCGGCATCAAGGACGATCCGTTGCTCGACGTGGCCATGGAACTGGAGCGCATCGCGCTGACGGATCCCTACTTCATCGAGAAGAAGCTCTATCCGAACATCGACTTCTACTCCGGTATCACGCTGAAGGCTCTGGGCTTCCCCACGACCATGTTCACCGTGCTGTTCGCTCTGGCCCGCACTGTCGGCTGGATCGCCCAGTGGAACGAAATGATCGAGGATCCGCAGCAGCGCATCGGCCGTCCGCGGCAGCTCTACATTGGTGAGCCGCAGCGCGACTACCAGCCGGTATCCAAGCGTTAAACGACGCCAAGACAGCCATTAAAAAACCCGGTCAGAGATGGCCGGGTTTTTTCGTTCTAATGACATCGAGGACAACCTCCGCGGCGTACTCGCCGGGCGGCTTGGTTGTTTGCATCCGTTCCCAGACGAGATCGTAGCCCTCCATCATCGCGCGCCGCGGCAGCGTGTCGGTTGAGAGCTTTTCGGTCCAGCGGACAAAGCTTGCGCCGCGCACGACTTCGTTGATGTATTCGGGGATGACGGCATAGTCAGCAACGAGGTTCGGGATCGCCGCCGTCCAGATCTTGATCTTGCCGGTCATCAGCTTGATGATCCAGTCGGTCTGATAGGCCGAGACGCAGGGAACGCCCGATAGCGCCAGCTCAAGAATGACAGTGCCGGATGCGGCCATGGCGGCGTCCGCCTCAGCGAATGCCTGCCACTTCTCGTCGCTGCCGGTCACGACGTCAGGCTTTACCTGCCAGTCCTTGATGATCTCGCGCACCATTGCCTCGCGGCGCGGTGCTGTCGGTAGGACGAAACGGATGCCCTCGTTGCGCTGCGCGAGTTCCTGAACCGCATCGCCGAAATAGGGCAGCAGCCGAGTGATCTCCGATCCGCGCGAACCGGGCAGCACCATGATGGTTTTCGGGGCACCGGCGGCACGCGGTTTCGCCGCCGCCCTCGCCTGCCGGGTCGCCAGCACGTTGGCATCGGCTGTCAGGCGATGGCCGACATAGGTGGTCGGCGGTCCGCCGAGTTTGCGCATCACCTCCGGCTCGAACGGCAGGACGGCGAGCACATGATCGACATAGGGCAGCATCCGCTGCGCCCTATATTCCTTCCACGCCCAGACGCTGGGGCAGACATAGTTGACGACAGGCAGGTCAGGCAGCGCCATGCGAACGCGCTTGGCGACGCGATGGGTGAAATCCGGGCTATCGACGATGACGAGCACATCAGGCTTCGCCGCGATAATCGCCGATGCCGTCTTGCGGATCAGCCGGACCAGGGTCGGAAGCTTGCCGAGCACCTGGGTGATGCCCATGATCGACAGTTCCGAGAAATCGAACAGCGATCGCAGGCCCTGTGCCTGCAGCCCCTCGCCGCCGACACCCACGAGTTCGACAGGGCCGGCATATTGCTGTTTCAGAGCGGCAACCAGATCGGCGGCCAGGAGATCGCCAGAAACTTCGCCGGCAATGATGGCAACCTTCAACGCACGCTCCGTCATTCAAGTCCCCATGAAGGCAATCCGCGATCCAGACCGCAGACGAAGATACCGGCGTCCTTTGCCGCCGCGATGACGGCCGGACGGTCGAGAATAAGCGCGCGCCCGGCCTCGATGGCGACGCCTGCGAGCCCGGCCTTGCGGGCGTTTTCGATGGTCGACATGCCGATGGACGGCAGGTCGGCGCGCAAATCCTGCTGCGGCTTGCAGAGCTTCACCAGCACGCCGCGACGACGTGTCGAGATGCGGCCGGCGGCGCGCAGCTCGGCGACCCTCTCGAGCATGCTGTCGGTGCCCTCGACGCCTTCGAGCGCCACGATGCGGCCACCGACGGAGACGGCACCCTGCCCGACGTCGAGCCGGCCGAGCGCATCGGCGGCGGCGCCTGCTCTGGCGATATCCTTGACGTCATCGGCGCTCGGTGCAATCGAGCCAAGTGGACCGACGGCAGCCAGCAGATCCGGTGCGATCTCCTGGACACCAATGACGCGTCGGCCATTCTTCTCGATCAAGCCGATCACCATGCGCAGCACGGTGTCGTCGCCGCCGGACAGCAGCGTGCGGATCGTCGAGGGAATGGTTGCCAACGTCTTCAGCGTCGGGCGCACCTCGCGCCACTCCGGGCGACGGCGGACGGCGCCGGACATGACGACGCGCTCGATGCGATTGTTTTCAAGCAGCCGGTCGATGGCCGCGAAATCGCCGACGCCGACGATCGAATGTTCGAATCCATCCCACGAGCGGTCGGTCTCGTTCTTCAACGCTATGACCAGTGGATTTTCACCGGCCGCTCGCGCCGCTTCCGCAACGTAGGAAGGGAGAAAGCCACTGCCGGCGATGATCGCCAGACGGCCCTTCGTGGTGTCACTGGCCGGAGACAAGGTTCACCCCTTCTGTCCCCTGGTCGGGGAGGAAAGAGCGCGGTCGCTTTCGGCTGCGATGAAATCGAGTATCTGGACGACCTGCTCGCAATCGGCGAATTCCTCGCGGATGGCGGCTGCGTTGTCGCGCACATTGCCTTCGCCCTCGAAGATCGCCTTGTAGGCGCGGCGAACGATATGGATGGTGGCGCGATCAACGCCCGAACGGGTCATGCCGACGACGTTCAGGCCACCGAGCAGCCCCGGATTGCCGTTGAGCATGCCGTAAGGAATGACGTCGTAGCTCACAGCCGATAGCCCGCCGACGAAGGCGTGGCGGCCAACACGGGTAAACTGGTGCACGGCCGAACCGCCACCCAGGATCACGCGGTCCTCGATCACCACATGACCGGCCAGCATGACGTTGTTCGACATGATGACGTGGTTGCCGACGCGGCAATCATGGGCGACGTGGGAATTGGCCAGAAACAGGTTGTTGTTGCCGACGATCGTCTTGCCGCCGAAATCAGCGGTGCCGGTGTTGATCGTCACACCTTCTCGCATCGTGCAGTTATCGCCGACCGTCAGGGTCGTTTCTTCGCCGCCGTGATGCACGCTCTGCGGATCGCCGCCGATAACGGCCATCGGGAAGATCTTGGTGCCCTTGCCGATCGTGGTGATGCCGGTGACCACAGCATGCGCCAACAGTTCGACGTTGTCGCCAAGCACGACGCGCGGGCCAACATGGCAGAAGGGGCCGATCTTGACGTTCTCGCCGATCACGGCACCGTCTTCGACGACAGCCATGGCGTGGATACTGGCGCTGGCGGCGATCGTGCTCATGCCTGATCCTTGCGAACGATCATCGCACCGATATCGGCCTCGGCCACGAGCGCTCCATCAACCTTGGCATCGCAGTGGAACTTCCAGATGTTGCCGCGCTGCTTGTGCTTCTTGACGTGGAATTCGACGCGATCGCCGGGGATGACCGGCTTGCGGAAGCGGGCGTTGTCGATGGTCATGAAGTAGACCAGATTGCCCGTTTCGCCTTCCTTCTTGGCGCAGATCGCGCCTGCGGTCTGGGCCATGCCCTCGACCAGAAGCACACCAGGCATGATCGGCTGCTCCGGGAAATGCCCGGTGAAATGCGGCTCGTTAGCGGTCACGTTCTTGATGCCGATCGCCGAATCGTCGCCATCGATCTCGATGATCTTGTCGACCAGCAGGAACGGATAGCGATGCGGCAGAAGCTTCATGATTTCAATGATATCCGCCGAGGAAAGCGACTTTTTGACTTCTTCAGTCATTCTTTTCTCCAATTTTCTTGGCACTTGTCGACCGCATCATGACTGTCGCGACTTCGCGCAGAAAATCATGTACCGGCCGCGCGGGAATGCCTCCGTAGCGCTCCCCAGCGGGGATATCCGAGATGACGCCGCTCATCGCAGCGATCTGGACGCCATCATGAATGGTTATATGGCCCTTGATTCCACTATGGCCACCAATCTGGACGCCGTCGCCAATGACTGCACTGCCGGCAATGCCGACCTGCGAGACGATGGCGCAATGGCGGCCGATGCGGACGTTGTGGCCGATCTGGACCAGGTTGTCGATCTTCGTGCCTTCTCCGATCACCGTGTCGTCCATGGTGCCGCGATCGATCGTGGTGTTGGCGCCGACTTCTACGTTATCCTGCAGGATGACGCGGCCGATCTGCACGATCTTGATCATGCCACGCGGACCCGGCGCATAGCCGAAACCGTCCTGGCCGATACGTGCGCCATTGTGGATGATGACACCATTACCGACGAGCGCGCAGAGAACGGTGGCGCCAGCGGCAATCGAGCAGTTGCGGCCGATCTTGACGCCCGGTCCGATGACGGCGCCGGCGCCGATGCGGGTGCCCTCGCCGATCTCTGCATGCGCGCCGATGGCGGCAAATGGCTCGATGGCGACGTTGGCTTCGATCTTTGCCGTCGGATCGACGGACGCACGGTCCGAAACGCCTGCGTCGTCAGAACGCAACGTCAGTGGCTGCAGCGCTGTCGGATACAGCAATCCACCGGCCATCGCGAACGCTGCATGCGCGTTCTTCGAGATAAGAACTGGAATATGCGGCGGTATGATAGATTGCAGGCCAGACGCGCAAAGAATCGCGGACGCCTCGCAGGTCACGAGCTCGTCTTTGCTTCTCTTCGAGATGACATAGCAGAGATCGCCCGTCTTCGCCCGGCTTACGGGCGAAACGGACTTTATCAGGATATCAGCGTGTTCGGGGTCGGCAAGTTCTGCCCCAAGATACTGCGCCAGCTCTGCGAGCTTCACGCCATCATGGGGCAGAAAGAAACAAGTTTGCTCCATCGGCAAATCTCCAGAACGGAATTCGATTTTACGGTTCCGGACTGCCGATATCAGAATTGGTTGTTGATGCCAAACTTGAAGTGCTGAACCTTGTCGTAGTCTTCCTTCAGGACCGGGATCGCATAGTCGACGCGCAGAGCGCCGAACGGCGAGTTCCAGACAAGGCCGATACCGACGGAGGCGCGCAGCGATGCATCTTCACCGTTCACGTATTCGCTGCCACCAACTGCAACCTTGTTGCCAAAGAGCGTACCAGCGTCTGCGAAGACGGCGCCGCGAAGACCGAAGTCACGCGGAACGGCCGGCAGCGGGAACGATGCTTCGGCAGAAACCGTGAAGTAGGTCGTGCCGCCCAACGGATCATCAGGACCACCGCCAACGCGTGGGCCGATACCCTTGTTCTCGAAGCCGCGGATATCGCCGTTCGTCAGCGTGAACTGATCGAATACATGCAGATCCTTGCCAAATCCGACGACGTAACCGGCGGAGCCAGCAACCGAGCCGATGATGTCGGCATCGTCAGCGAGCATGTGGTAGTAGCGCGCCTTGCCGTAGATCTTGTAGAACTGCGAGTCACCGCCGAGGCCGGCAATTTCCTGCGTGGCGCTGGCATAGATACCTTCGCGCGGCAGGATCATGTCGTCGAGCGTGTTGTAGGTGAGCGTCTGCGAGACGGAAGACTTGACCCACGGGCTGTTGTTGACGAGATCCTGGTACGGAGTCGACAGATCAGACAGCGAACCGGAAGGATCGTACTTCATTTGCTTGTAGTTGTAACGGAACGTCGTTGCCAGATCTTCGGTGATCGGCGCGGTGGCGCGCAGGACAACGTTGTTTTCTTCGTAATCGTAGTTGTCGTTGCTCGACGTCTCGCTGTGGTTCAGGTCGAAGCCGACCGCCAGACGATAGCCGAGGAAGTAAGGCTCGGTGAAGTTCAGGCCGTAGGTCCGGGACCCTTCCTGACCGCCACCGGCAGACACCTTGATGTACTGGCCGCGTCCGAGGAAGTTCTTTTCTTCAATCGAGGCTTCGAGCAGAAGACCGTCGCCGCCGGCAGCATAGCCAGCGCCGATGCCGAACGAACCGGTCGACTGATCCTGCACATCGACAACGACCACGACGCGGTCCGGCGAGCTGCCGGGCTGGGTGGTGATGTTGACGGTCGAGAAGTAGCCGAGGGCTTCAAGGCGACGCTTGGCGCGGGTGATCATCTGCTGATTGAAGGCGTCGCCTTCGCTCATGTCGAATTCGCGACGGATGACGTAATCACGCGTGCGGCTGTTGCCGCGGATTTCGATACGCTCGACGTAGGCGCGCTCGCCCTGGTCGACGAGGTATTCGACACCGATGGTGTTGTTGTTCAGGTCGCGGTTGCCGCGTGGCGTGACGCGAGCGAAAGGATAGCCGGCAGATGCCACCTGATCCGAAATCGCTTCCATCGACTTCTGGACTTCCTTGGCGTTGTAGACATCGCCTTCGTGCGTCCGGACAAGGCCCTGAAGCTGCGCGCCATCGACGCCCTGCACCGTCGACTGAACCGAAACGGCACCGAAGTCGTAGCGCGGGCCTTCTTCGACGTTGAAGGTCAGCGTGTACTTGTTTGTCGCTTCATCGAACGCAGCGTCCGACGAAACGATCCGGAAGTCGGCGTAACCGCGGTTGTAGTAGAACTGACGAAGAGCTTCCTCGTCTGCATGCAGCTTGTCTTCGCTGTAGACGTCCTTGCGGGTCAGGAACGACAGGAAGTTGCTTCGCTTGGTGGCGATGACCGAAGCCAGGCGACCGGAGCTGTAGGCGCTGTTGCCGACGAAATTGATCGAGTCGATCTTGGTACGATCGCCTTCGTTGATGACGAATGCGAGGTTGACGCGGCCCTGACCGAGCGGCACGACCTGCGTCGTCACTTCGATCTCGTTACGGCCGGTCGCCGCATAGGCGTCCTTGATGGTCTGGATGTCGGCCTGAACCTGGGCTTCGCTGTAGGGACCGGACGGCTGTGTCTTGACGGCACCAGCGAGCTTGTCGTCCTTGATCTTGCGGTTGCCGTTGAACACGACCTGGTTGACCAGCTGAGCTTCCTCAACGGTCACCACCAGCGTGCTGCCGGAAACTGCAATCTTGACGTCCGAGAAGTAACCGGTGTCGTAAAGCTGCTTCACCGAGTCATCGATATCGGTATTGGAGAAGCTCGCGCCCGGCTGGATTGTCAGGTTGGACCGCACAGCCTCGGCGCCGACGCGGTTAGCGCCGCGAACATCGATACGCTGAATGGTCGCAGCCTCGGCAGCTGTTGCCGAGATCAACATCGTTGCACCTGCCCCCGATGCAACAATTCCTGCAGACAGCGCAACCGCCGATACTGCGTTCAAAAATCTTGAACCAGCCTTCATTTCACCCATTACCTTTTTTCTCGTCCCCATCACCAGGCGTCCCCCGATTCCGGTCACGTGTGTCGTTTTACCCGCTTTTGATATACAAGCAAGGGAGCAAGTTAATTTCTGTTTACTTCATTTCAAAGCGTGTCGCTTTCGCCACTACAGCTTTGAAACATCGTAAATAAATCGTAATTTTCCCTCATCCTGCAATCAGCCGATCAGAGCACTAATATCGTTCCAGGTTGCAAAGACCATCAGGCTCAGAACCATGGCCAGGCCGATGCGAAACGCAATCTCCTGAGCCGACGATCCCAATGGCTTTCCTCTCACAGCTTCAATCGCATAGAACATCAGATGGCCGCCATCAAGTACCGGAACCGGCATCAGGTTGAGTAATCCGATGGAAACAGACAAGACGGCCGCCAGCTGCAGCAAAGCTGCAACGCCGAGCGTCGCCATCTGGCCGGAAGCCTGCGCGACGCGGATCGGTCCGCCAAGCTGGTCGGCCTTCATGTAACCCGTCGCCAGATTGCCGATATACTTGAAGGTTCCGGTGACGATGTGCCAGGTCTGGACAGTGCCCTCGTTCAGCGCCTGCAACGGCGTGTAGGTCTGCTGGCGGAAATGGCCGACTTCCTGATTGGTGATGATACCGATCAGGCCGATCTCCATCTTGTTGCCGAACTGGTCGGTCATGTCGGTGCGGGCTGGCACCATGGGAACGTCGATCTTCTCGCCGTTACGTTCGATCGTCACGACGATCCTCTGCATCGGGCGAATGCTGACGTAGCGGCGCACATCGTCGAAGGTCTGCACCTTGGAACCGTCGATGGCGATGAGCAGATCGCCCGGCACCACGCCGGCTTCGGCAGCCACACTGCCGGGCTTGACCTCGGCCACGACGGGATCGGCGACCGGGCGGCCGTAGATCGTGAAGAGAACCGTGAAAATGGCAATCGCCAGAATGAAGTTCGCGATCGGTCCAGCGGCAACGGTTGCGGCGCGCTTCCAGAGCTTGGCGCCGGCAAAGGACCGAGCCCGCTCCTCCTCCGACATTTCCGCCAGCCTGCCCTCATCCGGCTTGCTGGATGCATCCTCGTCGCCGAAGAATTTGACGTAGCCGCCGAGCGGAATGGCGGAGAGTTTCCAGCGCGTACCGTGCTTGTCGGTGCGTCCGAGTAGTTCTGGGCCGAAACCGACGGAGAATGCCAGGATACGGATGCCGCTCCAACGTCCGACCAGATAGTGTCCCATCTCGTGGACGAATACCAAAAGCGAGAGAACGAGCACGAAGGGAACGATATATCCCGTCAGAAACTCGAAAATGCTCATCAAGCCTGTCATAAGATCCTTCCGTCAGCCTCTGCCGACATCAAATGCCGAACAGAGCGGCTCCGAGCGACGTCATTTCTCCGCCCTTTATCAGCGAAAAAACGCCAGCTAGCAAGAACGCCGCGAAACAGGCGAAAATGAGCCCGTCAACCCGGTCCATGACACCGCCGTGCCCGGGAATGAGGTGGCTGGAATCCTTCACGCCGAAGCGGCGCTTGATGAAGGATTCGAACAGGTCGCCGGACTGGCTGCAGACGGACAGCACGAAAGCGACCAGAGCGGCACGCGCGATGCTGTCCGGGAATGCAGCATAGGCGACAAGGCTACCGGCGATCACGGCGCAGACAGCACCGCCGATCGCGCCGGACCACGTCTTGCCGGGCGATATCCGCGGTGCGAGCTTTGGTCCGCCAATGGCACGGCCGATGAAGTAGGCCAGGATGTCGGTCGCCCAGACGACCGCGAAGACGAACAGCATGGCGTGCAGGCCCGACGTGTCGCCACCGCGAATGGCCGACAACGCAATTCCGGTCAGTCCCGCATAGACGATGCCGGCAGGAAACCAACGCGAAACGCCCCGGATGGCGACGAAGCCGATGGCGATGGCCAGGAACAGCGCGAGCAGAATGATCGAGTAGGCAACGGTCCCGGAGACGACGGCAACGGCGATAGCCGCCTGCCCGATCCATCCGACTGTATTTGCCAGCGGCTGCTCGCTGGCGAGCCGTGTGATCGTCGACCACTCATAGTAGATCAACAAGCCGATGACCGCCGACAGGATACTGAAAGCGATACCACCGAACCACGTCGCCGCAAGGACGATGACCGCAAGGATCAGCCCGGAAATGATGCGAAGCTGCAGTTCCCGCGGCATCAGCTTCCCACGGCCGCCACGGTCTCGGCAACCAGACCGCCGAAACGGCGATTGCGCAAGGCAAAGGTTTCAAGCGCGGCAAGCAACGTGTCGCGGCCAAAGTCCGGCCAGTAATCGGGAAGGAAGACGAACTCCGAATAGGCGGCCTGCCACAACAGGAAGTTGGACAGCCGCTCTTCGCCGCTGGTGCGGATTATCAGATCGGGATCGGGAATTCCTGCCGTGTCGAGACGAGCATTGATGAGCGCGGGCGTGATATCCTGAGACCGCAGACGACCCTCTTCGACGTCGCGGGCCAGACTGATCATGGCCCGAGCCATCTCGTCGCGGGAGCCGTAGTTGAAAGCGATGATCAGTGTCAGCGCCGTATTGCCCTTGGTCGTCTCCTCGGCATCGATCAGCAGGTCGAGAATGTCGTTCTGCAAGCCATGGCGATCACCAATGATCTTCACGCGCACATTCTGGCGATGCAATTCGGAGAGGTCGCGGCGGATGAACGCCTTCAGCAACCCGAGAAGGTCCGAGACCTCGGTTTCCGGGCGGCGCCAGTTTTCAGATGAGAAGGCAAAGAGCGTCAGATACTTGATGCCGATATCGCCAGCTGCACGCACGGTCTCGCGCACGGCGTCTACGCCCTTGCGATGTCCCATGGTGCGCGGCAACCCCCGCTGCTTTGCCCATCGACCGTTGCCATCCATGATGATGGCAACGTGTTCTGGTACAGTCACAAATGTTCGTTCCAACATTTCCCGTCCGGTTTTTCCAGTCCAAGGCGCAGGCGCAATGCGCCCTAGACCTGCATGATTTCCTTTTCCTTATCGCCAAGCAAGCGGTCGATCTCAGAAATCGTGTCGTCCGTCATCTTCTGCACACGATCCGACTGTGCCCGGCTTACGTCCTGCCCTATGACACCGTCCTTTTCGGCTTTCTTAAGGCCGTCCATGCCATCGCGGCGCACATGGCGAATCGCAACCTTGCTTTTTTCAGCATAGTCGTGCGCTACCTTGACGAGAGATTTGCGGCGCTCTTCGTTGAGTTCCGGCAGCGGAATACGCAGGTTCTGGCCATCGACGATCGGGTTGAGGCCGAGATTGGCCTCACGGATCGCGCGGTCGACAGCGCCGACCATCGACTTGTCCCAGACGGAAATGCCGAGCATGCGCGGTTCCGGCACGGTCACGTTGGCAACCTGGTTCAGCGGCACGCGCGAACCATAGGCTTCGACCGTCACCGGGTCGAGAATGTTCGCCGATGCCCGACCGGTGCGGAGCGATGCGATGTCGCTCTTGAAGGAATTGATCGCGCCGTCCATGCGACGCTTGATGTCGTTGATGTCGATGCCGTCACTCATATCAGTGCTCCCGTCTCGGTAGAAGCTGCGACACCGAGGTGCCGCCACTCTGTCAGTTGTCGGTGACGACGGTCTTCAGACCACCGCCCCTGAGGATTTCAGCAAAACCGCCCTTCTCGTGGATCGAGAAGACGATGATCGGAATGGAATTTTCGCGTGCCAGCGCAACAGCGGCCACGTCCATGACGGCCAGTCCCTTGTCGAGGACTTCCTTGTGCGTCAAATGGTCGAAACGCGTCGCATCGGGCACCTTCTTCGGGTCGGCGGAGTAGATGCCATCAACCTGCGTGCCCTTGAAGATCGCCTGCGCGCCCATTTCGGCGGCGCGCAGTGCCGCGGCCGAATCGGTGGTGAAGAACGGGTTGCCGGTGCCACCGGCAAAGATCACCACACGCCCCAGCGACAGGTGGTAGAGCGTCGCACGCTGCGAGAAGCTCTCGCAGATCTCAGGCATGGCAATCGCCGACAAGACGACCGTGTCGATGCTGAGCTTGCGCAGCGAGGTTGCCAGCGCCAGCGCGTTGATGACGGTCGCGAGCATGCCCATGTGGTCACCCGTGACGCGATCGCCGCCCTTGGAGGCAACGGCGACGCCGCGGAAGATGTTGCCGCCGCCGACGACGACGCCGACTTC